>Ga0181584_10002930_pt1 | contig 13116 bp, 7 predicted proteins | sample 071ome_30_FD_132462 | JGI IMG/M metagenome (GOLD analysis project Ga0181584, IMG submission 132462) | Coastal salt marsh microbial communities from the Groves Creek Marsh, Skidaway Island, Georgia - 071406AT metaG (megahit assembly) | ecosystem: Environmental > Aquatic > Marine > Intertidal zone... | reverse complement strand
TTCTGCCTCGCTTCAACCCATACAGGCTGAGCGAGCTGCAGCACGTGCTCACGTTACGAGAGGTGTATCACGACACCGACGACGGACGCGTCCGGCTCATCAGCGACGACGACTTGAAGGAATGCTACTTCGAGGGCGCGTGGGGGTTTCCGAAGGCCGGGTTTGTGCTGGCGGACTGGCGAGAGATGTCGGTCGAGCAGGTGAAGGAGAAGGTGACGTATGCGCATTATCGGGACGTCTATCCGCCTGGCAAGGCCAGATTGGATACGCTGAATACCAAGGAGGAGCTCGTGCGTGCGTTCTGGGAGCTGACGTATGTGCCGGCGCACGTGTACGCGAACGCCGTTGCCGGTGCGCACGTGCTGCGGTTGGTCAAGGCCGGGGACGTCCGGGAGGATCGGCGTGTGGTGAATTCGTATCTGCGGTGGGCGTGTCGTGCTGGTCTGGACGCGTCTGTGATTCGCCAGCTCGCCAATGTCAGGTTCATCGACCAGACGGCCTGGGTGATAGCCCGTATCCGTCACACCGACGTGGTCGACCTCTTGGCCATCGAGTTCGGCGCTCGCATTGGTGCGAATAGTTTGACTGATGCAGCTCAGATGGGTCACAACGCGATGATCGATCATTTGGTGGAGCAGTATGGGGTGGACCCGAACGGGTGGGACCGGGACGGGTGGACTGCCCTCCACTGGGCAGCGAAATGCGGCTTCGTCCATACCGTCAAGCACCTGGTCGAGAAGCACCATGTTGGCATCCACAAGACGAGACGGAGGGGAAAGACTGCTTTGGACGTGGCAGAGGAGCATGGCAGGACGGAGTGCGCCGCTGTCCTCCGCGGGTACGGCGCCACGAACGGGACAAGATTGACTGTGGACTCGGACGACGGTTCGTTCTGGGACGACGATGTGTACTCGGAAGACGATGCTTCGGACTCGTCGATGGAGATCTCGAGCGATGATATGATGTCGAGTGAATCGAGCTGACTCTGGATCCATGGACCGTCTGGCCAGACCGAATTTCGTCGCGCGGAAGTGCGCGCTCTTCTTTGAAAAAGAAAGTGAGTGATTGGTAAGCCACGACTCTGCGAATAATCCATGAACGACCTCGTGATCTTCACGGCCGCTGAGCGGTGCGCGGAGCGTCTGGCGCGGGAGAGTCGGACGAGAAGGGATGCGAGGGATGCGAGGTACTGGACGCTGGGCGAGCAGGTGATCCGGAACCCGCTGATCCGGGACTTGACGCTCCAGGGGCTGAACCCTTACAAGCTGAGCGAGCTGCAGTCGGTGCTGGGTCTGCGCGAGTTTTACGGGCTGCTTCCGGACGTGGCAGAGTGGCATGGCAGGACGGCGTGCGCCGCCTACCTTTGCGAGGTCACGTACACGCAGCTTCTTGCCGGCGAGTATGGCGGTGACGTTGACGTGAATCTTTTCTTGTCTGCAGCCAGTCATGGCCATGTCGCGATGATCGATCTGTTGGTGGAGCGGTATGGGGTGGATCCGAACGGGGCGGATGTATATGGGCGGACTGCCCTCCACAGGGCAGCGGAGTATGGCCACATCCGTACCGTCAAGCACCTGGTCGAGAAGCACAATGTCGACATTCACGAGAGGGATGGGTACGGATGGACTGCTTTGGACTTTGCAGCGGAGAGGGGCAGGACGGCGTGCGCCGACTACCTCCGCAAGCTCCAGTCCACCCGCCCTCCCTCTATCAGGAGATAGTCATGACAGCTTCTCTTTCAAAACTGTCCGCGTTCGCCGTGGACGACACTCCGCGTTCCATAACGCAACACGTAACCCCAGTAACCCACCGAATGGCCCGCAGAAACCAACAAGGGGCGCATGGGACCAAGGAGGAGAAAGGAGGAGAAAAATGGCCCTCGGTCAATTTCCACTGGGACAACAGCACCGAGCGCGTTCGTTCCGTCCAGACGCACGTCACACAGCGCGTGAGCTCGACGCTCTCTTCGCTGGAGCGAGAGTGGCAGGATGCTGTTGGCAGGAAATTCGCAGACTCGATCAACCTTCCCGCCCTGCCCAGCCTCTCCCTTCCCCAGCTCGAGGCGGGCCCGGGCCCGGGCCCGTCGAGCGAGCGGAAGGCGTCCCAGAAGGCGTCGAAAAAGACGTCCATGGCGCCGCTGCGGACGGGCAAGTCGCGACCATCGTCGCAGCCGCGACGGAACAGCGTGGACTCGTCGTCGCGCCGTCGCCGCCAGCAGTCGGGGAGTCCCAAGACGCCCGACTCGAACGCGTCGTCGCTGCTCTCGCCGCAGTCCGTGGTGCCGGCGATGCGCCGGGTGATGAGCGACACGTCGGTTGAGAACTTCTTGAACAGCGCCAAGGAACGGGTGGCCACCGCGGCCAGCGAGTGGAACAACAACAACAACAACAACAATCCGAGCAGCAGCGGGAACGCAGGGCTGGGGTCGAAGCAGAATTCGCTGGAGAACCTGCTGTCGCTGTCGTCGCCGCTCTCGAGCCAGTCTGTCGAGTCGCTGCGGAAGACCGGGACGCTGGTGCAGTCCCGGTCCGCGCAGGCCCTGGCGTCGGCGGCGCAGACGCTCAACACGTCGCTGAACAACATCCAGAACAACGTGAACCTGCTCCAAGTCTCCCTCCAGCAGAGCTTCTCCGACGGGAAGATTGCGATGGAGACGAGGTACAAGCAGCTGGCCGCGTTGGGCGAGCCGGGGAGCCTGTTTTCGAGCAAGGAGCGGCTGGCGGATATCATCCAGCACGACCAAGTCGATGACATCGTCGCACAGCCGTCGGCCGACAGCGAGAAAAAAGGGCCTCTCGGTCCGTTCCAGAGGAACGCGCTGCGTCGCAAGGGCGCCGGCGCAGGCTCGGCGTCGTCGCTCAGCGACAAGGATAAGGATACGGACGGGAAGAAAAAATCGACGGCATCGACTTCATCGACGGCGTCGACGTTGAAGGAAGACGGTCGGAACATCACCATCGTGACGACGGCGGCGCTGCCGTGGATGACGGGCACGGCCGTCAACCCGCTGTTGCGGGCGGCCTACCTGGCGAAGGACGGCACCAAGTCGGTTAACCTGATGGTGCCCTGGCTGGCCAAGTCGGACCAGCAGCGCATCTTCCCGAACGGGGTCACCTTTGACTCGCCCGACGAGCAGGAAGCGTGGGTGAAGCAGTGGCTGAAGAAGCGGACAGGCTTCACGCCCGACTTCAAGCTGACGTTCTACCCGGGTCGGTACGCGCCGGAAAAGTGCTCCATCCTGCCGGTGGGGGACCCCACGAGGTACGTCCCGGACTCGGCGGCCGACGTGGCTATTCTGGAGGAGCCGGAGCACCTGACGTGGTACCACCACGGGCGGCGCTGGACGGACAAGTTCAGCCACGTCGTCGGCGTCGTCCACACCAACTACTTGGACTACGCTCGTCGCGAGGACGGCGGCTCCAGCAAGGAGCTGCTGCTGCGGCACATCAACAACTGGGTGACGCGGATCCACTGCCACAAGGTCGTCAAGCTCTCGGACGCCGTCCAGGACCTGCCGCGGCAGACGACCGAGTTTGTCCACGGCGTCGCCGACTCGTTCCTGAGCGTCGGCGAGAAGAAGTCCAAGGTCCGAAAGGACGGCGCGCCGAGGTTCAGCAAGGGCGCGTACTTCCTCGGCAAGTGCGTGTGGGCCAAGGGCTACACCGAGCTGATCGAACTGCTGAGCGAGAACAAGGACAAACTGGGCGGCGACGTGTCTGTCGACTGCTACGGCACGGGCGAGGACTTGCAGGACGTGAAGCTCGAGGCGCGGAAGCGCGAGTTGAACTTGGAGTTTCTCGGCGCCCGCGACCACCTGGACGAGTCGCTCCACGAGTACCAGGTGTTTGTCAACCCGTCCATGTCGGACGTGGTGGCGACGACCTCGGCCGAGGCGCTGGCGATGGGCAAGTGGCTCGTGTGCGCCGAGCACCCGTCCAACGCGTTCTTCTCGCAGTTTGAAAACTGCTTGATCTATCGCAACGACGACGAGTTCGTGCAGCACATGAAGCACGCGCTGACGCACGAGCCCCGGCCGATGAGCAAGGCGGACCGGGACAGGCTCACGTGGGAGTCCGCGACCGAGCGCTTCTTGAACGTCACGGAGCTCTCCGAGCGGGACCTTCTGCCCCATCCAGTGACGTCCACCGTCGACAGCGTCGCCTACATGACCCACAACACCCTCTGTGGCGTCGAGACGCTCCGTGCCGCGGCCGGCGCCGGCAGGAACACGAGAGACAACCCCGAGTGTCTCAAGTCGTTCGAGCCCGACGCGAGCGGTGGCGGCATGTTTGATCGGCGATAGGGGCTCGAACGACGTGCGCTCATGAGATTTGAACGACACGCACGTAAACAAACAAACAATGGCGCCCTGAGGCGTGTCCTGGAGAGATTCAAGTCAATCCTGGCGTGTCCCGCGTGTTGCATCATCATTTAATTTTCGTGATGGTTCGGGCCATCGATTCGGAGGACGGGTTGGCGTAGTTGGCGTGTGTGTTACGTCGTCAGGTTCGAATGATATGTCGAATGATACGTCGAATGACACGTCGTAAGAATCATCCAAATTCCGCGAGCTGCCGTCGGGCCGGCACTCTGAATTACGATTCGAAACAAATCCGCACACCACTCGAATCAAATCCGCACACCAGTGGTGTCATTCACGTGTCATTCACAGACCACGCGTCATTCACACACCACGTGTCATTCGAAACCTCCGACGTGTCATTCAAACCCGCGTGTTATTCGAACCCGATACCTTACTGCCATCATGACAACTCCTTCCAAGTCGGCCAACAACCAGGCCAACAACCAGGCCAACAACCAGGCGATCCCCCGCATCGCCAATGCCATGCACTGTGACGCTTGTCTCGAGCCGATTCCGAGCGACGCATCGGGCTACACCTGTCACGCGTGCAACAGCTCAGCATGTCTATCATGCCTACACGCGTGGTGGGACACGAAGAATCGCTGCGAATGTTTGCGCGGGTGTCAAGTGTCGTATCAGGGACTCCCGGAAGCGTCCTGGCCTCGTCTGACTGACACGATCGTCAACTTCCACAAGCGGGAGATGCATCAGCGTGTCGAGCATATTCACGCATTCAACCACGTGAAAGACCTGGAAGGACAAGATAAAGCTTTACCCATGGAAGCGGCGACAGCTGCCAAGGACATCATGCAGACCTTTGGCGAGCGCTGTCAACCGTGGTGTGACTGTGAGACGTGCACGCGACGGTTTAACACGTTCGTCGAGACGGTCAAAGATGAGCGCACCTACTGTGACCCGAGGGTGTTCGACAGGTACTGCCAGAGTTTCAGATCGCGCATATTGACGCAGCCGTGGAGGGATTGCCGCCGGTTTGGCTCGGTGACGACACTGACTACGGAGGTCTTCTGGGGCATTGCCATACTGGTGAACGCATTTGACAGTGCGCTGTACGCTGCTCGTTCGCGAGAAGACTACCTCTGCACCGTCAGCGAGTTCATCTGTCTCAAGGAATGTGCCGATCGAGTCTTGGAACTCGCTGCGATCGATCAGGTCGACGGGGCTCGTGACTTATGGTCGAAGCACAAGAAGTACGTCGTCCGCGAGAACTTCAGGATGAGTTGGGTGTCGAAAGCGTTTGAGACGCGTATTGAGACGACAATCGGACCTGTCGAGGAAGCCAGTATGCCCTGCAGTCGCAAGAAGAAATGCGTCTGCTGCGAGAGTTGTGGGGCCACTGTCACAAAAGCGTCCGGGTTTCTGTGCGGCAACTCCAAGTGCCCTCGGTATCACCAGGCAGCAATGTCGTACTGGAGGTACGTGGATGGTGGCTACCACCCCAGCACTGCCGTGTCGTTCGTCAAACGCGCGGTGGACGCGTACTGGAAGGTGCACAGCTGTGACGAGCATTGGCGTGACTACATGATCAAAGACCATCCGTATGCAGCCAACAAGGGACAGGATCGCCCCGAGAGATTGCTTGCGTTTGTGGGGGAGTTCACGCGCGCGGAGAACGAGTACAGACGCAAGGTCATGGAGTTCACAGCGAGCAAACGTGTGTTGGAAGAGGAGATCGAGACGATCCAGCTCTCGAATTACACCCTGGAATTGTCATCGGACCGAGGCCGAGGCAGCCCGGCCTTCTCAACGAAGCCATACTTCTCGGTCATCCAGTGTGGCATGCCAACGTGTTGTGGTCTCGTGGATTTCGGAGGTGACGGATGCGTCGCATGTGGACAGCACCATTGTCAAGCGTGCTGGAAACCGTCTGACGAAACGCACGTATGTGACCCCGAGGACGTGAAGAACGCGACGAGGATACAGTCACAATGCATTCAATGCGTCGCGTGCCGGACCAACATCGAAAAGTCCAGTGGGTGTTCGCATATGTACTGCGTGCACTGTCACACGGGCTTCGACGAGGACACACAAGAGATTCTATCGGGCATCGTCCTGAATCCACACTTCTTCGACGAGATCACGAATCGACGCGATCAGGAGGTTCCTGGGTACACCTTCGAGTCGCCGCGCTCGAATCCGGACGTGCCGAATTGGGATCTGTTCACGTACGACGCCCTGGTCTACCATGGGCTGTGTGCATACGTGTACCATGAGGTGCTGGAAGCGTACGTTTCTCGCGACTGGGACCGTTTCAGGAACGTCGTGCAGAACACGTACCCACACATCCATCGGTACAACAGCGTCTTTGCCGGGCGAAACAAACCGACTGAGGAATTCCTGGGCGACACGAGGACGTGGTGCAACATGGAGTTCTCCAAGCCGGACCACAGAAGGATGTTCTACGCTCGTATTATGTACGACAGGCATCACGTGTAGCGGTGGAAGATACCTATTCGTGTGACCGTGGCTTCCTTGGCCATGCATCTCGGAGTCGACGAGCGAAGCGTCCTCCCATACCGTATATATTTTGTCGACCTTTTATGCGACGACGTGTAGTGCATTCAATGTAAAGCAGTCTAGGCCAGGCCGCCTTGGCGGCCAAGGGCGGCCCCCGGAGAGGGCGATCAGGTAGCTGCGGTCGTCGCTCCGCGGCAAAGCAGCTCAACGGTTCTTCCGCTCGACATACAGACTAATCATAGAAAGAAAGAAAGAAAGAAAGAAACAAAGAAAGAATCAGCAAACGACTTGTCGACAAACCGACGAGGAAGGACCGAAAAAAGGTGACGTCCGCCAGCAGCAGCGGACAACGTGCTTGCTTGCCCCGAACTGAGAGAGCTGCGGTCTCTTGAACACTCGTATACTCTCCGACCCTTTCTCTCTCCCAGTCCACCGCGGGGCCGAGGGCACGAAGCCAGCCGAGAGGGAACGAAGCTTTCCCTTTTGCATGGCGAGAAATCCTGTGATTCGAATTCAAACTCGAACTCTCGCGCTCGATGCCGGCCGGCTACGACAAAGAGACCCGTCGGTGGGTCGAAGACCGGCTTCATGCCATACTCGGCATGTCCGAGAAGGCGCTCGTACGTGCGCAGAGGACTAAACTCGGCTCGAATCGTCCCACTCACTCACGCTCGCCCTTCGTTTCCGTTCGCCAGGCGGAGTACGTGTGCTCGATTGGCAAGAAGCACCGGGACGCGAGGTCGCTCGCGGCCACCCTGGAAGAGAACGGCTTCCCGGTCAACTCGTCGGTGACGCTGTCGTTCGCGACAGAGCTGCTCGAGAGACTGCCTTCGACGGGGTCGACGCCGTCCAAGGGCGGCGTGTCTGCGTATAAGATGAAAGAGATGGAGGCGGCGAGGGCGGCGAGGAAGAACGAGGGCTACGGGCTGCTGTTGGACGACGAGGAGGACGAAGCGGCAGAGCTCGAGCGGGCGATGGACAAGGCGAGGTCGCGGGCCGACAAGAAGAAGAAGAAGAAGCGGGACCGGACAGAAAACGGCGAGGATGCTCCCGATGGAGCAGAAGCGGGAGCGGGAGCGGGAGATGGCGCGGGCGCGAGGGTCGAAGACAAGGACGAAAACGGAGAGTCCCCTCCCCGGCGCCTGACGGACGCGGAGGAGAAGGCCGAGTTCGAGCGGCGGCTCAAGGAGCGGGACTTGAAGGCGACGAAAAAGTTGGTGGAACAGCGGCTGTCGAAGGAGGAGCTGGAGGATATCGAGCGGCGGAAACGGGCCGAGAAGGCGGGCGACAAGTCGCAGGCGGTGAACGACTTGCGGAAGGCGTCGCGGCGAGAGTATCTGAAGAAGCGGGAGGAAGCCAAGCTGGAAGAGCTGGAACAGGCCATCGAAGACGAGCGACAGCTGTTCGAGGGGGAAGAGCTGACGGAGAAGGAGCGTGCCGAGCTCGAGTACAAGCAGCGGGTGCTCGATCTGGCCAAGGCCCGCAAGCAACAGCTCGAGGAGCTCGAGCACGACGATGCCTACCATATGCCGACGGCGTACGACGACGGCGGCGAGGGCGCGGCCGAGAAGCGGTACGGCGTGCTGAAGAAGAAGTACGAGGACGGCGCGGCCGACAACGATCAGACGGTACGTTCATTACGCAAGCGCTCGCGCTCGCCTCCTCACGCCCCTATTCACGCCCCTCCTCACGATCCTCACACACCTGCACATATCCTCGCAGGCTTGGGGTCAGCAAGAGACGCTGGAGAAGGAGCAGATTGCTCGTGCGGCGATCCCCGTCGGGGCCAAGGACAGGAAGACCAGCGAGAAGGCGTACGACTTTGTGTTCGAGGATCAGATCGATTTCATCGTCGATTCATACATGAAAGGGGACAACGTGCAAGCGCTGGCCGAGGAGACGAACGAGGAGCGGCTCTTGCGCGAGCGGGAGGAGCGGGAGGCCGCCAAGCGGTCGGCCTTCGAGCAGATCCAGGAGGACCGGAAGAAGCTGCCCATGTACCCGTACCGCGAGTCGCTGCTGGACGCCATTGCCGAACATCAGGTCATCATCGTCGTGGCAGAGACGGGAAGCGGAAAGACGACGCAGATCCCCCAGTACCTGTACGAGGCGGGGTATGCCAAGCTGGGCAAGATCGGGTGCACGCAGCCGCGGCGCGTGGCCGCCATGAGCGTGGCGGCCCGCGTAGCGGAGGAGAAAGGCGTCAAGTTGGGCAACGAGGTCGGATACTCCATCCGTTTCGAGGACTGCACGAGCGAGAAGACCAAGGTCAAGTACATGACCGACGGCATGCTGCTGCGCGAGTTCCTCTCCGAGCCGGACCTCGGCTCGTACAGCTGCATGATGATCGACGAGGCGCACGAGCGGACGCTGCACACCGACGTGCTGTTCGGCCTGGTCAAGGACATCGCGAGGTTCAGGCCCGACCTGAAGCTGCTCATCTCGTCGGCCACGCTCGACGCGGAAAAGTTCTCCGAGTACTTTGACTACGCGCCCATCTTCCGGATCCCAGGACGCCGGTATCCCGTCGAGATTCTCTACGCCAAGGCCCCCGAGGCGGACTACCTGCACGCGTCCGCGATCACCGCGCTGCAGATCCACGTCACGCAGCCCGAGGGCGACATCCTCATCTTCCTGAGCGGACAGGAGGAGATCGAGACGTGCGAGGAGATCCTCGTGCAGCGCACCAAGGGCATGGGAACAAAGATCGGCGAGCTCGTCATCTGTCCCATCTACGCCAACCTGCCCTCGGAACAGCAGGCCAAGATCTTCGAGCCGACCCCGCCGGGCGCCCGCAAGGTCGTCATCGCGACCAACATCGCCGAGACGTCGCTGACGATCGACGGTATCAAGTACGTGATCGACCCGGGATTCTGCAAGCAGAACTCGTACAACCCGCGCACGGGCATGGAGTCGCTGCAGGTGACGCCGATCTCAAAGGCGTCGGCGATGCAGCGCACGGGCCGCGCGGGCCGGACCGCGCCGGGCAAGTGTTTCCGCCTCTACACGGCTTGGGCATTCCAGCATGAGCTCGAGGACAACACGATCCCGGAAATCCAGCGCACCAACCTCGGCAACGTCGTCCTGCTGCTCAAGAGCCTCGGCATCAACGACCTGATCAACTTTGACTTCATGGACCCGCCCCCGTCCGAGACCATGTTCCGCGCCCTCGAACAGCTCTACGCGTTGGGCGCCCTGAACGACAAGGGCGAGCTCACAACCATGGGCAGGAAGATGGCCGAGTTCCCCGTCGACCCGATGCTCGCCAAGATGATCATCCAGAGCGAGAAGTTCGGCGTGAGCGAGGAGATCGCCACCGTGGCGGCCATGGTATCGGTCGGCGCATCCATCTTCTACCGCCCGAAGGACAAGGCCGTCCACGCCGACAACGCTCACAACGCCTTCCACCTGGGCAACGTCGGCGACCACATCGCCCTGCTCAACGTCTACAACGCGTGGGCCGAGACCAACCACTCGACCCAGTTCTGCTACGAGAACTTCGTCCAAATTAAGTCGATGAAGCGCGCCAGGGACATCCGGGACCAGGTCCTCGGCCTCATGGACCGCTGCGAGATCGAGCTCCGCAGCAACGTCGGCGACCTCGACAGCATCCGGAAGGCCATCACCTCCGGCTTCTTCTACCACACCGCCAACCTCCAGCGCAACGGATCGTACAAAACGGTCAAGAGCCCGCAGACCGTCCACATCCACCCGTCCTCCGGCCTCTTCGAGGTCATGCCGAGGTGGGTCTTGTACCACGAGCTGGTCCTCACCTCCAAGCCCATGATGCGCATCGTCAGCGAGATCAAGCCCGAGTGGCTCGTCGAGCTGGCCCCTCATTACTACTCGCAGAAGGAGATCCAGAGCGGCGTGCCCAAGAAGATGCCCAAGGCCGTCGGCAAGAAGGCGGAAGGTTGACGTTGACCAGTCGTAAAAACAACTCTGAAAAATTGCGTCCATGGCACCGACCACGTCGTCGTCAACGTCAGGGTCGTCGCTGCGATGCCAGGTGACGTCTGCGTGGCACATCGAGGTACGTGGCGTCCGGTCAACGAACGTGATCCAGACGACGAATCATCACGTGCTCGAATCATCACTCGCTCGGTCGTTCGTTCGTTGAACGCGAAGGTCGAGCCGGCAGGCTGTACAGTTCATCGCATCGTGCCCATTGACGGGACATCGCTGGTGCTTTGCGCGTGCGGCCGCGCCGGGAGCACGAGGAAGACGGGATCGGCGACGACGACGGAACCGAACCAGTTGGGCGTGCTGGTGATCGACGCCCGGGACGGGCGTATCAGCAACACGGTGCGGTTTCCCGGGGCGCTGCGGGACGAGGCCGTGGTGTGGATGTCTGTGCAGTCGGATGCTGCGGCCGAGGGCCACGACGACGCTGAGGGCGACCACCAGGGGGGCAAGGACGCCGGCAGGTCGGTTCGAGTGGCGTGCGTGACGTCGTCGGGCAGTCTGTGGCGGTTTCGCGTTCATGCGGGCTTGGGTGATGCTGCAGACTACGCAGGTCACGGCGACGACGAGATACTCGCGGTGCACTCGGACGCGCTTCTGCAGGCGCTCGGGTCGGAGGACTCGCCTATGGAGGACTTGGTGCTGGCCATGGACGCGGTGGAGGTCGGAAGCGCGAGCGCGAGCGCGAACGGGACCACGAGCGATTTGATGGAGAGCGATCCGACGAAGGGGGCGGCCGACTCGCTGCCGAGGTTTGTCAGCGAGAACGGGTACCGAGGCGCCCGACCAGGGTACACCTACTGGGGTGGCGATGATGGCATTGGTCCGCATCACGATGATGGCAATCGCGACGACAGGACGGCATCAGAAGATGCCCAGGAATCCCACGAATCGCATGCGGCTGGGTACTATCGGAACGACGTGATGCGTGCGTTGCTCGCCGCCCGACGGCAGCGCGACCGGCGACGCCCGCCCGCCGACGGCAAGCAGACCGACCGCAGGAACAAAAAGAAGCTCCTGCGCTGCTTCCTCCACCTCCCGCGCTCCTCTAAGTTCGTCGCCTGCTCCCACGAGCCCCAGGACGGCATGCTCACCGTCGGCGACCTCGAGCTCTCCCCGGCCGACGCCGGAGAGCCGTCCGTGTCCAACTTGGACTGCGTGATGGGCCATCTGAGCGGCGTCCTGGTCGTCGCCGCCTCCCCGAACGAAAAATACCTCGCCTCTGGCTCGTACGACGAGACGATCCGGATCGTCGACACGGCGACCTGGACGTGCATCAGGATCCTCAAGGGCCACGGCGGCGGTATCAAGTGCCTCGCATTCTCCGAAGACGGCACGCAGCTCATCTCGGCCGCCTCGGACAACACCACGCGGGTGTGGTCGACGGCCACCTGGATGTGCATGCGGCAGCTGCACGGCCGCCACGAGGACGCGACGTGGCCCGTATCCCAGGCACTCACGACGATTCCAACGACGCCAACGACGCCAACGACGCCAATGACGCCGTCGTCATCGCCGTCGTCGACACCAGCCTCGAGTCCACCCACGTCAGCAAAGCTCCTCGTGTCGGGTTCCAACGGGCTGTTTGGCGGCAGCACCCTCAAGCTCTTCGACGTCACCTCCGGCAACTGCCTCGCCACCTTCGCCCAGCTCCGCTACGACCACAAAGGAAGCTGCAGCGCCGTCTGCTTTTCCCAATCCCCCACCCAACAACTCGCCATCGTCACGGCCGCCACCGACGCCAGCCTCGCCGGCTGGACCTGCGACCTCTCCCACCAACCCGCCTCCAACAAACCCCGCTTGGCCAAAGGATTCTTCACATAATTATGTGTACGGTTTATAAACCGTACCAATACGGCTGGACGAGCGATCTGCCCCCGGACCTTCAGCCTGAGCAGCTGTGCTTCCGCGAGGTCGGCGCGGGCGGCATGTACGGTCCGAACGCCTGGCGCGTCGCCGAGATGGACAAACTCGGCGTGTATCGCGCATGCGTCAACACGCGCGAACGCATGCCCAACACCGACCTGTTCGGGACGCCGTACCGCGGCGGGAGTGGGAGTGATATGCTCCGTTTCCACACCGACTGTTGGAACGAGTTCCTCACCAGCGACTCGGGTTTCCAACGGAATCGCGGATGCAATAAGATCCTCGCCGAGGTCGATTATAATCGTTGGGACTGTGTCGACCCTACACACACAAATAACTCACGCGTACGTACAACATTCAGCCACACACACGCACACAGACACATAGTTTTCTCTATCAGCCATGTCACAGACTGAGGTATTCAGGAGACTGTTCTGCAATGGGTTGCC
>Ga0181584_10002925_pt1 | contig 13120 bp, 7 predicted proteins | sample 071ome_30_FD_132462 | JGI IMG/M metagenome (GOLD analysis project Ga0181584, IMG submission 132462) | Coastal salt marsh microbial communities from the Groves Creek Marsh, Skidaway Island, Georgia - 071406AT metaG (megahit assembly) | ecosystem: Environmental > Aquatic > Marine > Intertidal zone... | reverse complement strand
GCGTCGTTCCGCGAGCATTACACGACATTCAAATCGGCGACGAGCGCTGTGGCGACGTTGGACTCGCTGCACGCACTGGCGATTTTATCTAGAAATGAAGGCTACGTCCGTCCACAACTTTTGGACGACGCGTCGCCCCCGTCGTTAGAAATCATCGATGGTAGGCACCCGGTCTTGGACGCGCATCTTCTCGATGACTTCGTCCCGAACAACATCGATCTTCACTCCGAACGCACGCGTGCGCTCGTCATCACCGGCCCGAATATGGGCGGAAAGAGTTGTTACATTCGACAGGTGGCGTTGCTGAGCATCATGGCGCAAGTTGGAAGTTTTGTTCCGGCGAAGCGAGCGACCCTCACCGTCCTCGACGCAGTGTACACGCGCATGGGCGCGAGCGACAATCTCGCCATGGGGTCGTCGACCTTTCTCGAGGAGATGTCCGAGGCTTCAAACATTCTGGAGACTTGCACGCCGCGATCTCTCGTCATCATGGACGAACTCGGTCGAGGCACGTCGACGCACGATGGCGTCGCCATCGCGAACGCGACGCTCGAACACCTCGTGCGCGACGCCAAGTGCTTCACACTCTTCGTCACGCACTATCCATCCGTCGCGCGCGACGTCCAGGCGAAATATCCCTCGCATTGCTCGTCGTGCTTCACCTCGTACGTCGAGCTTCCCGGTTCGTCGGACGAAATGCCTCGAATCCAGTTCCTGTACAAGCTCACCCCGGGCGTCGCCCACCGCTCGTTCGGTCTCAACGTCGCTCGAATGGCGTGTTTACCCTCCGACGTCATCCAAATCGCGAGCGTCAAGGCGTCCGAGTTGGAAATCATCACCGCCAAACGCGCTCTCTCCCGTCGCTCTTTCGACGCTGCCGCGTGCGCCGCCACCGCCGAAAACGCGATGCGCGTCTTGACCGCCATAGATTCCGGAGACATCGCGACCATCAGCACCGTGCGCGACGCCGTGGCCACCGAGCACGCCGACGTTGCGAACGCGTGATGGACGTCTGTGTAAAACAAAAACAAATTCGTCGAGAAAATCCCCCGAAAAAGTGCACCAGTCCCCAGTCGCGAGCTCGTCGTCTTCCCGGCGCGTCGACGCCATGTCCGCGACCGAATCGTCGCACGCCGAGTTCAAGCGCGACGGCGACCTTCGCGCCGCCGCGCGCGCCGCCGACACGGAGAACTTCATGCGTCTCATCGACGCCGGCGCCGATCCGACGACGCGGGACAAGAACGGCGCCAACGCCCTGATGCACGCGGCGGCTGGGAACGCGGTGGACGTCGTGCGGTACCTCCTCGCCGAGGGCGTCGCGTGGAACGACGTCGATAACGATGGAGATTCTGCGGGACAGTACGCGAGCGGACACGGACACGCCGAGTTGGCGGGAGCGATGATGGAGTACGCGGTGGCGTCGGAGCTCGCGGCGGGCGAGGCGTCCATGGCGGAGACGTCGGGCGCGTGCAGAGCGAACGCGGAGAGCGCCGAGTACCTGGCGACGCCCGTTCGATACGATGGGGACGATAAGTTGTTGGACGAGAACGGTGACGCGGTGATGATGAGTTGGGAGGGACCGCTGATGGAGGCGCACGCGGACGCGCTGTGCGAGACGAAGGGCGACGTCATGAACGTCGGGTTCGGCATGGGCATCATCGATGGACACATTCAGGATCGAAGGCCGAGGAGTCACACGATCGTCGAGGCGCACCCGGACGTGCGCGCGCACATGTCTCGCGCGGGATGGGACAGGAAAAAGGGCGTCAACGTGGAGTTTGGACGGTGGCAAGACGTGTTGCCACGACTCGCGGAGAAAGGGGTGAAATTCGACGCCATCTTCTTCGACACGTACGGCGAGGAGTACGACGATATGCGTCGATTTCACGCCTTGCTTCCGAAACTGTTGCGCGAGGGCGGTTTGTATAGCTATTTCAACGGCATGTGTCCGGATAACATCTTTTTCCACATGGTGTACAATCGCGTCGCCGAGATTGAACTCGGACGCTTGGGATTCAAGGTGACGTTCGAGATGAAATCGATCGACACCGCGGATTCCAAAATTTGGGAGGGCGTCAAGCGTCGGTACTGGTGGGGCGACAAGTATTTTTTACCGACGTGCGTGTACCGAGGCGAGTGACGGATGCGAATAGACGAATTGTGAAACAAACAACATAGAATTACAATCGCGGTCTCGCGGCGCGCACCTTGTTCGGAGAGCTCAAAAAACCCACAGCCTCTTTCACGTCACCGAAACCACCGCTCTCCGCGCGCCGCCTCGGGGGAGGATCACGACGATCAGCGAGCGCCGCGATGCGCAACAGTTTTCGCAGCGTGCTCTCGTCGCTCTCGCGTTCTTCCGTCCGCCGATACGTCCGTTCCGCTCGCGGCCGATCGACGCTCGCTCGATCGCGCGCGTTCGTAAACACACGAAAGTGCGCGCCGCGGTCGTCGACCACTTTCGTCGACGTCGCCGCCACGCTCCGCGCGCTGTCCACCACGCGTCTCGCTGCGTCCCGTCGCTCGCGCTCCGTCGGCGCGCGCACCGGCGCCGGTCTCGCCGCCACGCGTCTCGCCGGACCGAGCGTCGACGTCCGACGCGCACCGTTCGGACTCGGACTCGGACTCGTCGCGAAAATTCCTCGCGCGCGCGGCGGCGTCGCGTGCGCCAGTCGCAGGTGCGGCGGCGTCGCCGCTCTCGTCGTCGTCGTCGTCTCGTCGTCGTTCCTCTTCGGCGATAACGCGTCCGCCGCCGCCACCGCCGCGCGCGCCGCCGCGCGCGCGCGTTCGATCACCACGCTCGCACTCGTCCGCGTCGACGTCGTCGCCTCATCCTCATCCTCATCCTCATCCTCATCGTCGTCGTCGTCGTCGTCGCTCGCCCTCACCGAAGAAAACGGACGAAATGAGAATTCATCATCGTCGCGCTTTCGCGCGCGTCCCGGCGACCTCGCGAGCGCGGCGACGTCGGATTTCGCCCTCGCGCGCGCCTCGCGTTCGCTCGGCGTCGTCATCGCCCTCGCGCGCGCGTCCGCGACGCCGCGCGTCCCGCGTCCCGCGCGTCCCTCTGACGCGTCACTCCGCGACGCCACGATGCACGCGTCCTCGTCGTCGTCGCTCGCGCGCGCGCGCACCGACGCCGTCGGCGGCGGTGTCTCCGCCTCTTCCCGCGCGTCCTCTCGCGCGTGCGCGCGCTCGACGACGCGCGCGACGCTCGCGCGCGACGTCCCCGGGGTTGTCGTCGTCCCGACCCGCGCATCGTTCGCGCGCGCGCGCGCGATGACGCCGACGCCGACGTCGGCGTCCACCGCGGCACCGCGCGCGGCGTCTATCGTCTCGCGCGCGAGAGGCCATCTCGTGCGCGCGCGCGCGCAGGCGACGGACGCGACGCGAGACTCGGGACGCGGCGGCGGGAAGGGCGCGAGCGGCGACGGCGACGACGACGACGACGACGAGGAGGACGACGCGTACGTCGTGGACATCGATTACCCGGAGTGGGTGCCGGAGGTGTTGCAGTTCAATCGCGAGGACGTCGCGACGGTGTTGATCACGTTCGCGGTGTCGCTCGGGTTTCGACACTTTGTCGCCGAGCCGAGGTACATTCCGTCCTTGTCCATGTATCCGGTGTTCGACGTCGGCGATCGGTTAATCGCGGAGAAGATCACGTATCGGTTCAAGCGAGACCCGCAGGCGGGAGACGTGGTCATTTTTAACCCTCCGAAGACGCCGAAGACTCGAAACGTGTCGAACGAGGTGTTTATTAAACGCGTCGTCGCCGTGGCGGGCGACGTCGTGCAGGTGAAGCGCGGCGAGCTCTACGTCAACGGCGTCTCGAGAGGGAAAGAGTTAAAACTCGAACCGATTCAGTACAATTACGGTCCGTTCACCGTACCGGAGGATAATCTATTCGTGATGGGGGATAACAGGAACAATTCGTTCGATTCGCACGCGTGGGGACCGTTACCGAAGGAGCGCGTCATCGGTCGCGCGACGTTCAAGTATTGGCCGCCGAATAAAATCGGCGGTCTTCCCGAGTACCCGCTCACCGCGCCGGACGTCGCGCGATGAGTCGGGGAGTTCACGGTAGTATTACCTTCACCGCGCGCGTCGAGACACGGACTCGAGCGCGCTCGCATTCATTCGTTGTAAAAATTGAACGTCTTCTTTTATTATTTTATTTTTTTCGGCGCCGCGAAGAAAAGAAAAATAATCCGAAACGTGTTCCCACACTCTCTCGCGCGCCATGCTCGCCGCACGCACCGCACCCGTCATTCGCGTGCGCGCGTCGGCGGCGCGTCGCGATTCTCGCGCGTCGGCCGCGCGCGTCGTTCGCGGCGTCGCCTCGTCGGCGTCGTCGTCGCGCGTCGTCGTCATCCCGCGCGCGACCGATGACGAGCCGAGCGCGTCCACGACGCGCGCGGACGACGACGAGATCCCGATCTGGGAGCGACGGGACATCGAGCGTAAGGCTGCAGAATCGCGAGGTGGCGTTCCGTGGCCCGCGTACCTGTTGCTGAGCGTCATCGTGCTCATCGCGGCGACGGGGTCGGTGTTTGAGTACGCGTACAAGAATCCAATCTTTGGCGTCGTGCAGAGCGATTCCGGTCTGTACGCGCCGATTTTGGGGTGGTTCGTGTTCACGGGATTCCCGTTGGCGGGATGGTTCTGGAAGAAGGGCATCGACGGCGCGAACGAGGCGAGCGAATTGCAGGATAAGATGGACGGCTATTAGACGACGCGCGACGTTCGGCTCTATTATAGTTGATATTTAATGCGGCAATTCTTCATTTTCCTTCCCTCTTCTCCTCTACGACGTCGCGATCGTCGTCTATTTCTTGTTTCCGATGACGACGAGGAGACTAGTGGACATCATGCACAGCGTCGCGAGCGCGCGTTGAAACGCGTCGACGCGCGTGTCGCCGGCGTGCGGGTTGACGCCGAGAGACTCTCGAACGCTCTGGAGGTTCCACGCGTACAAAAAGTAGCCCAAGCACATGAACCATAAGATGATCCGAGTGAGCATCGACGTGGGCTCGTCTTCGTGTTCGAGACGCATGCGCTCCTTCTCCTTGGCGATGATTTCGTCGCACGCCGCCTCGAGCGCCTCGACGCGTTCCATGGTTTCCTCGCCGTTGGGATCAATCTTCGGTTGAACCTTGTGCACGAGCTCGTTCGCGAAGTGCTTGAACCCGGTGGCGAGTTCGTACATGTTGTTACACTTGAGCATGATTCGCGCGCTCAAACCCCGACGAATCTTCACCACGCCCTTGAAGACGTTTTCATTGCCGTAGCACTCGGACAACGTTGCGATGGCCATCACCTGCGGAATAGCGCAGAATCTGAAGATGGAGCGCTCCTTGATGCGACTCATGTACTTTAAACAATCTAATGAATGCGTCAAAGCGTTCGTGATCAACTCGTTCATGCACTGCACAGCCTTCTCGCGGTGCTCTTCGTGTTGCAAATCGTCCAACTCCTTCGCGTACTTGCTCCACACGCTTCTCGGCCAAAACATGCGCGGCGCCGGGAGCTCTTGTATGTCCTCCAGGTAATCGCGAATGATGTTCGTCTTTTGCAAAAACAAGCCCATCGAGTTGGATAGCTTCTCTTCGCCGATGAAATCCTTGCTCTCCATCTTGGACACGCCCCACAGATTGGACAAGCCGATGCCGACCAAACCGGCGACGTAGTGGCAGTACTCATCGAAATCCGCCATGTCCATCACCTCCTTCTCGATAAACTTGGCCATACCGTTCCCCATGCGCTGCGTGATGTCCGTGATCACGAGTCGATACTCCTTCTTCAACCCCAAAAAGACGTCGGTGACGCGCGGAAAGTTCTTCATCAAATCTTTGTAGTGCTTCTCCCCGCAATCCGCCTGGTACGACCTGTCGTGAATGTACTCGTGAAACGCGTACAAGTGCGGCAATTTCTCCTCGATCGGAATCGACATGTCGTCCTCCACCGTGTCCAACGCGCGCAAGACGAGATAAAACACGCACACCGCGTCTCTGAGCTCTGGGTCCAACTGCTGAATGACGATCGCGAACGATCTCGACACCTTGTTCAACACGTCGTAACAGTACGCGAGGTTGGGTTCTTTCGGTAACTTTTTCGCCTTATCCGCCATCATCTTCACTCGAATCAGCGGCACGACGTCCCCCGGATGGGCGAGGATCAACGACAAGACACCCATGATGGATGATGGACGCGACGACGACGAGGTGGACGACGACGGAACGGGCGGTGAACGACCGACCGACCGACGACCGACTCGGCGCGCGCGACGCGGTCTCGGACGGACGCGAACGACGACGCACGCGACACCACGCACTGACGTCCCGCCACATCGCGTCGTCATCCATCTGTCGCGGGCGCGGCGACATCGCACGGGGACGTCCTTCCTTTTGGAGCGCTCGCATATGAGTCCACGGTACCTATTTACTATCTATGAAAGCCTATCATCTAGTACATACACACATACAGTGACGTCGGAGACATCGCTCTCGCGCGGGCGCAGCGCGTCCATCATACATAGCTGACGAGTCACGAACCGCCACATACGTCATACATTGTGAATGTGAGAGCTTTTGTGAAACCCACCGTCGATGACCGCGCATGGAGCGCGCACACGATGTGCGCGCGCGCTCCATACAAAAAGACATCCGTGTCCTATATCGCCGCCCCGATCACGCCACGCGTCCGATCCCGACCAGCCGCGCCGACGTCATCGCCCGCGCGCGCGATCGATCGATCGACGACGACGACGAGCGCGCGAACGACACACGCGCCCGCGCACGAGACCTCTCACGAGTTCGCGCGCGCGCACACGACACACGCACGACACTCGTCGTCGTCGTACACGCGTGACTCCACGCCCGAAAAGCGCGTCGCGGTCGAGACAGACACCGCCGAGGCCTCATCACGGTCGACGGCATCATGCGCGCCAGCCTCAGCGCACGGGCGACGATCGCGAACGCGTCGAAGCGCGTGACGGTGCGTGCGACGTGATGCGATGCGATCGCGAGCGCGCGAACGAACGCGCGAACGAACGATCGTCGTCGTCGTCGACGCGAGAAGGCGACGACGACGCCATCGTACGCGCGAAGAGGGTCGAGCGATGGGGACGATCGGGGACTTATCTGCAACCCTTTCGCGCGCGCGGGGAGCGAGGGGGACGAGACGGGTGGTGGCGCGAGATGCGTGGAGATGTGGACGCGTACGGATGCGCGCGCGTGGGTGGATCGATCGATCGCGGGTGGTGGACGCGCGTCGGTCGGTCGGATGGTCGGTCGGGGGTGGGACGATCGCGCGCGCGCGCGGGACGCGGAGGCGGGCGACTGACTGGTTGTGCGTACGTTATCCGCGCAGGCGAACGCGGCGAAGGCGACTCGATGTGCGCGTCGATCGGCGCCGGTGACGCGCGCCGTCGCCACGGGACCGAAGGGACCGCTTAAGAAGAAGGGTGAGAGCGAGGAGGATAAGATTGAGGACATGTCGTCCGGTTCGCGAGGCTTGTTCACGACGGTGGACCCGGAGGTGCGCCGCATCGTGCCCGAGGCGAAGGGACGCGCGGTGGTCAAGGTGACGTACGTCGTTTTGGAGTCTCAGTACCAATCCGCGCTCTCCGCGGCGGTGAAACAGATTAACGATACCAATGAAAAGGTGTGCGTCGAAGTGTGCGGTTACCTGCTCGAGGAGTTGCGCAACAAGGACAACTTGGAGGCGCTCAAGAAGGACGTCGAGACGTCGAACATCTTCATTGGTTCGCTCATCTTCATCGAAGAGCTCGCTGAAAAGATTGTCGACATCGTGCAGCCGATGCGCGAGAAGTTGGATGCGTGCATCATCTTCCCGTCCATGCCGCAAGTCATGCGCTTGAACAAGCTCGGCACCTTCTCCATGGCGCAGCTCGGTCAATCCAAGTCCGCCATCGCCTCCTTCATGCGCAAGAAGAAGGAATCCGGCGGTTTCGAGGAGGGCATGTTGAAGCTCGTCAGAACCTTGCCCAAGGTGTTGAAGTACTTGCCGTCCGACAAGGCTGCGGATGCGCGCAACTTCATGAACTCTTTGCAGTACTGGCTCGGTGGTTCCACGGACAACTTGGAAAACTTCTTGTTGATGATCGCCAAGGCGTACGTCCCGGAGCTCAAGGGCGTCGAGCTCACCGTGGCGGAACCGGAGGTGTTCCCGGATGTTGGCATCTGGCACCCGACCGCGCCGACGTACTACGAGGACTTGAAGGAATACCTCAACTGGTACGACACGCGTAAGGACATCAAGTTCAAGGCTGATGCTCCGGTTATCGGTCTCGTGCTCCAGCGCTCGCACTTGGTCACGGGCGACTCTGGCCACTACGACGGTATGGTGAGTGAACTCGAAGCCAAGGGCGCCAAGGTTGTTCCGATCTTTGCCGGTGGCCTCGACTTCTCCGGCCCGATCGAAAAGTTCTTCTTCGACCCGATCACCAAGGGTGCGTACGTCGACACTGTCTTGTCTTTGACTGGTTTCGCCCTCGTCGGCGGTCCGGCGCGTCAAGATCACCCGAAGGCGATTGAGTCTTTGAAGAAGCTCAACGTGCCGTACATGGTCACCGTGCCGCTCTCTTTCCAAACCACTGAAGAGTGGAAGGACTCTACTCTCGGCTTGCACCCGGTGCAAGTTGCGCTCCAAGTCGCTCTTCCGGAGCTCGACGGCGGTCTCGAGCCGATGATCTTCTCCGGTCGCGACTCCAAGTCTGGCAAGTCGCACTCTCTCCAAGATCGCGCGGCTCAAATCGCCAACCGCGCCATCAAGTGGGCCGCTCTTCGCAAGAAGACCGCGGCGAACAAGAAGCTCGCGATCACCGTGTTCTCTTTCCCGCCGGATAAGGGCAACGTCGGTACCGCCGCGTACTTGAACGTCTTCGGCTCCATCTACCGCGTGCTCCAAGGTTTGCGCCGCGAAGGCTACAACGTCGGTGTTCTCCCGTCCAGCGAAGAAGAGCTCATCAACTCTGTCTTGAACGACAAGGAGGCGCAATACGCGTCCCCGGACATGAACGTCGCCTACCGCATGCCGGTGAACGAGTACCAAAAGCTTTGCGAATACTCTGAATCCTTGCACGAGAACTGGGGCCCGCCGCCGGGCAACTTGAACACTGATGGCCAAAACTTGCTCGTCTACGGCAAGCAATTCGGCAACGTCTTCATCGGTGTTCAGCCGACGTTCGGCTACGAAGGTGATCCCATGCGATTGCTCTTCTCCAAGTCGGCGTCCCCGCACCACGGTTTCGCCGCCTACTACACCTTCCTCGAGCACATCTTCCAAGCCGATGCCGTCCTTCACTTCGGTACGCACGGTTCCCTCGAGTTCATGCCGGGTAAGCAAGTCGGTATGTCTGGTGTGTGCTACCCGGATTTGTTGATCGGTAACATTCCGAACATTTACTACTACGCGGCGAACAACCCGTCCGAGGCGACGATTGCCAAGCGTCGTTCTTACGCCAACACCATCTCCTACTTGACGCCGCCGGCTGAAAACGCCGGTTTGTACAAGGGCTTGAAGGAGTTGAAGGAATTGATCTCTTCTTACCAAACCTTGAAGGATTCCGGTCGCGGTCCGTCCATCGTCAACACCATCATCTCCACCGCCATCACGTGCAACTTGGACAAGGATGTCAAGGAGATTCCGACCGATCCGGAGGCGGACGCCGCCGACTTTGACGCCGACACGCGAGACATGATCGTCGGTAAGGTTTACCAAAAGCTCATGGAGATTGAATCCCGCTTGTTGCCGTGCGGTTTGCACGTCGTTGGCTGCCCGCCGTCCGCGGAGGAAGCCGTCGCCACCCTCGTGAACATTGCGTCCATCGACCGCGAAGACGAGGGCATTACCGCGCTCCCGGGTATCTTGGCCATGTCCATCGGCCGTGACATCGAGACCATTTACAGATCCAACGACGAAGGCGTCCTCGAAGATGTTCAACTCTTGCAAGACATCACCGAGGCTACTCGCGCGTGCGTCGGCAACTTTGTCGGCGCCGCCGCCGATCCGACGGGTCGCGTCGCCGCCGGTGCTCTCGCGAGCGTCGGTAAGCTCTTTGGCAGCGCTTCCATCGCGCTTCCGTGGGGTGATGCATTGAAGGGCACCAAGTTCGAATCTGCTGATGTCGAGAAGATGCGCACCTTGTTCGATTACTTGCGCTTCTGCCTCGAGCAAGTTGTCAAGGACAACGAGCTCGGCGCGCTCACCGAAGCGCTCGAAGGTCAATACGTGCTCCCGGGTCCGGGTGGTGATCCGATCCGTAACCCGAAGGTGTTGCCGACCGGTAAGAACATCCACGCCCTCGATCCGCAAGCGATCCCGACCGGTGCCGCGGTTGCCTCCGCCAAGGTTGTCGTCGATCGTTTGATTGAGCGCGAGAAAAAGGAAAACAACGGCAAGTACCCGGAGTCCATCGCTCTCGTGCTTTGGGGTACGGATAACATCAAGACGTACGGTGAATCCTTGGCTCAAGTCATGTTGATGGTGGGTGTGCGACCCGCCCCCGATGCGCTCGGTCGGGTGAACAAGCTCGAGCTTATCAGTTTAGAAGAACTCGGTCGCCCGAGAATTGACGTCGTCGTCAACTGCTCCGGCGTCTTCCGCGACTTGTTCGTCAACCAGATGAACTTGTTGGATCGTGCCGTCAAGCTCGCTGCTGAGCAAGACGAACCGGATGAGATGAACTTTGTCCGCAAGCACGCCAGAGAGCAAGCCGAAGAGCTTGGCTTGTCCATCCGCGAAGCCGCCACGAGAATCTTCTCCAACGCGTCGGGCTCGTACTCGTCCAACGTCAACCTCGCGGTTGAAAACTCTTCCTGGAACGACGAATCTCAGTTGCAAGACATGTACTTGAACCGCAAGTCGTTCGCGTTCAACTCTGATGCGCCGGGTGCGGGCATGGAGACGAAGAAGGAATTGTTTGAATCTGCTCTCAGCAAGGTTGACGTCACCTTCCAAAACTTGGACTCTTCCGAGATTTCCTTGACGGATGTGAGCCACTACTTTGACAGCGATCCGACCAAGCTCGTCCAAGGCGTGCGCAAGGATGGTAAGATGCCGTCCTCTTACATCGCCGACACCACCACCGCCAACGCCCAAGTGCGCTCCTTGTCTGAGACCATGCGTCTCGACTCGCGCACCAAGCTCTTGAACCCGAAGTGGTATGAGGGCATGATGGCGTCTGGCTACGAAGGCACGCGCGAGATCCAAAAGCGTCTCAACAACACTCTCGGCTGGTCCGCCACCTCTGGTCAAGTCGACAACTGGGTGTACGAAGACGCCAACGCCACTTTCATGGCTGATCCGGAGATGCAAAAGCGCTTGATGGAATCCAACCCGAACTCGTTCAGAAAGATGGTTGCGAACTTCTTGGAAGCGAACGGACGCGGTTACTGGGAGACGAGCGAAGAGAATATTGATCGTTTGCGCCAACTCTACATGGAGGTGGAAGATAAAATTGAAGGGGTCGATTCGGCGTAATTTTCACGCCTGCTGGTGTTTCTCATGGTTCCTCGCCGCGCCGGTGCGCGTGACGAGTTTATGGTTCATTTACAGACGTCTCGCAAGACTTGGGGTCAGGTTTAGTGACTCCTTGGTGAGACGAGATGAGTGTCTCTACGTACGTTCACTCATCGCGGCGCGCTCGCGTCGTATTACATTTTTCGAATTTATATCTATTAGAATTCGTTTTGTGAATATGCACACAAACATTAATTAAATGGTCGTCGTCGTCGTCGTCGTCGTCGTCGTCGTGTCTCTCGGCGTGCGATGAAGTGACGTCTCGAATTCTCAGACACTGATGGGGAAACGAACCGTCATTCTATGGGAGGCACGACCGCCCCGTGACCGGCGCCATCGACCGCCCATCGGCCGTCCCGCGCGACACTCGATCGCGCGCCGTCGACGCGTCGTCGCGTTCGCATCCGTCGCGACGCGCGCGCGGCGTCTCGAAAAAAATCGTCGACCGCGACGCCGCTCGCGATTCACGCGCGCGGCGTCGCGACGGCGCGGACATCGATCGACGCGTCGGGGGAACGTGTCGGTGCGATTTCGACCGTCCGATGACGAACGGCGACGCGATGACGGCGGCGACGACCGCGAACGCGTCGCCGCTGCGCGAAGCGACGAACGAGGACGCGTACGCGCGTCGACGCGTCGCCGTCGGTCGCGCGAAACGGCGCGCGATGGTGGAGAGTTCGAGTTCGTCGAGCGAGGGGGAGAGCGACGAGGACGCGGCGCCGCGACGCGTCGCGCGGCGCGGACGACGACGGGCGGTGCTCGAGGAAGAATCGGAATCGGAGAATAGTGATGGTGATTCGGAATCGGTGTGCGAGACGGCGTCGGACTCGGACGAGAGAACGGCGTCGCCGTCGCCGTCGCCACGTCCGCCGCCGCGCGCGAAACCGCGTCCGAGTCTCGCGCCTCTGAATATCGGACGCGGCGACGCGTCTACCGAAGACGGCGGCGCGCGTCCGATGCGATTGAAAGGGAATCCCGCGATCGGTGGTGCGAAATTCGAGCTCCACGCCTCCTTGGCGTCCCGGTTATACGATCATCAGAGAGAGGGCGTGCGTTGGATGTGGTGGTTGCAGTGCAACGCGCGCGGGGGCATCTTGGCGGACGACATGGGTCTCGGGAAGACGTTACAGACGTGTGCGTTCGTTGCGGGCGTGTTGCGAAGCGGTGCGGCCGAGCGCGTGCTCGTGCTCGCACCGACGACGCTTCTTCCGCACTGGGCCAAGGAATTCGAGACGTGCGGCTTGCGATCGGGAAAGACGCTCTTCAAGTATTACGGAGGATCGCGCGTCGAGTGCGAGCGTCAACTCAAGGCGTGTACGTCGGGACGAGGCGTGCTGCTCACGTCGTACGGAATGGTGACGTCGCGCGCGCACGCGCTCGGGGTGCCGACGGACGACGACGAGGCTGAAAAGGCGGCGACGCGCGAAGGACGAGGACGCGCGCCGACCGACTTTGCGGGCGCATTTCGATGGGATTGGGTCGTCATGGACGAGGGACATAAGCTTAAGAGCACGACGACGCAGCTCGCGCAACGCGTGCGTCAACTTCCGGCCAATCTGCGCATGATCGTCACCGG
>Ga0181584_10002924_pt1 | contig 13123 bp, 9 predicted proteins | sample 071ome_30_FD_132462 | JGI IMG/M metagenome (GOLD analysis project Ga0181584, IMG submission 132462) | Coastal salt marsh microbial communities from the Groves Creek Marsh, Skidaway Island, Georgia - 071406AT metaG (megahit assembly) | ecosystem: Environmental > Aquatic > Marine > Intertidal zone... | reverse complement strand
TTTACGAAGACGACGAAGCGGAGCGTGCCGTTTTTGTTCATTCGGGGGGACGCGGTGACGCTCGTGTCGCCGCCGTTGCGTAGTTGATCGACGAGACGGGCGGCGAGGATGAGATCATTCATTCATTCAGAGGGAGACGATGTAATGTAGTACAGTAATAACGACGCGATACTGGGTTGTGTTTTCTTCCCTTTCTTTCTTTCTTTGTTTACACGACGACATCGGTCGTGACTAGGAGTGGTATTACGTGAACTCGGCGAGGTACTCGCCGACGGTGAAGGCGCGACCCGGGGGTTTCGCGCGCGCCGCCTCGGCGCGGTGCGCGTCGTACGCCGAACGCAACGCCGCGGCGCCGCGCGCGAGCGCGCGTTGCGTGCTCGCGGTCGTCGTCGGTGGCGGCGGCGCGGCGTCTAGGACGGAGAGATCGATGGTGAGCGCGCCGGACGTGGCGCGGTGCGCCTGTTGAAGAACCTCGGCGAGTTCCTTTTCGCGACTCTCGACGTCGACGCCGGCGGTGAGAAAAATGTCGTCCTCGTCGTCGTCCGCGCCGGATGCCGCGGCACCTCTCGTCTCCGTCTTCGTCGCGTCGTCGGCGGATGCCCCCTCGGCCATGGTCTGGTCCTCCGCTGTTTTGTTTCCCCCCATGTCCCAATACGTCGTCAGACGCGTCGGTCGTCGACTGAACGGGTCGCCCTCGCCCGTGTTTAAAACCCCGGCTTTGAGTTTCGCCACCTGTTCCGACGCCCGACGGGATAATTTTTCGCTATTTTGAATCTCGTTTCTTCGATTAATGTTCGCCAACGCATCTTGCGTCGCACCGCTTCGCTGTTTCAACTTTTCCTTAATCTCTCGGTCCACCTCGTCGAGTCGCTCGCGAAGCTCCGTCGCCTTTTCGTCGTCGCGCTCCGCCTCGGCGTGCGCGATGGCGGTTTTGATTTGTTCCTTTTCAAAGAGCAAGTTTTTGCGCGCCCCCATCTTTTCGCGCTTTTCGGCGAGGATTCTCGTCACGTCGTCCGAGGTGTATCTAAAATTCGACGCCTCCTTGAGGTTATCCAAACACCGCTGCACGTCCTTGGCGTACACGGGTCGACACTCGGAGCGTCGACAGTGCGCCACCCACGCCGCCCACTCGGCGTCTTGCGTCGCCGAGTTGGACACCTCGCTCAGTCTGAACGTCTTCTCCGCCTTGCCCCAACGCAGGATCAACCACTTGGACGTCATCGGTTTATTCGGAAGGTACTCGTACTTTTTCAACGAGTATTGCTTGTACTTGCCGTCGGCGACGCCCGCCACCTCGACCAAACGATAGACATTCTGACCCTCCTTATTCAACCCGATCCCCACGCGAACGAGACAATCTTTCACGACATTTTCAAAGTACGGTTCCGTCACCCACGCCTCGAGTTGATGTCTCTTGAGCGTGATGGAATCGATCTGTTCCCTCGTCGCCGGTCGCTCGTCCGACAGCGCGTACGCCGCCTCCTCGTCGTAATCCGCCACCGCGCTCGCCCGCTTCCCACGCTTCGCCGTTCGTCTCCCGACATCCTCCTCCACCATCTCTTCGTCGTCCTCTTCGTCTTCGTACGCCTCCTCGTCCTCGTCTTCATCGCTCAGATCGCCGAAGACGCGTTTACTTCGCTCCTTTCTCGCCTTGGCCTCGGCGATGCGCTCCAACGCCTCCAACTCTTCCCTCTTCCCACTGCTCACCGCGCGACGATTTCGCGCCATGTCCAAGATTCGACGTCGCGATTCAATCTTCTTTCGATTCTCCGCCCGTTCGAGCATGATGGTCTCGCGCTCGAGTTCGTTGAGCGACGCGAGACGCGCGCGGTCGGCGTCGTCCCCCATGAGATCGTCCCCGAATCCATCGTCGAATTCCTCGTCGTCGTCGTCATCGGAGGGCGGACGACGGTCGTCGTCGTCATCGGAGGAGTTCGTCATCCTCGTTTGTGTCACTCGGGTCGGTGCGGTCGATCGCGCGCGCCGACGAGTGTCGCGAATGCGCGCACGCGTGAATGAGTGATCCCTCGCGCGCGCGACACAGCACACACCCCGAGGAGCGCCATCGGGGGGACATCGTGAAAGAAACGCTCGCGAACGCGGTACATGGTCGTGGTGCGTGTGCATATGTTACAAACAACAATAGTAATACTCACTCTTCGTCGTCGTCGTCGTCGTCGTCGTCGACGTCGTCGTCGCGAACGACGTAGTATGTGTTAAAACGCGGAGTCGGCGTGAATGTCGCGCGGCGTCGGCGTCGGCGCGGAAAAGTCGACGGAGGCTGAGAGCCACGCCTTCCAATCGTCGGCATCTTCGCTCGCTCGAGGGGATCCACGCTGTTCGGTCCATTTGGACGGTTCGTACGCGTCGAGACCTCGCGTTTCGGCGTCCGCGGCGTAGGGCCAGAGTGGGCTGAGGGCGACGGTGCGGCCGACGACGATGAGTGTGGGCGAGACGAGCGCGCACGCGGCGGCGGCGTCCGGTAAACTCGCGAGCGAACTGAACACGCGACGTTCGTCCGCGGTGGTACCGCGCTCGATCGCCACCGCGGGCATGGACGCCGGGAACCCACTCTCGAGGAGACGTTCGGTGAGTCGAGGAAGCGTTCCGAGACCCATGTAGACGACGAGCGTCGTCTCGACGTCCGCGCTCGTCACCGCGAATTCCACGGGATCGCTCGCCGTCTTGGGCGACAACGACGACGCGCCATCACTCTCCACCGCCGTTCCAGCGCCCTCGCGAAGGTGTCCCGTCAACAGACGCACCGACGTCGCGACGCCGCGGTGCGTCAACGGGACGCCGAGCGCCGACGCCACGCCCGCCGCCGCGGTGATTCCCGGAACCACCTCCACGCGCACGTTTGGATTATTTTCGCGCAAAAACTCAAACTCTTCGCCGCCTCGTCCGAAAACTAACGGATCACCACCCTTGAGACGCAAAATCGTCGCCCCGGCGTCCGCGAACGCTAGCAAGAGTTCGTGTATCTCGTCTTGCGTCCGCGTGTGAAATCCCGCGCGTTTCCCCACGTACACCATCCGCGCCTCCTCGCGCACGAGATTCAGTATATCGTTCGACACCAATCGATCGTACAGCACCACATCCGCCGTTTGCATGAGCTGATACGCGCGAAGCGTCAATAAACCGGGATCACCCGGGCCCGTGCCCACCAAGTACACCCGCGCCGCCTTTGTCGCGCTCGCGCTCGTCGACGCCTCCGCGCGCCGCGCCGCCGACTTGTCGCGCATGAGCGCCAACATGCTCGCCAATCCATCGTCGTCGCTCGACGCCGACGTCGACGACGACGTCGCGTCCGCGCGCGTCGTCGTCGACCGTCGCGCGCGTCTCTCCACCGCCGCCGCGCGGTCGCGCGCGGGACGCGCGACGCGCGGTCGTCCCGCGCGAGACGCGAGACGCGCGCGAGACGCGGTCGTCGTCGCGGTCGTCATCATCATCGTCGTCGTCGTCGTCCTCGCCGTCGTCGTCGTCGCCATCGAGAGACGCGGTCGGCGCGCGTCGACGAGTGTCGACCGGAGAGAGAGATTTCTCTGAAGAGACTCGAAAAGCCATTGTCGAATAATGACTCAAGAAGGGGGACTCCGTCTGTTCCGTGAGCTCAAAACGCCCAATTCGTCGACGCCGCAGACGTTCGCGCGCGATGGCGACGACGACGACGACGACGACGCGCGCGACGGCGAATCCAGCGCTCGTGCGTCGTCACCGTCGTGGTGACGTCGCGTCGGTGACGCGCGCGACACCCGTGCGACGACGAGACGCGATGCTGATGGTGACGACGACGCTCACGATGCTGACGAGCGTCGACGCCGCGCGCGCGGCCGAGGCCGAGGTGACGATCCGACGCGACGACGAGGGATTCGGGGCGAACGAAGCCTCCGCCAAGGCGCTCGCGCTCGTGTCGTACGTCGGGACGATCGTCGAGAGCGGGGAGATGTTCGACACGACGTACGGCGGCGAGAAATTCGACACGAACTCGGCCGGCGTCGGCTCTCAAAGCATCGAAGTTGCGCCCGAGCGGCCGGTCGTCCTGAATTTGTCGTCCGAGTATCCCACGCCGGGCGTGCCGGAGGGATTGCGCGCGGGTGTGCGAGGGATGCGCGTGGGAGGGACGCGGGAGTTCGACGTGCCGCCCGAGCTGGGATTCGGCGACGTCGCCGTGCGGTCGCCGTACGCGACGATTCCCGCGGGCTCGACGCTTCGGTACACGGTCAAGGTGTTGCGTCTGTCGACGACGGGACCGGACGCGTTGTTTAAGGGGGTGACGAGGTGTGGACGCGGAGGCGCGAGCGCGCAGAGCTCGGGGTGCGGGTCCGTCGAAGCCGCCGAGTGATGACTGTTTCATTTATTTAATTAGACTATCGGGGCAATTCATGTTACAAGACGCTGCTATGATTTATGTACTGGCTAGAGAAAAGACATTATGATGTAATTCGCACACGGCGCGCGCGCGCGACCCTCAATCGGCGCCCTCACACGCCCTCCACGGGAACCTTCACCGTGGGGAGTGTGTCGACTCTCTCCAAGAGGTCCACGAACTCCGCGAACGTCACCCCGGCCCCGTCCTCGCGTCCGCGAATCTTCTTCAACTCGGCGAACGCGCGAGATATGAGTTGATCGAACGCCTCTTCGCTGAGCGAACTCCCCACCAAGTGTCGCGTAATGGTCTCCAAGTCGCTTCGGGACACGACGCCGTCCCGATCGACGTCGTAGCACTGAAACATGAATCTCAACCGGTCCTCTCGCGTCGCGCGCACGCTCAGCGCGGAGAGCATGCGGACGAAATCCTTAAAGTTTTGATTCTGGAACATCTGCACGATGCGCGGGGCGAGCGGGGAGATGGCGAGCTCGGGAATCGCCATGAGCTCATCCTCCGTGATGAATCCTTTGTGCTTCTTATCGAGCGCGCGAAAGCGTTGGTACAGCGCCTGGATCTCCGGACCGCTGAATTTACCGTCGCAGTGTTGTTGCACGTCCTCGATGTCGTACTCCGTGAGACTCAGCGAGCTCGCGGTGAGACCCATGGCGAGGTCTCGAGGAGCGGACGGGACGCTTCGCGCACTGACGTCGGGACGAGGCGATCGAATCGACCGCCGCGGGGGAATCAATGACGAGGAATCGAATTACAACTTTCCGAGAATGGACTCGATGAATATTTGCAAGCTGTCCGGATCGCGACGCTCGGAGCCGAGCTTGACGTAACCAGAGCGACCCTTGGGGAAGAGCAAGAGCGTGGGGAAAGACTTGAGAGAGAGGTTCTCCTTCGCCCACTCCTTTTCGTCGCGGTCGGCGCGGAATTTAGCAAACTTGACGCCCTTCGGAGTGAGACGCTCGGCGGCGGCTTCGAAACCGCCCACCATGCGTTGGCAGTGCGGGCACCACGGAGCGTACAAGACGGCGAGCGTCGTCTCGGAGTGCGTCTTCTCATCCTTCAACGCGGCGATGTCGTCGTGGGACAAGACGTGCACGGCGCTGTGCTCGAAGATGTCTTCCTCGGTCGCCTCGCGATCTTCTTGCTTGGCCTTTTCGTCCGCGGTCAAGTTGCCGCTGTGCAAGCCGCACTCCTTCGCCGTCGCGTCTTCCCACCACCAGCGACCCTCGCGCTCTTGCTGACCCGGAAGCACCGGGCGCGTGCACGGCGCGCATCCGATGGACACGTATCCTCGTTCGTGCAATTCATTCACGGGTGTTCCCATGACGCGCAAGAAATCCCACACTTCCTGCGACGTCGCGTCGGTGAGCGGGTTAAACTTGACCAAACTCCCCGCGCCGCCGCTCGCGCCCTCAAACACGGGATCCACCTGGCACACCGGCACCGCGTTTCTCGTTCCCGGGCTCTGATCCTTTCGCTGACCCGTCACCCACGCCGTGAGTGTCGCGAGTTTCGCTCGCAAAGGCTGCACTTTACGCACGCCGCAGCACTCCTTGTGTCCGTCTTCGTAAAACGAAAACATCCCCTTCTCGTTCACCAGCGCTTTCACCGCCTCGCTCTCCGGGAAACAGTATTCAATCTTAATGTCAAAGTGTTTCTCAACCTTGTCGAACAATTCATACGTCTCCGGGTTCAATCTCCCCGTATCCAGAGAAAACACTCGATACGGTCGTCCCGTGAGCGCCGCGTATTGAATCACCGCCACGTCCTCAGCCCCGCTGAACGCGATCGCCAATCCGTCCCCGTACGTCTCCAGAGCCTTATCCATGATCTCCAACGGCGTCGCGTTCGCGCCCTCGAGCGCGTCGCGCATGGCGTCGACGTCGGCACCGTTCACCGCGGTTGCCCTCGAGGGTAAGGCGCGTCCTCGTCGCGCGCATCGTCGCGCCATCGCCCGCGTCCCCGCCGCCGTCGTCGTCGTCTTCGTCGCCGTCGTCGCCGCGGGCATCATCGTCATCGCCATTCTCGCTCGTCGAGCGCTCGCGTCGCGCGCGGTCGTCGTCGACTGACGCGTCCGCCGCCGCGTTCCCCGAAGGAAAATCAGACCCGACGCGGGCGCGACACTTCGCGACGCCCTCGCGCGCGTCGACGGAGTCGTCATGTCGCGAGACCTCGTCGCGGTGGTCCGCGACGGTCTCCACGACGTGCTCGGGTGCACGGCGTCCGCGCTGGAGGCGTTCGTGATCGATAAAGCGCGCGCGTGCGGCGGGGACGTGCGCGAGCTCGAGCGAGGATTGATCGAGTGCGGATGCCCGGATGGGGCGAAGACGACGGCGTTCGCGGCGAGCGTGTGCGCGGCGATGCGCGAAGACGCGAGGACGACGAGCACTAGCGCGCGGGAGGGGCGGAAGAGCGCGAAAAAGGAGGAGCAGGAAGCCGCGGCGGCGTTGGCGCGGAGAAACGCGACGTACGAGCTCGTGGAGGAGGAGGAGGAGGAGGAGGAGGAACCGCGGGAGGAGTCGGTGGAGGAGCGGAGACGCGAGCGTAAACGGTCGAAGAAGATGCGTCGGAAGAGGCGGAAAGGATCGGAGTCGAGCTCGGAGGAGGACGAAGAGGCGGTGGAGGCGAGACGACGCGCGTTGGCGGGCGAACGCGAGGGCGGCGACGAGTCGTACGACGAGGAGGAGGAGGAGGACGAGGAAACGCGTCGACAGAGAGAGATGGAGGAAGATTTACGCGAGCGCGAAGAGTTTGAGGAGCGCTTGCGAGCGAAGGATGAGGCGAGGACGAAAAAAGTGGGCGACCGCGGGCCGACGGAGGCGGAGCGCGCCGAGGCGGAGCGAAGGGGCGAGCACTTGGAGACGGACGAACAGCGCGCGGATTTGATTCCCGAGTTGAGAAAGACGTCTCGTCAGGAGTATTTGAAGAAACGCGAACTGCAAAAGCTCGAGGAGCTCAAGGAATCGATCCGAGAGACGGAGTACTTTTACGAGGGTCAAGACGTCACGGAGGAGCAGAGGAGAGATTTAGAAAAGAGGAAAAAAGTGTACGAGCTCGCGATGGAGCAGATTAACAGCATCAACGACGCGCTCGAGGAGCGATACACCATCCCCGCGGCGTACGACGATCCAAACAAACCGAAATCGACAAGTGAACGGTTCGCCGCGTTGAAACAGCGGTACAAGGAGAAGGAACCCGAGGGCGAGCCGAACGCGTTTAGGGAACAAGACCAGTGGGAAGTGCACCAGGTGAAGCAAGCGCAGGCGCAGTTCGGGGCAAAGAATAAAAAGGGGGCACAGAAAGAGTACGACTTGGTGTACGACGATCAAATTAAATTCATCAAGGATGAAATCATGGCTGGCGACGGCGTGTCGAGCAGCGAGAGCGAGAGCGAGAGCGAAGAAGAGATGGATGAAGAGAAACGAACCAAGCTCGCACTGGCGGGGAAACTCGGTAAACGGGCAAAGATCGAAGCCGATAGAAAATCGCTTCCGATTTTCCCGTACCGCGAACCGCTCATCAAGGCTGTGGAGGACCATCAAGTCGTCGTCATCGTCGGCGAAACTGGTTCGGGCAAGACGACGCAAATCCCGCAGTACATGTGGGAGGCTGGATTCGGTGGTAAGGATCAGAAGATTGGCTGCACGCAGCCCAGACGTGTAGCGGCGATGTCCGTCGCCGCGCGCGTTGCCGAGGAGGCTGGCGTAAAACTCGGCCACGAGGTTGGCTACACCATTCGTTTCGAGGATTGTACTAGCGACAAGACGCAAGTCAAGTACATGACGGACGGTATGCTCCTGCGTGAATTCCTGGGCGAGCCCGACTTGGCTTCGTATGCGGTCATGATGGTGGACGAAGCGCACGAGCGCACGCTGCACACGGACGTGCTCTTCGGTCTCGTCAAGGATATCGCCAGATTTCGACCCGAAATCAAACTTCTCATTGCCTCGGCCACGCTCGACGCCGAAAAGTTTAGCGAATACTTCGACTTCGCGCCAATCTTTAGGATTCCGGGTCGTCGTTACCCGGTCGACATTCTGTACACGCAACAACCGGAGGCGGATTACGTCGACGCCACGGTGGTCACCGTGTTACAAATCCATCTGACGCAACCCGAAGGGGACATTTTAGTCTTTTGCACGGGTCAGGAGGAGATTGAAAATTGCGAAGAACTCTTAAAGACGCGCATTCACGAGATGGAGACCAAACCTCCCGAACTCATCATTGCTCCGATTTACGCATCGCTCCCGAGCGACTTGCAGGCGAAGATTTTCGAAGAGACGCCCAAGGGATCTCGCAAGGTTGTCTTGGCGACGAACATCGCGGAGACGTCGCTCACGATCGACGGCATCAAGTACGTCATCGATCCTGGGTTTTGCAAGCAAAAGAGTTACAATCCGCGCACGGGCATGGAATCTCTCGTCGTGACGCCGACGTCCCAGGCGAGCGCGCTACAGCGCGCGGGTCGCGCCGGTCGTACCTCTGCGGGTAAGTGTTTCCGACTGTACACGGCGTGGAGTTTCCAAAACGAACTCGACCCGAACACAGTGCCGGAGATTCAGCGCACAAATCTTGGAAACGTGGTGCTGATGCTGAAATCGCTCGGTATCAACGACCTGATGAACTTTGATTTCATGGATCCGCCCCCCGCGGAGACGTTGCTGCGCGCGCTCGAGCAGTTGTACGCGCTCGGCGCGTTGAACGATCGAGGCGAGCTCACCAAGCTCGGTCGAAAGATGGCTGAATTCCCACTGGATCCGATGTTATCGAAGACGCTGTGCGCGAGCGACAAGTACAAGGTGAGCGACGAGGTGATGACCATCTGTTGCATGCTTTCGTGCGGGAACACCGTCTTTTACCGACCAAAGGATAAGATTCAATTGGCTGACGCCGCGCACAAATCGTTCCACGTGGGCAATGTAGGCGATCATCTCGCGCTGTTGAACGTGTACAATTCGTGGCGCGACGCCGACTACTCCGTGAATTGGTGCTATGAAAACTTTGTGCAGCAGCGGACAATGAAGACGGCGCGCGACATTCGAGAACAGCTCGAGAAGCTCATCGAGCGCGTCGAGATTGAGCCGTCGTCCAACCCCAACGATCTCGACGGGATTAAAAAGTGCATCACGAGTGGATTCTTTTATCATACGGCTAAATTGCAAAAGAACGGAAGCTATCGCACGGTGAAAAATCCGCAAACGGTGGCGATTCATCCATCCAGCGGTCTCGCCAAGGAGCTTCCTCGATGGGTGGTGTACTTTGAGTTGGTCTTCACGACGAAGGAATACATGCGCCAGGTGATCGAAATCAAGCCCGAGTGGCTGGTTGAGATCGCGCCGCACTACTACAAACGAAAAGAAATAGAGGGCGAGACGATGAAAACCGGGAAACAAGGAACCGGGAAGAAGTCGGACGTCGTATTAGCGTAGACCTAGGAAAAATCTATAAATCAATGTGGAAATGAATTATCATTACGATGAATAGTTTGCGCAAGAATTGCTAAATGGCAACGTCTAGTCTCCACTCACGCCGCGGCGTCCGCGGCGTTGCTGATGACGTCGGCGAGAGCGAAGAGCGTCGGCGGGACGGCCAAGCACGCCGCCATGACGCCGGCGCCGACGGCCCACTCTTGACCGCTCTTCATTTCGCCGTGCACAGCCTTGGCGAAAGAAACCTCAGCGGCGGCGTCGACGGTGGTATCGATCGGCTTCACGATGAACGGAATCGCCGCCAATCCTAGCAAGGTCGGCAAAATGCGCTCAACGTCCAAGCCTTGCGCCGCGAGGGCGTCGAACGCGGACACGTCCGCCTTGGCCAACGCCAAGTTTGTGGACGCCACGACGACGCGAATGAACGAACCCGGCCAGAAGACGCTCGCGAGCATCTGCCACGTGATCGTTTCCGTCGCCACGGCCGCGGCTTGGTTGAGACGATCGGCCTCACCCTCCGCCTTGTTCCATCGCTTGACGCCCTTATCGATGGTATCCGCCAAGACGTACGTCGCCGCGACGCCGTACGTGGCCGGAACACCCCACGCGGGCAACCACGCGACGAACGCCTCACCGCACTCGTTCGCGTAGCCCATGTATCGAAGCAACGAGTCCCGGAAGATGTCGTATTCCTTCTCTCCCTCCGCCGCCTTCGCCGCCGGCGTCTCGTCCTCGGCGTCGTTGGATCCGGCGACGACGGACTCGCGCGCCTCCCGACGCGATTTCGCCTCGATCTCATCCTCGCGCTCCGACGCCACCGATCGAACGACCACTCCCGCGTCTCTCACACGCGTCTTCATCGCCATTCGCACCCCAACGACCTCGCGCATCGGCGCCCGCATCATCATCTTCGACGGGCCCGCCGCCATCCCACCGCGGCTCGCGGTGCATCTAGACGCACGAATCGCGCACCTCGTCGCGCGCATCGCGCGCGTCATCGACGACATCCGGTCGAGTATTTTTTCTTCTCTGCGTTCACCGCGAGCGCGTCTCGCGTCGACCCCCGCCTCGCGCGCGCGCGTCGACGGATGACGACGCGGCGCCTCGGACGGTCGACACGGGTCGCGGTGAGATCCGGGGCGAATCCATCGAATCGCGCGTTCGTTCGCGCGCGCGACGTCCACGAGGACGTCTGCACGGCGCGAACGCGCGATAAAAAATTATCGCGTCCGTGTCCGCGCGCGTTGGTTCGCGCGCGCGGTCGCGTCGTCGTCGATGGGTGGTATGAAACCCAGTCCTCGCGAGAGCACGCGACCGCGAACGGACGCGCGGGGACGCGGCGTTGACGCGACCGCGGCGTCACACGTCGCGCGCGCGGGGGGTCGGCGGACGTGAGTGGTGCGAGCAACGAATACCACTGCGCGCGTCGCGTCCTCGGTCGTCGGTCGTCGGTCGCGCGGTGTGCGTCGTGGACGAAGACGCGGACGCGATGACGACCGAGTCGAGCGACCGCGCGCGACGGGGCGTGCGCGTGGCGGTGCGCGCGAGACCGACGCGGGAGGGGGACGCGGACGCCGTGGAGGTCTCTCGCGCGCGCGAGGAGACGCGGGCGAGGTCGGCGTCGACGGTGGTGACGCGCACGGCGGAGGAACGAGAGGAGGAGTATAGGTTGGCGCGCGAACGCATCTTCGGCGTCGACGGCGAGGACGCGGGCGAGGAGGACGAGGGGCGAGGATCGGGACGCGGTGATGCTTCGACGCGCGCGTCGTCGTCGTCGTCGTCGTCGTCGTCGTCGTCGGCGGCGGCGTCGGCGGGTGAGAGTGGACGAGGGATGTCGGCGGACGCGCCCGCGTTTACGCCGAGAGGCGGCAAGGCGACGATGAAGAATAAATTGATGGATTTATTCGATCCAGATTTCAGACGGGCGCCGAGAGTCGCGCCCATGATGGCGCCCACGCCGACGTGGCCCGTGGGACCGCCGCCTATGCCGCCCATGCCGCCGCCCATGCCGCCGTCCATGCCGCCGCCCATGCCGCCGCCTATGCCGCCGCGTTTCGCGCCGCCGCCACGCGAGGCGCGAGAGCGGCTCGCGCATTTTCCGCCGCTCGGTGCGCCCGCGGCGCCGCCGCTGGGACACCCGCCGCCGGCGCACGCGATGGCGAACCGTCCACCTTCGCGGTGAGAGAGTATTGTAATCGTATGTAGACGCATTAGTAAACAATTTCGCTCCGAATATTACAACGCTCGTCGCTCTCGACTTGGCTATGAAAGAACGAGGTCGACGAGAGGTGGATATCGGGGCTATCCGCGCGAGAGAGTCGAAACATGACACTGTGAGCCGCGTGCATCGCTCAAAACTCATGTTTCACTCCCGCTCGGGACTTCTTCTTGTACGCTCGTACGCTCCGAACCGTCGCGTCTTCGACTCGGAATTTTGCTGTAGTACACAATCGGACGGCAAAAAACGCCCGTGGAAAACGTACCCATAGCTATCTTTCATGGGTTCATTATTCCGTTCACGCGCGCGAGAGCTCGCTCACGCATCGCGCCGGATGTTGACGTGTCCTTCGCGAATCAACTCGTCGAGATCCAACGTCTCCACATCCGACGTCGCGTAGAGCACCTTGGCGGTGCGACTGCGCTCGTTTAGAGAGATGACTTCGGCGCGATACCAAAGGTTATCGTCCGGCCAATATAGCTCGATCTGTGCGTTCTTTAGCGCCGTGAGTGACTGTGAGGGCTCGAGAATGAACCCGGGCGACGGATTTTTCAATCCCAGAGCATCCTCCGGGTCCACCTTTTGCTTCTTCGCCTTGGCTCCGTTCCCCTTCGCGTCGCCGCCCTTCGCACCACCCTTACCAAGACCCATCCCCGCCGCACCCTTCGCACCTCGCGACGCGCCGTTCATCTTCTCTTCTCGCCCGTGCGCCGCGCTCAGCGTCTCGTACACCGTCGGCACGTCATTGATCTTTGAAAAGAGCGCGTCTCTGCGTTTCGCGTCGCGCGAACGTCTCGTCTCGTCAGTCGTCGTCGGTCCCGTCTCTTCCACCGTCCAACTCTCACGCGCGCGCACTTCGCCGCGCGTTTCCGAATCACCACCGTCCTCTCTCTCTCTGTCTCTCTCTCTCTCTCTCACGCGTCGTCATCGTGGGTCGTCGTCGTCCTCTTCCTCCATCGTCGTCGAACGCGCGCGCCGCACCTCTTCTTCGCGTCAAACTTGGCGCCGTAATAAAACGCCACCGCCATCAACCACGCGTCGCTGTGCACGGCGACGAGCGCGAGCCAATCTTTCCTCTGCGAGACGACGAAT
>Ga0181584_10002914_pt1 | contig 13136 bp, 8 predicted proteins | sample 071ome_30_FD_132462 | JGI IMG/M metagenome (GOLD analysis project Ga0181584, IMG submission 132462) | Coastal salt marsh microbial communities from the Groves Creek Marsh, Skidaway Island, Georgia - 071406AT metaG (megahit assembly) | ecosystem: Environmental > Aquatic > Marine > Intertidal zone... | reverse complement strand
CACCGCAACGCCACCTTCACGCTCCACGCACCCTTGTGCTTGGCGACGTATCCGGGCAGTTTCAAAGTCTCCAACATTTGTGTTTTCACCACCTTGCCTCGATCGTCGCGAAACCCGACCATGATGCGTCGCACGCCGAGTGCAAAGGATTGCGCCCACCACTTGAGCAATTTTTCCTTTTCAAAGCGCTTCACCTGACGCTCGTCGTTCATCACTCTCGATGTCTTCAACTCGACGTAATTCGCCAACTCTTGATCACCATCGACGCAATCAACCTCGCCGCACATCACCACGTTCAAATCGCCCAGTTTCGTCTTTACCACGCAACAGAAACACTCCATGCAATCCACTGGTTCCTCGAACGGGTGCTCCGAGCACACCGCCTCCTCGAATGCGTACCCCCAGTAACACATCCTCTCGTCGCGCTCGTCGCGATTCAGCGCTTTTCTCAACCCTTCCTCCGTCTCCTTGACGTTCAGGACGATGGTTCGATTATTCACGAGCTCCGCCTCCATCGTCCACGGTTCGGAGACGTTCCACGGGCTTGTCATCAGTTTACTCATGTTCCCTCTCCACGTCACCACGTCCGCGTCCTCCAACACGTGCGTTCGCTCGCTCACCTCGAGCGCGCTGAATATCGAGTGCAACGGAGCGGGGTAAATCTCCCGCCGGTCGCGATCGCGAAAAGTACCGAAACCTCTGTTCAGGTCGGCGCCGGCGCCGGCGTTGGCGCCTCGCAACCGTCGTAAATTCGACGCGTCGTACGTCGTCGATCCCTCGTCTCTCCGTTTGCTCACCTAGACGCGAGGTCACGAAACGCGTGCCGTCGTTCATCGTCAGTCTCTCCGCGCATCGTCGTCGTCGTCGTCATGAGCCTCGGTTCACGCGGCGTCGCGCGGCTCGTTAGTTACCGACGTCCCCGAGCTCGACTCGTCCCCGACGTCTCTCGTCGTCCTCGTCGCGTCTTCGCGCGTCTTCGCGCGCGCACCTGTCCACACTCGAGCGGTTCCTCATATTTCGGCGCGCTCGTGCTCGCCTCGTCGAGCGAGCGCACGTCGACGCGCACGAATCCCAACAGACACTGCGAGGGGCCCGAAGAATCGTCGCGAACGTCGGCGCTGCTCGTGCTCAATCGCGCGCGTTTCCCGCGTCCGCGTCCGCGATTACTGCTCGAAAGAACCTCAGACGAGGCCGAGACGTCGCGCGAGCGCGCGCTGGACTCGGGCATCGCGCGCGGGTCGACGTGTGCGGCGAGACGCGCGAGGCAAAGGCTACTTTAAGGTGTTTACTACAAACGACGGTGCGCCCGCGTCGCGCGTCGCGTCGACGAAGACGCTCGAAGGCGCGATGTGAAATGCGACGCGTGACATGCGACGCCGACGCGGTCGAGAGTTAAAACTTTTCGAGCGCGCGCGCGCTCGCCAACGCCTTGGTCCGCGATAACGCGGCGCCTCGCATATACGCGGCGATCGTCGCCGTCGCCGCGAGCGCGAGATCGTGCATGGAATCAAACGTCTCCATGGTCGTTTTCCCTCGCTCCAATTCCTCGGCGATGATCTCCATCGAGCGTAAATCTTCCTCCAAACGCTCGTCGTCCTCGGCGTCTTCGCCGTCGCCGCTTGCGCTCGCCCCGACGGCGCACAACAACAGCTCCGGCCCGCGTCCTCGCTCCTCGTCTCGATTCAAATCGACTAAAACCTCTCCATCGAGGTATCCGCACGTCACCGCGCTCGCCGTGTCACGCATCGGCACGCCGGCGTCCGCCAAGGCTAACACCGCCGCGTTGACGCTCGCCGCCCGCGCGCCTCCGTCGTCACACAAAACCGTCACGCGCACGCTCAGCGCGCACCTCGGCATCAAATCCACCATCACCACCTCTCCGACAATCTTCGTGAGCACCGCCGCGTGCGCCTGCGACCGCCGATCGACGCGACGCGCCGCCCGCGCGCCGTCTGTGGAAAACGCGCTCGCGCCGTACGTCGCCTCGCACTCGCACGCCTCGCTCGCTCCCTCCTCGATCGCCGTTCGACGCTCGTACGGTCCGTACACGACCGCCTGCACCACCGTGTTCCCCATCTCGAGTCGACACGACCCGTCCGCGGCGGCGTCGACGGCGAATTCGTGCCGGACGCGCCGACATTCGTTGAAACGTCGACCGTCCAGGCGCAAGCCCTCGAACGAGACGTACTCCATGACGCCGACGACACCGACGCCGACGAACGCGCGCTCGTGTCTTTCGTCGACGCTCGCGCGACGATGACGCGTCCGCGCGCGTCGAGACGTGACGACTCGAATGCGCCGCCGAGACGCCCAGACGCGCGCGCATCACATCTCGCCGCGCCGTCGTCGCCGTCGTCCATCGTTCGAGACGACGGCGAGGCGACGCGGTCGACGATGCGTGGTTCGATCGCATCGCTCGCGCGTGTCGCGCGTCGCGGGACCATGTCGACGTCGAGGACGTGGAGACTGATTCGCGCGCGCTGGGACGTGTTTTGGTTCGTCGCGCGCTTTTACCTGACGCGCGCGCTCGGGCGGTGGGTGCCGGCACTCGAGCGCGCGTTCGCGCGGACGTACGCGCGCGTCGTCGTGCGCTCGAGCGCCGGGGGCGGGCGCGGCGGGGGCGGCGCGCACGGTGGTGGGAAGGGACGACGGCGGTCGGCGGCGGCGGAGCGTCGCCGACGAGACGCGGGCGACGAGTGTTACGTCGATGGAAGCGTCGACGTCGGGAACAGACGGTCGGGAGTGGGCGTGTGGTACTCGTTCGGGCACGAGTTGAACTTTGCGGCGCGAACGACGACGAGATCGATGGATAATAACGTGGTGGAGACGTGCGCAGCGTTCGCGGCGCTGAGTCGACACGACGTCGACGAAAAGGTGACGATTCACAGCGATTCGAGGTGGGTGTGTCGAGCGATGGAGCGCGTGTGCGAGGGAAGATTGCGGGAGATGAGCGGGGTGAACGCGGTGACGGTGGCGACGGCGTACGTGTTGCGGGCGAGGCGTGGGAAGACGGTGATTCAAAAAGTGCGCGCGCACGTCGGCGGACCGCACACGGATAACGCGCGCGCGGATCAATTAGCGCTCGTCGGATCGAAAGCGTCGGACGAGGACGCGTCGGCGGCGTTCATTCCGTTCGTTGAGACGTCGACGAGCGAGTCTGACGCTGGGGATGGGTTTTGGCGCGCGGTGAGAGAGTTGTGGCGACGAGACGTGGCGCTCGGTCTCGCGCGATGCGTCGACGGGGACGACGTCGTCGGAAACGGGTGCATCGACGGCGCCGCGTCCTGGGACGACGCTCGGAAGCGTTCGCACCGAGACGCATACGCGAACGTTCGACCGATGGATCGCGATGAGCGCGCGCTCGAGCGACCGAAACCATTCAGCGACGATTGTTCAGAGACAGAGGTGGTGGCGCTCGATTGCGAAATGGTCGGCGTCGGCGACGGCGGCGTCGAGAGCATGCTCGCCCAGGTGTGCGTCTTGAACGAACACGGGAACGCGTTGTATTGTTCTTACAGTCGCGCGTACAAAACAGTGACGGATTATCGCACGCACGTCTCTGGTATATTGCCTCGGCACGTCGATTCTTCGGCGCCCGAATTCGCAAAGGTGCGCGCCGACGTCGCCGCGCTCATCCGAGGTCGCATCGTCGTCGGTCACGCCCTCGAGAACGACTTCCAGGCGCTCCAGCTCCACCATCCGCGCGACGACGTTCGCGACACCGCCGTCTGGCGCCCGCTGCTTCGTCCACCGCGATTCGCCAAGCCTCGAAAGCTTCGGCACTTGGCAAGAGATTTTTGCGCACTTCGAATTCAGAGCGGCGACGACGCGCACGACCCCGCCGAGGATGCGCTCGCCGCGCTCGCCGTGTACAGAAGATTTAAAAAGAACTGGGAGGGGCAAGTGGCGAGCGCCAAACTCGGTCGACGCTCGAGCGCGACGCAGTGATTATTGTTGTATTATACCGCGGCGTTCCTCTTCGCGAGTCAACCGACGCTCGTATCCGCGTCATCCACACTCCCGCGCGCGCATGGACGTCGAGCGCGGTGGGAGCCGCGGCTCCCAAGCGCGCGCGTACCCGCGCTCACGCGTGCGCGCGTTCCCATCGCGTCCGATCGCGTTCGCCGCCGTGCTCTTCGGATTCGTCGTCGCCCTCGCGTTGGTTCGCCCGTTTCTCAACGCTCACGACCACGCCGCGAGACTTCGCGCGGCGAGTAAACCGCTCCCGGGAGACGTCGGCGTGTTTCACGATCTCGCGGGCGTTCTTCGCGACATCGACGGTGCGAGCGTGCCCGCAGAACTGCTCGCGCGTCCGGGCTCGTTGACGTTGGTGACCAACGTGGCGTCGAGGTGAGGTTATCGAGACGCCAACGTGGACGGTTTCGCTCGACTCCACGACGCGTTCGGCGATCAATTGCGCATATTAGGATTTCCCACGGACGATTTCGGGCGTCAACAGGGGACGGAGGAGGAGTTGAGGAGAGATTTTTTTAGCGTTCTCGACGTGCTCTTCGAGCCGACGACGACGAGCGATAATCCCGTCTTGAACCGCGTGCAGCGCGAGGGTCGAGGCGGCGGCGCGCCTCTGGAGTGGAATTTCGTAAAAGTATTGCTCGACGACCGAGGTCGGGTGATTCAGAGATACGGTCCGGCGATGGACTTCGACCAAATAGCTCGGGACGTCAAGGACGAGCTCTGACGCCGCCGACGAATAGAATCGAAACGACGACGACGCGAGTCTCGCGTGAACTCGCGCGTGGAAACGATGTCGCACCGCGACGTCGACGCGCGCGAGGGATTTGATTCGCGCGTCCTTAGTTCCGTGTAACGCTGTACGTTTCAATACCGTCCCAGCCCCACTCGACTGCACTGATCGTCGCGCGCTCGGAGACGATGCGCGCGAGCGCGTCGTGCGGGCTCGCGTCTCGCGCGAGCGCGACGTCGACCGCGCGTACGCTTGGCGCGCGCACGTTCGCACGCGTGAGAGCGCGACCGACGAGGAATCTCTCGCGCGTGATTCTTCGTTCGCCCGCGCGAGGAATCGTCCTCGTGCACGCCGACGCGACGAGAACGACGACCGATGATGGCGGCGACGGGAAGGATCCTTCGCCCGGTGTGGTCAAGAGCGATGGACGCGCGCCAAACGCCAACCCGGGAGCGCAGAGGATGGGATCTTCGTCTGGATTGGAGAAACGGACGACGGCGAACGGCGGCGACGCGAGAAACCGCGACACCAACGGGCGGTCGAGCGATACGCTCGCGATAGAGAAGAGGCGCGAGAACACAACGGCGATTGCGCCCGTAATCGCGATCGATTCGTCGACGGATGACGGCGGTGGTGACGAGGAGAAGACGTCGCCGGCGGAACCGCCGAGAACCGCGCCGACGAGTCAGACGCCGCCGAGATTGGTGCTGAGCGAAGAGGAGCTACTACCGCCGTCGAAGCGGGAGAAGAGAGGTAAGGCGAGCGATGACGGCGCGGACGGCGTCTCGGGCGCGAAGGAGGGCGTGGAGAAGCCGGAGGTGAACGGCGAAGCGCAGGCGACGACGAAGACGAAACCTAAAGTCAACGAAGAGACAGGAACGGGCGAGAAAAAGCTCGCGACGCCGAAGAGCCCGCCGTTGACGAGCGGAGGTTCGATCAAGTCTGCAGCGGGGACGACGGTGGCTAACGATTCCGAACCCGTGCTGGCGGGCGGTGAGGGTGGCGGCGACGACGACGCGCGCGGGATGAGAGGCGGCGGAGGCGGAGGTAATGACGACGACGAAAGCGACGAAGAGGAGGAGGAAGAGGACGACGACGAAGTGGTCGTGTTCGATCCTTGGTATAAGCTCGCTTGGTTGGAGATGGAGCGAGAGCTGACGAAAATCATGCAGCAGTTATTGAACATTTGGATCACGCGTGATCCGAGCAAGACGACTCGGCTCGTGCTCTTTTCCATTCTTGGCACTGGATTGTTCTTGGCCTCTCTGTTACTGTATCCGGAGAACCCGTTGGAATTTAGCGATGATGGATTATTTAGTGCGGTCTTCGGTAGGAACCCGCGATGGGTGATCAATCGCGAACTCGGTCCTGTGCAGCCGACGCTCTTGAGCACGACGTGCGCATGCGCAGTGGCGTTCGCCAAGGTTCGTCTCGGCACGAACATGTTCAGACTCTCGCCGTTCATGCACGGTGTTTTAGGTCTCCCCATGGGTTTCATGCTCGTGTTTAGATGGAACAACGCGCACGAGCGTTGGTGGTACGGCCGAACGTGTCTTGGGAACATTTTGTTTTACTGCAAAAATCTCGGAGGGACGTTTTGTACGTGGGTGGCGCCGGATGATCCCATGCTCACCGCACGAACGTTAGGTCTCATCGGAGCGTTGAAAGAGACTGTGGCGGATCGTTTGAACGGCACGGTACTCAACGACGGCGCCATTCTGAGCCAACTTACGACGCCCCTCGATGCGGGAGATTTGGAAGGTTTGTTCCTGGCCGACAACAAGGTTCTCTTCTGTCTCGAACAGCTTCGCGCGTGCGTGGTCGAGGCGTATAGAAAAGGTTACGTTCCACCCGCCATCGCGAGCACGATGCACTTAGAAGTTGGCGCGATCATGGATAACTACGGGAGCTGCGAAAAGGTGGTCAACCAGCCGCCGCCAGGTTGCATCATCACCCACTTGAAATCGACGCTCATGGTGTACATGTGCTCGTTACCGATGATTTTAGTGCACGAGGTCGGCGTGTGGGGTGTCGTTCCCGTGACTGCGATTCTTTCGCTCGCGCTTTTCGGTATCGAAGCCGCGGCGGAGCAAATCGAACAACCGTTCGGTAACAGGCCGTACGATTTACCCGTTCGAGCCTTGATGAACAGCAACGGACGCGACTTGGAACAGACGAGTAAGAAGGTGCTCGGAATGACTGGCTTCGTGAATGGTACTAAGTTGGCCTTCGTGCCGCCGGAAACATCCGTGACGACGCCTATCAAGGTTGCTGGAGCGGACGTGGCGCCTTCAAAGATTTTACCAGTGCCGAAGACGCCCGCGAAGACTCCGGAGCTGAAACCGGAACCGAAACCGGCGACGAGCGCGTTCGTAGCGCCCGCAAAATCATCGCCAAAAGTTCCGGAGACGACTACGTCTGCGACTGCGGTCATCATTCCTGGGACGCCGAGAGACAACACAGTGTCTTTAGCGAGCGAACGCCTCGAGACGTCCTCAGTGAGCTCAACGGCGAAGGATAGCCCGTTCGGATTCGCGTCCGAGCCCCCGATGCAGACGAGCGGCACCGAGGTGCCGTCGTCGCCGAAGATGGACGGTACCGCGGATCCCGCTCGTCCATCGACGCCGACGCCGACGACGCCGATAAGAGGCAAGAGCGCGCTTCAAGCGGCGATGGACGCCGTGTCTGAAGCTCCGAAATTCCGCTCGCCGCAAACCACATCTGTCGATCTCTCGTCTTTCCGCACCGCGGCGAACATGTCCGAGACGACATCGTCGTCAGCGCAGCCGCTCGTGCGAGGTAAAAGCGAACTTCCTGCTTGGAAGGCGCAGAGCCCGATTGAAATTTACGATCAGGTGCTCGACGAGCGACCGAGCACCGAGATTCCCGACAGCCCAAGGTACCACACGCAGAAAAGCTTGCGCAGACGCGACTCTTACGGACATCAATTCTTTGAGATGTTCACACATCATAGAAATTCGGGCGCCAGCTCATCGAGCTCAGAGCAAGGCTCGCCCACGAACGGGGCGTTGGAGAGGACGCGCTCCGCGCACCTTCCGCGCTCGAACAGCATGAATAGTTTCCACGGCGGCAGAGATGACGGTGAGCGCGACATTCGCGACATGCCCTTCTCGCGGAACGCTTTCGGACGATCGCCGTCCAAGTCTGATCTCATCGCCGAGGAGGACGGCGCCGTGCCCATGCACCGCGTCGGCGCCATGAACCGTTCGACATCCGCCACCGACGTGAGCGCGCTCGAGGAAGCCATCAAGCGCGCGAGAGAGGCGCGGAAACGGAGCTCTATCCTCGGTTCATCGAGAGGGGACGATAGAAATTAAACGGAACGCAGCAATGTACTGTAATACTAAAAAGAGCATCTGTAGAAGGATTAGATTAGAAATTCATCACCGTCGCCTCCTTTGGCACCCCGGCGTCGACGAGGAGCGCGATGACGTCCTCCGCCATCTCCTTTTGTCCGCACAGAACCGCGAACGTGGCGTCGACGTCGATCTTCCCGCTCGCGATATCCTCGCGCAGCGCGTCTTGCACGTGCGCGCCGCTCTCGTCAGAGTACACGCGAACGATTTCGCACGGCCACGACGCCGATTCCTCGGCGAACGCCGTCGCCTCGACGTCTCGCGTCCCGTAATACAGCGTCACGCGCTCCTTACCTTCGAGCGCACCGCTCACCAGCAGCGCGCGCACGGGAGAAATTCCAGACCCGGTGGCGAACAAAATCGCTCGCGATCGATCGCTCACGGCGCTCAGATTGAAACCTTTTCCCATCACCGGCGACACCTCCACCTCGGCGCCGACGTCCAACGCGCAGATATCGCTCGCCGTCGTTCCCGGTTGCGCCTTCACCAACAGTTCCAGCGTCCCCTCGCCCGCTGTGCTCTTTCCAGGCGCGCTCGCGATGGCGATGAAGGCCGGTTTACCGTCCTCGGACGTGCGTATCTGAATAAACTGTCCCGGGACGGCATACGCCGCCGCCGCGTCTGCGCCGACGTCCAGCGCGATCGCTCGAAGCTCGCCCTCCTTGGTCGACGCCGCGAGCTCGTTGGATGCGATGGACGCGCGGGACCAAGCGAAATCGTTCCATCCAGCGCGCGCCGGGATGTGATACGCGCGGCGTCGGCGCGCAGGGACGAGATTGTTCGGCGAGCGAAGGATGCGCTCGAGTTGAACTTTGGCGCGCGCGCGAAGGAGCGTGGACGCGCCGCGCGCGGCGACGCTCGGGGCTTGCATCGGGATCGCGCGTGTGGTTCCGATCGACGAGGACGCCGTCGCGCGCGACGAGGAGTGAGGCGACGGGTCGACGGGTCCGACTGGACTATAAAGGTGTGGTTTCTACGAGCCGCACGCGTCGTCTAGTTCTCGCCCAACGCCTCCACGGCGCTCGCGGCGAAACCGCCACACGGGTAATTTTCGTGACCTCGCCTCGCCGCGGCGTGAGCCTCCATCTCGTCGTCCGTCATGCGTAACCCGCAGATGGAGTGCACGTCGAGCCTGAACGCGCCGTCGGATTCCTCGCGCCGCTCGTCGAGATCCGTCTTGGCGCTTCCGGCGACGGCGAGACCGAGAAAGACGACTCGATTGGCGGACATGCGCTCGTGATCGAACATGGCGCGACCTCGGTAGGTTTGTGTGAAGGATTCTATGGGAACGACGACGTCCACCCACTCGCCCGCCGGCGGAGAAAACGCGCACTGCCACACGTCTTCGGCGCTGTCGCCCGTCATCCAATTCTCCGTGCGCACGCTCGCGATGTACGATCGACCGTCTCCGCGCACGCGATAACAGAACGCATCAAACGCGTCGAAATCCATCGCCGGATCTGGATTCATGAGCGTTTTCTCTAACGGTTTTGTCCTCGCGCCCGCGAAACCGCTTCGCTTCAACCGACTCGACGCCGACGACGGCACGCCGCAATCGATCGTTCCCACGAGCGACGCGTACGATCGCATCAGCGCCTCGCGATGACTTTTATCATGCATCGCCGACGTCGACGCACCGTCAGACGCACCGTCGACGGCGTCGAGGGCGTCTCGCGCGTCGCCGCCCGCCTCGAGCGCGCACGAGCTCAAACCGCCGTGCTCGAAATCCCCGAACGTTTCCCACCTCGCGCGATCGCGCGCGCTCGCGAACGCGTACAGGAGCGTCACTGGACGTCCACCCGGCGCGGCGGCGTACCACGGAGCGTCACGAGCGCCGCTCGACGGTCGCATCGTCGTCGCCGATGCGCTCGCGCGTCGTCTCTGAGCTGATCCACGCACCGCGCGATCGTCCCCTCGCGACGTCGTCGCCTCGCGCGTCGTCGACGACGACGCGCGCGACGCGGTGATGACGTCCTCGAACGCGCGCGCCGCCTCGCGCGCGCTCACCGCGCGCGCGCGCGAGGCGAGCGCGCGCGACATGGCTCGATCGTCGATCGGACGCGCACTGGCGCCGCCAGAGAGGCCGCGCTCTCGCGAGTCTCCCGAGACGGCGCGCGATCGCGCCGCGCGATCGAAACCCATCGTGTGCGTCCACCATCGACGCGCGCGGGAGACGCCGAGGACGACGGCGCCTCGCGCGATCGCGGCGATCGAGGTCGAGCGTCTCTTCGGTTCGCGCGCGCCGTTCGGGCTCTCGACGCGAGGCGCGACGCGAGGCGCGAGGCGAGGCGCGAGGCGACGAACAGACCTCGCGCGAGTCGTTCGCGACCGCCGAGGACGAGCGTCTCGACCGTTCGCGCGCGCGCGTCGTCCGAACGTCGCCTCGCGCCTCGCGTCGAGGGGACGCAGACATCCGAAACACCGCAAACGGAGTCTCGGAGATTCGAAGCGACGAACGGGTGTGAGGGACTCTTTCTTGAGTCGTGACTCGTCAAGTCCCGGAGATTCCAAAGGAATATTCAAAGGATATACCGCAATGTGCGGGACGGCGTGGCGCGTCGTCAGTGCGCGACGCGACGAGAGACGCTCGCGGACGAGATGGACGTTGAAAAGCAGCAAACGACGATGGATACCGCGCGCCCGCAGCAAACGTGGGCGGCGATGTCGTGCGGTATGGCGACCGTGGGCGCGGTCGGCGCGCTCGTGGCGGCGGGCATCGCGGCGGGATTGCCGAGCTCGATCCCGGCGTGCCCGACGACGGATCTCTCGGCCACGACGGCGAGTTTGACGAGCTTGCAAACGAGTGTGAGTCAAGTCAAGGCCAACGTGGACGGCGTGGAGTACACGGGACAGAAGCCGTGGTTGCAACGCGCGTACGCCAGCGTGCATGGTAAGGTTGACGCGCACTACCTGTCCGAATCCGCCAACTCCATGCCGATCGGTTACCACGCCGCGCGCTTGGCCGAGTCCGGCGATTCCATGGGTGAGGCGAAGTACCAACGCGACGGTAAGGACGGCAAGACGGACTGGGGTTTCGGTCCGCTCGCGCCGATCATGACGGTCGGCGAGTCTGACAAGGACACCGGTTACGCGATCACCGGTGTTCCGGATGGTTTGGGCGTGATGCGCACGGACTCCAGCACCATGCGCGTCATCTACCAATCTGAGTCGTACGGTCACCTCTCTGGAGGCCGCTCGTGGCACCAACAGGTGAACCAAAACGGCGCCAAGTTCACGGGTTCGCACGTGCACTTCGTCGATTACAGCGTCGGCGCTGGTAACGGCAACACCCAGGCCTCGTTCTCCGCGGGATCTCAGATGGGTAAAGGCTTCGCCGAGGCGGTTCAAGCGGCACCGAACGGTCAAGTGAACGCCATGGCAACGGTCAAGCAGTCCGGCTCGGTCTTCGACGAAGTTTACAACTTGCGAGGCGAAAAGGTCGTCGCGCGCGACGGAAACAACGCCGTCGCCACCGGCGCTCACTTGGGTGATACCTCCGCGGACGGTCACTTCGTGACTTCCGATAAGAATGATGACACCGCGGTCTCCGAGAACGCGTGGACTTTCCACTCTTTCTGCTCGGCTCACCTCGAAGAAGCCGAGCAATGGGGTACCGACATGGGCGTCGTCGATGACATGTGGATCACCGGCGAAGAGTGGACCGGTCTCGACGCGAACGCGACCAAAGATCACGGTTTCGTCGGTCTTTCCGCGCACGTCATCGACATCGCGACGAAGCAATTGCACGCCGTCGGTGCGTTCGGTCTCGGTGGCTGGGAGAAGATTGTCGAGTTCAACTGCGGCGACTCTCGTTTCACGTGCTTCTCGCCGTCTGGCTACAACGGTAACTTTGGTGGTAGCGACATGAAGACCGCCATCGTCAACCGCATGGTGGCGAAGCAAGCCAAGCGTTCCGATGGCACCGACTGGGTGTTCCCCCAAAACATCGTCCCGGCTCGCATCTACGTCGGCCGCAAGAACGTCAAGGCCGACGGCACGTCGTGCAAGGCAACTGGATGCAACTTCCTCGAGCGCAACGGTCTCGCGTACGGTCAAGTGTACGGTTTCACCGTCGCCACGTCTGCGGCTGATCGCGACGCCTGGCACAAGGGTCGCTTCCGCACGACGAACGACTTCACGGTGACCGGCGGCTGGTCGAAGATCAACTGGCGTTTCGATCCGTCGAACGTCAAGGACATCGAACACAGCGACATCTTCCACTGGCAAGATAAACCGGTCGAAGGCACGAACGTCAAGTTCTGGAACGCCGCCGGTGCCGACGCGAGCGGTGCGAAGACCGAACACAACTCTCCGAGCCCGACCGGCGACCAAGCGTTCGTGCAAGGTTCCACCGCCGGTTACTACGGCATCTACAAGGCCACCGACCTCAAGACCAAGCTCAACGCGCTCACCGGCGATGTCTCTCTCCCGACCGGCCTCACCGGCACCTACGAGATGATCGAAGGTGAATCCGACATCGACGATCGCGTCAAGTTCTGCAACACCGCGTCCACGGGCTCCTGCGTCGCGGGTCAAGGCAAGCGCGCCGACGGCGGCGACCAAACCTTGATGAACGACGGCAATGACAAGAAGACTTTCGAAGACATCGATGGTCTCGAATGGATCGTCGCCAAGGGTACCTCGACCGACAAGGACGAAACCATCGGCTCCGACGACGTCAAGCACTACTTCATCATCCAAGAGGACGGCGGCAACAGGTTCGGCGAACGGATGTTCATCGCTCGCCGTCCGTCCGGCACCGCCAAGGCTGACTACCACTTCGTCGCCCAAGCCGGTGGTGCGAAGAACAGCCGCATGCTCGCCGGCGTATCCGTGCCTCCGCGCACCTTCGCATCCGCGAAGGCGTCTGAATTCTCCGGCGTCGCCGACCTCTCCGGCGTCCTCACGCAAGCCACCGTCGGCGGCGCCCACCGTCGCGAGGCCGAACGCAAGATCGACATCAACGATAAGACCATCCTCATCGGTCTTCAGCAACACTCCATCAGCGCCGGCGTCGTCTCCACCTTCGGCCAAGACCGCGGCGGACAAGTCCT
>Ga0181584_10002904_pt1 | contig 13160 bp, 14 predicted proteins | sample 071ome_30_FD_132462 | JGI IMG/M metagenome (GOLD analysis project Ga0181584, IMG submission 132462) | Coastal salt marsh microbial communities from the Groves Creek Marsh, Skidaway Island, Georgia - 071406AT metaG (megahit assembly) | ecosystem: Environmental > Aquatic > Marine > Intertidal... | reverse complement strand
GAATGCACGTATTGTATTGATTGTGCAAAAAATCTAAATAAAATTTGTAAGAACTGTAATGGTGAATTGACAATTCGTCCAAAGAGAGAAGTTAGAAAGTAGTTAGAAACTAAAAAATAATATCTTAAAAATCAATAATTTGAATATTTGCTACAGTTGAGTGGGAATAGTTCGTAACTTGTAAATACATAATACATAAGATTTTGAGGTTAAAATTCAACTAAATTCATTACTGAGACATATAAATGTTCAAACATAGGTGGTTAAAAGACATTGTCCATAATTCTTTAGCAAAATTCAATTTAAGGATTCTTTCTTTAGATGCATATAATCAAACGCAAAAAAATGCACGTTATAGGGAAATTTTTGAATTGCTTTCTGTTGTTAATAAAGAGTCACTAAGTAATTTGGTAAAAAATATCGCTTTGTCAAAGGCTCTACTCTTACAAGATTTATTTGTATTAAGTGAACTAAATTTTAAACGAGGTGGTTTTTTTGTTGAATTCGGTGCAACTAACGGTATCGATTTATCGAATACTTTTTTGCTCGAAAATAAGTATGATTGGACTGGGATATTGTCGGAGCCAGCAAAGCAGTGGCATAATGACTTATCAAAAAATCGACAAGCGCAAATTGATTATAATTGTGTTTGGCGTTCTTCAAATGAGAATTTGATGTTTAATCAACTTAGTGAATTGTCGACTATAGATTCATTTTCGGATTGCGATTTTCACGCCCAGAGAAGAAAACAAGGAAAGAGATAACAAGTGAAAACTATTTCACTTGAAGACTTACTTGGTAAATATGATGCGCCTTCAGTTATTGACTACTTGTCTATCGACACAGAGGGTAGTGAATTCGAAATACTATCTTCTTTTAATTTTGAAAAATACAAATTTAGAATTATCACTTGTGAAAATAATTACACGGAAAATAGAGAAAAAATACATTCCCTATTAAATGAAAAAGGTTACGTTAGAAAGTATACTGAAGTATCAAAATTTGATGACTGGTTTGTTTTGAAAGAAAATATTTAAAGATTGTTTGATAGTTTCAATTTACTATTTAGGAAATAAGATATAAATTTTTTGGTGAAGATATGAATATTACTATTGCAGGAACTGGTTATGTTGGACTATCTAATGCAATATTACTTGCTCAAAATAATAAAGTTATTGCTTTAGATATAGAACCTGAAAAGGTTGAGCTTTTAAACCAAAAAAAATCACCAATTGTAGATTCTGATATCGAAGAATTCCTTAAAAGCAGAAAGCTTAACTTCACTGCTACTTTAGACAAAGAATTTGCATATAAAGAAGCAGATTATGTCGTAGTTGCCACACCGACTGATTATGATCCGGATAGTAATTACTTTAACACTTCATCAGTTGAGTCGGTAATTATGGATGTAATTGGAATTAATAAAAATGCCGTGATTGTTATTAAATCTACCGTACCAGTTGGTTTTACAGAAAGGGTTAAATCCAAATTTACATCATCAAAGATTATTTTTTCACCAGAGTTCCTCAGAGAAGGATTAGCACTCCATGATAATTTATATCCATCACGAATTATTGTTGGGGATAATTCGGATGAGGCCAAAGTTTTCGCAAATTTATTAGTTGGGGGAGCGATTAAAGAGAATATTGACATTCTCTATACAGGTGCGACTGAGGCTGAGGCTATAAAACTTTTTAGTAACACATATTTAGCCATGAGAGTCTCTTATTTCAACGAGTTAGATTCTTATGCAGAGACTCATAATCTAGACTCAAGACAGATTATCGAAGGTGTAGGTCTGGATCCTAGAATTGGCTCACATTACAATAACCCTTCTTTTGGATATGGCGGATATTGTTTGCCGAAAGATACCAAGCAATTACGCGCTAACTATAAAGATGTTCCTAATTCTTTGATAGGTGCAATTGTTGATGCAAACTCTGTCAGGAAAGATTTTATTGCAGATCAAATTATCGCTAGAAAACCAAAAGTAGTTGGTATTTATCGCCTTATTATGAAGTCTGGTTCTGATAATTTTAGAGCTTCAAGTATTCAGGGAATTATGAAGCGAATTAAGGCAAAAGGTATTGAGGTGGTCGTATATGAGCCAGTTTTAAGCAAGAAATTACAGACTGATTTTTTTCACTCAATGGTTATTGATGATATTAATGAGTTCAAAAATATGAGTGATTTAATTGTTTCAAATCGTATGGTAGAAGAACTTCATGATGTTAGAGATAAGGTTTATACTCGAGATTTATTTAACAGCGATTAATTGATTTATAAGAATATGAAAATACTCGTTACTGGTTCAGCAGGTTTTATCGGTTCAGCTTTGTCAATTAGGTTATTGAACCGAGGTGACTCTGTTGTAGGTATTGATAATCACAATGATTATTACGACCCTAAACTTAAAGAGGCAAGATTATCAAGACATAAAGATCATGCTAAATATACTCATATTCGCATGAATATTGAGAATCGCGAAGAAATGTCAAAATTGTTTCAATCCGAAAAGTTTGACTGCGTTGTTAACCTAGCAGCGCAGGCAGGAGTCCGGTATTCATTAGAAAATCCGATGGCATATATTGATACAAACTTAGTAGGATTTGGGAATATCTTGGAGGGATGCCGACATAATGATGTTAAACATTTAGTTTATGCTTCATCAAGTTCTACATATGGGTTAAATACTAAACAACCTTTTTCAACTCATGAACCTGTTAATCATCCAGTCAGCTTATATGCAGCAACAAAGAAAGCAAATGAATTGATGGCACATACCTATTCCCACCTCTACAATCTTCCAACAACGGGATTAAGATTCTTTACTGTCTATGGTCCATATGATAGGCCAGATATGGCTTTACAAAAATTCACCCGAGCTATTATTGCTAGAGAGCCCATTACCGTTTTTAACTTCGGTAGGCACCGTCGTGATTTTACCTATATAGACGACATTGTCGAAGGTATTGTCCGTATCTTAGATAGACCTGCAGAATCAGACAAGAAATGGGATAGTAATAACCCCGATCCTGCAACTTCAAGCGCCCCATATCGTATATTTAATATTGGTAATAATAATCCAGTGGAGCTACTGGATTATATTGAGGCCCTTGAAAACTCCTTAGGTATTTCAGCAGAGAAAGAACTTCTTCCTCTTCAACCTGGTGACGTGCCAGATACCTATGCAGATGTAGATGATTTGATTGAAGAATTTGGTTACAAACCATCAACGACTGTCAAACAAGGTATAGAAAATTTTGTATCATGGTATAAGTCATACCACAAATTTTAGTCTTTAATAACTGATTTCGCAGATTGGATTGAGTCAACTACATATGCGGAATTTGTATTATATTCATCAATTTTATGACCACTCCTTACAAGGATTGTTTGACTTATTCCAGCTGAAATAGCCGCATTAATATCATCTTCTTTGTCTCCAATCATCCAAGACTTTGACATATCAATATTATATTTCTTCTTTGCTTGCAAGAACATTCCAGGCTTAGGTTTACGACAATCACAACTATCATTAGGGGAATGAGGACAATAAAAAACATCGAGGATTTCAACACCTTTCAGTTTAAATTGATTTAACATCCAATTATTTACCTCATGAAATTCTTGCTCTCCATAATAATTTCTAGCTATACCAGATTGGTTCGTAATGGCAATAATCTCGAAGCCTAATGATTTGAAATATAGACAAGTTTCAAAAACACCCTCTATAAATTTAAAATCTTTAATTTTATGTAGATACCCAACTTCATGATTTACGACCCCATCTCGGTCAAGAAAAATAGTTTTAGTTTTCATAAATCGACTACGTATAATTTGATTAATTCAATACTTGCAATATTTTAAGATGCAGATACCATTCTCTGTAGTCATAATTACCAAAAATGAGGAAAGAAATATATCAGATGCTATCAATTCTGCTTTATTTGCGGATGAAGTTGTATTAGTTGATAGCGGCTCAAGTGACCTTACCTGTGTAATTGCAAAAAAATTGGGTGTAAAAGTTATCCATCAAAAGTGGTTGGGTTTTGGCTCTCAAAAGAATTATGCTGTTTCTGCAGCAAAAAATGATTGGGTTTTTGTGCTTGACGCTGATGAGAGGATTACAACTGATCTCAGAATAGAGATACTGCAAATTCTTCAAAAGCCTGAATTTAAAGCGTATTCTGTAGCTCGTTTAAATCATTTTTTCGGTAAAAAAATAAAATATTGCGGACTTTACCCAGATTATAGCATTCGACTTTTTAATAGAAAAAGTGGAAGATTTAATGAGGTTAATGTTCACGAAAGTTTTCAAACAAAAGAGCCTACTTCGACCCTTCAGAGTCCAATGCTACATTTAGCATATGAAAATGTGAGGGAGTTTAGGACGAAACAAAAAAAATATGCATCATTAAGTACAAAAAAACCCAATTTGTTAAGAGCTATTATTTCTCCAATATATACCTTTATTAAAATTTATATTCTACGTTTAGGTTTTCTAGAGGGGTGGAGAGGACTTGTTATTGCTTTTATTTATGCTGAATATAGTTTCTTAAAATATACCAAATGAAGATATTAATTTCTAAGTTCCGTAGCATCGGAGATGTCATTCTTCTTTCACCACTTATAACCAATCTTAAATCAAATTATCCTGAAGCTAAAGTTGATTTAATCATAAATAAAGGCACAGAGGCATTAGTTAAACATAACCCCTTAGTTAACAATATTATTCTGCATGATCGAGCCAAACTAAAGTCTTTACCAGTTTTAAAGAGAATCAAAGAGGAGTTTAATACTCTAAAGTTAATTAGAAAGACTAAATACGATATTGTAATTTCTACTGACAGGGGAGATAGAGGTGCTCAAATTGCCTACTTTAGTAAAGCCAATATCAAAATTGGCAGACCCGGTGGAAAGAGTTTTTTTAGTCGTAGAGCTTTTACAGATTACTTTTCATTCCACGGAGAGAGACATGTAATTGACTTAAATCTTGATCCAATAAAAATATTAGGAAAAGAGATTTATACAAAGGGATTAAATGTTCATTGGAACAGAGAAGATTCTGAAGTGGCAAATAATTACACTCATGGTCTAGGGGGGTTTATTCACATACATCCCGTGTCACAATGTATGTATAAATGTATTGATGACAAACTTATGGCTAAAATTATTGATTATTGCGAGTTAGAATTGGGTATCAAAGTTATTATTACCGCTGCTCCGGTTAAGCAAGAACTTGATAGAGTAAAAAAGATTTTGAGCTATGCTCATTCCATGCCATTAAACCTTTCAGGGAAAATAACATTGCTTGAAACTGCGGCTATTAATAAGCTTTCTTTAATGTTATTGGTTGTTGACACTGCAGTTATGCACATAGCCACTGCAAATGATATACCAACGTTAGCTTTTTTTGGGCCGACAGCAGTAAATAATTGGGGGCCCTGGGATAAGACAAAAATAAAATCAGATTATATAAGGGGAGGCGGTCTGCAGATTCATGGAAAGCATAGAGTTCTGATGGAAGATAAAAGTTGTTTACCGTGTTCAAATTTGGGTTGTGATAATTCTGGAATAAGTAATTGTCTAAATTCATTAAGCCTAGATGTTATCAAGGAACAAATTAGGTTAGTAGTTAATGGCAAAAAAAATTAGAGTTCTTCATACTGAATGGTCAGATGGTTGGGGTGGGCAAGAAATAAGGATCATTAATGAGATGGTTGCTATGCGCGAACTCGGAGTAAAAGTTTTTTTAGCATGTAGGGAAAACTCCAAAATTAGACAAAAAGCATTAGATAGAAATGTTAAAGTTTTTACTCTTCCATTTAGAGGGAATGCTGACTTAATTACAATATTCAGGTTAAGAAGAATTATCAAAGAAAATCAAATAGACATTGTAAATACCCACAGTGGCAAGGATTCATGGACTGGAGGTTTTGCAGCCAAACTAGCAAAGGTTAAGTTTATTAGGACAAGACACTTATCTAATCCGATTAATTTATCAAGGTTAAATTTTATAAATGAAATAGCTGACTACATATTTACTACTGGAGAGTCAGTTAGAGTGAATATGATTTCTAGAAATAGAATTTTACCAACAAGGATTAAATCAGTCCCGACTGGAATCGATCATAGGGTTTTTGATCCAATGAATTTCAAACAATCAGATTGCAAAAAGTTATTTGGATTTGAGACTGATGAAATCATTCTTGGAACAGTAGCAGTACTAAGACGATTCAAACGCCATGATCGATTCCTCAATATGGCAAGATTTGTAATAGACTCCAACCCAGATAAGAAAATTAGGTTTGTTATCGCAGGAGAAGGTCCTCAGCGTGATAAACTCAGAGATCTTATAACCAAGCTTAGATTAGAAGAAAATGTTATATTGTTAGGTCATGTGACTAATGTCCCTGAACTATTGACAGCGTTAGATATTTTTGTTCTTACATCTGATAGCGGTGAAGGTGTTCCGCAGTCAGTCATGCAGGCTTTACTTATGTGCAAGCCAACAGTCTCAACTGATGCAGGTAGTACTCGAGACTTATATAGTAAGAATAACTTTATGCTTGTCAATAAAGATTCTCAAGATGAGATCAACAATAAATGCAATAAGTTTGTTGCAAGTGAAAACCTTAGAAAGATTTATGCAAGCGTTTCTAGAGAATTTGTAGTAGAAAATTTTTCTCAAGCCAAAATGGCAACCAATATTATGAAGATTTATAAAAATTTATTGAGCAATGAATGTTCTCTTTACTAACTTCCATCCCGGAAATGGAGGTGGTCATACAACCTATTTGACCTATCTTTTTAAAGCTATTTTGTCAGACAATGAAGATATAAATCCGTACATCGCTGTTCCAAAAACTAGCAAACTTAATTTAGATCTCAAGTTTTTATATCCTACAAGAGTTTTTGATGTTGATTTCCCTGGAAAACCTAAAGAAATTATTCAGGCTCTTCTTAATGCAAGGAAATTAAAAAAAATCATTATCGAAAATAATATCGATTTGATTCATGTAAATGGCACACCTGATCACAAAGTGGTTATGTTATGTCGATGGCTATATGGTTTAAGATATAAGGTAATAAGAACTAAGCATGATACTTTTCCAATAAAAAAAGGGCTATATGCCAATAAACTTTATGGCAGGTATACCGATCACATGATAGTTGTCTCCCAATATTTATTTGATGAAGTGATCACAAAAGAGTTGCAAGAAAAGACATCTGTTATTCATAACGGTATAGATCTAAATTTTTTTGCAAAAAAAGAAAAGTCAAAGCATTTAATGGAAAAATATAACGTGGGTATTGATAATCTTGTTTTTGTATCAGTCGCTGGAACTGGGCTTCATAAAGGGTGGCAATTTCTCATTAAAGCAGCTTCAAATCTAGAAGATATTAAAAGACATAGGATTAAGATCATAATTGCAGGAAATTATCCTAAAGACAAAATAATCACTAAGTTTGTTCATGATCTAAATATGAGTCAGCAGGTTATATTTACGGGACTTATTAACGATGTAAGAGATCTTATTTCAATCGCAGATGTAGGATTCGTTCTATCTAAATATGAGGCGCTTTCTATTGCGTGTAAAGAAATGATGGCGATGGGTAAGCCAATGTTAATTTCCAATGTAGGAGGTTTGCCTGAAAATATAGATATAAATGTTAATGGCTGGTCTACAGATCCAGAAGACATTGGGAAATTACATAAACTAATAGACTCTCTATTTTCAATTAACTTAGAGCCTTATTCCAAGTCAGCGAAATCAAAGGCAAGTAATAATTTTGGCTTAAAAAAATTCAAAAATAAAACAATTGAAGTATACAGAAAATTGATTTAAAAGCTCTGTGCCAGTCGATATAGTTATAGTCTGTATCTGAAAAACACCAGTAAAATCGGAGCTATGAAAATTATTTACCCATTTCCAATGCATATGAGCAAAGGTTATACCTATATGCTTAGCATTCTTCAATTCCTTAATACTTTGGCAGATTTTGTTAAAGTAGAGTTGCTGTGTCTTGATTCCAGAAATGCAATTGAAGATTATCTTAATTCCTCATTGGGACTTTCACTCCACAAAAATTTAGAAGTGATTCAAATAAGCAATAGAAAATTCGGGATCAAAAGCAACAAACTATTCTTTAGAAGAAATTTTTTGAATTATGTGGGAAAAAATTATGAGGAAGGATTAGTTATTTATACTCGAGACCTCAAACAGATGAGGATAGCTCTAAAAAATATTAAGAAATCCTATCCTAGCGTTAGGTTTGTGCTTGAGTTGCATCAAATATTATCACAAAATTTTTGTAGAGATGGCAATTACCATAAAGCCAAAGAGATGCAGAAACTAGAGGAATATGTCTTATCAAATATCGATGATCTAATCTGTATTACCTCAACTTTATCAAATGAAGTAAATAAGAATTTTCCTAAATCAACCAAGAACCAACACATACTCCCTGTGGGTTTTAATAAAGATTTTCTCAAAATTGAACATGAAAATAGTAAATCTTATGATATTGTCTATACAGGCAGTTTTAGTTCATGGAAGGGTTTAGATACTCTCATTTCAGCGCTATCCATTATTAAGAGGGAGTATAAGAAAGATATTAGAGCAGTACTGATTGGCGCCGATAAAAAAACAAGAATAAAATATTCTAAAATAGTCAATTCTAATGACTTAACCGATAATATCACTATCAAAGATAAGATTGCCCACAAAGAGATTTTCCAATTCATATCAAAGTCGAAGGTAGGAGTTTTATCAAATAACTACCAGGGTGATGCGATATTTTTTACATCACCTCTAAAGCTCTATGAGTATCTCGGAGCAGGACTTAAAGTGGTAGTTTCAAGATTGCCTTCAATTGAGAGTGCGATTGACCCTTCTCTGGTCTATTATGCAACTCCAGAAAATCCAGATTCCTTCGCAATTGAGATAATGAGAGCACTAAATGACTCAAGTTTTAAAATGCAAAAAGTAAAGGATTTTGCTAAAGAATTTACTTGGGAAAAAAGAGCCCAAGAATTTCTTTCAATTTTGTCATGAGGATTTTGATTATGAAGTTTAGAAACATTGGTGATGTTCTCCTAGTGTCTCCAATATTTGAAAATCTCAAAAGTTATTACCATGATCTTCAGATAGATATTGCCGTAAATAAGGGAACTGAAGATATGGTGGCTAAGAATCCTTTCATTGATAATGTTATAGTCTATGAAAGAGATAGAATAAGATCCATGCCTTTGTTAAAAAAATTAAAGGAAGAACTTAAATTTATTTTGAGTTTTCGAAAATCTAATTACGATATTGTTATTAATCTTACTAAGGGTGAAAGAGGGGGGTTTATCGCAGGTTTCTCTGGAGCCTCTGTAAGAATGGGTTACGAGGGAAAGGGTCTTTTTCTGAAGAAAATATATACTCATCATTTGCCTTCCACAAAAGGCAAACATACTGTTGAATCAAATCTTAATTTACTAAGACTACTGAAAATACCGATTCTTCATAAAAAAGTAAAAATTTATTGGGATCAAGACGATGAAGAGGTGATTACAAAAAAGCTAAAAAATCATGAGAAATTTATACACCTCCACCCAGTTTCTCGATGGAGATTTAAATGCATCTCTGATCATACAATGGCAAAGGTGATTGATTTCTGTGAATTAAAACTTAAAACAAAAGTTGTGATTACTGCTTCACCCTTATCTGAGGAGATTGATAAGATTGAAAGCATTTTAAAGATTTGTAAGTCTAAACCCATTAATTTCAGTGGTAAATTATCCCTTTCTGAAACTGCTGCTTTAAATAAAAGAGCTAGGTTTTTTATTGGGGTTGATACTGCAGTTATGCATATTAGCGCAGCTAATAATACTCCTGTATTAGCGTTTTTTGGGCCCAGTGGAGCTCATCAATGGGGTCCATGGGATAATAACTTATTAGGTTCAGGTTACAATAATATCAATGGCGTTCAATCAATGGGAATACATACAGTGATTTCAGAGTCAAGATCATGCCAACCATGTGGAAAGGATGGTTGTGATGGCAGCAAAATAAGTGACTGCTTGATGAACATTAATTTCGATTTAATTGAAGAAAATATTAATAAATATATGACTCTACATCCATGAGTGAATTTGGTTTAATTATTATCTGGCAACAGCATCTTGATCATGTTGGTGATGTTAAGAGCTATTTAGAAGAAAGATTTAATACCATACAACACTACGATATCAAATGGAGCGAGAAGAATTTATATCAAAATTTTTATCGTTTTTATGGAGATAGACTTTCAACCAAATCAATCAAAGAGAAGGCGAAACAAGCTTCAAGTTTTAGATTGATAATTTTCAGGGATGATTCACCTAAGTATGCATTCAGAGCAACAGCAAGAGGGGTTGAGGAGGTAAATACTAACTTTTTTGACATGAAAAAGTATTTTAGAAAAAGTTTTAATACAAGGTTTGGCATCCATGGAAGTAATGATGAAATTGAGACAAGTAGAGATTTAAGCTTATTGCTAGGCATTAATTTGAAAGATTACAAAAAAAATCATAATAATTCATGGGACGGCAAGATCATAACTATTGACAGAGATATTTCAGGCTGTGAAGGGTGGGATTCTCTAAAACAATTCTTCTATTGTATAAATTCAGTTACGCCCTACCTAATTCTGAGGAATTATGAAGACCTAAACAAAGATATCAATCAAATTGAAGACATTGATTTTCTTGTCACCAATAGAGATAAATTTGCTTTATTTGCAAATGCAAAAAAAATGTCAAAAGGAACAGAAAGGGCAAATTATCAAATTACGGTTACTGGTAAAGCCTTAAATATCGATCTAAGATATATTGGGGATAACTACTTTGACCAATTTTGGCAAAAGGACTGTTTAGATAAAAGGTTTTTGCATCAGGATGGCTTTTATATCATGGATCCAGAAAACCAAAGATTTTCATTGATTTATCACGTGTTGATTCACAAAACTGCAATACCCAAGAAATATAAACTCTTCAATCAGATGGATATAAATGAGTTAAGAGAAGAGCTCTATAAATTCATGAAAGAAAAAAATTACCTTATGGTTGAGCCTAAAGATATCACTCTAAAATTCAACAAAGATAATGGTGGATATATTAAATTTAGTCGACCTAGGAGGTTGAGATCTAGAAAAGGCTTTTTAGGGCTTCTTAAAAGGGTACTTTATCGATTAAATAACTGGATTCATTTAAGAAGAGGTCCATGTTAGTGTCTAAAAGTTTCAATAAGGCTCATTATCAAGACAATTCATTCGTCAAATCTTATGGACCAAAATCACCTTTCTGGAAATATTATTTAAGATCTTTTTTGGATTTGATTGGAATAAAACAACCTGTTGAATATTATAGAGTTTCCAAGAGAATTGAGTTTGAATACAATACATTGGTCTTATGGAAAAAAAATGATTTGAATGCCCCAAGTATTCTAAAAAGGGAACAAGGAAGACTTTATCTAGAGGCAATTCAAGGAAAAACTTTGGACCGAATTTTTGAAGGAGACTTTGATTTCAAAATTTTTAACGAGATATTTGAGGATTTAAATAAACGCCATCAATTGGCGTTCGATCATAAAGAGTCAAGATTTTGCCATGTGGATGCAAATCTGAAAAATATCATATACAACAATAATAAAATTTACCATTTAGATTTTGAGATGGGCAGGGAATATGAATCGATTGATTTATGGGCACGAAGAGAGATCTCAAAATTACTCATATCTATATGCAATAAATTACCTATACATAAAAATCAAGTTTTAGATTCTTTTTTCTCAATCTATAAATATGATTTTATTGTCCATGATTTAATAGAAAGTAAATTAAAAAACAAGGGAAGAGATTATAAGGATGGCTCACTATATGAACTAGCCTTAGATTTAAATTCTAGATACCATGAAGATTGATTTTTTAAGACTTTTCTTTCGTTTTTATTTACGCAAAAGGACTTCTAAAAAATCTAAAAAGATTGATATGTCTAAGGTTAATAGAATTTTAGTCATCTCAAATACTGCCATTGGAGATACTTTATTTGCGACCTCTTCAATTAAACTCATTAAGAAGAACTTTCCAGAAAAAAAACTTATTACTATTCTCAATCCGAAGAACTTTGAGCTTTTTGAGACAGATCCTAATATAGATAAAATTGAACTATATAATGGTAAATGGTCTAATTTTTTCTCGACTGTGAGAAAATTAAAGAAACATAATATTGATTTAACTTTTATTATGAACTCAAATGAGCCACAGGCAACCCCTTTGTCCTATTTGATAGGGAGTAAATATATTATCAGAGTCCCCAATAATCGAAATGAATTTAATCATTTACACATTAATCCAAAATTAGCTAGAAACTATAGTAAACATACAATTAATACAAAGTTGAAACAACTAGAGTTCATTGATATTTTCGAAGAAGACTTCAATATGTATCTTTATCCTAAGCCTAATTGGTATGAAAATGTAAGAACCTTTTTTGGCGATTCTGAACTTGTAAATGTTGGCCTACAAGTTGGAGCATCTACTAAAAGTAGAATGTGGGCAAATGATAACTGGGTGCATTTAGCTAAACAACTTCTCGACTACGATCCAAGAATCAGACTAATACTCACAGGTTCCAAAGTTGATAAAAATATAACTTCAAATATTAAATTACAAATTGATAGCAATAGAGTTTTAAATCTTGCAGGAAAATTTAGTTTGGTTGGTGCTGCGGCTTTGATAGATAACTTGGATATTTTGATTACGCCAGATACAGGGCCACTTCATATTGCTGGAGCGATGAATACACCTACAGTCGCTTTTTCAGTTGCTGGAAAAGCATTGAGTTCAAAACCGGTAAGTATTGACATACCTCATGTATTTATTCAAAAGCCTCAAACGTGCTCACCATGCATAGACAAACGCTGTCTTAATGCTTTCTGTATGGATCAGATAACAGTCGATGAGGTTTTTAAAAATGTAGTTAAAATTTTAGAGAAAAGGTGCTAATAAACTATCTTATCCCCCCTATTTTTTCAATGCTTATATTTATTTTGCCTATTCCAGGAACTATCGCATTGAGAAATGTATTGTTTGTTCTTCTTACATTACTTCTATTGATTGGGTTTATTAGG
>Ga0181584_10002894_pt1 | contig 13181 bp, 9 predicted proteins | sample 071ome_30_FD_132462 | JGI IMG/M metagenome (GOLD analysis project Ga0181584, IMG submission 132462) | Coastal salt marsh microbial communities from the Groves Creek Marsh, Skidaway Island, Georgia - 071406AT metaG (megahit assembly) | ecosystem: Environmental > Aquatic > Marine > Intertidal zone... | reverse complement strand
CACCCTATTCTTTCCAGGGATCGGTAACGGAAGATGGCGGAATGCGGCTTTCCTTTTCGCCCAACAGCTGCTGTATGTAATCGGCGCTGGACACCACCGATTTACTTTTCTTGATGGCCACCGTTTTGGCGATCTTGTCGTGGAAACCCTGCTTGCGCCTGTCCCAGCCGATCCAGAAAAAGCCGAGGAACAGCGTCAGGATGGATACGTAGTAGCCGAGATAGCGCAGCAGCAGGCGGCCGAAGGTGGGCTGGCCCAGGGTATCGGCATCGACGATATAGATGTCCATCATGATCTTGCCCGGCGTCGCCGCGCGGTACTGCCAGAAGATGATCACCGCGATGATCGGCAGCGCATAGTTGATGATGTCGTAAGCGAGCCCGGGTGATTCGGTCGCGAACAGCACTCCGGGGCCGTAGAACATCAGAAGGAGCGGCACCATCACCATCAGCAGGAGAATGGAATCGAGGACGGACGCCAGGAAGCGGATCCAGAAACCGGCGTATGCCACGGAAGGGAATTCGGCGTCCCGGTTGTCCGGCATGTCTTCGTAGTGCGGTTCCATCGTTACCTTCCTGTCGTCAGGTCTTTCCTTGCGCACAGCTTAGCATGACGCCAGGGCAAAGCTCAGCCACAAGGAACGATTCCGGGTGCGCCTACACCCTGTCGACGGGGAACGCGAGCACGTCCCTGATGTCGGATACGCCCTGCTGCAACATGAGCAGGCGATCCACCCCCACCGCCACGCCGGCGCAAGCCGGCATGCCATGGGCCAGCGCGGCGAGCAGGCGTTCATCGATGGCATACTGCGGCAGGCCTTCGGCGGTGCGTCTGGCAAGGTCCGCCTCGAAGCGTTGCCGCTGCGCATTCGCATCGGTCAGTTCGAAATACCCGTTCGCCAGCTCCATGCCGCCGGCGACCAGTTCGAAACGCTGCGCTACCGTCCTGCCCTGCGTATCCTGGGCTAGTGTCGCCAGTGCCGCTTGTGACGGCGGGTAAGCGTGTATGAACACGGGTTCTTTCAATTCCGGTTCAATGCAGTGGCTGAAGAGCAGGTCACACCAGTGGTCGGGGTTGTCGCTGTCGAACGCGGTTTCGAAGGCATTGCTGGCACAGGCCTTGAGTTCGTCCAGGGATGCCGACAGCGGATCGACATCCAGGTAACGCAGGAACAGCTCGCTGTAGGTGATTCGCAGTGCCGGGGAAAAGTCGAGAAGCACGGCAAGCAGTGCATCGAGCTCCGTCATCAATTCAGGAAGACCGAATCCGGGACGATACCACTCCAGCATGGTGAATTCGGGATTGTGCCGGCGCCCGGCTTCGCCGTTGCGGAAGGCCTTGCACAGTTGCCAGATCGGACCGCTGCCTGCCGCCAGCAGGCGCTTCATGGGAAATTCGGGCGAGGTCTGCAGGAAGTAATTGCCTGCAGATAGTCGTGCAGGAACCGGATCGAGCGCGGGATCGGTGCCGATGGCCGACGCCAGGAGCGGCGTTTCCACTTCCAGCACCCGGCGCTCTGCAAAGAAAGCCCGAATGTCGCGATACATGGCCGCGCGGGCTTCGAGCATGCGGTTGTCAGTGGCTGGCTGCCAGTCGGTTCCAGCCATCACTGCTTCACCCGGAAATTATTTCTTGGCCCGGCTCATGTACTCGCCGGTGCGGGTGTCGATGCGCAGGACTTCGCCGATCTCTATGAACAGGGGCACCTTCACGACGGCGCCGGTGCTCAGGGTGGCCGGTTTGGTGCCGCCCTGGGCGGTGTCGCCCTTCAGGCCGGGATCGGTTTCGGTGACTTCGAGTTCCACGAAATTCGGCGGGGAGACGTTGATGGGATTGTCATTCCACAGGGTCACCATACACACGTCCTGCTCCTTCAACCAGGGCAGGGTTTCTTCCACGGCCTTTCTGTCGGCGGCGATCTGCTCGAAGCTGCCGTCGGTTTTCATGAAATGCCAGAACTCACCGTCGGTGTACAGGTATTCCATGTCGGTTTCCACGACATCGGCGCCTTCCAGGGATTCACCGGACTTGAAGGTGCGCTCCCACACCCGGCCGTTGAGCAGGTTGCGCAACCTCACGCGGTTGAAGGCCTGGCCCTTGCCCGGTTTGACGAATTCATTTTCCAGAATGGAACAGGGATCCCCGTCCAGCAGGACTTTCAGGCCGGATTTAAATTCATTGGTGGAGAAGGTCGCCATGACTGCCTCGAATAGGTGCCGAAAAGGGGGGCATGATACAAGACTTCCCGGTAAAGGCAATAAGCGGGCCAGGGGTGCGGGTGGAGGCCAGGGATTCTGCGGGGCCTCGGGCAATCGATGAAGGGATAAAGCGTTTGTCGGACTTTCCCTGAAATTCCTGCGCTTCAGCTATCCAGTGCTGTTAAAATGAGCCGACTTTTCCGGCCGCCGTGCGCTTTATCCCTTTATCGGTTTATCCTTTTATCGTCTTTTGCAGAATCCCCGATTGCACACCATCCCCCTGAAACAAACAGGTTCCTGGCAAGAACTGCTGGTGAATACCATCAAGGATTCTGCCGAACTGTGCCGCCTGCTCGACCTGGACCTGGCCGCCTTGCCGGCGGGCCACCCACTGCTGGCGCAGTTTCCCGTGCGCGTTCCCCTGCCCTTTCTTGGCCGCATGGCAAAGGGCGACCCGTTTGACCCGCTGCTGCTGCAGGTGTTTCCGGCCATGGCGGAGGCCAGCCCGGAACCCGGTTTCGAAACCGATCCGCTGGGCGAGGCCGCGAGCAACCCCGCACCCGGCATCCTGCACAAGTATGACGGCCGGGCGCTTCTGCTGGTCACGGCAGCCTGCGCGATCCACTGCCGCTACTGTTTTCGCCGCCACTTCCCCTACCAGGACAACCTGCCGGGCAAACAGCACTGGCAGGACAGTCTCGCCTATATCGGTGCGGACACCTCGATCACGGAAGTCATTCTCAGCGGCGGCGATCCCCTGACCCTGTCCGACAACTACCTGGACTGGTTCTACCGGCAGCTGGCGGACTTCGAACATGTCCGCCGCATCCGCATTCATACCCGCCTTCCCGTCATGATTCCCCAGCGGGTCACGGACAACCTGTGCCGTGTACTGGCAAATCCGCGATTCCAGACTATCGTGGTAATACACAGCAACCACGCCCGGGAAATCGACGGTGCCGTGATCAATGCGTGCCTGGCGCTGAAGTCGGCTGGACTGACCCTGCTCAACCAGAGCGTGCTGCTGAAACAGGTGAATGATTCGGCCGACGCCCTGGCCGCATTGAGCGAGCGCCTGTTCGAGGCAGGCGTGCTGCCCTACTACCTGCACCTGCTTGACCGGGTGGCCGGCGCCGCCCACTTTGACGTGCCGGAACGGCAAGCCCGGGATTTGATGGCGGCATTGCGCGACCGGCTGCCAGGCTACCTGGTGCCAAAGCTGGTGCGGGAACAAGCGGGCGCCGCGGCGAAGACGCCGGCCGCCTAGTCAGGCAATCACGGGCACGGACTCGCCCGGAAGAACAGGAAACGGATGTCGGTCATGATCGCTGATGCAAGCGCACCTTCCCTGCACCTCCTGGAGATGCCGTGCCTGCGCCAGGTTGCACTCAACCCCGCTGCCCTGCAGGTCATCGCCGCAGTTCCCGGGCCGCCGCTACCTCTCAGTCTCACCGTTACTTCTTCCTTATATAACCAGGCTTCCTGCTTGCAGGTGCAAGCGGCGCATGCACACCTTGAACCTGCGAAGGAAGACATCCTCGCCCGTCTCGACAACCTGCCCGCATTTTCGGCGCGCCTGGCAGCGGCCATTGCATCGGCGGGTACTGACAACATTGCCAGCCTGCTGCTTGTCACGCGCATCGATAAATTCCGGCAGGTGCTGGAATGCCTTGGAACGACAGCAACCCAGCATGTGCTGGCGGATATCGCCGGCTTCCTGGAGCAATCCCACGGCAAGCCTTACACAGCTGCGCGCCTGGCGATCGATGAATTCGGTGTGCTGCTGTACGATGCCACGCCAACCGAAGGCGCCGGGCTGGCGCAGTATATTGCCGACAAGGTGAACGATTCCCTGCTGCCGCCAACCGCCGGGGACATCACCCTCAGCGTGTCCACCGGGCTTGCCGTTATCCACCCCCATGACCCGGACGCAGAAGCCGTTGTCCGGCGTGCGCGCCTGAATTCCGGCAACGGGCAGCAGCATGGTGCCGCCAAACACTGGGCGGCTGTATGCGCCACAACCCTCGCTGACGACATCCGGCTGGCACTGGAAAACCGGCAGGTGGCCGTTCACTACCAGCCAGTACTTGCCTTGTGTCCGGATGGCGGCCCGCGCCATGAAGCCACCTGGGCCGTGACAGGCTTCAATGGCGAAACCCTGCCGACCGGCGAAGTCCTGGCCTGCGCCAATATCAACAACCTGGCCGCGGCACTGGATGCGCTTGTGCTCGATGCCGTACTCGCCGACAAAAGCACCAGTGTTTTCCAGGTTCCCGTCAGCGGCAACACCCTGGCCAGGCAGGGGTTGCCGGACTGGCTCGCAAGCCGGCTTCGGCACCGGCGGTTTCCGCCCGAGCGTCTGCAGCTGCTGGTCAGCGAAACCGACATGCTGGGGTGCAATGGTCATGTAACCGCGCAATGCAAGACATTGGCGGCACATGGCATCGGCATCGTGCTGGCGGACTTCGGCAGCCGGCTGGATCCGCTGCCGCAACTGGCCGGGTTCACCCCCGCCGGCGTACGCCTCGGTACCGGGATGGTCAGGGACCTGTCCTATAGCCAGGAATTGCAGCAGCAAGCCCGCCAGCTCATCAATGTCCTGCATCGACGGCGCATCAGCGTGGCCGTCACCGCACTCGATGACATCACTCTGCTGCCGCTGCTGTTCGACCTGGGTATCGACCATGTTCAGGGCGACTGCCTGCAGGCGGCACTGCCTGCGCCGAACTGCCGTCTCCCGCAAGCGATCACGCTCGCCGCGCCGGACAAGGCTGACGGGAATTTGTCACGAGATAGTTGAATTTTCCCAACGCCGGGTAAAGAAGCGATAATATAGCCGCACTCATCGTCTTGACGGATAGCAGGCATTGCCGGAGACCACCAGTCACAACTCACTCACCAGGCGGAGTACCGGCCCGGGCAAACTGTCCCTGCAGCTTCCCATGCACTCCATGCAAATCAGGCATCAGATCGCATTCAGTTTTTCCTTGCTGCTGCTGATCGTCACCACGGCCTTCTGGCTGTTGTTCCAGAACGAGCTCAACCGATCCCTCGACGAATACCGCAACATGCTCGGCGCCTCACTCGCCGACCAGACCGCCACCAGCGTCAGGGAACTGGTGCTGGTCAACGACCTGCTGGGCCTGAACGTAGTGCTCACGCAGCTGGTGCGGGATGACAACGTCCTGTTCGCCAGCGTCCACGACGCCGACGATGCGCAGATCGCCAGAGCCGGGCAGCAGGACCCCCAGGCGGAAGCCGACTTTTATACGGCGAGCATTTCCGTGCAGGATGCCATCGCCGGCATGGTCCTCATCCAGCTCGACACGCGCAGCGCCGACAGTTACCGCCAGCGCCTGCGCAACCTGTTCCTGTTGCTGCTGGGCGCTTCCATGGTGCTGGTCATCACAACTGCCTTTGCGCTGGCAGGCCGCATCACGGCACCGGTGCGCGTTTTGACCGATGCCATTGCCGGCAGTATCGGTGATGACGATGATGACGACATTGCCACCGATGAAACCGGCCGCCTGCAGCATGCGGTCGACCGCCTGCTGGCGAAATACCAGGAAATGGAAGGGCAGCTGCTGGAAACAGGCATCTGGAAAGGCAACCGCGATGATGACAGCAGTGAGCCAGCAAGACTCGCCGCCAGCGTGCTGGTCATCAAGGTGGTCAACATCCATACGGCGATCGAGCTGCTGCATCCGGCAATCCTGTCCGGGCTGCTGCAGGAATACCTGTTTTACCTGAACCAGGCCGCCAGGCTCTACGGCGGCGAATTCCACCGCGTCAATGGCGAGTCAGCGGTGGTGTGCTTCGACGAGGAAACCTGCGACGACAATCACAGCATCAATGCCCTGTACTGCGCCGGCCTGTTCCAGTCGGTCATGGCGCGCATCAACAAGCGGCACCGCAACAACGGCGAACAGATGCTGGAATTCCGGATGGCCATCCACTCCGGTGATATCTTCATGGCTCCCGGTGTCGGCGAACAGGATGGCAAGGGCAGCATCCTGGGCAAGACGCTCGATATCACCTACTTCCTCAGCAAGCAGGCCGCTCCCGGCGAACTGGTCATCAGCGAGACCGCCAGTTCACAGGCACGCGAATTCGAACACGTTGAAGCTGACCGCCAGCGTGAAGTGAGCATGCCCGCTGACAATGTCACCTTTATGGCTTATATTCTCTCGAGCGGATTTGCCGAGGACATGGGCATGATCCTCAAGCAGCGCCGGCATATCCTTGGTGTGGCAGGCAGTGTGAATACATCAGAAACCACGGATGCCACAGACACCAGGGACAGGGACATATAAAGGACTATTACTGCGATATTCGCAGCCACAACGGATAGAAGCATGCACGACCATATCAACGTAGGCCACCCTTTCTATTTTCCGACGCAGGTAGTGCTGGTGGATGACGACCCGGACTTCCTGGATGGCGTCAGCCTGCTGCTTGACAAGAAACTGAGTTACCGCCTGTTCAACTCCGCCACCCAGGCGCTCGATTACGTCAACCAGTCGCACCGTAATGTGAATTTCCTGCAGCGCTGCTACAACAACTACAAGACGGGGCCGCTGGAATCCGATTCACTGTCCCACGTGGATATCGGCAAGATCCACGAGGAGATTTTCAACAACGCCAGCTTCCAGACCAGTTCAACCGTCATCGTCGATTACGCCATGCCGGAGATGAACGGCCTGGAATTCCTGATGGCGATGAAGAATCCCTTCATCAAGAAGGTCCTGCTCACCGGGCAGGCCGATATGGAGCTGGCGATCAAGGCCTTCAACAAGCAGCTCATCGACCAGTTCATCGACAAGCATGATCCGCGGCTGAAGCAGATACTCAATTCGGCGATCAGCAATTTTGCGGATCAGTACTTCCGCAGCAGCTTCAAGCTCATCACCGACCCCATCATTGCCGCCAACCACGACTCCTTCCTCGCCGACGCGCGCTTCCAGGAATATTTCGAGGAATTGCGCCGCAAGACCGACTGCGCGGAATACTACATGATCGATTATCCTCACCATGGCTATCTCATGGTGGACAGCTGCGGCAAGCGTCGCTGCCTGCTAATCTATTCGGAGAAAGCACTCAAGGAGCATGTCGAGCGACTGGAGCAGATACGTGCGCCGGCCCAGCTGATCCGCGAAGTGAAGAATGGGGAGAACCTGCCCATTTTCGACGAGCAGGATGAAACCCCGGGGCCTGATCATCCCTGCATCAGGAACTGGCAGGTGTGCTATCACCCGGCTGTGAAGATCCATTCCACCAGGAACCTGTACGCCACGCTCGTGACGGACAACGACCTGCCCGATTGCTACAAGGGCGACATCATTCCCTACCGGGATTTCCTGGAAAGCAATTCCCTGGACCGGGAAATACTCCACTGATCGGCACACGGGAAGATCGTCCTGGTCTTTCTAGGCTGCAGGCAGCGTAAGGATGAATTCGGCGAACTCGCCGGGTTCGGATTCACAGGCGATATCGCCGTCGAAGCTGCGAATGGTGCGGCGGCAGAACGCCAGTCCCACGCCCGTGCCCTCTTCCCGCGTTGAGAAAAAGCCGTCGAAGATCCGGGACAGTACCGCCGGATCGATGCCCTCGCCGGTATCCCTGAATACAATGTTGTTGGCGCCCCTGCCGGGCTCCAGCCTGATGGATATATCGCCCTTGAGGGCACAGTTGATGGAATACAGGGCATTCTTCAGCAGGTTGAACATCACGTAGATGAACAGGCTGTCTATGCCGCGGAAATAAAAATCCCGGCCCAGATCCAGCCTGACCTTGTCGCGCTCACCCCGCTTGAACGGATAGCGGTCGACCGCGTTGCCAATGCATTCGGCAGCGGAGTAGAAGCCGAACTGGCTCTTGTCCACGGTATTGTCCCGCAGGTTCATCAGCAGCATGTCGATCACGCTGTTGGCCTGGTCGATCATCAGGGAAATTCGCCCAGGGGTTTTTTCCAGTGCGGCCAGGTGGTCTTCCCTGATTGCAGTCGTACCCCCGGGATTGGCCGCCTGTGCATTGCGATAGACTTCCAGCAGCAGCGGCAGGTAATTCTCCACACCGTCCATGCTCGCACGCACACCCGACAGTGGCGTGCGCATTTCGTGGGCAATGTTGGCACTGAGATCCTGCATCACTTTCAGCTTTTCCGAATGATCGAGCTCGGTCTGGGTCATCAGTGCCTCGAAGTCCCTGTCCTGGTCGAGGATGGTGGACAGCTGGCCGGCAAAAGAATCGAGGATGCGGAATCCGTATGCCCTCACCGTGTGCTCGAGATCGCCGAGCATGAGCAGCATCTGGTTGACGACGAAATAGTGTACCGGGACGAATCCTATCCCCAGGCTCCACTTCAGTGACTGGCTGCTGACCGGAGTACGCAGGAAAATGTACTTGCAGTTGAACTCGCGGGCCCGCGCGAAGACCGGCGAACACAACAGCGGCGAGCGTATCTTGCGGTACTGGCTCAGCACACCCAGTTCGCGAATGGACACCAGGTTTTCACGTCCGCCCACCTGGGCGATCCAGTCGCGGGTGGCTTCCAGGTTGTCCCTGTTGTTCAGCTTCGATGATGAGAAGTGGGCAGCCAGGTTGCCCGGGTTAGCCGCCGAAAAAATGAAGGCCCAGCACAGACCGACCACGGTATCACCGCGCCAGACCACGCTGACCAGGTTGATGCGTTTGGCATCGGCCTGGAAGAAATTCTGCAGTGCTTCGCGGGCGGAGTCGGCATCCCAGTTTTCATACCATTTCTCGCGCGCCAGTTTCGCGTAGCACTCGGCAATGGCGTCGAGCGTCTTCCCGTCCAGCTGGGCAACCTCTTCTCCCGCGAACACCTCGATCCGGAACTCGCTGCCTGCCAGGCATGACAGCATGCGGTTGAGCCGGGTCAGGTCGAGTGTCGAGGAATTGCGGGAAAGTGCGTTCTTCAGGTCGGCAGGCTTGTCGCCCGCATCCCCCTGGCCGGTCTTTGTGGAAATGATGTCGTGATCGGCTTCAGCCATGACGGCCGGCTCCTGGCCGGGCTGGAGCAGCAAACGCCCGGATTTTTGCTAACAGGGAGCCTAGGATACTGAAAAGTCAGGAAATTAGCCAAGCCGCGGTGCCTGATGGTGCACCGCGTCCGGCCCGGCCTATTTGTCCTGGACCTCCACCGCGTCCACTTTCCGGAAGCCCTGGGGCAGCTTGTTGCCGCGGCGCCCGCGTTCGCCCCGGTAGTGTTCGAGGTCGCTCATGGTGAGGTTGAAGTGCCGTTTGCCGGAATGGATGACCAGGACCTGGTCCGCATTCAGCACGGCGATCGCGGCGACAAATTCCTCGCGTGCGGCGACCCGGGCGGTGGGTATGCTGATGATCTTGTTGCCCTTGCCCTTGGCCAGCTCCGGCAGTTCCGACAGTTTGAACATGAGCATCCTGCCCTCGTTGCTGATGGCCACCACCTCGCTGCTGCCGATTTCATCCACCGGCACCGGGGACAGCACCTTCGCGCCCTTGGGCAGTGACAACAGGGCCTTGCCGGCCTTGTTCTTGCTGACCAGGTTTTCCATCTTCGTGATGAAGCCGTAACCGGCGTCGGAAGCGATGACGCAGAGACGGCTGGGGTCGCCGATCATCAGGCCCATAAAGGAGGCTCCCGATGGCGGCTTCAGTTTTCCCGACAGCGGCTCACCCATCCCGCGAGCGCTGGGCAGCGTATGCGCAGCCAGCGTATAGGAACGGCCGGTGGAATCGAGGAACACGGCATTCTGGTTGCTCTTGCCGCGGGCGAACAGTTTCAGCTTGTCACCGGACTTGTAGGCAAGCGTCGACGGATCCACATCGTGCCCCTTGGCCGCACGCACCCAGCCGCCTTCGGACAGGATGACGGTAACCGGCTCCGTGGAAATCAGCTCTTCCTCGCGGAAGGCCTGCGCCTCTTCCCTGACCACCAGTTCGGAGCGGCGGTCGTCACCATAGGTGTCGGCGTCTTCCTTGATCTCGGTCTTGATCAGCGTTTTCAGGCGCGCCTTCGAACCGAGAATCTTTTCCAGGGTGGCGCGCTCTTCGGACAGCTCCTTCTGCTCGGCCTTGATCTTCATTTCTTCCAGCTTGGCCAGATTGCGCAGTTTCAGTTCCAGGATGGCTTCCGCCTGGCGGTCAGACAGCTTGAACCTCTTCATCAGCACCGGCTTGGGCTTGTCTTCCGTGCGAATGATCTTGATCACCTCGTCGATGTTGAGGAAGGCGATCAGCAAGGCATCCAGGATATGCAGGCGATCCTTGATCTTTTCCAGCCGGTAATTGAGGCGGCGGGTAACCGTGGTGATCCTGAACTCCAGCCACTCCTTCAGCAGGATCACCAGCGGCTTGACCTGGGGTTTGCCGTCGATGCCGATCATATTGAAGTTCACGCGATAGCTTTTCTCGAGATCCGTGGTGGAAAACAGGTGTGCCATGACGGCATCGATATCGATGCGGTTCGAGCGTGGCTCGATCACGATGCGTGTGGGGTTTTCATGGTCGGACTCGTCACGGATGTCGACGATCATCGGCAGTTTCTTTTTCTGCATCTGCGCCGCAATCTGCTCGAGCACCTTGGCGCCGGATACCTGGTAAGGCAGTGCGGTGATGACTATCTCGCCGTTTTCCTTGACATACACGGCGCGGCTCTTGATCTGGCCGCGGCCGGTATCATAGATCTCGCGGATCTCCTCAACCGGCGTGATGATTTCGGCATGGGTCGGGAAATCGGGGCCCTTGACGAATTTCATCAGCTCTTTCGTGGTGGCCTTGGGGTTGTCGAGCAGGTGTATACAGGCGCTGGCTATCTCACGCAGGTTATGCGGCAGGATATCCGTCGCCATGCCTACCGCGATCCCGCTGCCGCCGTTGAGCAGCACATTGGGCAGGCGCGCCGGCAGGATGACCGGCTCTTCCAGCTCGCCGTCGAAATTCAGTTTCCAGTCGACGGTGTCCTGGCCCAGTTCGGACAACAGCACGTCCGCATAGGCGCGCATCTTGGATTCGGTGTAGCGCATGGCGGCGAAGGACTTGGGATCGTCGGGTGAACCCCAGTTGCCCTGCCCGTCGATGATGGGATAGCGATAGGAAAACGGCTGCGCCATGAGCACCATGGCTTCGTAACAGGCGGAATCGCCATGCGGATGGTACTTGCCGATCACGTCGCCGATGGTACGCGCGGACTTCTTGTACTTCGCCGTGCTCTTGAGCCCGAGCTCCGACATCGCATACACGATTCGCCGCTGCACCGGCTTCAGGCCGTCGCCGATGTGTGGCAGCGCACGGTCGTTGATGACGTACATGGAATAGTTGAGGTAGGACTGCTCGACGAACTTGCGCAGGGCTAGTTGTTCCTGGCCATCTTCACTCAAGGTAGTTTGGTCGCTCATTGTTTTCTCTACTTACGCGTATTTTTTCCAGATTTTCAGCCTCAAGCCGCTAGCCACAAGCGGGAGCCTTGCAGCTAGTGGCTAGAGGCTAGCGGCTATATTTCCGCCAGATTTCCGTACCGTTCCAGCCACACCTTGCGGTCGGGTGAGCGCTTTTTCGCGAGCAGCATATCCATCAGGTCCTGTGTCTTCTTGGCCTGGTCGATAGTGAGCTGCACCAGCCGGCGCGTGTCCTTGCTCATGGTGGTTTCCCTGAGCTGCATGGGATTCATTTCTCCGAGTCCCTTGAAGCGCTGCACGTTCGGCTTGCCCTTTTTCTTTTCAGCGATGATCAGATTGAGCACACCGTTCTTTTCATCCTCGTCGAGGGCGTAATAGACATCCTTGCCCACGTCGATGCGATACAGCGGCGGCATGGCCACATAGATATGGCCGGCTTCCACTACCGCGGGGAAATGTTTCAGGAACAGGGCGCACAGCAGCGTGGCAATGTGCAGGCCGTCCGAATCGGCATCGGCAAGAATGCAGACCTTGCCATAGCGCAGACTGGACAGGTCGGACGAGCCCGGGTCGACGCCGATGGCGATGGATATGTCATGCACTTCCTGCGAAGCGAGAATCTCGCCCGAATCCACTTCCCACGTATTGAGGATCTTGCCCCTCAGCGGCATGACAGCCTGGGTTTGCCGGTCGCGCGCCTGCTTGGCGGAGCCGCCCGCCGAGTCGCCTTCCACCAGGAACAGCTCGCCCGCATCCACGTCCTGCGTGGTACAGTCCGCCAGCTTGCCGGGCAGCGCGGGACCCGCGGTGATCTTCTTGCGCACCACCTTCTTGCCCTCGCGCATGCGGCTCTGGGCATTGCTGATGCACATCTCGGCGATCTTCACCGCTTCGTCGGTATGCTGGTTGAGCCACAGGCCGAAGGCATCCTTGACCACGCCGCCGATGAACACGGCGCTCTGGCGCGAGGACAGCTTTTCCTTGGTCTGGCCGGCAAACTGCGGGTCGATCATTTTTGCCGAGAGGATATAGGCGCAGCGGTCCCAGATATCCTCGGAACTCAGCTTCACGCCGCGGGGCAGGAGGTTGCGGAATTCGCAGAATTCACGAATGGCCTCCAGCATGCCGGTCCTGAAACCGTTGACGTGCGTGCCGCCCTGCAGGGTCGGAATCAGGTTCACGTAACTTTCGGTGATCAGCTCGCCGCCTTCCGGCAGCCACAGCACCGCCCAGTCAACCGCCTCGTCATCGCCCTGCATGGCGCCTACGAAAGGCTGGTCGGGGATGCGCTCGTACCCTTCGGTGGCCTGGAGCAGGTAATCAGTGAGGCCGTCCTCGAAACACCATTCCTGGCTCTGGGCCTTTTCCGCCTTGACAGTCTTGTCCTCGAAAATCATGTGCAGGCCGGGGCACAGCACTGCTTTCGCACGCAACACATGCACCAGGCGCGGAATGGAGATGGTGGGCGAATCGAAATACTTCGGGTCAGGCATGAACTTCACGGTGGTGCCGGTGTTGCGCTGCCCGACCTTGTCGATGACCTTCAGGTTCGTCTTCTTGTCGCCGTTTGCGAAGGTCATCTGGT
>Ga0181584_10002885_pt1 | contig 13202 bp, 13 predicted proteins | sample 071ome_30_FD_132462 | JGI IMG/M metagenome (GOLD analysis project Ga0181584, IMG submission 132462) | Coastal salt marsh microbial communities from the Groves Creek Marsh, Skidaway Island, Georgia - 071406AT metaG (megahit assembly) | ecosystem: Environmental > Aquatic > Marine > Intertidal... | reverse complement strand
GAGAGATCATCTTTTGCCAATCATATTTGGCAAATGATTTCAATGGTTTGAAAGCATTAAAGATTGCAGGATACAAAGACGGGAACCCAACTACTGCAATTCGACAGATACTAGAGCGACCAAAAATCCAAGCATACTTGAAGGAACTACAAGCAACAGCAGCAGCAGCAGCGACCTTGTCGAAAGCATGGGTTATCGGCGAAGCGATGAACCTATATAAAGAAGCGATGGCAGCGAAAGCATTCGCACCGGCTGCGAAAGTATTAGGAATGCTTGGCAGTGAAGTTGGAGCATTGCAGGAAAACAAACAAATAAATCAGACTGTTACGGTTGAACATATGCTTGGAAACATTCCAAAAGGAATAGAAGCACCATTGAAGCAAATCAACTAGATATTCCGTTTTCTCAAGAAATCAGGAAAAACCAGGTTATATGCAGAAAGTGAAATAAACAAATATTTGAAGGTCTTAATATCCATATCTTTTGATCTTCAAACATTCAAAGACTGACCCCCCTGGACCTGGCCAGGTCCAGCCCCCATATATATATTAGGAGTCCCCTAGTCATTTCCACCCCCAACCTCCATGAACAACCGATCTTATTGTCTTTGCACGGCGGCAGACTGCCCCCGAAGGGCATTATGCGCCCGTCACGTCACGAACATTCCCACTTCCACATGGGGAGTCCCAGCGGATTTATCCTCCTGGTGTCGCCCGATGATGGGGGCAGCGGGATTCCTCCCCAAGAAATCCACTAACGATGGAACCAACGACGCAGCCTGAGTCCCACCCAGACTACGAAGCTCTCAAGCAGATCGTCACAACGGCGTACCATTTCCCGATGTGGTACTACCAGCACGCCTTAAAGGTTCAGCAGTTTGGCAGTGGCGAGTTAATTCCGTTCATCTTGAACCCGATCCAGTACATTTTGCACCGCATCGCGGAGCGTCAGTTACGCGAGCAGGGTCAGGTGCGGATGATCGTCCTCAAGGCCCGTCGGTTTGGTGTCAGCACTTGGGTCCAGGGGCGGTATTTCCAGCGTGCGGCAACGAGGGAGAACAAAAATGTGATGATCGTCACGCACTCCCGTGCGGCGACGAACAGCATGTTTGGGATGTCGAGGACGATGGAAGAACACTTACCGCCGATTTTGAAGCCGGAGGTCCGGTATTCGGGCAAGAACGAGTTGGTATGGGGCAAGTTGGGCAGTGAGTACGGTTTGGCGACAGTAGGAGGCCGTGAGGTACGGGGTTCCAAGACGGATTTCCTGCACTGTTCGGAGGTTGCCTTTTGGGGGGACGGTGGGGAGGACTACCTGACGGGCTTGTTGAACACGGTGGTGCAGGGGTACGAGACGGAGGTCATTTTAGAATCCACCGCCAACGGGGTAGGCGGAGTATTCTACGACATGTTTTGGGCTGCGGAGGCAGGGGACAGTGGTTTTGAGGCGGTATTCATCCCCTGGTACTGTTATTCGCACTACAAGAAGCCGTTTGGGACGTTGGAGGAGCGGCAGGCGTTTGCGGACATGGTAGGAACAGACGCGAGGTATGGGGGCGAGGAGGAGAAGTTGTTGTTGGAGCAGGAGATTTCCTTTGACGTAGGGGAAGATCCGTTAGCGGAGTTAGCTCCATCGGACATTACGATACCGGAGGTTCAGTCGGCATCCTCCACTACCGAGGAGGAAGCAGGAGAGAACCCGAACGAGTTCATATTTCGGGTAACGTTGGAGCATTTGCATTGGAGGCGGGAGTGCATTCGGACGCAGTGTCAGGGGGATTTGGACAAGTTCCACCAGGAGTATCCGAGTTCGGCGAGGGAGGCGTTTGTCACAACGGGACGGGGGGTATTTGACCGGGAGGTATTGAACGAGTTGTACATGAAGTCGCAGAAGCTGATGCGGGAAGATCCGGCATGGCAGTACACGATACCGGTGAAGCGGAGGAAGCCGGATGGTCGCAATGCGTACTTGCTGGAGCCTGTGGAGGCGGCTGGAGAGAAGGCGGCAGAGTTGACGGTATGGCGGATGCCGAGGGCAGGTCGGGAGTATCGGATTGGGGCAGACGTATCGGAGGGGATAGAGGTAGGGACGCGGGACACGGACTACAGTGTTGCGGTGGTTTTGGACGCAGAGACGTATGAGGAGTGTGCGACCTTGAGGACAAAGATCGACCCGGATTTGTTTGCATGGCAGTTAACGGCCTTGGGCCGTTGGTACAACGAGGCGTTACTGACGGTGGAGAGCAACAACCACGGGCTGGTAACGCTCAAGTTCCTGCAGGAGTTCCACAACTACCCGAACCTGTACTTTGACAAGACGTTGGACGAGAGGTCGAACCGGGCGACACGCAAGATTGGGTTCAAGACATCGGTAAAGACGAAGCCGGTGTTGGTGGACTACTTACGGGAGTTAATCCGTGAGCGTGAACTGGTCGTACACAGCCCACGGGTGATTGACGAGTTACAGACGTTTGTTTTTTTACCGAACGGCAAGACGGCAGCGCAGTTGGGATCGCACGATGACTGTGTGATGGCGTTGGCGTTGGCAGCATTATCGTGCAAGTTGCACCCCTGGAGCAGTGCGCCGAGTCGTGGGGACACTTGGCATGGTGCCCCAGCGTACCAACAAACCAAGTGGGGGGTTTACATTCCGCCGAGCATATAGTATTGAGGTCTTAGACAAATTAAGTCATAATGTCTAAAAAAAAGAAAAAACCATGCATCAAACGCAAGAAACCAGTAGCCAGACGGTGGACCGAGGCCGAGCCGCCAGCCCCCGTCAGGTGGGTTATCGGATGCCCAAGAGATCTAAAAAAGCCATCGCGACAAGGGGCTACGGTCTAAGCGCGTTGGAAATCGGAGCCTGTGGGTGTTGCACCCCAGCCAGGTAATCACCATCAACCCCAACGAACGTAGGAGTAGAAGGCCATGTACGGAAAAAAAATGATGAAGAAGCCTGCCGGGAAGTCGGCAAAGAAGATGTCTCCGGCGATGCAGAAGCAAATGATGATGATGAAGGCCAAGAAGGGGATGAAGAAGAAGTGACCCCGGAGAACGAAGAAAACTACGACGTGATCGTAGTAGACATGGACCCGTTGGTAGATGAACTGGTGGAGATCCGGGCGTTGTTAGAGCGTCTGGTCTACCACGTTGAGGAACGTGGAAAAGAAAAGGAAGATTTTTGGGAATACGTCAAGTGACCAAAAGATCTCGCAACTACCGCAAGGAGTACGATGACTACCACGGAACAGCAGCGCAGAAGAAGGCCCGTGCCGCAAGGAACACGGCCCGTCGGCGCATGGTGGGAGCGGGACGCCTTACGAAGGGGGACCGGAGTAAGGAAGTGGACCACCGCGATGGAAACCCAAGAAACAACAAATCAAGCAATTTGCGAGTAATCAGCAAGACGGCGAACCGAAAGAAGCAGTAATGGCAGTAGCCCCAGGAATGACGGAAGAAGAAATTCTAGCCCAGGAAGGAGGTGATCCAGATCTGCAGTCATTTGATGACGAGATGCCATCGGAAGTGGAGGTAGAGGTCAAGGTTGTGTCGGCCCCACTGGACGACATTGGCAAGGCGGTTCGGGAGTTGTTTGAGAAGAGCAAGGAGTACCGTCAGGAGAACGAGTTGATCTGGCGGGACGCCTATGATGCGTACCGTGCGAAGTATCCAGAGAAGATCAGCAGTGCTGCTGGGGACAACGTTGCCGCGAGGAGGGGGATTTTCATCAACCAGACTCGCCGCAAGGTCAACAGTGCGAAGGTCAAGATCGGCAGTCTCCTCTTTGACGATGGAAGAATCCCATTTTCGGTAACCCCTTCCAGAAAGCCGAGGTACTTGCCTCCGGACTTGGTACAGCAGGGGTTGCAGGGCTATCAACTGCTGGACGCAGTGCAGCAGAGAGCGCAGAACATGGAGGATCGGATACGGGATGTGCTGGACCAGACGCACTACTTGGATTCGTTGCAGGACGCAGTACATGAGCTTTGCTTGTACGGCACCTGTGTCACGAAGTCCCCGATGCTGGAGTACATCAACTATCCGGTATACCAGACAAGCCAAGTGATGGACCCGATGTCGGGCCAGTTCATGGAGCAGATAGAGGCTCAGATTGAATCGGAACTGGTTCCATCGGTGGACTATGTAAGCATTTGGAACATTTTCCCAACACCAGAGGCCAGCAGCGCAGAAGACGCGGAGTACATCATCCACCGGAGTTTCCTTTCATCGATTCAGTTACGGGAGTTGGGAAAAAGCCAGGAAGGGTTCTTGCCGGAGGTCATCGATGAGGTGATCAGTGACAACATTGGCAGTGTAGAGGGGCAGGACCAGAGTGAGCATCCGAAGACGTTGGACGAGACGAACTCGCACCGGGTGAAGAAATTTGAGGTGCTGGAGTTCTGGGGCAAGATGGACGCGGATGATCTAAAGGCGCATCTACCGATAGAGGACGACTTCACAGGAACGTTGGACATTGTCTGCCATGTGGTCGGCCACAAGGTGATCAAGATGGCGATCAACCCGTTTGATGGCCGCAAGCCTTATGATTTTGCGTACTGGCAGCGGAATCCGGAGAGCATTTGGGGCGATGGAATCTACTACGCGATTCGGGACATCCAGCATTTAATCAACTTCAGTTACGCGATGTTGGTCGAAGGGAAGGAATTATCGGCAGTCCCGATGACGGTGGTCAATCCGGCAGCATTTGAAAGTGGCAGTGACCTGGAGTCAATCCGCGCAGGCAAGCAGTTCAAGGTCAGATCGGGGATGAGTGTGCAGGACGCTTTTTCTTCGGTAGTGATTCCGGACGTAACCAACGGGTTGATCAACCTAATCCAAGTTTTGGAGAAGGAAGCAGATCTCGACAGTGGTCAGACGGCGATTGGGTATGGGGACATGTCTCCGGCGCAGACCCGCACAGCGACAGGGATGAGCATCCTCAACAGCAACGCGAACAAGCAGACGGCGGATGTTGTTCGTTCGGTTTCAGACATGATCACCCGCAACATTGAGGCGATCTACCGTTGGATCATGGTAGACAGTGGGGACATGAGTCTGAAGGGGGACTACGAGGCGATCTGCACAGGCTGGACGCAGTATGTAGCAAAGGAAGTCCACAACACGCAATTGATTCAGTTCCTTTCCACAATTGGCCAGTTACCGCAGTTACAGAACTACATCCGCTACGACGCCTTTGTGCAGCCGTTGGTACGAGCGTTCAATCTAGATCCGGAGATGATCGTCAAATCGGAGCAGGAGGTTCAGCAGGCCCAGCAACAGCTAACGCAGCAGCAGGCCCAGCAAGCGCAGCAGATGGAGCAGATGAAGATCCAGTCGTTGCAGCAGGAACTCCAATTACGCAGCGAATTTGAAAAGACGAAGGCCATTTTGGATGAAAAGAAGGCAGCCAGCGAGGACATCCGCCAGAGTCAGATTCAAGAGCGGATGGAGTTATTGAGGCAGGGGAATGTATTGCGGGAGGCGATACCAGATTATTACGGAATGAGCATGTTGATCAACGAGGAGCAGCAGAAGCAGTTGCAACAGCAACAAATGCAGCAACAGGCGCAACAGGCGATGCAGGCGCAACAGGCGCAGGCGGCACAGCAGCAGGCGATGCAGGCAGCGCAACAGGAACAGGAGAGGATGCGTCAGGCGCAGGTAGCGCAGTTGAATGCATTGGCGCAGCAGCGGGGGCAGGAGGCGCAACTGCAGGCGCAGGGAGGAGAGAGCAATCCCCGCCAGTTGATGGCGCAGCAGCGCCAGGAAGCCAATGACCAAACGAATATGATGAATTGATGGACGCAAGGCTAATTACGACCTTAGTGGAATCACCCGGTTGGAAAGTGCTGTACCGGCATTTACTCCAATCGATCAAGGACACGGAGGAGCAGTTGGTATCTGCGAACATCGAAACCGAAGCCAAGAGGCTTCAATTTGCCCAATGGAAGGGCTATCGGGAGGCAATGCAGGAGGTCTTGTCATTGCCAATGAACCCACAAGCCGTCCGCCAAAACTCAGATCCATGATTCAATGGGCACCCTGAGAAGCGCAGAACCTAGAGAGAGCAACTATGGCAGAAGAGTCAAGGCAAGTCAGTGAAGAAACTTCGGTGGCGTCTCCCACAGTGGAGGACACAGCCCCAGAGTTGACGGATGACCAGTTATGGGACCAAGCAGGAAATCCTCCTGCTGCTGCAGGAGAGGAGTCCGAGCCGGAGACGCAGGACGTAAGTGATGACGCATCTTCCACTACCGAGGAAGAGGGGGAATCAGAGGTCTTTGAAGTAGAGGCACCCTCTGAGCCAACCGCCGAGGAGAAGAAGGAGCAGCACAACTACGAAAAGCGGTACCGGGATTTGGAGAGGGAGTTCCACCGACGCAACGAGGAGACGAAGGAACTGAGGGATCAGTTCCAACAGTTACGCCTGGAGCGGTTGGAGATGGAACGAGCGTTGGAGCAGATGCGTCAGCAACAACCACTGGCTCCAGAAACGTCAAAAGAGCCAACTCCGTTGGACGAAGACTGGTTTGACCCGAACACCAAGCAGACGTTGGAAGAATTCCAAGAACTGACTTCTGCGTACAAGAAGCTCATTGCTCATGAGATCGCTAAGGCGACACAGAACATCAATCCAGGGGTTCCAGACGAACGTTTGGAAAACTTGGAGCAAGTAGCCCAGCAGTACAAAGCGAATCAGTATCGGTTGCAGCACGCAGCCTACATGAGGACGCATGTTGGTGGGGACTACATGGATATTGACAAGAGTCCGGAGTTTTACGAATACGTCAATGCCAGCCCGGTACGCCTAGCGGCAATGACACAATCGATGAATCCGGAGGATCACGCGGCAGTCATGAACGACTTTCTCAACACCCCAGTGGGGCGGGAAAGGTTCAGAGAGGAAGCAACAGCCGCAGAGGCACCAGGACAACAAACGGTGGAGCAGCCGCAGGGGCCACCAAAAGAGACGCAAGGCGCTGTACGCCGGAAGGCAGCACAGGGTCTGTTAAAGAATAGTAATCCTAGACAGTCGGAGAGACGACCAGAGGACATGTCGGACGAAGAACTTTGGGAGTCCATCGCGGTCTAGATTTAAAAGAATCGACTATCTGTTGATTAACCATTTAGGTTAATGACCAGATAGCCTGTTGAAAGGACAGAAAAATGGCTATCAACGCAGGAACTGGCCTGCTTACGGGATCATCTTACGGTGATCTGAGCAAGCACGACGCCTACACCATCCAGAAAAAAATGCTTCCGATTGCGAAGCGTTTACTCACCTTCAGCAAATTTGCTCAACGCGAAACCAAGCCACAGAAAGAGGGTCTGGAGATTCGTCACAGACGGTACGAGCGGTTCCCGATTGTGGACACGCCGATTGCCGAAGGGGTGACCCCGAATTTCGTAAATCTCCAGCACACGACCATCAAGCACAACTTGCAGCAGTATGGTTCGTATGTGAACACCACCGACATTATGTTGGCCGCAAGCCACGATCCGATTGTCCAAGTGATCACAGAGCGACAGGCGCAGCAAGCAGGCGAGACGCTGGACTTCATCTCCTACAAGGAATTCCGAGCAGGATCACAGGTAGGGTACGCACGTTCTGCAGGAGCAACCGGCAGAAGTGACGTGAACTACACGATTGCCAACAAAAACGCTGCGGCAGGAACAGCGGCAACGACCTTGTTGGACCGTGCGATCCGAGTCTTGGAGAACAACGACGCGACCAAGTTGAAAGAGCAGTTGGATGCCACCGACGGTGTCTCCACCAGCCCAATCCGTGAGTCCTTCGTTGCGATTGGCCATGTGGATCTACGTCAGGATCTGGAAGCACTTCCGGGTTATGTACCCGTAGAGCAGTATGCCGATCAGGGCGATGTGATGGACGGAGAGGTAGGAGCCGCACGCGGAATTCGCTTCATTCTGACCACACAGGCGATGCCTTTCAAAGGTGCTGGAGCGGCGGTAGGTGCTACCGGCCTCAAGTCCACTGGCGGAAACATTGACGTGTACCCAATTGTAATAATGGCTGCAGACTTCGGTGGATGTGCCACGTTGGGTGGGAAGGATTCACTCCGATCCAAGGTAGTGAGCCCAAAACCTGGCCCTGGCGATCCATTGGGACAGAGAGGAACGGTTGCATGGGACACAATGTATTCTTGTGTAATCTTGCAAGATCTCTATCTCTACCGCATCGAAGTTGGCGCAACTAACATCTAATTACAATAGCCCTACCCTTGGGTGGGGCGATTCCAAGTTAGGAGATAATAATGGAATCGATTCTCGTTAAACACATCAACATGCCTCAGACGAGCAAGCATGTTCGGGTTCAAGCAGCGGATGTTGCCGCCGCAGGAACCTACACCTTTGACATTGTTGTGCCGGAAGGCGCAATCGTGGAGAAGGCCAACGTCGTCGTCAAGACCGCCTTCGACAACGGCACTTCAGCCGCTGTGCAGGTTGGCGACATCAATACAGTGGATTCCTTCTTGGCATCCACCAGCATTAAGGCTGCAGCCCGAACCGAGTCCCCTGCTGCAAAGCAGATGACCGCCGTGACGGCCTACACCGCAACGGACGATGGCGAAGACAACTATGTGGTACGGGCAACCGTAACCACCGTTGGAGCCGCTGCCACCGCAGGAGACATGTACTTCTGGGTGGATTTCCGTTTCGAGCCAAACGTAGCGTACTCTTAACCGTTTGACTCCCGATGTCTCCCATCGTGGGGGGCGTCGGGAATTTAGCAACCCTTAAAAAGCGAGAAGACCAATGGCAGTAGCCGGAGGACTTTTACCAGAAGAGAACAAATTACCGGAGCCAACGCTTCACGAATCCTACAAACGAACAGGTGAGGATCAGTTCACCTTCGTTAAGGAGGGGTTGGAGATGGCCCAAGTTGTTGATGTCAAGCATCGTCCAGCCGATGGGCATGTGGTGGCTCAGATTGACAGTGGAGACGAGGTATGGGACTTGGGTCCGGTGCCGGTCACGGTGGACACCCACACGATCATCATCCCCCGCAACAAGCCGGTGCTGCTTCCGATTCAACATTTTAACGCACTTAGTGACACGGTCAGAACCCGTTACCTGCAACCCGATCCAATGAGATCGTTGGTAGGACGTTCATCACGAAGGTTTCAACTGCGGGCGGTTCGGTGGCCAAAGAATGCGTCAAAGCCGGTAGATGAAAGCATGGAGAGATTTGAAGTCATTGAGATCAATCAGTGAATAGAAGAGAGATCCGAGAGCGGGTAGAGGAGGCGTTGCAGGATGGAGACAACCGCCGTTGGACGAATAGCGAGATCAATCGCTACATCGATGACGCCCAACGGGAGTTTGTCCGCATCAGCAGGCAACCACAGGTCACGGCAACGGTTTCTTTATCTGGCGGTGGACCAGCAACTACCGTAGCAGGAACCGCCACGGTGGATGGCAAGACGGTCACAGTAACCACCGCATCGGCTCACGGACTTAGCACAGGGGACACGGTAGTGATCTCCAACCAAAGTTATGTGATCACGAAGTTGACGGAGACGATCTTCCGGTACTTGACGGAAGGAGAGCAGCAACCAGGGGCAATCAGCTATCTTCCAACTGATCCGGTGCTAACGGTTCCAGACAGTATTGAGGAGATCGTCTCCGCCAGCCTCGACGGGATCAATCTGGCAATCATGAGTGAAGGGGAGTTGGACGCAGCGGTGTTCCGGTACAGTAGCGGTGCAGATTTTCTAAACGGGGTATTCGGCGTTGTGCCAAACCCATTCACAACAATACGAGCAAACTACACCCTCAACGCCACACCCAAATGGAGAGAGCGGAATGGTCCAGTGGAGGCGATTGTTTTCAACAATGCATCCGCTAGAAGTTTCCGCATTTTCCCACTTCCCGCACGCGATGAGGATCTTTTCATTGATCCGGACGCAACCACGAAGGTCTTCAAGGAGATTACTCTCCGTGGCCTGCCAAGAATTTTAGACACAACCGATGATGCTGCAGAGCCGATTATTGGGCACTTTTACCATGAATCGTTAGTATTCGGTGCGCTGGAGAGAGCGTACAACCGCGAGGGGCAGACCAGAAATGCTGAAAAAGGACAGGTGTACCGAATGAGGTTCATGGAATTGGCAGCAGAAGCAAAACTTCAAGAAGGGATCAATTCTCTCAGCAGAAGTGAAGGTCGCAACGAAAGTTATTTCCGAGTAACCCGCTAATGGCATACGGAATTTACGATTTTGATGTGGAGCAGGGGACAACTTTTGGGTTGGACGTGACGTTCAATGACGAAGAAGGGACGTTGCGCCAGTTGGCAAACTACGAGGCCCGGATTGACATCCGGACGTACCGTGGGGCACCAACGGCAACGGACACATGGAACACAGGGGAAGAGATTACGGTGTATGACACCGCTCCAAATTTACGATTAACCGTACCTGCGTCAAAGACGGCAACCTATGCCGTGGGCTCATACGATTACGACTTGGAGATTGAATTGTCAGGAGTAGTGGAAAAGTTGCTACAAGGAAAAATCAGAATCACAGGTGAGGCCACGCGATGACTACTCGCGCACAAGTTACAGTAGCAGCCCAAGGTACCCAAGGACCACCGGGCTTACGTTGGATGGGGGTATATGATCCCACGGCTGCCTACACGGTACGGGATCTAGTAAGAGATGATGACAACAATATCTTGTACATCGTCGTTACAGATGTCCCAGCGAACAGCAATTTTCTGCTGACGAACGAAACCTACTTTGATGTCTTTGCAATTCAAGTAGTCCGTTCTCCAGGGATGCAGTGGCGGGGGACGTATGATGCCAATCAAGACTACGCTCCCAAGGATCTAGTTCGGGACAGTGCCACCAACAATGTGTACTACCTCAATGTTTCGGTAGCACGGAACAGTAATCCGGATTTTACGAATTCTGCGACAGCCGATTTGGTTTTGCAGGGGGTGGAAGTCAGTGACGCGGACATTCAGTCATTGAACACGTTGGCCCCGTACACTGCCAGTTTACAGAGTGTTGCTGGAATCGTAGCAGACGTATCGACGGTAAGTGGCATTTCGGCAAACGTAACAACGGTAGCAGGGAGTGATGCATCCGTCACTGCCGTTGCGACCAATCTAGGGCAAGGGGCTGCCAGTGAGATTGTCTTGGTTGGAGACAACATCACCGACGTGGTGACGGTGGCAGCACAAATCAACAACAATGCCAGTGCGCTGAATACGGCACTAACGAACGCAACCAATGCGGCAAGTTCGGCAACAGCAGCAGCAACTAGCGCAACGAACGCTGGAACCAGTGAAACGAATGCGGCAGCCAGCGAAACTGCAGCAGACAACGCATACAATGATGCAAAGAAACTAGCGGTCAATGCTCACAACAGTCAGTACACCCTGACAGACACATCGACAGGCTATTCAGCATTGCACTATGCCACGGAGGCCAGCAATTCACTCAGTGCGGTCAACGACAAGTTTTTGGGTTCGTACACGACAGCAAACTTGCCATCTTCCAACGTGACCACAGGAGCGATTGCATACGATTCAACGGTATCTCGTTTAAAGATTTGGGACGGATCGCAGTGGTTATTGGGGCTGGAAGGAGATCAAGGTCCATCGGGTCCAGGGATCACAGCAGTAAACTATGATTCGGCCACAGACACGTTATCAATCACTTATGATGCTCCAGGGACATCGATTGCGGAAGATCCGAGGATTGGTACAGAAGATATTAATTTTGGGCCATACGCCATTAAATACTCCAACTCCTTTACGTTGGTTGCAGATTTACCATCAGCCACTTCGTATCCGGGGATGTTTGCGGTAGCCAATGGCGTTCCTCATTTTTCACATGGAGGAAGTTGGTACGCGATCACCTATAACAACACTCCTGTTTTGAGTAACTGATGGCAGTCAAAGCTAGCGGAGCCTTGGTCTTTGGCCAAGTAAACAGTGACGACATCAGGACGGAGTTTGGGGAATTTGACCCATCGAAAGGCTTGGCAGAATACTTTAGTGCTTCAACAGCCTTGCCGGATTCGGGGAATGCGATTGCTTTCAGTGATTTTTATGGAACAGCCAATCTACGTCTGAATTTAGCAATTTCACAATCAGCAAATCCTACGCTGGAAGCAGCCTACGCAGGGCAAGCGGAGGTTGTTTACAATCCAGAGCCAGTGACTTTTGCGAACGCAACGGATTTTGGCTACACGATTACGGGATCTACGGACAGCCAAGCAGAGAGTGAAGGGTATCGGACACTAACTCGCAACAACACAACCTACTATGCGGTGGGAAGTGAAAGCAATGCCCCGATTGCTTCGCAATCAGTAGCTTTTGTGCCAGATTCGCAGATTTTGACAACATCAAACGGAAATTTGTTTGGTTGGACAAGAACCAATCCAGCGGAACTTCTCTCAGGAACCAATAAAGTCATTTGGAGAGACAATCTAAGCCAAGAGTTGGTGGAAGATGATGAGTTTTTTGAAGGCAACATTGTCTACTTCCTAAAAATCCCTCAGTTGGTACAACCGGCAACGGTCACAGATTATGTAAACAAAGACAACTTTGCGTTGATGGGGTATGTCGATCAAGGGGCAGCAAGTATCAAGTATGGAGCGCGGGAGTACAAGAAAAACGGGATCAGTTATTGGCGTCCGGTGGATGAAAATGGAGACTTTACTTCTGATTATCTGGCAACAAGAGCGCCGGTAGCAGGCAACACCTATGAAGTGACAACAGAGTCAGATTTTGGGTTTAGTCGTTATGGAAGTGGGACACAGTTTGGTTATCAAGTATGGCGCGAACCCGGTGGAACAACAGATTATTATTTGGTGAATGGAAGGATTACCAATCGTTTTGCGAACATAGCTTACGTCACAAGTAATATAACCAGTACTTTTTTTCCCGAAGTCACAGATCTAGAGTATCCATCAGTTTATTTCCCAGCCAATTACGATCCATCTGCAAGCACAACTAATGTCACAGCCACAGAGGCAAAGACTCTACAAGAAGGATATTTTCAAAGATATCTTATTGATGTCGGATCAAATTATTTAAATCATTTAGGGGTATTCGCTTCCGGCAGTAACACAAATTCGGTTGGCACACTGTACACTACCACAGGAGATCCCAGTGATCCTGTTTTTGATTTAGACTCACCTAATCACACAGGAGAAATCTGTTCAATTGGTG
>Ga0181584_10002878_pt1 | contig 13220 bp, 14 predicted proteins | sample 071ome_30_FD_132462 | JGI IMG/M metagenome (GOLD analysis project Ga0181584, IMG submission 132462) | Coastal salt marsh microbial communities from the Groves Creek Marsh, Skidaway Island, Georgia - 071406AT metaG (megahit assembly) | ecosystem: Environmental > Aquatic > Marine > Intertidal... | reverse complement strand
TTCGGCGGCATCCTGCGTCCCTGCGATCACAGGCACGCCCCAGCCTGAGGTCATTCATTTCTGTCTGCAGAAAGAACACCGGATTCTGGCATTGCTTTTGCTGGAGGTTGCGGAACAAAATGAATGACAGACTGGCGATATGGCACAATCTGGCGGCATATCGCCATTTGCTCGGTGTAAAGACAGCCCGGTGTAAAGACAGCCCGATGTAAAGACAGGAGGTGTTTATGAAGGTTGACGACCAGCAGGACAGGCTCGTGGCGATCCTTCAGGAGGTACTGAAAGAGTTCGACAATTATGCGCCGCCGCGTGTGCGCGGCGACGGCGACATCCAGATCTCGCTCGATCCGGAGCTGAAAAAGGCCCGGTCTCGCCGCAGCAATCTTGCCAGCGCCTTCAGCGCCATGATGTCGGACGATCTCGGCCCAAAGCGGAGTTCCACCTGGGTCAAATAGGCTCCGGGATAACATAAAAGTAACCCCCACCGGCACGGGGCCGGCGGGGGCCTTCGTCACGCAAACGAAACGCGCAGTGACGAAACTGGAGAACCGGACCATATCTCCGGCCCTGTACCCCGTTAACGGCACTTTCCACCGATTGTTTAACCCGAATTGATGTCAGGCGTGACGCTGACGCAATATTTCTATGGCGTCGGCAAGCGACATGTCGGAGTCCGCCAGCAAAACCAGCATATGATACAGCAGATCTGCCGCCTCATTGGCAATTTCCGCGCGGTCATCCTTCATGCGCGCCAGCGCAAGTTCGACCCCCTCCTCACCAACCTTCTGGGCGATCCGCGCGGGACCTTCGGCAAACAGAGATGTTGTATAGCTGCCGTCAGGCATTTCAGCCCGACGATGGCGGACAAGCTGGTCCAGATGGCCCAGAAACCCGGCATTGGCAGGCAGGTCGCCTGTGAAACAGGTCCGCGCACCGGTGTGGCAGGCTGGCCCTGCCGGGATTGCCTGAACAAGAATCGTGTCACGGTCACAATCCAGTGCCGCACCACAGAAAGTCAGATGATTGCCCGAAGTTTCACCCTTCGTCCAGAGACGCCCCTTCGACCGGCTATAGAACGTCACCTTGCCCGATATAGCCGTCGTCTCGGCCGCCTGTTCATTCATATAGCCGAGCATCAGCACTTGCCCGGTGCGCGCATCCTGGATAATCGCCGGTAACAACCCACCGCCCTTCTCCCAGTCAGCCTGATTCCAGTCAGCCTGATTCCAGTCCGGCGCGGATTTTGGGTCTGTGTTGGTGTCGTTCATGTCACACTCTCACTTCAATGCCACGTTCGCCAAGAAATGCCTTCAGCGACGGGATCGGGATCTGGCCACTATGGAATACCGAGGCCGCCAGACCGCCATCGATTCCGGTCTTCTCAAACAGATCGGCGAAATGGCCATAATCACCGGCACCGCCCGAGGCGATCACCGGAATCGACACGGCGTCACGGACAAGCGCCAGCTGCGCCAGATCATAGCCCCGCTTCACACCGTCATTATTCATGCAATTCAGGACAATTTCACCAGCCCCGAGCCGCTGTGCCTCACCCGCCCAGGCCATTGTGTCACGACGTGAGGAAATGGTTTTGGTTTCATCGCCAGTATATTGATAAACAACATATTTTACCTGGCCATTATCCTGTTCCTCAACGCGGCTGTCGATTCCAACGACGACACATTGCGTGCCGAACGCCTCGGCAAGCTCGGTGATGAAATCAGGCCTCTCCAGAGCCGGGGAATTGACCGAAATCTTGTCCGCGCCGTCATTCAGGATGGCACGCGCATCTGCGATCGTTCTGATCCCGCCAGCCACGCAGAACGGAATATTGATCCGCCGCGCGACATTGTTGACCCAGCTCTTGTCGACAACCCGGCCGTCACTGCTGGCGGTGATATCGTAGAACACAAGCTCATCAACACCCTCATCGGCGTAACGCTGTGCAAGTTCCAATATATCGCCCATATCGCGGTGGTTGCGAAACTGCACCCCCTTGACGACGCGGCCATCCCGCACGTCGAGGCACGCGATAATCCGCTTTGTCAGCATTGGTCACCTCCAAGTGCATGTGCAAGCGCCACCTTCAGGTCAATCGCCCCTTCATAGATGGCGCGCCCGATGATCACGCCGTCAGTCGGCAGGCCCACAAGGTCCTCAATCCCCTTCACACCGCCCGAGGCCTGAATCTGGATGTCTGGAAAAGACGTCTTTACAGTGTGATAGAGATTGGTGTTCGGACCCTGCATTGTGCCGTCACGATCGATATCGGTGCATAGCACATGGCGCAACCCGGCCATCTCAAAGCCCGACAGGAATGCTGTCAGCGTCAGCTCACTGGCCTCTTGCCATCCGGAGACGGCGATCAGGAATTCATCTTCGGGGCGCACCACATCGGCGGCAAGACAGATGCTCTCCGGACCGAAATCCCGGATCATCGCGGCAACCAGATCAGGTTCACGCACCGCGAGCGACCCGATCACCACACGGCTGGCACCGGCGGTGACGAGGGCCTCGACATCGGCGCGGCTGCGGATCCCGCCGCCAGTCTGCACCTTCAGTCCCGATCCGGCGATGATACGGCCAATCAGTTCTGTCTGACGCTGCGAAGGGTTCTTCGCGCCATCAAGGTCGACAAGATGCAGCCAGCTGGCACCAGCCTCGGCATAGGTTCTGGCAACAGCCACCGGATCACTGCCATAAATTGTCTTCTGCGCAAAATCACCCTTGTGAAGACGCACAACCTCACCGTCAATCAAGTCAATGGCCGGATAGATGATCATGACGGGTCAGCCTTTCCTGCCAGCCGGCAGATTGATGAAATTCTGCAGGATCATAGCCCCGACAGGGCCAGAACGTTCGGGGTGGAACTGCGCCCCCATGAAATTGCCACGCGCCACCAGGGCGGTGAAGGCACCGCCGTAATCACAGGCCGCGACCGTATCCTCGGAAACCGGTGCCGCGTAGCTGTGGACGAAATAGACATGCGCCCCGGGCGCGACGCCGGCAAGAAGCGGATGCGTGCCGGCCCCGTCTTGCGGAATCAGCCGGTTCCATCCCATATGCGGCACTGTCAGTCCAGCTGATGGATCAAACGCCTCGCAGGTGCCGCCAATGAGGCCGAGAAGAGGGGTATCACCTTCCTCCGAGCGATCGAAAAGCAGCTGCATGCCAAGGCATATCCCCAAAACCGGCTGGGTCAGGCCGCGGATACAATCGACAAGCCCGGCCTCATCCAGCTTTGCCATCGCCACCGGCGCGGCGCCAACCCCGGGCAGGATCACCCGCTCGGCTGCCGAAATGACTGCGGGATCGGCGGTCAGCGCCGCCTCGACACCAAGTCTACCGAGGGCGAACCGGACCGAGGCGATATTCGCACCGCCGCTGTCGATGATTGCGATCATGCCACTCCCTCACACCTTGCCATTGGCTCACAACATGCCCTTGGTACTCGGCAGGTCACCTCCATCCTGACGGATGGCCTGACGCAGCGCCCGCGCGAACCCCTTGAAACAGGCCTCGACCATATGATGCGCGTTCTCACCCTCAACGGCGATGTGAAGATTTGCCTGCAGATTCTCGGCAAGCGATCGGAACACATGTTCAATCATGTCGGTTGGCAGATCACCAACATGATCGGCCGGAAAATCTCCCTTGAAATCGAGGTAGTATCGACCGCTCAGGTCAAGCGCCACGGTAACAAGCGATTCATCCATCGGCAGGCAGAAGCCATAGCGCCCGATTCCCCGCTTGTCGCCAAGCGCGGACCTGAGAGCGACACCAAGCGCAATCGCGCAATCCTCGACCGTATGATGCGGGTCGATATGAAGGTCGCCATCACATTCGAGTTGCAGCGAAAAACCGGCATGTTTGGCGATCTGGTCAAGCATATGGTCATAGAAGCCGACGCCGGTGATGATCCGTACCGGCGTCTTGCGGTCCAGATTGACCTCGACCGAGATCGCAGTCTCGCTGGTCCGGCGGACATGACGCGCCACACGTTCCTCGCCGCGGACGGGAACGGGCTCGCCGCGCAGAATGGCCAGCAGCATGTCCATCTCGTCTTCGGTGCCGATGGATACCCGCACCGCATTGGCAAGGCCGGGCTGATGCGACTGGTTGCGCAGAATGACACCTGCCTCACCTGCCCGCGCGCAAAGCGCATCGGCATCATCGACAATCATCAACAGATAGTTGGCATCGGTTGGCAGCACCTCACGGACCGGTTTTGTCTCCTGCGCTGCTGCGGAAAAACCGTCACGGCGGGCGATAATCTCCTGCCGCCTGTCGGCCAGTTTTGCCTGGTTGGACGGTGCCATGATGGCTAGGACCGCCTGTATGACGGGCTGCGGAATCGGATAGGGGGCCAGCACCTTGACCAGCACCGCGCTGACATCAGCCCGCGCCACGGCAACGCCGCACCGCACACCGGCTGCCGCATGCGACTTGGACAGGGTGCGCAGAACAACAAGATTGGCATGGTTTTCCAGCGCGGTGGCAACACTCTCGACACCGGCATATTCTATATAGGTCTCGTCAACGACAACAAGGGCGCGCCCGTCGAGAGCGGTGCACAGATCCAGAACCGCGTCACGATCCATCAGATTCGCTGTCGGGTTGTTGGGCGAGCAGACGAAAACAAGCTTGGTGTTGTCATCGCATTGCGCCAGCACGGCCGCGTTATCCAGGGCAAAGCCGACGGCAAGCGGTGCCTCGCGCACCTCGACACCCTGCAGGATGGCGGATTGCCGATACATCGCGAAGGTCGGCGGGCAGATGATGATGTTGTCATGCGCCGGTACACAGAAGGCCCGCATCAGACAGTCAATCGCCTCATCCGCGCCGCGCATGATCGTCACATTGCGCGATGACAGATCGAGCCAGTCACAGACAACCCCCATCAATTCCGGCGGTTGCTGCATCGGATAGCGCGCCAGACCGGATGCCCCGACATAGGGCTCGTAGGGACATTCATTGGCATCAAGAAAAACCGTACTGTTACCGCTCGCGACAAGCGAGCGCGCCGACACATACCCCTTCATGGCCAGAATTTCCGGGCGCGCACGGCTCACCATGCCGGCACCAGAGCCAGATGATGCCCCAGATAGTGCCTCGGATGTTGTTGCGGAAGTCATCGCGGCCTCTCAATCAAGCATCTTTTCAATGGGAACAACGAGGATGGACGAGGCACCATGATCCCTCAGTGCCTCCATCGTCGACCAGATCACTTCCTCGTCACAGACGGCGTGAACCGCCACCATGTCATCATTGCCCTGCAAGGGCATGACGGTTGGCGATTGCGATCCTGGCAATACGGCCTTGATCTCATCCAGCGCGCCGACCGGGCTGTTCAGCATGATATAGCGGCTTCGCCCAGCCCGCAGAACAGCATTGACACGCGCCAGAAGCATTTCAGACAATGACTTAAGATCATTTTGCATATTATTGTTTTGTATTACGATAGCTTGACTCTGAAGAATGATATCCTTCTCGGCCAATCCGTTCGAGATCAGCGTATTCCCGGTCGAGACAAGATCGCAGATGGCGTCGGCAAGATGCGTTCGCGGCGCCACCTCGACGGCGCCCCCCATCGTCACGATATTCGCCTCGACGCCCCGTTCGGCAAGGTAAGCCGACAGCAACCCGCGATACGAGGTGGCGATGGTCCGTCCGGCAAGACTTTCCAGCCCTTCATACGGCATGTCATCGGGAACCGCGATGGACAGACGGCAGCGGCCAAACCCAAGCTCAATCACCTGCGACAGCCCACCATATGTCTCGGCCTCGAGCCGTTGTGTTTCAAGAAGCGTGTTCTGCCCGATGATGCCAAGCTGGCACACCTGACTGGTCAGGAAGGCCGGAATGTCGTCGTCGCGAACAAGAAAGATGTCGAGCGGAAAATTGCGGGCCCGACACAGAAGCTGATCCTTGCTTTTCTGCAGCGAGATGCCTGCCTTTTCCAACAAGGCAAAGCTCTTTTCCGAAAGTCGCCCCGATTTCTGGATAGCGATCTTCAGCCGGCCGTCATTGCGATGTGATTTTGCTGTCATCAGTCAAATCCTGCTGTGGGGTCTCAGCCCTCGATTTTTCCCTGGCGCCGCATGATGGTGCGGTAACCGTCATTCCCGTTATTCAGAAACCGCGCCACGCGAACAATGGTGGCGGTGCTGACATTCGTTTCCGCGGCGATCTGCCGGTAGGGAATGTTCTGCACCAGCATCTGTGCGACACGCCAGCGGTCGACCAGCCCTTCGAGTTCGGCCGGGGTGCAGAGGTCATGGAAGAAACTCCGCACCTCCGCCAGCCCGTCGAGCTGCAGGATAGCCTCATACAGATCCTCTTCATGCGCCTTTTCGATCTGTGCGCGTTTCATGGCAGTTCCTGTTTGTCAAATGTGATAGCGATTTAATACGCTAAAACATTTCTGTCAACAGTAGTTTGTCTGAAATCCGAGCCAGAGGGACAATAATCCAATGCATTCGAACTTCGCCGCAGGGCCGCCGTCAGGAAAGTTCCCGCACCCTGATGAAAGACAGCAGACGGCCGGATTCCGGTTGGATATCCCGAATATGTGGAACATCAAAGCCGATATCGGCAACACAGCTCGTGGGAAAATAGGACATGTTGAGTCCGGATGGGGGCGAATCCACAAGATTGTGAAGAAGCACGACAAGACCGGGATTGTGACCGATCACCATCACACGCTCGCAATCGCCGCCATGTGCCTCGATGGCGGCCATGACCGTTGTCGCACTGGCCTCATAGATACTGTCAAGGAACACCACTGGAATGTCCGGCCAGTCGCGTGAGGCAAGTTCAAAGGTTTCGCGCGTGCGCGCCGCCTTCGACACGATGACAAGATCGGGCAAAAGCCCCTTTTCCCTGATAAAACGCCCCATCCGGATCGCGTTGCGTTGTCCCCGCGATGCAAGGCAGCGATCAAAATCGGCCTTTTCCACATCCGGGGTCTCGGCCTTTGCGTGCCGAAATAATGTGATTCGCGCCATCAGCAAACTCTCCGCGGTCAGCCTCGCATGTTAGGTCGCCGCCTGCCAAGCCGCAAGGCGCGGAGGCTGGATAAAACTGGGGGATGACAGCCCCTGCTCGAAACTCTAGATTGAGGCCAGACAAGGACAGGGATCATGCAGCACAACACCGGCACCCAAGAACTTCTGAACGCCATCGGCAACACACCGTTGATACGTCTTCGCGGCGTGTCCGAGGCCACAGGATGCGATATCTATGGCAAGGCCGAATTCATGAACCCGGGCGGATCGGTCAAGGACCGCGCTGCGCTTGCGATCATCGAGGAGGCTGAGGAAAGCGGTGCCCTGCGACCCGGCGGCATGATTGTCGAAGGGACCGCCGGCAATACCGGCATCGGCCTGACAATGGTCGGCAATGCCAAGGGTTATACCTCGGTGATCGTGATGCCGGAAACGCAGAGCCAGGAGAAAAAAGACGTGCTTCGGGTTTTCGGAGCCGATCTGCGGCTTGTCCCCGCCAAGCCCTACAGGGACCCCGGCAATTATGTGCGCTATTCGGAACAGCTGGCGAATGAACTGGCAGAAACCCACCCGGGCGGTGTGATCTGGGCTAATCAGTTTGACAATACCGCCAATATGCGCGGGCATTACCGCACAACCGGCCCGGAAATCTGGCAGCAGACAGACGGCCATATTGACGGCTTCACCTGCGCTGTCGGCTCTGGCGGCACGATTGCCGGTGTTGGCCGGTTCCTGAAGGAACAGAATCCTGATGTCCGGATTGCCCTGTCCGATCCGGACGGCTCGGCGCTGTATGGCCATTACATGCATGGTGAGTTGAAGGCCGAGGGCAATTCGATCTCGGAAGGGATTGGCCAGGGGCGGATCACCGCCAACCTCGCCGAGGCACCGATCGACACCGCCTACCGATTGTCCGACATCGAGGCCCTTCCCCTGATCTATGATCTGATGCGTGCCGAGGGTCTCTATCTCGGCGGGTCGACGGCGATCAATGTTGCCGGCGCCGTCGCCATGGCCCGCGAATTGGGGCCCGGCCATACGATCGTGACGATCTTGTGCGACAGCGGCCAGCGCTATCAGTCAAAGGTCTGGAACCCGGAATTCCTGCGCTCGAAATCTCTTCCCGTTCCCTCCTGGCTCGAGGACAATTCATGATCCCGACACTGGTTTCGGCCGACTGGCTGAAGACAAATCTCCATGATGTGGTTGTGCTTGATGCCAGCAGCCATCTGCCGACCGCCGGCAGGAACCCGCACGAGGAGTTCCTTGCGGCGCATATTCCCGGGGCGCAGCGATTTGACATCGACCGGATCGCCGATCCGGACAGCCAGCTTCCCCACATGGCGCCATTACCGGATGATTTTGCCGTCCATATGCGCGCGCTCGGCATTTCGAACGACGATCATGTGGTGATGTATGACGATTCCGATGTCAAAAGCGCAGCGCGTGGCTGGTGGATGATGCGGCTGTTCGGCCATACAGGGGTATCAATCCTTGATGGTGGACTCGCTGCCTGGAAGGCGGCCGGCGGCGGATTTGACTCCGGCCCGGCAGCCGAACGCCAGGCTGGCGATTTTGCGGCGCGTCCGGCGGCCGGGGTCGGTGTTGTCAACATGGCGACGCTGCAGGCCGACATTGCGTCCGGAACGGCACGGCAAATCCTCGATGCACGGGCGGCTGCGCGCTTTGCCGGCGCGGCGCCGGAACCGCGCAAGGGCCTTCGCGCAGGTCATATCCCGGGATCGCGCAACCTGCCTTTCAGCGACTTGCTGAACGAGGATGGTACCTATCGGGATGCCGGCAGCGTGCGGGATCTGTTCGCAGCGTCGGGTATCGCCCCGGATGCGCCGGTGGTGACAAGTTGCGGGTCAGGCGTGACAGCCTGCGTGCTGGCTGTCGGCCTGCATATTCTGGGCAATGAGGCGGTGTCCGTCTATGACGGGTCCTGGACCGAATGGGGTGCCAGCGACGCGCCGATCCAGACCGGCGCGGCCGAATAGCCGTTCGGCCTCCAGCGGGTCAGTGATCGAGAATCTGGCTGAGAAACAGCTTTGTCCGGTCGTTTTCCGGGTTGTTGAAGAAGGATTCCGGATCCTTTTCCTCGATGATCTGACCTTCATCCATGAAAATGACACGGTTTGCCACCTTGCGGGCAAAGCCCATTTCATGTGTGACGCAGATCATCGACATACCGTCCTCGGCAAGACCTACCATGGTATCGAGAACCTCCTTGATCATCTCCGGATCAAGCGCCGAGGTCGGCTCGTCAAAAAGCATCAGCTTTGGTTCCATGCAGAGCGCCCGCGCGATCGCCACGCGCTGCTGCTGGCCGCCTGACAACTGGCCCGGATATTTCAGGGCCTGTTCGGGAATCTTCACCCGCTCAAGGTAATGCATGGCGATCTCCTCGGCCTTGGCCTTGGGCATGCGCCGCACCCAGATCGGTGCCAGAGTGCAGTTCTCGAGGATCGAGAGATGCGGGAACAGATTGAAATGCTGGAAAACCATACCGACTTCACGGCGGATTTCATCGATGTTCTTCAGATCGTTATTCAGCGTGATTCCCTGTACCGTGATGTCGCCGGCCTGGTGCTCCTCAAGACGGTTGAGGCAACGGATCAGCGTTGACTTTCCTGATCCAGAGGGCCCGCAGATAACGATCCGTTCACCCTTGTAGACGGTCAGGTTGATGTCTCGCAGGACATGAAAGCTGCCGAACCATTTATTGACGCCCTTCATGCTGATCATGATGTCATCAGCATCTATCTGCGCATTTTTGGTGGTGGTCTGTGCCATTTAACCCTCTTTCGCCCGAAAGCCGAATTCAATGTCTTCGGGATTTGCTGAGCTTGTTCTCCATATAGATCGAATATCGGGACATCCCGAAACAGAACACGAAGAATATGATGCCGACATACAGATACATCGTGATTGCCTGGACCGGCGTCGACCAGGCGGCGTCCGCGATGGCTGACTGGCCGGCACCAAGAAGATCGAAAATCCCGACAATCGAGACAAGCGTGGTGTCCTTGAAAAGGCCGATGAAGGTATTGACGATCCCCGGGATCACATGGGTCAACGCCTGCGGCAGGATGATGAGACGCATCTTCTGCCAGTAGGACAGACCAACCGCATCGGCACCTTCATACTGACCCTTGTCGATGGCCTGCAGACCGCCTCTGACGACTTCCGCCATATAGGCAGCGGAGAACAGCATGACGCCGATCAGGGCGCGCAGCAGATTGTCGAAATTCACCCCTGCCGGCAGAAACAGCGGCAACATCACCGAGGCCATGAACAACACGGTGATCAGCGGCACGCCGCGCCAGAACTCGATAAAAATCGTGCACAGGACGCTGATGACCGGCATGTCAGACCGCCGCCCAAGCGCCAGAATGATGCCAAGTGGCAGCGAGGCAACGATACCGGTTACGGCGACCACAAGCGTGATCAGGAGACCGCCCCAGTCGCCGGTATCAACAGGCTCAAGGTTGAAATCAAAGGCAGCAATGGCGGCAACGGTGCTGAACGCAACGACCAGCCATCCAACGCCGGCAAAGCTTCCGGCGAATTCATTCACCACCGTGCCGAGACGCCCCGCATTGCCAAGACGCCCGACACTGATCAGTGCCAGACCGAAGACAAACCAGATCGCGACGCGGGTCATCGCTACCTCGATATTGCCACCGGTCAACAGGATGAAGGTGGCCAGCGGATACACGGTCAGCATCAGGAAGCCGGCCTGGCGTCGAAACGGCAGGCGTTCGATCATGACCCAGGCAAGTCCGGCCGCGCCAGCAACAAGTGCCAGATAGACACGCCACAATTCTTCGCTCGGAAACGGTCCAAACAATGCGAATTTCTGTTTTGCCACAACAAACGGCCAACAGGCGGCATGCCAGCCATCCGGCAGTGAACCGCCCTGCTGCACCGTCCAGCAGGCCTCACGCTTGACACCGTCCGGGTCCGAGAACACGGCTGAGAAGATGGCGAAATCGAGCAACCCGTATATCTGCGTTCCGAAGACATAGACCAGAACCAGCGAGAACAGGATCATGAAGAGCGAGCGCATGGCAGCGAGCGGCGAATGAAAATCGGCCATGCTTTCAAAGATATTATGCCACAGCCAACCGGTAATGCCGGCCTCGGTCGCCGGAGGCGGCAGCAATGGCGCCTCTTCGCTACGCACGAATTCGGGTGATTTGACCTTGGATGATTTGGCTGTGGGCGTCTTTGCCATGATGGGTTACCCTGTCCGCCGTCTATCGCTCGATCAGTTTAACGCGGGCGTTAAACCAGTTCATGAAGGCCGCCGTCGCCAGTGAGAAGGTCAGATAGACCATCATCATCATGAAAATCATTTCGATTTCCTTGCCAACCTGGTTCAGCGCCGTGCCGGCGAAAACGGACACCAGCTCGGGATAGGCAATGGCGACAGCAAGCGACGAGTTCTTTGTCAGATTCAGATATTGCGAGGTAAGCGGCGGAATGATCACCCGCAACGCCTGCGGAATGATGACCAGACGCAGTGTCAGTCCGGGCTTCAAGCCGATGGAATAGGAAGCTTCGGTCTGCCCCTTGTTGATGGCAAGGATACCGGCACGCACGATTTCGGCGATAAAGGCAGCTGTATAGAGGGTCAGCGCCAGCCAGACCGCCATCATCTCGGGGACCAGAACCATTCCCGATCCGGACTGAAAACCACGCCGCAGCATCGGGCCATCCGTCTTGAATTCAGGGAAAGTCCATTCCAGCGGCGAACCGGTCATCGCGAAGATTGCCAGTGGAAGCAGCAGAAGAATGCCGCAGGCGGTCCAGAATACCGGGAATGGCTGACCGGTTTCCAACTGCCGCTTTTCAGCCCAGCGTTTCATGATCAGTGTCATGACGATAGCCACGCCAAGGGCGATCACGGAATAGATGAACCCTGACTCGACGACCGGTGCCGGCAGATAAAGTCCGGTGATGTTCACCGCGATGAAATCAGGGATGATGTCTATCTTGTCACGCTTTGACGGCAATGCGCGAAGCACCGCGAAATACCAGAAGAAAAGCTGCAGCAGCAACGGCAGGTTTCGCAGCAATTCGATATAGACGGTGGCGAATGAGCGAATGATGAAATTGCGCGACAGCCGCATGATGCCAATGGTGAAGCCAAGAAATGTGGCTCCGACAATGCCAAGGATCGCGACAAGGAAGGTGTTGATGATGCCGATGAAATAGACATCCAGATAGGTGGATTCACCAACACTGTAGTCTATCGCCCAGGTGCCGAGCGTATCACTGATCTGAAAGCCGGCATTGGCAGTCAGAAACCCGAAGCCAACCGTTTTGCCGCGCTCGGCAAGGTTGGTCACGGTGTTGTCAACAAGTGACCAGACGCCAAATCCAATCAACACGAGGATCAGCACCTGAAAGACATAGCCGCGAATCCGCGCGTCATAGATCAGGCTTGGCAGGGGTGAATTCGACATGGCTTCAACTTTTTAGCGATGTTTACCAGCTAAAAAATACCTGACCCCTCTGACGAGGGGTCAGGCCGTATTTCATATGGCTTAGCGGATCGGGGCAGCGTAGAGGATGCCGCCATCGCTCCACAGAGCGTTGACACCGCGGGCAAGACCAAGCGGGGTCACGTTGGCTTCGTAGCTTTCAGCGTAGTTACCAACCTGACGAATGATGTTGTAGGCCCACTTGTTGTCCAGACCCAGTTCTTCGCCAAAATTGCCTTCCTTGCCAACAAGACGTGCCACGGACGGCGAAACGTCGTTGAACTCGGTGGCATTGACGTTTTCGGACGTGATGCCAAGCTCCTCGGCGTTGATCATCGCGTTCAGTGTCCAGCGAACAATGTTGAACCACTGGTCATCACCCTGGCGGACAACCGGACCAAGCGGCTCTTTCGAGATGATCTCGGACAGAACCATGTGGCTGTCTGGAGCCGTCAGCTTGCCACGCTGGGCAGCCAGACCGGAACGGTCAGTCGTGTAGACGTCACAACGACCCGAGTCATAGGCAGCCACAACCTCGTCAGCCTTTTCAAAAGCAACGAGGTTGAACGACATGCCGTTTGCACGGAAGAAGTCAGTGATGTTCAGCTCGGTGGTCGTGCCGGTGTTGGTGCAGATGTTTGCGCCATCAAGCTCAAGAGCGGAGCTTACACCGAGTGCCATGGGGACCATCATGCCCTGGCCGTCATAGTAGTTGACGCCG
>Ga0181584_10002869_pt1 | contig 13231 bp, 8 predicted proteins | sample 071ome_30_FD_132462 | JGI IMG/M metagenome (GOLD analysis project Ga0181584, IMG submission 132462) | Coastal salt marsh microbial communities from the Groves Creek Marsh, Skidaway Island, Georgia - 071406AT metaG (megahit assembly) | ecosystem: Environmental > Aquatic > Marine > Intertidal zone... | reverse complement strand
TATTCGCGTTCACGTATCGTCAGGCATCCTCAATACGTGGGCAGCGTGGCCACGGTGGTCGGTGCGGCGTGCCTCTGCTCTGGCATGATCGCTCCCGGCGAAATTTGGTCACTCACTGCCTACTGGACGTTGCTGTACGTTCTAACCGGTATCATGGAGAATTGATTGATTGAAGATTGCACAACAACCCTTATATACCGTTAGAGCCGAAAAAGATGACCTCGTCCGTCCGGACCCGACCTCTAAAGCGATGTTATATCGGTTCTCTCAACTTTAAAACCCCTCTATCTCTTTCTCTAGGGAGCGCCTGACCCGCTCGTCTCTGCCACAGGCATCTACAGGCACCAATAGACCCGTGCGTGCCCCCACAGCGACGTGGCGACCCTTTATTTCGTAACCTACGGGAGCGGAAAAAGACACTCGCGAGTGCTCGATCGAGTCAAAAGGTACTCGAAACACGAAAGAAGAGGGCCTGAGTCATGCCGATTCTCGACATGTGGCGGCCCGCGCTTTTCTGCCTCGTCTTAGCTCGTGCTGCCGGGTGGCCGCTCGAATTTGACGTACCGTCCCCCGCGGCGACCGCCGCTCGGTGTGCCGAGCTGGGCGTGGACATTCCGGCGGCCGCATCGGACGTGCTATCGACCCCACGCTACGTTCTTGTCGCTCGTCATGCAGATCGGCTTCCCGAGGGGCGTTACGTTTCTGGGCCTGGCCTGGCCCCAGCAGGCTATGCCCGTTCGTTTGGATTCCTTTCGTGGTACCTGGAAAACCTCCAACAGCTCATCGGGTGGCCGTCATATTTTATTACCTTGGGTGCATCAATTGACTATGATTCTCCGATCAACGCCACCTATAGCTTCCGGGAGATGTCAACGGTCGCCCCGTTGATCACCTACCTCGAGTATCTAAACGGCACGGACGGCAGTTCAAACGAGAACCTTCTGTACTCCGGATTCCAGGAAGATGACACGCCGAAACTTCCATGCTATTTGTACTTTCAGGAGTATCTGGAGGGAAAGACGATCATGGTGGATTGGGATCACGCGGAGATGCCCACTCTGTTTGGTGCGCTGCTGTCCATGCCCAATGGAACGGCGGACAGGTACTTTTCCATGGGGTCCGATGAGTATGATACGATGTTCTTGATGAACTACACGGGGGATGGTGTGCGCGTGACGCGGCTGCTCGATGACGGGGGGTACGAGTCGATGTCCGCTGATCGGATGGGGGATGTGTTTTCCCAGTATGCAAGGGCGTTTCAAGGGGTTGTATCGGGCGCACCGGCCCGGCTTCGCTGCGCCCAAAGTTCTCTTACATGGTTCATATTACTTTTTGCGCTGTTGATGTAACGCATTACCATTACCAGCGCTCCCCAGTCCTCGTCCGGCAGCGACGGAGGCTTGTTCGGGGATGAAAGTCAGGGCGCGCGAAGAGCGAGCGCACGTCGGTCGATGTCAACACGCACAGTCCCCGACAACCAAGAAGTTGACTTTGCTGTCCATCTGTCACGGAAAAAGGGTATTAACACAATCCGTACGGTAGTGCCAAGAAAATTTCACCAGGGGTCATCTCGCGAGATGCATCTCGGTGCACCGATCGGTGAGATACCTCACGTGAGATATATCTCACCCGAGCTTCTTCCTGAATGCGTCGAGCTGGGCCTCGAGTTCTTCGGCGGATCCCGAGACAAACGTGTCGGCAGAAATGAAGCCCTCCAGCACCATCAAGCGGACGAGCTCGCGACAGTGATCGCTGTCGACGTTCAGGACGTCTCGTGCTCCCATGACGGTGCTGTAGTACTCGTCAGGGAACGTGCCCTTCTCGCCGGGCGGGAATCGCTTGAAGACGGCCGCCTCCATGTCAACGGCGAACTCGTACGGCGTCGCGACAGAGCTCATCAGCGAGTGGGCGAGGATCTTGAGGGCGTCATCCCGGACCTTGCTTCCCGTGGTGGGGAACAGGTCGCGGTCCTGCCTCGACAGCTTAGGCGTCCGCAGGAAGGCGTCGCCGCGGGACATCGGGGACGGGAACGCCACGCCCGAGTTTGCCCGCGCCGCCTCGCCCAGCGTCTTGTCGTTGGGCGTGGCAGAGCCATCCATGGCATTCTGGATGGCCGCGTCGTGATTGTCCAGGAAGTCCTGCTCGGCGAGCTGCTTCTTGGACCGTTTCCAGGAGTCGAGCACGCCGCCGTCGGTGATGGGCGGCAGGTTGGCCTTGTGGCACAGCGCGTTTGACGTCGCGTGCAGCATCGATACCGGCTTCATGACGAGGTCGTTCAAGGGCCATACCCTCTCCAGACCCATGTCTTTGGCGTTCCTGAACTCGGCCTTGGGCCGGAGGACGTGGTTCAAAAGCCCCCTCGCGCCCTTGGCGACGGCTGCCAGCTGCTCGGCCTGCAGGTCGCTCCTCAGCGTGAACGTCTTCAGCGTATTGTTCAGCGTCTCCAACTGGGTAGATGCCGCCTGCAAACTTCTCAATGCGCCGAGGAAGTCCTTTCCAGCCGACTGGATGGACGCCCGGAGCTCGGTGATCTCGTCCGTCTTGGGGCGGGGCGGCGGCTCGCGCTGCGGGTTGACCACAGGCTTCTTCGGCTCCACCTTTGGGGCACTCGGCGGTTTCGCGTGCCGATCAGGTGCCTTCATCGGCGCGATCGACGACGTCTGCGGTCCGAGCCTCCGGTCGAAGGCGACCTTGTGCTGGTCCACGGCCGCCTTGGCCCTGGCGAAGCCAACGGGCTGGGGACCCGATGGCCTGTGCGGAAGGCCCTTTGCGGGCCTCGCGTTCCATGGATTGAACGGCCAACCCGCGTTGGCCAAGCCCTTGCTACGCTTCTCCAAGGAGGCATCGGCGTCGGTGGCCTTCCGTCCACAGACGATGAGGCGGCCGTCCCCGTCCTTGGCGATCATCAGCACGTCGCCCATCTTGAGGTCGTACACATCCATGACGGACACCGGGTCGCTCATAAAGGGTCGATCCCCATATGATGTGTCAACCTGATACCGAATCCTCACCTGGTGAGTCTGGCCGAAGACGTCGACCATCGGCACGTCGCTGCCCTCCTTGTTCCCCACCTCGACCGGAATGTGCTCTTTGCTGAACTCCCTGTTCAGCATGATTCTCCATTTTCCTTTCAATCCCACGGGACAGTCCGTCTTGGGGATGACCTTCTCGTACAAGTTGGTCACCTTGAGCTCCTGCAACAGGCTGATCGCCCTGTCGGGCTGCAGCGGCACAGGCTCGGTGCCCCCATTGGCCGGGAGTGTGGACGGCTCTGCATCGCGCAGGAAGGCGTGGTTCTCCCTCTGCAACCAGAACTTGTTGCAGCGCGTTCCTCCTCGGATCGGATCGTCCGCGGGCGCGACGCGTCCGCAGACCACGATCTGCGCGTCAGAGCCCGTCCCGACCTTGCCGATGGAAAGCACGTCGCCCGCCTTCAGGTTGTAGAACTGCACGACCGATTTGGGGTCCAGAAGGAAGTAGTCTCGTCCGAGATGTCCTCTCGAGTTGCTGGCGTTGAAGCGGAGCGTCACGCTGTGCCGGTTGCCGAAGACGTCGATGGGCGACAGGTCGACGCCCGACGAGTCCTCGACCCGAGGCAGGACCTGATCCACGAACTCGTTGTTGATGGCGAGCCTTGGCGTAGCATTCTTATGGTGCAGATCGGTCTTGCTGATGAGTTTCTCGTACAGCGTCGTCGCGCCGATCTGCTGCATGAGCTGCGCAGCACGCTCGGGCTGCAGCGGCATGGGTTCAGGTGCGATCGGCCAGTCAATCTCCAAGTCGCCGTGCCCACCGTCGTCGCCATAACCATCATCAGAACCGCCGTCAGAGATCGAGAAATCGCCGCTCACCTCTTCGCCCATCTCCTCCTCCTCCTTCTCCTCCTCCGCCCTCGCCCCCTCTTCCGCCACCTCGTCCAAGTCGTCTATCTCGACTTCCTCTTCGTCACCATGACGCCCGCACACCACGTAGCGCCCCTCCTCGTCCCTGCCGACGACCAACACGTCAGCGACCCCCAGGTTGAATACGTTGAAGAGATCCGCCCCATCCACCAGCGAGTACGCCCTGCTGTCCCTACTGGGCTTGCACTTGAGCTTCAACCTGTGCACGCCCCCGAAGATATCAGAGACAACCACCGAGCACCATGCCTTGGGCTCCACGCTGGGAAAGTGAGCCTCTGCGATATCCTTCGGTACCCCGACCTGCCCGGCATTCGGCCCAAACACGTTGGGCTGCGACAGCTCCTTCTCGAAAAAGACCGTCGCGTTCGCCTTGGCCATCCGCGCCTTTGCCATCGCCACCGGCAACGGCAGAGGACACTCGGCAGCAGGAGGACCCACACATCCAGGATCCAACGGCGTCTCGTTCTTCTTCTCGTTCTTCTTCTCGTTCTTCTTCTCGTTCTTCTTCTCGTTCTCCTTCTTCTCCTTCGTGCCGCCGTCGCCCTTGGTGGGCTCGTTGCGCTCGTCGCCCTTGCTCTGAGGAGCGCCCTCCTTCCACCACGCCTTCGCCTTTCCCCGCTGCCGTTCCGGCGACTTCACCACGTCCGCGATACCGGCGTCCTTTGCAGTCTTCCACCGCCCGCCCCGCGTGATATCGCCAGTCTCCCACCTGATCGTTTCGCTCGGCTTGGTCAGGTTGACCGTTTTCTTGTCGCCGTCATCAAAGTCGAGCCGGTACGTGTTCCCCGCGGCGCCTACCTTCCTCCCAACAACCCCTCTGTAGAACCGGAAGGACGTCGCGCCTGTGTCTTCGTCCTTATACTCGTAGAGCATATGAATTCGCTTCCCGACGATGTCGGTCCCATTCTCGTACGGTATGACGTCCGTCGTCGGCTTTGGCTCCTGGGATACATCGAGAATGCCGTCGTCGTCGTCTCCCGACGAATCGGGCGGGGCGGACGTGGTCCGCTTCCGTTTGCGAGCCATTGATCGGTTTTGAACTCCGTTTTCAGTGTGGCCCAACCCATGGGTTGGGGTTTGAAAAGATGTGTGGGTCACAGTAGTGATAGGATGTCGCGCTCCAGGTCGTCCTTGTGGTCTGCGCTGTCGTACCGATACCGCACAACGCCGTGCCGGTCGACGAGCCACTTGTGGAAATTCCACGAGACGAGTCCCTGCTGTCCGGGGGGCCCATGTTCCCGGAGGTACCGGAACAACTCATTCTGCTCGTTGATGTCGTCCTCCATCTTCCTCACCAACGTGATGGGGGTTGAGGGAAGCTCGTACGTTTCGCGGACGAACTTTCGGATGTCGGCGTCCGAGCCGCCCTCCTGGTGGCCAAAGTCGTTGCAGGGGATGGCCACCACCCGCAGGCCGGCCGCGTAGTGGTCTTGCAGGAGCCTTTGAAAGTTTTGATAGTTTGCTTGCGTGAATCCGCACTGTGAGGCGACGTTGGAGATGAGCAGGACCTTGTCCCGGATATCCGAGCTGCTTTGCGAGAGGGGCCTGCCATCGATGTCGACGAGGGACTCGAGCAAAGTGTAGAGCTCTCGGACAGCGGCGGGAGTTCCGCCGCTCGCCGTCGAGAGCTCCTTCCGTCCGGCCGCGACGACGATGTCTCCTTCGGCTGGGTGTGGGTGGAAGTTTATCGCGAGCAGACCGCCAAGGCACACGAAGGCGATCAGCAGCGAGAGAAAGCCCGACAGTTTGGCTTTGAACTGGACCGCGTCACCTCTCGATCGCCGCTTGGACGATTGCTTGTAGAGCAGCACACGGTTCGGGTCGCGAGGCCGCACAGAGACGTGGGCCGCCGAAGACGACCGCATGGATTCTGTACAGTTTTTCTGCTTGCACATGTGCCAGAAGAGCTCTATGAGCGGTCTCGGCCGCCGCCGACTACTTCCTCCTCCCGAACAGCTTGTCAAAGAACGACTGTTCCTCTACGTACAGCTTCTTCACCTCCTCCAGCACCTTCCGCTCCTCGTCAGCCACCTCCCGCACCACCTCCCGTTCCGCCTCGAGCACCTCCCGCTCGAGCACCGTGAACCCTCGTCCGAACGACTTCAGCTCTGGCTCGACCGACCGCTCCAGCGCGTCAACCTCCTTGCTCGCAAACTCCTCAACGCGCTCCAAATCCTCCTCCAGCTCTTCGAACGGCCCGACCCTGGCCGGCTTTGCCGGACACGAATTGTCGGTCAGGACGAACTCGTTCCAGTCGAGCCCAGCCGCCTCTGCGGCCTCTCGAAGCTCTGGAACGTACTTCTCGGGCAGGGTCCGCTCCCGCGTATACACCGTCGCCCCGCCGTAGCCCTTCCACGCGTCGTTCTGTCCCCGATAATAGATGAACACGTACTCGTCCGGCTTTGACTTGAGAATATACCAGTCGTCCTCGTAGTGCAGGTACTCGTTTCCGTGGTTCAGAAGGATCGCCGGGTTCTCCTGCTGCACGAAACGCTGCACCGTCGACCGCTGAATGAAATCCTTCCCGTTATCCGTCGGAATCCTCCAGTTGATCTCCCCGACCACCACTTTGGGATCCGAAGGCGGCGAGGCGAAATAATGCTCTTGGCACGGAAACGTGTCGAACAACGTGTTCAACCCTGCCGTAATATACCACCGGCCCTGAAAGTCGGCCAAACTGAACTTTGTGTCCAGCGAGCAGTCTGGCGGCACCGGATAGACCCCCTCGTCCACCCGCTGCGGCACACACTTCTTCTCGCTCACCGCACACTTGTTGAACGTGTCAATCGCCGAGTCCTGATATTTATCACCGCACTTGATCTGACACTCCGTCTCGTTGTCCTTTCCGTTGCAAGTCTGCAGACAAATCAGGTTCTCCACGCACGTCGGGTCTGCCAGGCACCCGGCCAGCGCCTTTTGGCAGTTGCCCAGCACGCACTTGCCCACCTCGGCGTTGTCCGTCGCCGCATACGCAGCTTGCTCTGTTGCGTACGGAATGGGGAGGGACGCCGGAGAGACGAACACGGCCGCGGCCAGGAGCACCGCGGCAGCGTTCCGGACCGTCTGCGCTGCGGACGAATCGCCTGGAGGTGCGTTATCTGCGCGTGCCCGACACGCATGGTGTGCGCGCGTGGATACCGCCCTCGTTCTTGGCACACGTGGCATTAACAGCGCCCCGCGACGGTGCACGGTAGCCCTGAGGCCGTGCATTTCGGGCTAGACAAGAATTCGAGCGCACGCTAGCCTTTCGTTCGGAACAGAACGGGGCGTGCGATGCAAATGCGCGATCGAATCGGTTTCGTGTTGTAATTGCTATTCGGATTGCCGTATCGAATGAATATCGAACGAATATCGCGAGACTGTTCCGGAGCCCGATCGGGCTGGGGTGGGTCGCGACCCAGCAATGAAGGCGCTCAACCTCGACCTACCCCAATTCACATACAGAACAGAGACGCCGTCGTCGTCATCGTCATACGAACGAGAGCACGCGGCGTGGAGTACCCTTCGTCCGAAAACGTCGGCCCGCTCAATCTGAAATCGGTACCAGTTCGTTGGAATTCGCTCGCAGAAAATGACCTCTTCGTCGCGGCCCCTCGAGTGGTCCGAGGCGATTCCATGCATCACGAACACAATACCGAGCGTGAATACGACGGCGACCACATCAAAGCACGTGAATCCGGCGGGGCGGACGCTTCAGCCCGTGTTTTCTCCGAACGGCAAGCTCGTGGCCGCGGTGCTGGACCAGACGACGATCGTCGTGCGGGACAGCGATACGTTTGCGATCGTGTCGTATCTCCAGATCCCAGACGTGCCGTCGTCAATCGAGTTTGATCCGAGCGGGACGCTGCTGCTGGTGTGTGTGCCCAAGCGGTCGTGTGTGAGCGTGTTTCCCGTGAGTTCCCCTTCGAACGCTTCGGGTGCCGGTCCTGCGACGCTGACAGAGACGCTGGCGGGGGTGACGTACGCGACGTGGGTCAAGGGCAGGGTGCAGCCCGTCGCCCTGGTGGTGTCTGACTTCGGGTGTCGGATGGTGGCGTGGGACGTGGGCGTGGAGTACTACCATGATGCGTCGGCGGTGGAGCTGGCGTGTCCCAAGGTCGCGAGCGGGTTGGGGGTGTCGTCGAGTCCAGATGGGTCGATGGTGGGGGTGCTGATGCGGGAGAGCTGCAAGGACAGGGTAGTGGTGTACGATGCGGTGACGTTTGAAGAGGTGGGGAGCTTGGAGCTGGGGACGGCAGACGCGGCGGGGATGCTGTGGAGTCCCGACTCGAAGGCGTTGGTGTTGACCTCGGAGACCCGCTCGACGCTCGACGCTCATCGCTCTTAACGCAACGCACTCGCGCTCTCGATTTCGCTCACTCTCGCCACCGTCTGCTTTGATCGCTCGCCAGGTTGGCGGTGTGGGACGGGGTGACGTACGGGCCGCGGGTTGTTGCCGTGGGCGTCACGCCGTCGGCGGCGGCGGCGCTGCATTTGCTGATGGACAAAACGTGGAGCGCGGGGACGAATGGGCTGGGGGTGCGGACGGCGGCGTGGAGTCCATCCGGGAGCTGCTTGGCGGTGGGTTGTTGAGTGCTCGCCGCGTATTCTCGTCGCCCTCTCATCCTCTCATCCTCTCATCCTCTCATCCTCTCGTCTCCCATCGTCTCACTCACGACCTCGCGCTCGATGCCATGTCCTGACTCAGGTGGGGACCTACGACGCGGACGTGCTCTTGGTGAACGCCCTGACGTGGAAGTGCATGCAGACGCCCCTTCATCACGCGTCGGTCGTGGACGAAAAGCGCTATGGTGGTACGGAGATCGAGGTGGTAGTCTTTGAGGAGTCGGAGGCGGGTCACTACGTCGATGCCAACATGCCCACGAGGCTCCCCACCGCGGAAGACTCCGCGCTGTCGGCGTCGTCCGCGCTGCCGCCGTTGATGCCCACGAGCGGGGTCGAGCGGGTATTGTTCTCGTCGACGGGAAAGTTCCTGGCGACCGTGTGCCCGGACAAGCCCAGCGTGCTTTGGATATGGGACGCCTCGCGTTTCGAGCTGGATACGTGTCTGATTCACCGTCGGCCGATCCGGGACGTCGCGTGGCGGCCAGGGAGCGACACGTGCTACCTTGTGTGCGGGACGAAGAACGTGTTTGTGTTTGACGACGGCGTCATGACGGTGCTGGGAACGGGCGTCGCGGACGAGCGCTTCAAGGGGATGAGTGTCTGTTGGAGCAAGGAGCACGTCGCGGTCAGCTGCGGCAGCTGCTACAGCGTCGGATCGTGTGCCTAGGCTTTTTAAAACACATCATCAGCTGCCAAATATCTTGTAGGTCGAGAAGCCCACGACGATGCTCCGCACGGCGCCGACGAGGCTCACCATTGTCACCACGAGGAAGCTCCAGTAGACCACCGTCAGCGTGAGCCCAAACACGCGGCTCACGTGGAAGCTCTTCCGGAACATCTGGATCGGCAGCGCGATCGCCAGCGGCCAATAGGTGCACGTGCCAATCAAGCCGACGAAGGCGCCGAAAAACGGCATGATGCATGCGATGAGGGCGATCAACAGCACGATGATCGAGCGATCCAGGACGCGGATCCACAGTGGCAGGAACACGCCGTCGACGTTGGAGAGCACGTTTTCGTTCGTCCAGCCGCTCTGGATCGTCCTCTTTGCAGTCGCGTACTCGACGATCACCGATGTCCTCTTGGGTTCCATCGACGGCACCTGGACGAACAAGCGCGAGTACTTCACGTCGAGCAGGTCCTCCGAACCGTGCTGCGGCTGCCGCTGCGTCTGCCTTCGGCGCAGTTCCGCTTCGGACCTGACGTCAAACGCAAACACGCTCGATGTCACCCCGATCACGTCGTCGTTGGCGCCATCCTCGCCATCCTCGCCATTCCTACCCTCCTCGACCGGGTCGAGTTTGCCCTCTCCCTTGCCCTCTCCCTTGCCCTCTCCCTTGCCCTTGCCGTCGTCCACCAGTCCCAGCTTGCGCAGCCGCCTTTGGTCGATGTAGTATTTGATCCAGCTCTCGACCGTGTCGAAGAGCGTCTGCGCGAAAATCTGATACGACGCAATCATGTTGATCAGCAGCGCAGAGTTGGCGAGGATCATCGCCCACCCAGGGCCATCAAACGCGTCGAGGATGTTGCTCGGGACCCCGTCGCCTTGGCTCGCGTAGCCGCCGCACCCGACGAGCATGTACAGGACGAGACATACCGACAGGGAGATCCACGTGGTCTTGATCATCGTCTTGACGGGAGGCGGCGGCTGTCTGAGCGTGTCCATAATCTCGAGGAGGATCAATGCCAAGCCATAGGCCGACGCGATCTGACCGAGCGCATTGAACACGCCAAACACCTTGTCGGCAGTCGAATACATCACGCCGCCCATCGAACCCGCCGCGCCAGTCGACGGGATGTTTGTGAACGAGATGATGATGGCCACCAGCGAGTAGATAACGGCGCATACCATGCCCCCAACTGACATCAGCGTCGATCCGGAGAGCGTCTTGACGACGATGCTTATCAGCCACTGGAGCGCCGTGAAGATCAAGATCGCCTGCCAGACGCCGCCAGCTCCCGACCCAAGGCACGAACCGTCGTTGTAAATCTCCTCTTCCGTCTTCCCTTGGTACTCGCACGCTCGCGCGCTGATATTCTGGATGGCGCTGGCTCCCGTGATCGCAAACGCGATCATCACCAGGAAGAAGTTGAACAACTGCAGACTGCTGACGGCCATGGCGTAACGCCTGGACTCCATGATGTCCCGGACTGCCATGTGATACGTCGAATGCGTGCGCCCGTGGAGCTGGTAGATGGACAGCAGCAGGTAGTTCGAGAGGACGGTGCAGAGGTAGAAGACGAAGAGCAGGATCGGCCCTGCGATCCAGCCCAGGTAGGAGATGGCGTAGGGCAGCGCGAGGATGCCAATCCCGATGATTGCCGTGAGGCTATGGGCGGTCGTAGACAGGCAGTCTCCCACCTTTCCATTCGGCAGATAGTCTTCAACGACGTCCCCCCATGCCAGCAGCGGTTGTTGACGACGAGGAGTCCCCGTCGAGGACATGTGATTTCAGTCTTGAGTCAATTTGCCGCCTGTTTTGGCTTACCGGTACGTAACCGTATACGGTTTAGCTTGCGAATGAGCAAGAACGACTCAGACAGAGCGCTGATGAGAAGAATTCACAGTCAAAAGGTGGGGCGCAATAAACTCGGTTTTAGCGACCGTGCAGACGAGCACGTTCAGGTCGCCCTTCCCAGGCAGCCTGGTTGCGCTCGCGGACCCGCTGGTCGAGGTCGGCATGGTACGTCCCGACCCGCTCCTCGAGGCCCTCGATGCACTGGAGCCATTAATGTTGTTCGAACGAAGCCTCAGCGAACAGCTTGTCGTTGTCGGAGTAATCGACGCGGCAGTGGACGACAAACGGCCCGGGCGTGTCGAGCCCGAGCTGGATCGCCCCTTCGATCTCGGCGGGGTCGGTAACCAGGACGCCTCCCGCTCCCAAGCTCTTGGCGAGCCCGACGAAATCGACCTCGCCGAGGTGCACGGCCTTGACGGCATGGTACTTCTTCCGTTGTTGGATGGCCACCATGTTGTACTCCTGATCATCGAAGATCACGTGGGTAAGGTTGAGCTTGTGTCGCACCGCCGTTTCGAGCTCAAAGGCCGAGAACAAAAAGCCGCCGTCGCCTGACACGCTCAAGATCTTCTTCTGGGGCTCGTCGAAGGCGCAGCTCATCGCCCACGGCAGGGCCACGCCGAGCGTCTGCTGGCCGTTCGTATTGCTCAACTGCCTCGGGTGGTGGACCAAGAGGTAGCGGCTGATCCAGATATGGAACGAGCCCATGTCCGAAAAGATGGCGACGTCCTCGCCGTGCTCGTCGACGACCTTCTGCAGCGCGTGCACGATCTGGATGGGATGCACCAATCCGGCCGCGGGAGACGCCGCCTTGACTGCGTCGGTAAACTGTTGCCTCTCTATCGTGGCCTCGACGACCAACGCGTTCTCGGCGGCGTTCAGCTTCTCGTGAAGCTCCAGCTTGAGCGCGAGCTCGCGCAGCGAGTCGGCGACGTCTCCGAGAACCTCGATCGCCGGGTTATAGGCCACGTCGACGTCGAACGGCGTCTGATCAAGATGAATGATCACCTTCGGGGTCGAGTTGTTCCACAGCTGGGCGTCGTACTCGACGACGTCGTACCCGACGCAGAGCAGGACGTCGGCGGCGTCGAGAAGCCTGTCCGCTGGTTGGTTCTTGATCAGGCCGACACGGCCGACGTACAGGCTGGCCATAGACTTCGGCACAGTCCCAGTGCCCTGGAACGTCGAGACGCACGGACACGGGTGAACGGACAAGAGGCCGCGGAGAGCCACCGTCGCGTCGTGGCTCGAGGCACCGCCGCCACAGAGGATCACGGGCATCTTGGCGCCGTTGATCGCCGCCGCCGCCGCCGCGATGGCATCCTTGTTTCCTGCTCCCAACTTGGGCGGCGACACGGGGGTCAGAATGTGCATCTCGGTCGGCTGCATCATGATGTCCATGGGGATGGAGATGAACGACGCGCCCGGCCGGCCACTCTCGGCGGTGCGGAAGGCGTTGGCGACGACCTCGGCGATGGCGTGGGTGGCGTCGACCTCGACGGCGCTTTTGCAAACCGGCTTCAGAATGGCGACGTTGTCCATCGACTGGTGCGTCCTCTTCAGCCGCTGAGAGAGCGGCACGGCCCCGCCAAAGGCGACGATCGCGTCCCCCTCGGTCGTGGCGGTGACGAGCCCGGTGGTCAGATTGGACACGCCGGGTCCGGACGTCGCGAGCACTACGCCCGCTTTGCCGGTGCGCCTGCCGTGCGCGGCGGCCATGAAGGCGCCCGACTGTTCGTTGCGACACAGGACCACCTGAATGCGGTCGGCGTTCTGGCGCAGGCTCTCGAGCACGCGGTCGATCTTCGCGCCTGGCACGCAGAAGACGCGATCAACGCCCTGGTTGATCAGGTTCTGGACGAGCACGTCCGCGCCGACAGTGGTGGAGGCCATATGGGGTTTTCTTTCGGGATTCGAAGCTGAAGATCTGGCCCGGAAAGCTTGTCGGATGCTTGCTGTAGACAGTTGAGACAATAGGCAAGTTCGTTCGTTCCACAAACGCAGCGTGATACGTGATACGTTTTGAAAGTCAGGAATCCGTCCAGGTCAAGGTCTAGACCTTTGATTCTTATAAGATCTTATAAGGAAGCCCCGAGCGGCATCGCTTTGGAAACTATACATCCATATGCAGCCATAGGGACGCGGAAATTTCTCAAACAGATGGGACCGAAGACCAGGACAGTCGAGATCGAGCTGGATGAGGGC
>Ga0181584_10002860_pt1 | contig 13242 bp, 12 predicted proteins | sample 071ome_30_FD_132462 | JGI IMG/M metagenome (GOLD analysis project Ga0181584, IMG submission 132462) | Coastal salt marsh microbial communities from the Groves Creek Marsh, Skidaway Island, Georgia - 071406AT metaG (megahit assembly) | ecosystem: Environmental > Aquatic > Marine > Intertidal... | reverse complement strand
TTTCGCTGTTTCGCGGCCCCAAAAACGGCACCTAGCTTATTTCAGCTTTAGCATCGCGGGCGGCGTCGCCAACGTCGGTGTGTTACACGTAAAGCCCGAAGTCGTGACCGCAGCCACGTTATTTTCCCCGCACACACGCACTGCTTCGTTGGTGTTTTCAATCACTTGGTGAGTGTTTGAAAAATTCACATAGATCAGCTGTACCACCCAGACAAGCGCGACAAATCCCACGACGCTGAATAAGACGATCAGACCATTTTTCATTCGGTGACTCCTTCGGATGAGGAACCACTGCAATTTTCTGGCCAATCTGCAAAACCTGCCGATTAATCTGTAATGCGTGCGCGTCCGGCCGCTTCGACGGTTAGGGTGCCCTCTACAAAGACCTCACGCCCTTCGACGGTCGATTTCTTGATATCTTCGCTATAGGCAATCTGAATATCTTCGGCCCCTGCGTTCTGCGCATCTGTCATCGCGCTGTGTGTCAACTGTTCGCGCAGATAGGCAATCGCCGCATCGAGCGAACTAAAATTCGCGGGCTCAGTCCCGTGATGGACCCGAAACATACCTTCGTTCGGGGCGGTGATGGTGGCACTTGCCCGAAACGTGACGCGCCCCACAACGGCACCAATGGCGTTGGCCACACCTGCATGTTCTGGCAGGATCATGGGACACCCCAATACATCACCGACGGCAGGATAATACGTTGGCGCAGACGCGCCCAATCCGATCACAGGCACATTCAATCCAATGTCGATTTTCATCAAACCTTTGTGCGGTTTCAAACCGCGCTGCGTCAAGACATGGCGCGCCAAAACGTCATTTGGGACATCGTCAAAATCGTCGTTATCTTCGGCAAAAGCAGTCTCTAACAAGGCCAAAGCCGTTTGATGTGTGAGCTGATCAATGATGATCTGCGCCATGTGATGCGGATCAGTTGACAACATGTCGCCCGATCCCGTGCGCCACCGCCCAAACAGTAACAGCGCCTTTTCTGCAGCCTCTCGATCCCATACCGACACGCGGCCCAAGACGTGGCTGGCATCCGTAGGCGTGATCGCCGAAATTTGCACCATTCCGCGCGAAACCATGCGGTTGATCGCTTGCATATCCAAGCGCGTTTTCACCACATGACCCAGCGGTTGGATTTGGGGTGTCACACGATCCATCACCGCTTGATCCCGCGGCGCCAAACCGGATGTTCCAAACACATCCAGGCGTCGGATAAATCGCCCGTCAAATTCACTCGGCACCAGATTGCGCAACTGTTGGTCCAATGCATCATGCACAACGCTTGGCGCATCCATTGCAGCCAAGGATATCGGCAACACGCGGCGTGGGCCCAATGTCACCCCGCCCTTTAGGCCATGCGCGATAAAATGCACTTCGCTATCACCGCCAAGCCCTGTGGTACGCATGGCCACTGCTTCGACCATTGTGCGATAGGGTCCGACCTGTGCGCCGTTTGGGTCAATTGCCGGCTGTCCATCGCGCAGCACAGCCACATCTGTGGTCGTCCCCCCAATGTCCGAGACCAACGCGTGCTGCGCCTGCGTCAGCCAACGCGCGCCCACAATCGATGCCGCCGGACCGCTTAGGATTGTCTCAATGGGTTTTTCCCGCGCTTGATCCGCAGAAATCAACGCACCGTCACCGCGCACGACCATCATCGGGGCAGAAATCCCCAGATCAATCAATCCGATCTGCGCCCGATCAATCAGACGGTCGATCATCCCAATCAACCGCGCATTCAAAACCGCGGTCAATGCACGCTTTGGCCCATTCAATTTCGCTGAAAGCTGATGCGACGCGCTCACTGGTTTGCCCGTGACCTCCCGCAAAATCTGGGCCGCCTTTATTTCATGGCTTGGGTTACGCGTGGCAAATTGGGACGCAACCGCAAAGGCCGTCACATCCGCCACAGACGCGGCCCATTTGGCGATCATATCTGTGTCTAATGCGGCGACTTCAACACCCGCGTGGTTGTGACCCCCCGCCAGCTGCAACACCGCATCCCCCGCCAAAGCAGCAGACAAACCATGTTTTTCTAAATCGCCATCCCGAAAACCAATAAAGACTAGGGCAACTTTGCCGCCCTGACCCTCAACCAATGCATTGGTGGCCAAAGTGGTCGAAAGCGATGCCATCGCAATTTGATCCGGCGCGATCCCTGAACTGTCCAAAACGGCTTGTGCCGCAGCGCCAATGCCTTGGGCCAAGTCATGGCGCGTGGTCAAAGATTTCGCGGTTGCGATGACGCGTGTTTCGTCCTGCAAAATCACTGCATCTGTATAGGTGCCGCCCGTATCAATTCCCAATAGAAACGCCATTACAACTCCCCTTTTTGCTTCGATGTAACGCAAACCTTGGAACTGTCCAGTCTATTTACGACCTTTTCAGGGCGATTGCATTTTCATCTTTGCAAAAATACTCGCGGGGGGCGAAGGTCGTTTAGAAAACCGTCCCTAGGACGGTTTTAAGACCGCAGCGGGGCGGCAGCCCCCCTTGGTCGGATTGTGCAGCAATTCGATCAATCCGGGTTCAAGCGTTGAACAGCCCATTCCGCGGCATCGCGAACGGTCGCATCTGGATCGTGCATCAACGTTTTTGCTGTGTCTAATGCACTTGGTAATCCTGAATTCCCTAATGCATACAAAACATTTCGAACGAACCGGTCGCGGCCGATACGTTTGATTGGACTGCCTGAAAATTTTGCCCGAAACTCTGCATCGTCCAACTGTGCCAATGCAACCAAATCAGGGGCCAGTAAATCGTCGCGTGCATGATACTTTATCTCACGCGCAGTGATGGCAAATTTATTCCACGGACACGTCGCCAAACAATCATCACAACCGTAAATCCGATTGCCTAACTTGGGACGCAACTCGGGGTCAACGGGCCCGTGATGTTCGATGGTCAGATACGAAATGCAGCGCCGCGCATCCAATTGATAGGGCGCAGGAAACGCATCTGTTGGACAAGCGTCCAAACAGGCCCGACACGATCCACAATGGTCGGTTTCGGGGGGATCGGCGGTCAGGTCCAAGGTGGTGAAAACAGACCCTATAAAGAACCAATTGCCCAACTCTCGGCTTACCAGATTGGTGTGCTTGCCTTGCCATCCCAACCCTGCGGCTTGACCCAAAGGCTTTTCCGCAACGGGGGCGGTGTCGACGAAAACCTTCACCTCTCCACCCGCATGTTCAATCAACCACCGCGCCAAGCGCTTGAGCCTCTTTTTGACGCTGTCATGGTAATCTTTGTTTTGCGCATAAACCGAAATCGCGCCCTTGTCCGGGTGGTTTAAAATATCGCGCGGGTCGTGTTCGGGGCGATAGGATTCCCCCAACATGATGATGCTGTGCGCCTCTGGCCATAACGCAGCGGGGTTGCCGCGCCACTGTGTCCGTTCGGCCATCCACGTCATTTGACCATGAAAACCCTGTTCCAAAAACGCAGCCAAACGTTCGGGCACCTGTGGGATCGCATCAGGCCGCGTGATACGGCACAGATCGAACCCCATGTCATGGGCCACGTCTATCAGCTGTTGTTTTAAGTCCTGCGCGCTTTGCATCGAAATCCATTTCGTGATTTCATACGGTCATATCGCAGAATACGTGAAACAAAAAGGCCGGTTGCACTGCGCCACCCGCAGTTTATCTGGGGGTGGCGCTGGGTCGGTGTCAACACCGACATTCCTCTGGCGTGGGTTTACGCGCCTTTGATAGCAGCGCGGGTCTTCACGATTTGAAGGGCAGCATTCGCAGCTTCGCGGCCTTTTTTGACGAAATGTTCGGCAAAGGCGGCATTGTGAAAATCGGTTTCTTGGTAGCTGTGCGGTGTCAATGATACGGACAAAACGGGCACATCAGTGTCCAATCCAACGCGCACCAAACCGTCGACAACCGCTTGGGCGACAAAGTCATGGCGATAGATGCCACCGTCCACGACCAACGCGCAGCACGCAATTGCTCCGTATTTGCCAGTTTTGGCCAAGTCTTTGGCAAGCAATGGCATTTCCAACGCACCTGGCGCGTCGAAAACGTCAACTTGGTCAGCGGGAATGAGTTCAAGGAATCCAGTCAAAGCTTGATCCACGATGGCAGAATGCCAGTTGGCTTTGACAAAGGCGTAGCGGGTGTGTGTCATCTGTATTCTCCTTAAGTCTAACAACACGTCACCCAAGGCATACGACAGAACGGGCGGTGGTCCGCCTGTGCTGATCGCTCTCTTTCATCCGGACTATAACCGTCGGCTCTGGAATTTCACCAAATCTGCTGACACCCTTGCGGGCCGCTCGCGGGCTTTCACCGCCGGTGGGGAATTACACCCCGCCCTGAGAACGTCATTACGTTATCGCGCGACCACACAAAAGCCAAGCCCAAAAAGCCCAACGGAAATTTGTGATAGCACAATTTATTTCATGCGTTTCACTGTGGGTTTCTTTAGACTGGGCGTGTTTTCGGCAGGGGACTGACAATGCATCCAAATCAGATTTTTCGGGAAACCAACAGCGAAAGAAATCACACCATGTTGGCGTCTGCGGGGTTTGGGGCGTTGGTGGTAAATGGCGATGACGTGCCCCATGTGGCGCATATTCCATATCACTATGATCGCGTCACGGGACAGGTGGCGTTTCATCTGGTGCGGTCCAATCCGATTGCCCGTGTTCTGGCAAAGTCTGATGGGCGCGCGACACTTATTATCAACGGGCCGCACGGGTATATTTCGCCCGATTGGTACGGGGTCGATGATCAAGTTCCAACGTGGAATTACGTTGCAATCCACGCAACTGGGTCTGTGGCGGTTTTGCCTGACGATCAGTTAGAGCCGATTTTAAACCGTCTATCAGATCATTTCGAAGCTGATCTGTTGCCCAAGCCGATCTGGAAGATGTCCAAGATGACCGAAGATGTCAAAATCCGCATGATGCGCCAAATCGTTCCCTGTGTGATGCAGGTCGACATGATCGATGGAACGTGGAAATTGGGGCAGAACAAAGCGGATGCTGTACGGCTTGCTGCAGCCAAGCACCTGCACGATAGCGGGGATGGATCAGACCCACAACAGTTGGCGGATCTGATGGAACAGGCGACGTAACGCGCCCTTATCCTTATGGAAAATATGTGGGCGTGTCACCCATGTGCCATTTGGGGTATTTCCCCATGATCGCGGAAAAGTGGTCGGATGTCTTGAACGCGTCAAGCCACGCAATCAGCTTGGGCCAGGGTTGGGCGTAAAACCAATCTTGGTCGATGTGGGCGAATTGCCGGACAAAGGGCAGGATCGCCATATCCGCCAGTTTCGGGTCAGCCCCGAACAAGTTCGGGGACAATTGATCGTTCAGCGACATCAAAAACTTTGATGCGTTGTGCCGATGTTCTGCCGTGTCTTCGTCAGGATAGCGCGATCCATATTTCGTGCGATCCAGGGAATGTTTGAATGGACCATCGCACAGCGCCATCAATTCATACCCTTCGGTCGGCATCTGCATCCAGTTTTCCGGATCATTCTGCGCCAAGGCCCATGCCATGATATGCAGGCTTTCGTCGACCACCTTTTTATCGATCTTTAGGCATGGAACCGTGCCCGATGGTGATGTTTCCAGAAATTCTGGGGCTTTGTCCCGCAAAAGGATTTCGCGCAGTTCAACGGTGATACCCGACGATAAGATCGCGAGCCGCGCGCGCATCGCATAGGGGCATCTGCGAAAGCTGTATAAGATCGGCGCATCGCTCATGCGGTCAGTTGCCCTTTGGTCCGTCCTGTAATTTTGGCAGTGACAATTGCCCCTTCGGTTTGTGGGCTGGCAAATGTGACTTCGGCGAATTGTGCGGTGCGCCCCATATTTGGGTTTTCCATCAAAATTTGATGGGTTTGCCCGATTTGTTGCGCAAGATGGGCCTCCACCTGACGATCCCCTGCGGCGCGTAATTGCGCGGCGCGGGTCTTGATCGCTGTACCGTTCACCTGTGGCATCCGCGCGGCTGGCGTGCCTTCGCGCGGGGAATAGGGGAATACATGCAACCACGTTAGATCGCATTCTTTCACAAGGCGAAGCGAGTTTTCAAAATGCGCCTCGGTTTCCGTGGGAAAGCCCGCGATGATATCCGCGCCAAAGGTCATATCAGGTCGCAGACGACGCGCCTCTTGGCAAAACCGGATGGCATCATCCCGCAAATGACGGCGCTTCATCCGTTTCAGGATAAGGTCATCCCCATGTTGCAACGACAGATGCAAATGCGGCATCAATCGTGGTTCGGTGGCAATGGCCTGCATCAGGTTTTCGTCAACCTCGATACTGTCAATCGAACTGATCCGAAGACGGTTCAGATCAGGCACCAGCTTCAGGATCCGCATCACCAAATCACCCAGTTTTGGCGCGCTCGGCAGGTCCGCGCCCCAACTGGTTAGGTCAACACCCGTCAGGACGACTTCATTATATCCGCGATCCACAAGGCGTTTGATCTGATCGACCACCACGCCTGCGGGAACGGAACGCGAATTGCCGCGTCCATAGGGGATGATACAGAACGTACAGCGATGATCACAGCCGTTTTGCACCTGCACATAGGCGCGGCTGCGGGTACCAAAGCCATCAATCAAATGTCCCGCAGTTTCGGTAACGGACATGATGTCGTCGACCAACACCTTCTCGGTGTCACCGATAAAGCCGCCATTTAGGCGGTTCCATGTGTCGGGCTGCATTTTTTCTGTATTGCCGATGACGGCATTCACTTCGGTCATCTGGGCAAAACTGTCGGGATCAATTTGCGCGGCGCATCCCGTGACAATAATTTGCGCATCGGGGTTCGCGCGCCGAATTTTGCGAATCTCTTGTTTGGATTTACGCACGGCTTCGGCGGTGACCGCACATGTGTTCACGATATGCGCGTTCTTCAGACCAGCGGTTTGCGCAAGATCTTTCATCGCCTCGGATTCATAGGCATTCAGGCGGCAGCCCAAAGTGGTAAAGCGCGGTACATCGGTCATGAGTGCGCCGCGATAAAATCAGCGGTGAATTCACCCGATGCCACATGCATGGTCGGACCTGTCATCCACACCCCGTCATCACGCCAATCAATGTGCAACGTACCCCCATCCAGATCGACGCGAACCTGGCGTCCCGTCAATCCACGTCGCGCGGCCGCAACGGCGGTGGCGCAGGTGGATGATCCCGATGCCATCGTCACCCCAACGCCGCGTTCCCAGACCCGCATGCGCAGGTGGTTTTCGCCAATTACAGACGCAAACTGTACGTTTGTACGTTGCGGGTAAAGCGGATGATGCTCAATCTCTGCGCCGCGTGCGGCCAAATCTATCGCTTCGGCGTCCTCGACGAAAAAGGTGCAATGGGGATTGCCCATGCCCGTTGCTGTCGGTTCGCCGTCAATGGGAAGATGCAAAGTATCCATTTCACGCGCCAACGGAATTTCATCCCATCGCAGTTGCGGCGCGCCCATGTTGACAGATGTCAACCCATTGCCCGCATCCTTGGCATACAGATCGCCACGCGCCGTTGTGATATGCAGGTCGGATTGACCGGTTTCATCCATCAGATACCGCGCGATACAGCGTGTCGCGTTGCCACAGGCTGCGGATGTGGATCCGTCAGAATTGTAGAACACCAAATGCGCATCTGCGGCACCCGCTTCGATCACAGCCAGCTGATCAAACCCGATGCCCATGTGCCGATGTGCAATCGCGGTGATCAAACCTTCGCTCAAAGGAATCGGAGTCGCGCGGGCATCCACGACGACAAAGTCGTTTCCCAGCCCGTGCATCTTCATAAACGGTAAAGTATGTCTGTGTTTTTGCGTCATAACCCGCCATATACGCCCGAGTTGCAAATGAATCCAGAGATTGTCAAATTTATTTCACTTTCGGGGTTGACCCCGTGCACGCTTCTTTCTAATACGCCCTCCAGTGGGCCCGTAGCTCAGTTGGTAGAGCAACTGACTTTTAATCAGTGGGTCACAGGTTCGAATCCTGTCGGGCTCACCATTTATTTCAAAGGCTTAGCTGAGATATGCTGAGCCTTTTGTTTTTTCGAGCCAGACATAGAGCCAGACAAATTGACGTGAACCAGCGTCAAATCACGTTATTGGTGTCTTGTTGTTTGCGTTTATAAATGCCACGCGCGTGCGCGCTCACGCTTCGTAACACCCATGCGTGAAATTGAGGTTAACTGATAATAATCCAACAAAAATTAAGTTTATCTTGTTGTGCAATCAATTTGGTTACCAAACCTGTTACAAGTGGTCGAATAGGTCGGCGGACCCTGTAGTGCTCTGCCAACATCAATAAAACGAATTGCATTACTTGATTAAATCACTGTAGTCTGAGTTCTGAATTCAAGGAGCGGGCAGCATGAAACCATTGACATCAGTACCAAGCAGAACCGAGCAGGTTTACTCCGCAATTCGTGAAAGCATTTGCGATTGTAGTTTGGAGCCGGGGACACATTTGGTGCAAGAGGACCTTGCTGCGATGCTTGGAGTTTCGCGCCAACCGATCCAGCAGGCGATGCTGCTTTTGAAAAACGATGGCCTTGTCGTCGAACATGGTGCGCGCGGGTTGTATGTTGCGCCCATCGATCGTGCCGAGACGGTCGATCGGTATCAAATTAGATTGATGTTGGATAAATTGTCTGTCCGACAAGTTGCAGAACGAGCGCGCTCAGATGATGGATTTAAATCGCAGTTGCGTCGCGAAGGGGATGAAATCTTGAAATCCGGCAAAATCGCGCTGGGAACGGGGACTGCGGCGGATGCGGTCCGCCACGACGTGGAATTTCATTCGTTGTTTTATCATTTGTCCGGAAACTCGATGGTTTTTTTGACAGCTGAGCCGCATTGGTATTTTTTACGGCGTGTCATGGTTGCGGTTTTGATGCATGCGGATCGTGGTACGATCGTCTGGGATCAACACAAGGAAATCTTGGACGCTGCGGTTGCAGGTGATGTTGAACGGGTGGACGCGCTTGCCAGTGATCATATAACGGGTGCTCAAAACGCCCTCTTTGCCGCGCTTGAGACACGCTTGGAGACCAATTCTTTCTTCTCGTTTCGGTCCTGATACAGTCGCATCAAATTTACGAATCGTAATAAATTTTGAAAGGAAGCAGAATTAAATCGCTGCTTCCTTTTGTCATTTATCGCGCAAAAATTTCGATTTTTTCTGATTTAATCGAATAATATCTATGTGATAAATAAATTATTTTAAATCACAGTTGACAGAAGATTCATTAATCAACATTCTGAATTCAGAATACAGAATGCTACAATAGGAGGCATGAATGACTAAAACGCTGCTCACAATGGGGGATATGCTTGAAACGCACGCGCGGTTGAATTCTGCGTGCTTGGGCGCACGTGACCTTGAGCGCAGTTTAACCTTTTTCCAGTGGAACGACCGAGCGCGTCGTCTCGCGAATGCGTTGTTGGGGATGGGCTTGGAAAAAGGCGATCGTGTCGCAATTTTGGCCTATAATCGGTTAGAATGGGCAGAGCTTTATGCGGCAACAGCCAAAGCCGGACTGATCGCGGTACCTCTGAATTTTCGACTAAGCCCGATTGAGATGAAATTTATTCTCGATGACTGTGGCGCGTCTGCCGTCATTGCGCAGGATGATCTTTTTGGTGAGATAGAAGAAATTCGGTCCACGCTACATATCGATCAAGATCGTTTTGTGATTTTTGGCGGGAAAAAAGCGGTCGGTTGGCGTGATTATGAAAACCTGATCGAGCAAGCAACCGACGACAAGCCAAACGTCGTTGTCATCGATTCAGATCCTTGGGCGCTGATGTACACATCGGGTACCACCGGCAAGCCCAAGGGGGTCATCCGCAGCCATCGTGGCATGGCGCTGTTGTCATCGGCGACAGAAGTTGAATTGGGGATAAATCGCAAGGATGACGCGCTGTTGGTCATGCCAATGTGTCATGCGAATTCCCTGAACTTTTTCTGTTCATTTGCCTATCGCGGCGCGGTTACCACGATTTATTCACGGGCCTCTTTTGATGCAAAAGAAGCCTTGGACGTTATGGAACAGATTGGATCAACCTTCACGTCGCTGGTTCCAACCCATTACATCATGATGCTTTCGCATGCGCGGTCAGAAAATCGCAAGCGCGATCTGGGTAAGATGACCAAAATGATGATCTCTTCTGCGCCTGCACGCGCAGAGACCAAGCGCGAAATTATGGAAATGTTCCCCAACTCGGGCCTTTTTGAACTTTATGGATCATCAGAGGCAGGTTGGGTGACGATGTTACACCCCGATGAACAGTTTACCAATCTTGGTACGGTGGGGCGCGAATGTGTCGGGTCTGCGCCGATCCGATTGCTGGATGATGACGGGAACGAAGTGCAAGATGGGGATGCCGGCGAATTGTTTTCCTGCACGCCCTATACCTTCGAAGGTTATTGGAACCTTCCTGAAAAAGACAAAGAAGCCTTTCGCGGCGATTATTGCAGCGTCGGAGATATGGCCCGCCGTAATGCGGACGGGTTCATCCAGCTGATTGATCGCAAGAAAAACATGATTATTTCAGGCGGAGAAAACATCTATCCAACTGAGGTTGAGGCTGTTTTAGGGGCCTGTGAGGCCGTCAAAGATGTGGCCGTGATCGGGCTGCCAGACGACAAGTGGGGCGAAACCGTCCATGCGGTTGTCGTGCTGCATCAGGGCAAAACAATAACGGCCGAGGATCTTTTGGCGTGGTGCGAAAATCGCATTGCACGCTTTAAACGTCCGCGCACGATTAGCTTTGTTTCAGATGATCAAATTCCGCGAACGGCCACTGGAAAGGTGCAACATGGCGAATTAAAACAACAAATTTTAAGCAGACTTTCCGCGTCTGAACACTCAATCGGAGCAAAGCAATGACACATGTGCAAGATTTAAATGCCGATACATTTTCGGTTGCAGCTTGGGTTGCTCAGTTTCTCAAGGCCCGCGGTATTGATCGTATTTTTGGTCTACAAGGCGGGCATATCCAGCCGATCTGGGACCATGCCGCGCGTTTAGGGATACGCATTGTTGACGTACGCCACGAAGTGGCCGCCGTTCATATGGCGCACGCACATGCGGAATTGACCGGTGGATTTGGAGTGGCAATGGTGACGGCTGGTCCGGGTGTTACGAACACGGTCACTGCTGTTGCGAACGCATCGTTGGCACGGATCCCGCTGTTGGTGATCGGCGGATGCACGTCGCGCCCACAAGCGAATATGGGTCCTTTGCAAGACATTCCACATGTCGATATTATGAAACCAGTCGCGCGTCACGCACGCACGGCCCGTGTCGCCGATCAAGTCATTCGTGAATTGGACGAAGCTGTTGCGCGTGCAATGGGTGACGGCGGCGAGCCTGGGCCCGTATATATTGAAATCCCAACTGATGTTTTGCGCACTCATTTGCCAGAACACATGGTTTTGAAGGATTGGGTCTCTCCTAAGGCGCCTCGTACAACGCTCCCTAATCCTTCAGAAGTCCAAGAAGCCGCCCAAGCGCTGTGGTCTGCGCGTCGACCTGTTATTGTGACAGGGCGGGGGGCAAATCTGTCGTCCGATGCTTTGGTCGGTCTCTTGAATAAAACAGGTGCGCTTTATCTGGATACGCAGGAATCACGCGGTCTTGTGCCAAGCACGCACCCATCCTTTGTTGGAGCGATGCGCGGCGTCGTGATGCAGGATGCCGATTTGGTCGTCACGGTCGGGCGTCGATTGGATTACCAGCTTGGCTATGGGTCACCTGCCGTGTTTCCGCATGCGCGTTTCGTACGCATTTCCGACACTGCCAGTGAATTGATTGATAATCGCCGAGGTACGCCAGAAATTTTGGCAACCCCCTCAATCGCGTTGGCCGAAATTTTAAAAGCAGGCGAAATGCTGGGTGCTCCAAATCTGGATCGTGATTGGGCAAATACGATGCGCGCAAAACATGCAAAGCGTGCAGACACATCCGCACGTGAGATCCCTCAGGTTGGTGAGGACGGTAAGATTCACCCGATGGCGATCTTTGATGTGTTGGAACGCGTCGTGGATCAAGATTACATTGCCATAGCGGATGGCGGTGATTTCTTAAGCTTTGCGCGGGTTGGCCTCACGGCCTCAACCTATTTGGATGCAGGTGCATTCGGGTGTTTGGGCGTAGGTGTCCCCTATGCGACTGCCGCAAGTCTTGCGTTCCCAGAACGTCAGGTCATTTGCGTGACGGGCGACGGCGCGTATGGTTTGAACGCGATGGAAATTGATACAGCCCTGCGACATGGGGCAAAGCCCGTTATTATCGTTTCAAACAATGCAGCATGGAACATCGAGAGATATGACCAATCGGAAAACTACGGTGGTCGTGTCGTCGGGACGACATTGCGCCATTCGGACTATGCTGGGATGGCGACAGCGCTTGGTTTACATGCGGAACGGGTCGAAGATCCGCGTGATCTGCAGGCCGCAATTGAACGCGCGATTGCGCATGCGCCTGCGGTTGTTGATGTTGTTACCTCACAATTTGCGGTGTCATCAGATGCGACCAAAGGATTGGGATTTGTTCCTGATTATCAACCTTTGACAGTTTGGGATGACGCCGAACGCAAGCGGAGGGAAGAGTTGTGAACAGCTACCTAAGCTCTCTCTTTTCGGTCGCGGGTCGCCGCGCGATTGTCACGGGCGCCTCTGGGTCTTTGGGGGCGCAGTTTGCACGATGCCTCGCGCAGGCTGGGGCAGATGTGGTTTTGGCCGCACGTCGCATTGAACCCATGGAAGCATTGCGCGACGAGCTGATCAAAATCGGTGCGCGTGCGCATGTCGTGAGCATAGATCTGGAAGCGTCACACTCTGTTGATGACGCATTTCGCCTCGCCCAAGATTGGGCCGGCGCACCGATTGATATCGTGATCAATAACAGCGGCATCGCATCCCCCAACGCGTTGCTCGATCAATCAGATGACGAATGGAACACTGTGATGACTGTGAACCTGAACGGTGCGCGGCGTGTGGCAAATGCGGCGGTGCGTCGGATGATTGACGCGGGCGTACACGGTTCCATTGTGAATGTTGCATCCATTTTGGGCGTGCGCCAAGGGGCAGGTGTTGCGGCTTATGCGACGTCAAAAGCGGCGTTGGTGCAATTAACAAAACAACAAGCGCTTGAGTGGGCGCGCCACAATATCCGCGTGAATGCCTTGGCACCGGGGTACATCGAAACCGATCTGAATCGGGACTATTTTGCCACTG
>Ga0181584_10002858_pt1 | contig 13256 bp, 8 predicted proteins | sample 071ome_30_FD_132462 | JGI IMG/M metagenome (GOLD analysis project Ga0181584, IMG submission 132462) | Coastal salt marsh microbial communities from the Groves Creek Marsh, Skidaway Island, Georgia - 071406AT metaG (megahit assembly) | ecosystem: Environmental > Aquatic > Marine > Intertidal zone... | reverse complement strand
CGTTCGATATGCGCAGGCGAAAGCCCTGCCCGTTCGCGCAGCTCGGCCACATCCTTGAACGCGCCGCCTTCTGCACGTGCTGCAACGATCTTCGCGGCAATATGCTCCGGCAGGCCATCGACCTGCCTTAGGCCCATACGCATGGCGATGTCTTTTCGCTCGCGCCGGGAAATGGCATCACTTTCAAGCGTATTGTCCCACATGGAATGGTTCACATCCGCCGGCAGCACCTCCACCCCATGCTCGCGCGCATCGCGCACGATCTGCGCCGGAGCGTAAAATCCCATCGGCTGCGAGTTGAGCAGAGCGCAAGCGAAAGCAGCGGGAAAATGGCATTTGAGCCAGCTAGAGACATAGACCAGATGCGCAAAACTGGCCGCATGGCTTTCGGGGAAACCATATTCGCCAAAGCCCTTGATCTGGTTGAAGCAGCGCTCGGCAAAATCCGGGTCATAGCCGCGCGCAACCATTCGCCCGACCATCATATCCTCCAGCTCATGCACCATGCCGCGCGACCGGAAAGTCGCCATTGCTTTCCTCAACCGATTGGCCTCCGCGCTGGAGAACTTCGCTGCATCAAGCGCGATTTTCATCGCTTGCTCCTGAAAGATCGGCACACCCAGCGTGCGCGCAAGGATGCTGGAAAGTTCATCCGGTGGGCCATGCTCTGGCGCTGGAGCAGGAATTTGCACTGGTTCCGCCCCCCTGCGGCGCTTCAGATACGGATGCACCATATCACCCTGGATCGGACCGGGGCGGACAATGGCGACCTGAATCACAAGGTCATAGAACTCCCGCGGGCGCAGGCGGGGAAGCATATTCATCTGCGCGCGGCTTTCGACCTGAAACACGCCGAGCGAATCCCCGCGCCTCAGCATCGTGTAAGTTTCCGGGTCTTCACGCGGAACAGTGGCCAGTGTCAGCGTTCGGTCATGATGCACCTCTAGCAAATCAAAGCATTTCTTGATGCAGGTCAGCATCCCCAAGGCCAGCACATCGACCTTGAGAATGCCAAGCGCTTCGATGTCATCCTTGTCCCATTCGATGAAACTGCGATCAGGCATGGCGCCATTACCGATCGGCACGGTTTCGGTCAGCGCTTCTTCCGTCAGGATGAAGCCGCCGACATGCTGGCTGAGATGACGCGGCATACCGATCATCTGTTCCGCCAGCTTGATAACCCGCTTCAAATGCGGATCGCGTACATCCATGCCGGTTTCACGCACATGCTTTTCCGCAATCTCGCTGCCGTAACTGCCCCAGACGGTGCGCGCGAGCGTGCTAGTGACATCCTCTGAAAGCCCCATCACCTTACCGACTTCGCGGATCGCCATGCGCGGACGGTAATGGATCACTGTCGCCGCCAGACCGGCGCGATGTCGACCGTATTTCCTATAGAGATACTGGATCACTTCCTCACGCCGCTCATGCTCGAAATCGACATCGATATCGGGCGGTTCTTTGCGTTCCTCAGAGATGAAGCGATCAAACAGCAGCTGATGTTTCGCCGGGTCGACACTGGTGATTTCCAGACAATAGCAGACCGCGCTGTTCGCAGCAGAGCCCCTGCCCTGACACAGGATCGGCGGATCAACGCTACGCGCGAAATCGACGATATCCTTGATAGTGAGGAAATAGCGCGCAAGATCGAGCTTACCGATCAACTCCAACTCGCGCTTTAATGTTTGCCGCACACTATCCGGAATGCCCCCCGAATATTCACTGGCAGGATAACGCCGAGCCGCTCCCGCCCATGTCTCGCTTTCGAGATATTGCTGAGGGGTCATTCCATCGGGATAGATATCTTCGGGATATTCATAGCGCAGCTCTTCAAGGTTGAATTCGCATGCATCGGCCACATCGCGCGCCGCTGAGATCGCGTGTGGCCAGCGTTCAAACAGCCTCTGTATCTCTTGTGGGCTTTTCAGGTGCCGTTCTGCATTCGCTGCAAGCAGATGTCCCGCTTCGGCAACCTTGGTCTTGTGCCGGATCGCGGTCATCACATCTTGCAAGGGCCGTTTGTCAGCGCTTGCATAGTGCACGTTGTTAGTGGCGAGCAGGCTGAGGCTGTTCGCTTTGGCCAGCGTATCAAGCCGCTCGATCCGTGCCACATCATCGCCGCGATAGAGATAACTCGCTGCGATATGGTGCAGTGTCGGAATCCCCGCCGTTAAATGCGGGAGAAGTTCCGCAAAACTGCCTGACACGCTATCGGAAAGCTCACTATTGATATCGAGCGCGATTACATTGTTGGCCCAGGCAGGAATGGTGAAGCGTGCGCTCAAATCATCCGGCGGAATCAGGATCAGCTGCACATCTTCGGCATGTTCGGCGAGCATGGCGAGCGAAATTTCGCACACTCCCTTGTCCTGCCATTCCCCGCTTAGCGTCTGCATTCGACCTGCGCTGATCAGCTTGCATAATCGGCCGTAAGCAGCCCGATTTCTAGGGTATGCAAGAAATGCAAGGCCCTCGACCGTCTCTATCCGAGTGCCGATAACCGGCCGCATTTTCAACGTTGTAGCCTCGCTGTGAATACGCACAACGCCTGCAAAGGAATTCACATCTGCAATGCCAATGGCGTCATAACCAAGGGCGTATGCCGTACTCACCAAATCCATGGCATCGGATGCACCGCGCAAGAAACTGAAGCAGCTAACCAGGCCCAGCTCTACAAATGCTGCGCGCGCAGGCAGCACAATGGCATCGGGATCAATGTGGATCCGGCGCTTGGCAGGTGTCAGCGGTGTATCGGGCATAGTTCACATAGATTGACCTTCTGGATCAAACTTATGTTCACTAAATGTTCTAGATCAACTTTTCAAGCAGAGTGGGGCAAAAGACGAGCAAAGGATCAGGCGGCGTTGCCCGTGCTCTTAGATTCCTTGCTCTTCAAGCGTACATTGTAGAGGAAATCCACAATCGCCGGATGCATCTTGCCCAGCGGCGTGCGTACACCATCGATTTTGAGAACGACGGCCTCTCCCGCCTCGGCAAAGCCATGACGGCCTTTGATCTTGCAGCCACCCTCGGACACGTCGATCACTTCGACATAGACCGAACGCGAACGCATCCGCCCTTGCACGAGCAGATCCAACGGCTTGCGCACCGATATACGAATTGATTCAGTACCTTCCATGGCCACATTTATGCCGGAAAAGAGTAAAGAAACGGCTACTTATCAAATTCCATGTGATTTTAGTTAGTTGGTCATTAGCCATATAGTCCGTGTAAGTACCAAAGCGACAAATCGCCCCGCCCATCACCGCTGATTCCATGGCGGTAGATCCAGTATCTCCGCCCTTCTCCATCTTCGATCCGGTAATAGTCACGCAGTCGTGCGGTGGACCTTTCACGCCACCATTCGGGCGCAATCCGTTCAGGCCCCTCCACACGTGTGACTTCGCGCACGCTCCCGCGCCAACGAAACGAGCGTGGGTGACCGTCTGGCGACGCATAAAGCACGGAAATCCTTTCGGGCCGGTCGAGCAGCTTCAGCGGCCGCTGATGGAAGGCGAGTTCGCCTTGAATCACTGGCTGCGGTTCTAACGGAGCCCGCCAGCGCTGCGCACGCTCGGGCATATGGCTCGCATGCGGCACAGGGCGTTGCACAGCCTGCTTGCCGAGCCGCACCGTTAGCCGGTCAACACAAGCATTAAGCGAAGTGCCCTGCTTTTCTACTGCGCTTTCAATATCTCGCTGATCGAGCGCTAATGGTTCAGCCCAACTTGCGCGTAGACGCAGAAATTCGATCCCGAAGCCGGCATCAACATCGTCCAGTTTGGCAGCAAACAACCGGCATATATGTACGGGGTCACGGGTAGATGCAGACAGCTCTAGCGCGCGGATCACAACCTCGCCATCCACTCGCCACAATCCGAGCTCCAGACGCCGCGCGCCTTCGCCCTTGCCTTCCAGTTCGCGCGCCATGTCATCCGCCAGATCGCGCATCACCTGATCTAGCAGGTCGCGATGGCGAATCGGTTCCATCAAGCGGCGCTCGACCAGCGGTACATTCTGCGGAATGACCGGCAGCAGCGGCTCTGGCACCCGCCCCAGCAGCTGATCCATTCGCACCAGCGGATTGGAAGCCGGAGATTTGCGATTGCGGAACCGCCGCTGGAGCGCATCGCGCCCTACCCCGTTCAGATCCTCCAAGCGTTTGAGCCCCAGACGGCGCAGCACTGTCAGTATATCGGGATCCAGCCTTAAGGCTGCGACCGGCAATTGCCCCAGTCGCATCACCGCATCATCCTGAGGACCGAGGATCACCTCAATCGGCCCATAATGCGCCAATGCCCATGCTGCACCTGCTGTGGACGCAATCGCGAGCCTTGCGGAGATATCGCGCGCTACAAACGCCGCCTGTGCGTCAGCTATCAAGCGCTGCTCCCCTCCGAACAGATGTGCCACGGCTGTGACATCAACGATCAATCCGTCCGGTGCATCTAGCGCACTCCATGGCCCCCAGCGCCGCGCCCACAGCGCGAGCTTCTCCAGGAAAGCAAGATCACCTGCCGGATCTGCTGGAGCTGTCTGTATCTCAGGACACAAAGTGCGGGCATCGGCCAGCATTGTTCCAACACGCGCCCCGGCCAAGCGCGCTGCTTCATTGATTGCAGCAATCCGCGGCCCATGCGCGCTCTCGCGGATCAGGACAGTAGGAGCGGCGTCCGCACCCTCCCCGCGTTTAATGCCGTTAGAGAGCCGCCAGCGATCGACCGCCAGCTGTGTGAACCAGATCGACATGATCCGCCGCGGTTGCGACTGACGCGTCTCCGGGTGATAGCTTTTGCGATCGAGCGGCGATGAGACCACTGCCGTCATCGCTCATACTCCATTCTCCAGGTGGGTGCGCACGCGCGCGAAACAGCTCTGCCCGCCAGCTCGACCAGCCAGGTGCAGCGCGGTTCCAGCGCGGCAGTGCAGATGGAGCGGACACAACCTTCCAACGCATCCGCGCAGAAGACAGGTCTGGTGATGCATCAAGCCGCACCAGCCAGAGCGGAACGCCGTGTTTTTCAGCGGCCAGGCTTAATCGCCGTGACGCAGTAAAATTAAGCCCGCGCGGATTGCCTGCAATCTCTCCCAGAACGAAAGCCAAGTCACGGCAGCGCAACCCCTCTTCCAGCGCGAACAGCGCATCTTCGGGGGACTTGGCTTCAACATGGATCAACCGGTGGCGCAGTTCCTCTGGCAGTCCATGCACATAAGGGCGCCCGCCCAGCCGCACAGCAGATGTATCCTGCACCCACAGAACCTGCCGCCGATCCTCTTGCGCTGGCGCGTTTCCCCTTGCCGCGACTTGCATCGCGTCACGCGCTAGCGACAGCGCCAGCCCTGCCCCTGCAGCCTCATCCCCGCGCGCAAACACTTCGCTATGCTGAGGTGCGGGGAGGCCCGGCCTCCAGCGAGGTAGACGCGTACGGATTAGCGCTGATGCACTGTCGGTACATGCATTCGCAGCAAGAATTTTTGCAGCAGGATAGGCAGTATGGGACATAGCAGAACGACTCATTTGTTCTTATTATGTTCCATCACCTTCCATTTGGCAATGACTGGCAATGCTTCACCCACGAAAAAGGCCGGAGGATCGCTCCCCCGGCCCTAATCTCAATCTTGCGGTCAAATCAGGCAAACAGGCCCGCCAGCAAAATAACCGTCAATGCAATCGGGCACACAAACCTGACCAGCGCGCGCCAAGTCTGGTGCAGAACCCCGTCCAGACCATTCTCATCATCGATCAGCTTGGCATCAGCGATCCAGCCAACAAAGATACAAGTCAGGATCGCACCAATCGGCATGAACAGTTTCGCGGTTACACCATCAAGCGTATCGAAGAAATTGGTCTCAGCGAATAATGGGATGAAGTTAAGCGGATAGAACTCAGCCATTTCGTCGAACGAAAGCGAAGCAAACACGCCAAGCACCGCGGCGCCCAAACCTACGATCAGTGTCGCAATCGGGCGCGTGATGTTGAACTTCTCGAACACATAAGCCGTGGGTGCTTCGAGCAAGCCAACGGAACTGGTGAGCGCCGCAAAAAAGACCATGATGAAAAACGCGAGACCAATCAGCGAACCGAACGGCATGGCCTGGAACGCAATCGGCAGAGACTGGAACATCAAACCGGGCCCGGCGCTCGCTGAAAGTCCAGCAGCAAAAACGATTGGAAAGATTGCCAGACCCGCAAGCATCGCAACGGCGGTGTCGGCGCCAGCAATAATACCGGACGTTTCGCCCAAGTTGGTGTCGCGATTAGCATAGGATCCGTAAGTTATCATACCTGCCACACCGAGAGAGAGCGAGAAGAACGCCTGCCCGACGGCAGCGAGCATGACTTCACCAGTCAACTTGGAGAAGTCAAACGTGAACAGATAGGCGACCGCTTCGCCGAAGTTGCCAGTAAAAGCACCATAGACCGTGATGCCGAGGAAGAGCGCGAAAAAGATGGGCATCAGGTAGACAGCAACCCACTCGATCCCGCTCGAAATCCCGCGTGCTACAAAAAACATTGTCACGGCAAGGAAGCCGAGATTGAGCCCCACCATCAGCCCACCATTGCCGAATAATCCCGGCAGCAGACCTTCAACATCACTCGCTGCGCGACCTTCAAACGCACCGCCAGCAAGGCCGGTCTGGAATAGATCACCAACAAAAACGCCGATGTAATAGACAACCCAGCCGCCCACGACGCAGTAGAAGCTGAGGATCAGGAAAGCGCCGAGAACGCCCAGGGAAGCAAGAATACTCCAGCCTTCATGTGCATTGGAATCGCGCGCGACGCGGCGCACACTTTCCGGCGCATTTGCCTGGCCGTGTCGACCAATCAGAACTTCCGACAACAAAACCGGCAAGCCGATCAAAAGCACGCAGAAAATGTAGAACAGAACAAAGGCCCCGCCGCCATTCTCTCCGGCTTCTGCCGGGAAGCGCCACATATTACCAAGGCCCACGGCCGAGCCAACTGCTGCCAGAATGAATGCGCTACGCGATGACCAATTCTCGTGGGTCTTGCCTGTTGCTGCCATAGTTTAAAGATTTTCCCTCTAGCGCACGTTCCCCGACGTGCTCTCTTGTGGAATGCCTTCTGCAAGAAAATTACGCCCGCGCCAAGTGGCTTAGCTTTGCCTTATCCCCACAGCACCGCTAAAGCGGCGACATGTCTACGACTTTTCAACTCGATACGAGCACGAGCAGGGCAACGCCCACACCAAAGCCACGCAAGCGGCTGACTGTTCCAAAGATTCGCGATCACAAGAAAGACGGCCAGACTAAAGAGCCGCTGGTCATGCTGACCGCTTACACGGCGCGGCAAGCGCAACTGCTCGACACGTATTGCGACATTCTGCTTGTGGGGGATTCACTGGGGCAGGTGATTTACGGGCTTGATTCCACCTTGCCAGTAACGGTCGATATGATGATCGCACACGGCGCCGCCGTCGTGCGCGGCAGTTACCACGGCGTTGTCATCGTCGATATGCCATTTGGATCCTACGAAGGTTCAAAAGAGCAAGCATTCGAAACTGCAAGCCGCATCATGGCGGAAACAGGCTGCGCTGCTGTAAAGCTGGAGGGTGGTCAAGCGATGGCGGAGACGATTTCATTTCTGACCAACCGTGGCATTCCCGTGATGGCTCACGTCGGGCTGACGCCTCAGGCCGTGAACGTCTTGGGCGGCTATGCGGCCCGCGGACGTTCACAACAGGAACATGACAAGATCCTGGGGGACGGTAAAGCCGTTCAGGATGCCGGTGCGTTTTCTGTCGTAGCCGAAGGGGTTTTGGAGCCGATTGCAATCGCACTCACCAAATCACTCGAAATCCCGGTCATTGGCATTGGCGCGTCTGCACAATGTGATGGCCAAGTGCTGGTAACCGAGGACATGCTGGGCATGTTCGAACGCGTGCCTCGCTTTGTGAAGAAGTATGATGACATTGCAGGAATGATCGACAGGACGGTTGCGCAGTACGCAGAGGAAGTACGCGCACGTACATTCCCGACTGCGGACCAGACCTATCAACCGAAAAGCTAAGAACTGATGCAGACCTTGCTTCGATATTACAGCTTCTCGCTGGCATTTTCAGCGGCCTGCCTTGCACTTGCGGTTTGGTACGGCTGGGCGAGCACGGGAAACGTAACCGCGACGTTGGGCATCCTCTGGATTGTTCTCGTACTTTCCATCCTCGAAGTCTCGTTGAGCTTCGACAATGCGGTCGTGAACGCCACAGTGCTGCGCAATATGGATCCGGTTTGGCAGCGACGTTTTCTAACTTGGGGTATCCTGATCGCCGTGTTCGGCATGCGGATCATTTTTCCGATCGCAATTGTCGCCGTCGCGGCGCAAGTCGGTCCGGTCGAGGCGATCAATCTCTCCCTCAATAACCCGGACGAATACCAGCGTATTGTCTCTGACGCTCACGTCGGCATTGCCGGCTTTGGCGGCGCGTTCCTTGCGATGGTGGGCCTGACATTCTTCTTTGAAGAAGACAAGGAAGTGCATTGGATCGCGATGCTTGAACGCAGTATCAATCACTTCTCCAGTGTTCCCGCGATTGAGATCGGACTGGTGTTGAGCGTGCTCTACGGCGTGTCGACGCTGCTCCCGCCGGAGGACACGATCACATTCCTCACCGCAGGCATCCTTGGCCTTGTCACTTTCATCGGCGTGCAGGCAATCTCTTCCCTGCTGGAAGAAGCAGAGGCAAAGAAGCGCGCGGCGGGCATTGTGGTCAAGTCCGGCCTAGGCGGTTTTCTTTATCTTGAAGTGCTGGATGCCAGCTTCAGCTTCGACGGCGTAATCGGTGCATTTGCGCTTTCGAACAATATGGTGATCATCGCGCTCGGGCTCTCGGTTGGGGCAATCTTCGTCCGCTCCATTACCATTCACTTGGTGCAAACGGGAACGCTATCGCACTATCGCTATCTCGAGCATGGCGCCTTCTGGGCAATCATCGTGCTTGGCGGCATTATGTTGTTCTCCGCCAAATTCCACATCCCCGAAACAATCACTGGCCTGCTCGGCGCAACCCTGATCGGATTGAGTTTCTGGTGGTCCGTACGGCACAATCGCCGCGAAGGCAGTGAGAAGATCGACCTCAACTCTGCGCCGCAAGACGGTTAGCAATAGGTGCCGCTACTACTAGCTGTATGAAGTGATATGCGATCAGCGGAATCAAGACCACGCCTGCTATTGCCGGGTCGAACATCAGCGTTGCCAGCGGCGCGCCCATAGCCAGGCTTTTCTGGGTTCCGGCAAACAGGAACGCGATACGGTCTTCGCGTGTCTTGGTGAGCAAGCCACCCGCGCTCCAGGAACCGACAATGGCATAAACGAGATAGATACACACAGCGGAGAGCGCAAACAGCCACGCTGTGCCGTCTATTCTGTTCCATATCCCTTCGCTCAACGCACCGCTCATCGCGACATAGACCGCGATGGCGATCGGAACTCTATCAGTCCATTTAGTCAGCGCTGGGTTCTGGGTAACAATTTCGCCAAAGCGGGGCTGAAGGAGCTGACCCAAAGCAAACGGTAGCAGCAAGACCGTTGCGATCTTGACCAGCACTTCGCTGTGAAATGCAACCACCTCACTGCCCGCAAGCAATGCGAACAATGGCGCGCTTAGGAATACGCCGAGAATATTGAGCAGCGCGGCTGCGACAACGGCATGCGCAACATTTCCGCCTGCCATTGAGGTGTAAACTGTGGCCGATTGAATCGTTGAGGGCAGTGCACCAAGGTAGAGAAAACCTACTGCCAACAGGGCTGGAAACAGCCCTCCGCCCAGCTGCCAGATCGCCCAACCGCCAAACAGCATCGCACCAAATACCCATAGCGCCAAGGCACCGTGGAATCGCCAGTCAGTGGCGCCCCGCACAACCTGGTCGCGTGGCAGGCGCAAGCCATTGAGAAAGAACAGGACGAAGATCGCCGCGTTGGCAATCCATTGTCCCAATTCCTGGCGAGATTCTGGTACAGGAACAAGGATTGCCAGGACCAAGGCAAGGATCAGCAAGCGGACCATCGGGTCAAAAACACGGGCAAGCGGCGCAAGCATGCTTCGCCAGTGGCCTGCCAACCCGATTCTGTCGAGGGCGCGGTTTAAAACCTCCCCCGATCAGAGAGCTTTACCTGCAATGGCAGCGCGATATCGCTAACCTCATCGAGGAAAGGCGTGCCCCCGGCTGAGTTCTCGATCTTGCCTTCAGTCGTCTTCACGGCTTCCGCGAATGCGCCCTTCTCGTGACCGAATAACTAACTTTCCAACAGATTTTCAGGGATAGCTGCGCCACGATCTCATCGCTGGGCCTCCGTATTGATAGACCCAAGCAGCCTCAAGCACACGGGCGACGACGACGGTGATCCCTGGGAACGTCCCGAATGCTTAATTCAAACTGGTCGAGAGACCGAACCTTGGACTACTCTTAATGAGCAGAAGTGAAATGTCGGTAAACTTTACACTAGCGCCCTAAATTGCAGAGATCGCGGCACTCCAGTGGTTAAGCAGTGATAATCGTTAACGTCGATCCAAGCCTTGAAACTCGAATGGTGTCACTCCTCGGGCAAGCCGATCAACCTGGAGCGGTGCCCCGCTTGGTGGAAGCGAACGCTGCCTGCAACCTTCCCGATAACATCTTGCGCACCCCAGACCGATTGCTTCTGCAGATTCAGGATCGAGAGACAGCCCCTTGGCGGCTGACAACTGGGCTGCGAAGCGCGCTTCCACACCCAGAACGATGACAAATCTAGCCTGATCACCTGCGCCAATCGCGTCGACTGTCCGCGCGATGGTTATCCAATGGGTGGGGCCAGCATCAACGCCCTCGACAAACACAGACTGCACGCAAAGATCGCCCCGACGTTCAAATGCAGTATGCACGATCCACAACGGGCAAGATACATCACTTTCCAACAAGGTAGCGCCGCTTGCACCTGAGAACCGTTTTGAAAACTGCCCGGCCCGATCGATCCGCGCCATGAAGAACGGCAATCCGCGCTGTCCGACGCGCTGCAATGTTGTGAGACGATGCGCTAGTTGCTCAAAGCTCACGCCAAACCGACGTTGTAGTACCGTGAAGTCATAGCCTGTCTGCTCGCAGGCCCGCAGGAATCGCCCATAGGGCATCAGCAAGGCGGCCGCGAAGTATGCCGTTACGTGCCGTTCAAACAATTGCCGCGCGGCCGCGTCATCGAATTGAGGACCCGCCACAAGGCTTGAGATGGCCTCTCGCTGCTCAAGTGTGACCAGTTGTGCAGCAATCTGGAAATTGCGCGAGGAACGGTCGAGCATTTCGGATAGCTGGAGTTGTCGTGCGTGCAGGTCCAGGCGACGCACCGCGTTGGGCATCACCTCCAATGGGAGTATGCGAACGCTCAACTGGTGCTTCTCGCGCAGTCTCTCAGTCAACGCTGCGCCAAGATCGCTATTGGATAGCCGCAGCTCATCAGCAAGCTTCTCTGCCACTTCATCGATATCGGCAAAGTGGTTGCGCCAACGCTCAATCTCGCGCCGCGATTCTACCAGGCTATCATTAACGCCGCCAACGTCCTGCCCGGACCTGTCATAAAGACGTGCTAATGCCGCAGCGGCCTGAGGTGCTGAGTTGAGTAGCTCGCTTACTTCTTCCCGGTCGATATTCAGATCAGCGAAACGCTCATCGGCCAATCTGCGGGCAAGCCCATCGATTCCGCCAATGCTCTCGTCTTCTCTAAGCGTGCGCGGATCAAAGTCGAAGCGGTCAATGACTTGGATCAGAACTCTTGCCGACAAGGGACGCTGATTTCGCTCGATCAGGTTGAGATAGCTTGGACTGATACCCAGCGTTGCGGCCATCGCGGATTGAGTCATGCCTTCGCGCTTGCGTAGCCGCCTCAATGCAGGGCCAGCCAAAAGTGTATTGTCGCTCATTTCTGTGAATATATTTACATCATGACAAAAGAAAAGCCAAAAATACGCTCAATGAGACACGAATTTTTGTAACATTTCCTGTTCTCTCGCGCGTTTTTGCCGCAAACCGGCATTCAAGAGGCACCTCCCCGCCTCCGCAGGAGATTCAGATGACGTACTCAAACACAATCGCAGAACTTCGCAACACCATCGAAAAGAATGGCCCATCTTGGGATGCGATTGACGCGGAGAGCACAGCTCGCATGCGTATCCAGAACCGCTTCCCTACCGGCCTTGATATCGCGCGCTACACCGCGAAGATCATGCGCGAAGACATGGAAGCCTATGATGCAGACCCGGCAAACTACACCCAGTCGCTCGGATGCTGGCACGGTTTTATCGCCCAACAAAAGATGATCAGCATCAAGAAGCATTTCGGAAGCACCAAGCGACGTTACCTCTACCTGTCCGGCTGGATGGTTGCTGCGCTGCGAAGCGAGTTTGGTCCACTCCCCGATCAGTCAATGCACGAGAAAACCAGCGTTCCTGCCCTGATTGAAGAGCTCTACACATTCTTGAAGCAAGCCGATGCACGCGAACTGGGCGGAATGTTCCGCGAGCTTGACGTAGCCAAGGAAGCTGGCGACGCTGTTGCAACGCATCGCTTGCTGCACAGGATCGATAATTATGAAACGCATGTTGTGCCAATCATCGCAGACATTGATGCTGGATTCGGCAATGCGGAAGCAACTTACCTGCTTGCGAAGAAGATGATCGAGGCAGGTGCGTGTGCACTGCAGATCGAAAATCAGGTCTCCGACGAAAAGCAGTGCGGCCACCAGGACGGCAAGGTTACCGTTCCGCATGAGGAATTCCTGCAGAAGATCCGCGCGATCAGGCATGCATTCCTCGAGCTGGGCGTTGAGGATGGAGTCATCGTTGCCCGCACCGACTCGCTCGGTGCCGGCCTGACAAAATCTATCGCGTACACCAAGGAGGAAGGCGATCTGGGTGACCAGTACAACAGCTTCCTCGATTGCGAAGAAATTGCGCCTACAGACATCAATAATGGCGATGTATTCCTGAGCCGTGAAGGCAAGCTACTTCGTCCAAAGCGTTTGCCGTCAAACCTCTACCAGTTCCGCGCCGGAACAGGTGAGGATCGCTGCGTGCTCGACTGTATCACATCGCTTCAGCATGGCGCAGACCTGCTCTGGATCGAGACCGAGAAGCCACACATCGGCCAGATTGGCGGGATGGTTGATCGCATCCGCGAAGTCGTCCCGAATGCGAAACTGGTTTACAACAACTCGCCTAGCTTCAACTGGACGCTCAATTTCCGCCAGCAGGTTTACGATGCTTGGG
>Ga0181584_10002857_pt1 | contig 13259 bp, 9 predicted proteins | sample 071ome_30_FD_132462 | JGI IMG/M metagenome (GOLD analysis project Ga0181584, IMG submission 132462) | Coastal salt marsh microbial communities from the Groves Creek Marsh, Skidaway Island, Georgia - 071406AT metaG (megahit assembly) | ecosystem: Environmental > Aquatic > Marine > Intertidal zone... | reverse complement strand
CTTCTACTTTTACCTCGAGCCAAAGGGATGGTACAGAAACTGCAAAAATAGTCGCAGCCATCTTGTACTTTAAGAAACATCCGGGTTCGGTCTCCCTCACTAAAACCTGGAACAAACTCATTAACGGATTTAATGGGTTGATTATGAATTCGAGTTTTGGACTCTTTCTTTAGCTGTGTTAAGTGATGGATAAGATCAAACTTTTCAGCCGCCCCTAAAACCATGTCAACACCTGGAATTTCTGAAATCTCCCTTGGTTTTAGTTGTGCATAGCAACCCACGATTACGATGTAAGCATCAGAATTCGCTTTCAGTGCTTCACGCACCACTTTTTTACATTTGCGATCAGCATGATCTGTAACACTACAGGTATTGATTACATAAAGATCCGCACCTTCGTAAAATTGCTTCCGTTCAAAACCGTTCTTTTGGAGCTGCTGAGCAATGGTACTGCTCTCAGCAAAATTCAATTTACATCCGAGGGTATATAACGCAACTGAAGGTTTCAAGGTAACAAAATTAATACAATAGATGTTGACTTTAGAAGATCAAGGATGCTTCAAGTGCCAATGTGCTTATACGCAAACCAGAACCAGTGACAGGTGAAACACCTTCCACTTTAAAGTTATCATTCAAACTATTAATACCCACATTTAAATCAATGGCATAGCCATAATTTTCACTCATTTTTTGTACTCCGATGGATCCCAAAATTTCAATGGGCTTCAACGGAAGGTTATCCCACTGCTGAATGAAAACCTCTTGATTTAAAGGTACTTTATTAGGCCCTACATATAGTACGGATCTCATAATGTAGCTAGGAGTAACTCCTGCTGTAATGAACATCGCCTTTCTCCCTTTATTTGGATCGGTAGAAATCAGTACTTTCAAAGGAAGATCTACAGTAACCAAGCTTATGGATGTGTATGCTTGATTGACCGCAGTATCTGTAGATTTTGCATTGTTAAAATTACCCCCTCGAAAACGCACATCTAATCCTGCTTGGTAATGAAACCGACCTTTTTTCAGAGGATCATGGTAATAGATTCCTGCCACATACCCTAACATTGGCGTTGGGTTCTTCAACTCTTCACCATAGAACTGATAGAGACCCACTCCCATTTTCAAACCAAAATTCGATGAGTTATTCGAACTAGATTGAGCATTGGAACCACTAACGAGGGCCCAAACCGAAATTATGCCTAGTAAAAATTTGTACTTATTCATCGTCTATTTGTTTGCCTTTCAAAGCCGTCGATACGGCAGTATCCATTAATCGCTCAGCGAAAGGTCTGGAATAGTCATTCAACTCTTCGATGCTCGATTGTAGTTCGTGTCTATCTGTGCTTTTCTTTAACAGACCCCTTAGAGCTTCAATACGTTGTTTTGCACCATTTATTTCACTGCCTGAAAGCAAGTTCGTGTTTTTTTCGATAAATCTCAACGTTGTGTAAATAATTTGCTCCCCTTCGTTTTGCGTTTCTCGCAACATGCGTTCGTCTAGATCTTCCTTTGCATTTTCCAGTCCACTCTTTAACATTTGTTCAACCTGATCATCAGTCAATCCTGAACTTGGTTGAATTTCTACTACCTGTTCTACTCCACTGCGCTTTTCCATTGCCTTCACTTTCAACATACCATCGGCATTGAGAGCAAATTGAATTTCTATTTTGGGCAATCCCGCGGGCATGGCCGGTATTCCTTTCAAGTCAAACTCCCCCAATTTGCGGTTTTCAGAAACCAACTCGCGTTCTCCCTGATAGACCGACACCTTTAGATTTACTTGTCCATCCACAGAAGTGGTGTATTCACGAGCCACACGGCATGGGATTTTTGAGTTTCTTGGAATCAACACATCCATTAGTTGACCCGCTGTTTCAATTCCCAAGGACAAGGGCGTCACATCTAGGAGTAAAACATCTTTTCGATTGCCGGCAAGGACATCTGCTTCAATTGCTGCACCCAATGCAACCACTTTATCGGGATTAATGCTATCGTTAATTGGTGTATTCCCAAATAATCCTTGAAGGGTCTTTTTAATTTCTGGGAACCTCGTACTTCCACCAACTAAAACCACTTCAGAAATTTCATTAGGTTCTAGCTCCGCATCTTTTAACGCTCTTTTCACGGAAGCCCATGTTTTCCCAAGGATAGGTTGAGCTACCTCGACGATATTTTGATAATCCAGTTTTAAGGTTACCCCTTCATGGACAGACACAAATACTTCAGTTGGGTTTCCAGATAAAAAGACTTTTGCCTGTTCAGCTACCCATTTTAATGGCTTTCTATTTATTTCTATTTCTTTCAGCTCATGAGTCATCCAATAGTCGACAATCGCCTCATCTATATCATCGCCGCCTAAAACTGTATCCCCGTGGGTTGCCAACACCTCAAATACACCGTCTTCTATTGTAAGGATGGAAACATCAAACGTTCCACCCCCAAGGTCATAAACCAACACATTACCACTGCCTTTGCCTTCAATCCCATAGGCTAACGATGCAGCCGTGGGCTCATTAATAATGCGCATAACATCCAGTCCAGCTAGTTTACCTGCATCTCTAGTGGCCTGTCTCTGGCTTTCGTTAAAGTATGCCGGAACTGTAATTACAGCCTGATCAATATCGGCGTTCAACGCTTTCTCAGATTGGGTTTTTAATTCCTTTAGAATTTCAGCACTTAACTCTATCGGGTTGAAGAATTTATCACCGATATTAACCTTTACCATGTTATCCGATTGATCGTCGATGACTTTATATCCCCACTTTTTGGTTTTTTCTTGGAGTTCTGAATACGACTTTCCTAGCAATCTTTTCACTGAATAAACCGTACGATCTGCTTGATTCATGAGCTTTTCTTTAGCTAAAAACCCAATCTCTGGAAAATCTTTATCGTTGAAATGAATAACTGAAGGAACCGTTTCATTCCCACGAACAGGTATTATTTGAGCAGAAGATTCCCCCTTTGGTACATAAGCCGCTAATGAGTTGGTAGTTCCCAAATCAATTCCCAAAACGACTTTGGGTTTTTCTAAGCTGCCTTTGGCAATATTGATGTTGATTTTTCCCATTTCTTAGTTACGAATTTTACTCCTTTACCTTCCTAATTTATTCAGCTTCAAAATTACAATTCCCCATGCTTTAAACCTTATGACCAAGCCATGCATTTCTCGGATTAAAGACATTGATCGGTTTTTTAACCAAGCTTACACAAACATGACAAATAGGATTGCCGTAGGGAACATTCACCGAAATACTTTTGCACCCAAATCATGAAAAAAGGTATTATCGCAACCGCTATTTTTGGCTTCTTAGCCTCTCTTGGAGCTCAAACTTCGACGGACACCGTAACAATGGGTGCCGGTTATGCAAATCAAGTCTTCTTTAACCTTCAAGATGGGAAACAGCACAATTCGCCTATCGCAAATTGGCATATTGCTCACACCACTTTGGCTATGGACAACGCCATTCGTTTAAACCATGCCGCTGGCGTATTTGCCTACATCTATCCAAAGGGTGATAACGGTGCTTACAACTCATTCGACACCACAGGATGGTCTACTTGGCACATGCCTTACAATGACATGAAAGATGAAACAAAAGGTGCCTTAAATCAACAAACCGACCCAAACAATCAATGGGATTTCTCTTGGGGTGTTTACGATGCAAGTTCTCATGAAGTAGTAGGAGACTCTTTATATCTTATTACTGTAGGAATGGGAGCAGAAATGAAGCTGTACAAATTCATGCCCATCAAACAAGACAAAATGGGCAACTTTATTTTCGAGTTTGGCCCCCTTGATGATGTAGCAGGAGAACCAGATACCATCAAAACAAGTATGGCCTATGGTGGAATGTTCAAATATTTCAATTTAACCAAAGACATGCAGGTAAGTATTGAGCCACAAAACAAAAGCTGGCACCTCAACTTTAATCGCTATTACGACTTAGTTCAAAATCCACGAGGACCTGGAATGGTGATGTATCCAACTACTGGAGCAGAGTCTTTCAGAGGCTTAGAAATAGCGCATGTGGATGGAATTGAATTCAGTGAGTTAGTGAGCAATCCAAATGATTATATCAGTATAGCAAATGAAGATACCTCTATTGCGTCAGGTCACGGCTTCAATACGGGTTTAACACGTGTTGGTGGTGATTGGAAGGCTTTCGATGGGAGAGGTTTTAGTGTTGTTCCACAAAAGAACTACATCGCAAAAATTGAGACCCCAACAGGCTATGAATACTGGGGATTCCACTTCTTAAGTTTTGAAGGACAATCTACCGGTGCCATGAGTTTAGAGCGTGCCAAGTTAGGAGAGCTTGCTTCAGTGACTAACGCTAAACTCACCACAGTTGGTTTATTTCCAAATCCAGCCTCTGATATGGTTTGGGTAAGCGTCAATAACGGATCTTTAAAAACCGTTAATGTATTGAGCACGTCAGGTCAGAAGGTCGCTTCGCATGACAACCTTCAAACAAATCGATTCCAATTACCGATCGAAAAGCTGACATCTGGTCAATATATCATTGAAACCATTCATAGCAATGGTATTTCAAAAAACTGGATCATTAAAAACTAATTGATACATGTACCGCATTCGCAGGGTAATTTCACTGCTATGCATCACTGCTAGTGGGTTGGGTCAGCTATTGGCCCAACCCACAAGTAATTATATAAATCGTTCAACCGTAACGGTATTTGACGACCAGAATCATCGAATTTCTCAACTACCCATTAAAATTTCTCTCCTCGATACGACTTACGAGACATTTACGGATAACAACGGTGAATTCATCATACTGAGTCCACATATAATCGATTCTGCTAGATTATCTATTGATCCTAAATTTGGCGAATTACCTAATCACGAGGTCTATCCTTTGAAAAATAAAGGGACCATTACCTTAAGTATACTCAGTCATTTCAAAAAGGTAAATCCCGTATCCATAACCGCAAGCGTTAATCCCAGATTAGCCACAGACAACCCCTACTCCGTTCGTGTGATTGATAAACAGACCATTCAAAAAATGGCTGCTCAAAACGTAACAGAAGTACTTCAAAACCAGTCCGCTGTCATCATTAATCAGGATCCAAGTCTGGGCTCGTCCGTACAATTACAAGGTCTTGGAGGACAAAACGTTAAATTCCTTATCAATGGAGTTCCGATGATTGGTCGCCTAAACGGGAATATCGACGTAAGCCAAATTCCCACAGAGAGTATTGAACGGATAGAAATTGTGGAAGGTCCAATGAGCGTCGTTTATGGCACCGATGCCATTGGTGGAGTCATTAATATCATAACAAAGGCTCCTACGAAAAACTCAAGTCAAACAGGATTAACACTATTTGCTGATGGGGTTGGAAATTACAATCAGGATGTTCAGTTTACCCAATTTCTTCGTTCGACGGCCGATAAGCATATCGCTTTGAAAGTGAATGCAGGTAGGCAATTCTTTAGAGGGTTCGACTTTGATAGAAATACACGGCAATTTGACTGGAAACCAAAATCTAGATTATACGGAAATGCTGAACTTTTGTACACCAACAAGAAGCTAAGGCAATCGGTGCGTTACAGTGATTATTATGAATTCCTTATCGATCGGAGCGATGCAGAATTCAACTTAGTAACGGTTACTGGATATAACAATTACTTCCACACCCGACGGAGGGATCTATCTGCTGTGACTGAATTTCGCTATTCTCCAACGCATAGTTTCCGATTCCAAAATGCCCTTAATCACTATCGTCGTGAGAAGTTTAATGTGAGGAGAAATTTAGTTACCGGCACTGAAATCCCTACTAGGTCTGAAGATCAAGATACAACGTTAAATATCGCGTTCAACTTTAGGGGACTTTGGGAATATCGGTCATTATCTAAAAAATTCACTTCTCTAGTGGGATATGAAATGCAACAAGAGTCTTTAACCACACAAAGATTAACGGCAAAAGATCCACTCTTGGATGCAGCAATATTCACCTCCCTTGAGTATTCGCCAATCCCACGGTTTACTGTCAAACCTTCTGCGAGAATCGCTTATAATCGTACGTTCGGAACTAATCCGTTACCAGGCATTACCGGTCCATCTCTTAAAATGGCACCCATTATACCCTCTATTCAGTTGAAAGGGGACCTATCCAAACACTCGACCTTTCGTGCTTCTTACGCACAGGGTTTTAGAGCGCCAACTGGCAAAGAATTGTACTTCTTATTTGTAGATATAAATCATAACGTACAAGGGAATCCTAATTTGAGATCGGAGCGATCAGACAACATCAATATTTCCTTTGATTACCGTCATGCGATTACATCAAAAGTGGCTGCTACTTTCAAAGTTTCAAGTTTCTATAATGACATCCGCGATCAAATCCAATTAAGCCTGCTCAATCTAAGCACCAATCTTTATCGATACATCAACATTGGGGAGATGAGGAGTATGGGGCTCAACGCTCAAACCAAGGTGTACTATGATAGATTTGAACTTTTAACTAGTGTTAGCTACATATCGAATGAGTCGAAGGTGGATGGAGTATCTGATGCACAAACATGGAATGTGTATCAAGGAACCGCTAATCTTTCCTACCGGTTTAATTTAAACCGTACTCAAATACAATGGTTCAGTCGCTATACAGGCCGAACCATAGGGTTTTACAGTACCGGTCTCACCTACGAAATCAGTGATTACTATCTTGCTGATTTAAATATTTCCCATGAATTCAGTAGAAAGGTACAGCTTCAAATGGGAGTAAAAAATCTCTTTAACGTGGGTCAGATTCAGAATACAGCCCCGATAACTGGTGTACATTCATCCAATGGAAGTGGCTTAAATATTGCAATGGGAAGAAATCTATTTGTACGGTGTGTAATAAATTTGTGATGCTATAATGAAGAGATTTATTTCATTCACATTTTTGATTTCATTTCTACTCATCCATTTGGTTTCGTGCCATAAGGAAGAGGAGTTATATCCTGCACCTCAAGTAGCTGAAGGTTTACAAACCCAAACCTTTGAAATGGGCGAAAATTATAGCAATCAGTTATTCTTTGATTTCGAAAGTCAACAAACCGCCACCAACGAGTATGGTTTATGGGATATTGGGTTATCATGCGATGGTATTCCGCATGCCATTATTTGCGCGGGGAAAAATACCAATTATTCCGTTGCTCGAATATCAGGTATTCCAATTGAGAATGTTAAAGATATTAACTTCAAATCACTCAATTGGAAATACGATGACCCTAAAGGCAACATTGACTCAAATGCGCTTTCTGGATGCTTTACTAAGGTTGATTTGGGTTACGAGGGGAATCCAAATGAAGTATTCATTTTAGACTTAGGCTCAGATTCTAGCACAGAAAACAGATACATTAAACTTCAATTTATTTCGGCAATCGGTGGAAATTATCAATTTAAATGGGGGTATGTTTTCGACAGCATCATCCAACCTGTAACACTTAAGACGAATGAAAGTCGAAATTATGTGTATTACTCTTTTGGCAAGGAAACAGAGGTAGAAAACGAACCCGTTAACAATAAAAATTGGGATGTGGTGTTTACCACGTACAAGGATGCAATTCCCGATAAAAATGGTGTTATATATCCTTATATTATCCGTGGTGTACTTATTAATCCCAAGAAAGTAGAAGTAGCAGAAGTTGGTGATGTTATTCAGTTCAATGATTTAACGTACGCCGATGCCATTCAGAACACCTATTCAAAAACGCTCAATGAAATTGGTTACGACTGGAAAGAGTATGACCAAGATGCCTCTAAATACACCATCGTACCGAATAAATATTACTTATTGAAAACCAACAAAGAGAATTATTTTAAATTGCGCTTTGTTGATTTCTATGACGATCAAGGAAGGAAAGGCTTTCCTAAGATGGCATGGGAATTATTAAATCCATAAAAATGAAAAACACCATCAGCATACTTGCGGCGTGCTTAATTAGCACTTCTATTTTCGCGCAGAGTGAATCACATTCACACCATCAAATGGACGTAGAAGAAAATAAGCCGGAGGCACATTTGAAGAACTTACGCCAACTCACCTTTGGTGGTGATAACGCAGAGGCTTACTTCTCATTTGACAATGAATCTCTGGTTTTTCAAAGCAATAATAAAGCCTGGGGATTGGGTTGTGATCAAATTTTCTTCAGTTCCATAGAGAACTTTAGGGGAACTGATTACAAACCTCAAATGGTGAGTACAGGTTTAGGTAGAACCACCTGCTCGTATTTTATGCCAGGAGACTCAACCATGCTCTACGCAAGCACTCATTTAGGAAATAACGAATGTCCTCCAGTCCCAGAAACCAACGGGGTATACCTCTGGCCCATATATGAAGACTTTGATATTTTCGTCACTGATAAAAAAGGTAAAATTATAAAGCAACTAACTAATGAACCTGGTTATGATGCTGAGGCAACTGTTAGCCCTGACGGAAAATCGATCGTGTTTACGAGTACTCGGAGCGGTGATTTAGAACTATACATCATGGATATTGATGGCAACAATGTACGTCAGATCACTAATCAGCTGGGATATGACGGAGGGGCATTCTTTTCTCCGGATAGTAAGAAGCTAGTTTTCAGATCTTCTAGACCAAAAACGGAGGAAGAGATCAAGAGATACAAAAGTTACCTAAGTCAAAATTTAGTTGCTCCAACGAATATGGAGATTTACACCGTTAATGTTGACGGTTCGGACCTAAAGAAGGTAACAAATTTGGGGAAAGCCAACTGGGCTCCTTTTTATCATCCATCAGGCGAAAAAATCATTTTTTCCAGTAACCATCACAGTAACAGAGGGTATGATTTCCAATTGTACATGATAAACGAAGATGGAACAGGTCTAGAGCAAATCACTCACAATAGTATGTTCAATGCATTCCCTATGTTTTCACCTGATGGGAAAAAATTGATTTTCAGTTCAAACCGTAACAACGGAGGCACTAGAGATACCAATCTTTTCATCGCGGACTGGGTCGAATAAGTACCATGCTTACTCGTACCGAAGGGATTGTAATTAAAAGAATCCCGTATACGGATAGTTCCGCTGTTGTTCATATTTATACCAAAGAAAATGGATTAGTACCCTTCCTCGTACAAGGGCTTGGAAAAGCTAAATCAAAAGTAGCTTATTATCAGATTGGTCAACTCTTAGAGATCAACTATAACCATAAAAGTTCTGGTGGCTTAAATCGAATTAGGGAAGTTACACTCCTAAATGGATATCAATTACCCGTTGATTTCCACAAACAACAACTGCTCTTTTTCTATATAGAAGTCATTCAACAATCAGTTGAGGAGGCTCATGCAGATCATGATTTCTTTAATTTTGCAATACAACAATTCACAGATCTCGAACAGAACATCAACCTTTCATGGGCGCCTATTATTTTTTTAATGGGTATATCTAAAACCCTTGGATATGGAGCTTCAGAACGTATGCTTTTCCCTCATGACGGGGATCTTCGAGATATCATTCAGTTATTGAATGAGGGACAAATACCCAAAGGCAACAAGAATATGAGACGATTAATTCTCAATCGGCTCATTAAGTATTTTGAGTCGGATATTTTTTCTGGAAAAACTTTAAAGTCCGTTGAAATTTTACAAGAGCTTAACGATTGATAATCGCGGTATCTTCTTCTGAAATGTAATGCATAGCCAAATCAACCATGTTCGCTGACCCAATGAATAATGGGCAACGCTGATGTAATTCCTTGGGTTGAAGTTCCATTATACTCCCTTCCCCATAGGTTGCCTTTCCACCTGCTTGTTCTGCTAGAAAAGCCATTGGATTACATTCATACATTAATCTTAGTTTACCGCTAGGAGAACCCGTAGTTCCAGGATACAAGAAAACTCCGCCTTTCAATAAATTCCGATGAAAATCAGCAATCATTGACCCTATATAACGCGCTTTGTATGGACCCGCTTCATTACTCTTACAATAATCAATATAGGATTTCACTCCCTCAGAGAAATCATTGTAATTACCCTCATTCACCGAAAAGATTTTCCCGTTTGATGGAGTTTGAATGTTGGGATGCGACAAACAGAATTCTTGAAGTGCATCATCTAGAGTAAAACCGTTTACACCTTGCCCGGTGGTATACACCAACATGGTGGAACTGCCGTAAAACACATAACCAGCCGCTACCTGCTCATTACCTGTTTGTAAGCATTCCTGCAGGTTCGGTGATTGTTCAGCATTCTGGCGTTTATAAATGGAAAATATGGACCCGATACTCACGTTTACATCGATGTTACTACTTCCGTCCAATGGATCAATGGCTACGATGTATTTTTCGTGATCACAGCCTTCTACATAAACCACTCCTTCATTTTCTTCGGAGATGATCATACTAACTTCTCCTGTTCGTGAAAGTGCAGAAATGAAAATATTATTGGCTAGAACATCTAATTTCTGTTGATCTTCTCCATGCGTATTCACCGAACCGTCTTGACCAAGAATATCAATGAGACCAGCTTTTCGAACATCTCTATTAACAATCTTTGCAGCCAATTCTATTGCACGGAAAACTCGACTTAAAGAACCGTCCGCTTGGGCATGAAGTGCCTGTTGGTCGACAATAAACTGCTCTAGTGTGGTTATTTCAGATTGAGGCATGTAATGTGTAATGAAAGCGTTTATTTTGCAAAGCAAAGCAAAAACCTTCTATTTTCCTTAAAATTCAACATAAAAAGTAATGCGTATTTATAAGTTTGGTGGTGCTTCAGTAAAAGATGCCTCTGGTGTTAAAAATGTAGCCCAAATTATCGCTGAGCGCGGCAAAAATGACCTACTTGTTGTGGTATCTGCAATGGGTAAAACCACGAATTCATTGGAGAAACTTATATCAGCTGCATACAATAAGTCCGCTGAAGTTAGCGAACTGCTACTAAGTGTTAAAATGACACATTTATCTATCGTAAAAGAATTATTTAACGAGGATGAGGTGATGTATTTTAACGAGATTGAAAACCTCTTTTTAGAGTTAGAATGCATGATTGAAAATGAGCAACTTTTAGAAGATTATGATTTTCTCTACGATCAGGTTGTGGGTTTTGGAGAACTAATTTCTACCCGTATTATCAGTGGATACCTTCTCAAAATTGGAGTTCGCAACCAATGGGTTGATGCACGCAATTTCATCATTACAGATAGTCGCCATCGTGATGCACGGGTTCAATGGGAAGAAACCGAGAAAGTTATTCAACACAGACTTGAACCGCTTTCAAAAAAGAACTTATTAATTACACAAGGGTTCATTGGTCGAGGCAGTAAAGGGGAGACAACTACCCTAGGGAGAGAAGGGTCCGATTACTCCGCTGCCATATTTGGCAAATTATTACGCGCTGAAAGTGTAAGCATTTGGAAAGATGTGGAAGGCGTTTTAAATGCTGATCCAAAGAAGTTTGACAATACCGTTCTTATTCCAGAACTAACATACAACGACGCTATTGAACTTGCATATTATGGTGCATCTGTGATCCATCCGAAAACCATTCAACCTCTAAAAGCAGTTGGCATTCCATTGTATGTTCGCTCATTCTTAAACATACAAAAACAAGGAACACGCGTATTTGAAGGGCACGGTAGCTTGAATGTCCCATGTAAAATCTTAAAGGAGGATCAAACCTTAATTGAGATTGTAAGCAGGGACTTTACTTTCATCGCGGAGAATCATCTGCGAGATATATTTGAATTATTCACTAATCATAAAGTGCGGGTGAATATCATGCAAAACTCTGCTATACATTTCCGCTGTGTAATTGATGCAAAAGAAAACCAACACTCCCCGCTTTTGGAGGCTCTAGTTTCAATGGGCTTCAAGGTGAGTACCGAAAGAGGTCACAAATTGCTAAGTATTTATCAGCCTAAAATAGGAGAAGCAAGGGCAGAAGCGGATACCATAGGTAATGTTATCATGGAACAGCAAATGGAACAAACCGCACATTTCCTCATATCTAGGGAATCCTGATTTTTTGTCCTACCCAGATTGTATTAGAGGATAATTTGTTAATGGACTTCAGAGCGTCCACGGTTATTTGATATTTCTTAGAAATACTAAATAAAGTCTCTCCTGGCTTTACGAAGTGTATGGATGCCTTCTGTGTTTCTCCTGTTTTATCCTTAGGAACTAACCAAATAGTTTGATCTGCCAATAGGTTTCCGCCATTCCGCAGATTATCGTTGTATTCAACAATTTGAGAAGGTGACATTTTATACATTCTAGCTATGGAATACACAGTCTCACCTCTCATGACCGTGTGCGTGTTAGGCCTTAATACGACTTCCTCCTTCGAAACGGATCGCACATCAGCAGATGACTTAATACCTGGAGCCAATACCAATACTTGACCTGGTTTAACTTCTGCATATTCTAAGTCATTCCAACGCACCAAGTTCAACACTGAGGTTTTATACTTTTCAGCAATACTTTCGATTGTTTCACCACTCAGAACCTCATGGGTTTGATCATTACTTCGGCTCGCGCTATGGAGGACCTTAACTGCCGTTGACATTGGAACTTTTCCTTTAACCACTTTTGGTGGAGCATTACGCTTCTGACTAAGGCTAATTTCTTCACCAATTACGGGTTCTTCACCTTTCTTCAATTGATTCAACTTCCTTAGATATTTCATCTTGATGGCATACATCTGTGAAACATCGTGTAAAGTTTCGCCTCTCTTGATGATATGTATTGATTCGTCGGCTGATTTTCGCTTGGGCTTCAAATACAAAATTTCTCCCGGGTTTATCAAGTCATTCTTTTCTAAATCATTGTATTTATAAATCTTCCATTTCGCTAATTTCTGTTCTTTTGCAATGCTTTCAGGACTATCACCTGCTTTTGCTGCTACGGCAGGAATTCCGTTTACCTTCAGAACTTCGGACGGCCCCTTTTCAAATATTTCTTTACCTAGAACAACAATGGAATCATAACGAGCCAAGGAATATTTTTCAATGATCCGAGTTAAAATATTTCCATAAGCCGGGTTGGTTGCATAACCTGCTTTTCTTAATCCATGAGCCCAACCTTTATAGTCAAGTGGTTTTAATTCGAAAAGGAAATCGTATCTCCTACTGTTCTTAAGGAACAAAGAATGATCTCGATACGACTCGTACGCTGATTCATACCCTCTGAAACATTCATCTTTTGCATCATCATCTGCCAAGCAAAATCTACCTTTCCACTCTCTTCGGCATTTAATACCAAAATGATTGTTGCATTCTTTGGACAGT
>Ga0181584_10002845_pt1 | contig 13276 bp, 10 predicted proteins | sample 071ome_30_FD_132462 | JGI IMG/M metagenome (GOLD analysis project Ga0181584, IMG submission 132462) | Coastal salt marsh microbial communities from the Groves Creek Marsh, Skidaway Island, Georgia - 071406AT metaG (megahit assembly) | ecosystem: Environmental > Aquatic > Marine > Intertidal... | reverse complement strand
CCCACATTTTCGTTCGGCGACAACCTTTAAGGCTTACCGCAGGACGTCTCGTGTGGGCAATGGCGATAAACACCCGGAATTCCGGCGTTTGCGGAGATTGATTCGGTTGAATTCCCGGCGCCGCCGCCGAAGAAACCGGAAAAGATTACCGCAATGCGAAATCGAGTTATCCACACCTTTACTGGAATTTAACGCAATTGTTTCAGTGTCGTGGTCATGGATACGTAGAATACACCCAATGCACCCGACGCCGCGCCCCAGGGCATGGAGCGTCGAATGGTGCTCCGTCTGTTGTCGCACTGGCGACAATGGTGCGGCGACAATCAGTTTCCGTCTTTCACCGACGTGAACCCGGTCGAAATGGCGGAGATATGGGATTACTGCTTCGTGCTGGATTTCGTCGGTTACGAAGACGACCCCATCGTCCGCACGGTCGGCGACAAACTGCAGCAGTACATGGACGAGCCTGTCCGCAAGTGTCTGCTGTCTGAGGTGCCGCCGCGGACGTTGATCGAGAACGCGGCGGGCTACTATCAGGAGATTCTTTCCCGGGGCGTGCCGATCTCGCGCGGCGGGGAATTTATGAAATACGACGGCATGAAGGTTCTGTACCGCAGCATCATCCTGCCGATGAGCGATGATGGTACGGTCGTCTCCGGTCTTCTCGGCGCCGCGAACTGCCGCGAAGTACCGAACGAGTAACGCCGCGGTTCGGGGACCCGGAGCAAGCCATGTCAGATATGAAAGCCTTCGAAATTCACACATTCCAGAGTGGAAAGTGGAAGATCGATTCGGTCTTTGACGATCGCGATCTGGCGCTGTTCGAAGCGCAACGCATGGACGAAAGCGGCCGGTATACCGGCATCCGGGTCATCGAGGAAATCTACGTCGAATCGACCCAGGAAACGAAAACCCGGACCATTTTCCGCGGCAGCAAGGTCGAGCAGGCAAACGCCGAACAGCTACAAAAGGCGAAACAGACGCGGGCCAATGCCGCCAAGGCCAAAAAGAAGCCGCAGGGTGACGTTGCGCAACGCAAGGCAGCTGCCAAGCGCCGGAAGGTCAAAAAGAAATCGAACCCGGTGCGGCTGATCGTGATCACGCTGATCATCGCCATCGCGGCAGGCGGCGCGATGTTCGGCCTGCAATTCGCCCAGGGCATGTAACCCGCCGATTTCGCTTTCCGCCGGCGGTCCGACGGGCTAAAACGCGCCCGCTATGACCGTCAAAATCCGAAAGTTTCTCGAAGAACGTCAACCCGACACGCCCTGTCTGGTCGTCGATCTCGACGTGATTGCGCAGCGCTACGCCGATCTGGTCCGCGCTTTGCCCAATGCCGAGATCTTTTACGCGATGAAAGCAAATCCGGCGAAGGAAGTGATCAGCCTTCTCCACGGACTCGGCGCCTGTTTCGACACCGCCAGCATCTTCGAGATCGAGGCATGCCTGGATCTCGGCATTGGCCCCGAAAGGATCGCGTTCGGGAATACCGTTAAGAAGGAACGCGATATTGCGAGGGCGTACGAATATGGCGTCCGCCTGTTTGCCTTCGATAGCCGCGCGGAACTGTCGAAGCTGGCTTCGGCGGCGCCGGGCGCCGACGTTTGTTGCCGGGTGTTCATGGACGGCGCCGGTTCGGACTGGCCGCTGTCCCGGAAATTCGGATGCGAACCGATGCAGGCGGTGGAAATGTTGAAGGAGGCCGGCGACGCCGGGCTGGTGCCGGCGGGAGTGTCGTTTCATGTCGGTTCCCAGCAGCGTGACCCCGGACAATGGGATGTCGCGATCGAACAATGTGCGGCCGTATTCGAACAGCTTTCCCAAAGCGGCGTTGAGCTGACGCTGCTCAATATCGGGGGCGGATTTCCGGCCAGCTACCGGCAACCGATCGAAAGCGCGGACGCCTACGGCGCTGGCATACGCGATTCGCTGGTTCGTCATTTCGGCAACAGGCCGCCCCGCATCATCGCGGAACCCGGACGCTACATCGCGGGCGACGCCGGCATCATTCAGACCGAGGTTGTGCTGGTCGCGGAAAAATCCCGGGAACCGGACCGTCGCTGGATCTTCCTGGATGTGGGAAAGTTCGGGGGTCTGCCCGAAACCTTCGAAGAAGCCATCCAGTACCGGATCACGACTCCCCATGACGGTGGGCCCGAAGGCCCCGTTGTGCTGGCCGGTCCTACCTGCGACGAAGTCGACGTTCTGTACGATGCAGCAGGTTACACCCTGCCGCTTGTTCTGGCCGCGGGCGACAGGATCGAAATTCTGAGCGCGGGCGCATACACTGCGACCTATTCCGCCGTCGGGTTCAACGGGTTCCCGCCGCTCAGCGAGTATTATATCTGACTGAGGGGTGCCCGTCGGTCGGTGCGGCTGGATTGCCGCGCGAAGCCCCCCTAAACTCCCCGGGAAATCAATTGGAGCGACCAATGAAACTTTACGGCTTTTCCCGCTCGTCGGCGGCCTTCCGCGTCCGCATCGCCCTGAACCTGAAAGGCATTGCATGGGAGCACATCAATATCAGTCTTCCCGACGGCGATCAGTTCGACGACAGCTACAAGACTCTCAATCCGCAGGGACGGGTGCCGACGCTGATCGACGGCGACAACGTTCTGTATCAGTCGATGGCAATTCTGGAGTATCTCGAAGAAACTCACCCGGAACCGGCATTCCTGCCGTCAGATCCGGTTGGCCGGGCCCGTGTGCGTGGACTGGCGGACATCATCGCCTGCGACATTCATCCGCTGAACAATCTCGCCGTCCTTAAGTTTATGTCGCGCGAAATGGGAGCGGACAAGGATGCCGTCAACGTTACCTGGTATCAGCACTGGATCTACGAGGGATTCAACGCGCTGGAGGCACATCTGGCGGCAGACAGCGAAACGGGCACCTTTGCCCATGGCGACGCGCCCGGGCTGGTCGATATCTGTATCGTTCCGCAGGTGTTCAACGCCCAGCGCTATGAATGCGATCTGTCGCCTTATCCTCGGCTGATGGGGATTTTCGCAGAATGCATGAAGCTGGAGGCTTTCGATAACGCTCAGCCGTCGAAGCAGCCCGACTGACCTATATCCGCATTCTCGGTATTGCGCCGCCGGTGACGTTCTCGACCGAATAAGAACCGTTTACTTTTTCGCAGCCCTGGCCTCTGCGACGATGGCGCGCAGGGATTCGAGATCGCGCCCGCCGCGCAGCAGCGTATCTCCGATCACGAAGGACGGCGTGCCGTTCAGTTTCAGCTTTTCGGCGAGCGCGTAGTTTTTGCGGATAATCGCATCGACTTCCGGACTCTTCATGTCCTTGTCCAGTTGCGCCGTATCCAACCCGACCGATTTCGCCATGCGCAGGATCGGGGCCCGGTCGAAGGAGGAATTCGCTTCCATCATGACCTTGTGGAAGGCGAGATACTTGCCCTGCTGTCGCGAGGCGATCGCGGCGCGTGCGGCGAGGACTGAATTCGGCCCCAGGATCGGCCATTCCTTGTACACGCGACGGATATTCGGATCCGTTTTGACCAATTCGTTCACGATGGGATGGATACGCTTGCACACGCCGCAGCGGTAGTCGAAGAATTCCACGACGGTGACGTCGCCCTTTGGGTTGCCGCCTACAGGCGCATCCGGGTCGTTGAATATTTCCGCTTTGCTGGCAGCCAGAATATTCTGGTCGGCCCGCGCTTCGGCAAGGCGCTGCTTTTCTCGCAGGCGTTCGATCGCCTGTGTGATGATTTCCGGATTCTCCAGAATGTAATCCCGGACGATGCCTTCGAACGCTTTTTTCTGTTCGGCGGAAATAGTGCCCGAACCGGCCGGCTGGGCTGCGGCGGGGCCGGTCAGGACGATCACGGCGGAGAGCATTGCAGCGGAGATGGTGGACAGAAACTGGTGTTTGGAAAGGAACATATCTGATCGTACTCTCGGTTTGAACATGCCGGTTGCCGAGCCTCCGCGCAGCCGGTTCGATTGAGGCATATCGTATCAGGATTGGGACCGGGGGTCACAATCGCTTGATTAAATCGACATTAAACTTCGGCAAGGGTTAACGGCGTTGCCGGTCGCGCGCCCGTTTGGCCGTGGCCTCGATATCCTGCGCGCGCAGCCAGCCTGGTGAATTCTCGGGCAGAATGCGCATTGCCTTGCTGGCCTGGCCCCGGGCGTCGAGGAATCGGCCAAGCAGCAGGTGGTATTCCGCCAGGGCGAGCGAGGATATGCCCAACTGCCCGTTGCGGCCATAGGCCGTCGCCGCCAGTTGCCAGGACAGCGGCATGAACCGGTCGTAGCGCAGCGCCTGTTCCAGATTGCCGACGGCCGATTTGATAAGATCCGGCCGATTGAGTTCTATCTGTACGTGCGCCAGTCCAACACGCAGCAGAGGCTGTTGCGGGCGAAGGTTTACCGCGCGTTCATAGTCCGGCAACGCTTCCGTGAGCTTGCCATTCTCGAACAGGATCTGACCCCGCAGTTCATGAAAATACGGATCGTCCGGCGCCTGGCTGATCAACCCATCCATCAGTTCCAGCGCTTCGTCCATTCGGGAATCGCGGTAAAAGGCCATGGCCCGGGCATAGCGGGCACTGACCGAAGAATCGTCGGCCGCGTATTCCTTTAGGGTCTGGCTTGGCGGATTGATGAAGCCTTTAAGCTTGGCGACCATGCGATCGTGCATTGCCTTGACGAGGCTCGGCAACTGATTGCCTGAATACCGGGAATTTTCGACATGCTTGCGAACAAACGCGATCCGGTCCTGTGTCAGCGGATGCGTAACCACATAGGCGTCCTGCCGCGCGCGCACCAATAGTTCCTGATCCTGCAGGAGTTCGAAGAATTCCAGCAAACCAGTCGCCGATGTGCGGGTCTGATCCAGAAGGTCCACGGCCACCTGATCCGCGGACCGTTCCTGTGTGCGCGAAAACTTCAGCAAATTCTTCAGCGCGATGTCGCTGCCTTTCGCGCTGGTGGCGGCTGCGACGCCACCGTCCTTCGCCAGCACACCCAGCGCAAAGCCGATGATCTGGCCGATCAGCGCCTGATTCCGGGCATCGTCCAGTGCACCGCTCAGCCGGGCCAGATGGCCGCCGGTGATATGGCCGATTTCATGGGCCAGCACGCCCACGATCTGTTCCGGGCGGTCCGCCGACATCAGCAGCCCGCTTGTCATGAATATCCGCTGGCCCCGGGCGACGAAGGCGTTCAGCGCCTTGTCGTTCAAGATATGCAGGCCGACGTCCTGCGGTTCGAACCCCGCCGCCCTCAGAAGTGGCGAAGCATAAACGCGGATGGTATGTTCGATTTCGGCATCGCGAATACCGGCTGCCCCTGCCGGATTGGGTGCCAGCGCCAATTGCAGCGATAGGATCGCGACGACAGCGCCGACGGCTGCCAAGGAGGAAATTGCATTGCGCACGGGCGAAACTTTCTCTCGTAACATTATAAGTAGGTGGCGGTTCCGGGTCCGTCAATCGATCGGAGCGGCCCTCCTCGGAGGAATGCTCGCCGCCTGCGGCAGCGACGGCCCACCCGAGGGGCAGGTCGGTTTCGTTTCGTCGGATTTCGGCGGCGTCGTGTCGGACGAACCGCGCTCCGCGCTGATCGGGCGCGATATTCTGTCTTCCGGCGGCAATGCGATCGATGCCGTCGTGGCGACCTATTTCGCCCTGTCGGTGACGTATCCCGGCGCTGCGAGCCTTGGCGGGGGTGGGATGTGCGTGGCGTTCCGCGGTGAAGGCGAGACGATCGAGGCAATCGATTTCCGGCCTGCGCTGTACGAAATGGACGGGAAGGCAGCGATGATTCCCGGCGTCGTACGGGGAATGTTCGCGCTTCACGCCCGTTACGGGCGTCTGCAATGGGAAGCCCTGTTGCTTCCAGCCGAGCGGCTCGCAAGGTTCGGCAATCCGGTATCCCGTGCCTTCGCCCGCCGACTGGCGGCGGTACCCACGGACGGGTTGGCCGACCCGACGGTCCGGCGTCTTTTCGCCCCGTCCGGCAAGACGATTGTCGAAGGCGACGTGCTCAGCCAGTTCGAACTCTCTGCATCCCTGGCCCGTATCCGGCTAAGAGGCCCGGGCGATTTCTACGCCGGAGACTTCGCGAAACTTCTGGCGCAGGATATTGGCGCGGCGACGGGCGTAGACGTGCCGGTGTCGACGTTCCGCGACTACCGGCCGAAATGGCTGAAAACCGAAAAGATCGATATTGGCAAGGACGAACTTCATCTCCCCGGAAATGCGGCCGGTACCCGGGCGGCTGCGTTGTGGCGGGGCGTGGCTTCAGGATCCGCGCGGCAGGGACAGGCGCCTTACGACAGCGCCGGTTTCGTCGCGGTCGACAGGCAGGGCGGCGGCGCGGCCTGTGTGGTATCCACCAACGGTACGCTCGGCGCGGGCCGGATGATCGGGTCGAGCGGCATTCTGATGGCGGCGCCTCCGCGCGGGGACGCCATCCCCGGCGTACCGATGCTGCTGGTCAACCGGCCATTGAAGGATGCCCGCGGCGCGGCGAGCGGCTCCGGCGGCGCGGGCGGCGCGAGCCGGGCAATCGGCGCCGCGCGGAAAGCCTTCGACGATGACACCGACCCCGAAAAGGCATTCGGACCCGCGGACGGCGCCGACGGCCGGGCCGGACTGATCCATTGTCCGAAAGGCGCGCGTGAAAATCCCGATTCCTGTCGTTTCGCGGCCGATCCTTCCGGTCATGGACTGGCCATCAGCGCGGCGCTCTGAACGATGGCGCTGAAGAAATCGACCCGGGGGCAGGTGCCGCCGTTCATCGTCATGGACGTCATGCGGGAAGCCAACCGGCTGGAAAGTGCCGGGCGCGATATTCTGCATCTTGAGGTCGGACAACCTTCCACGGGCGCGCCTTCGAAGGTCATCGCCGCCGCGCAGCATGCCCTGATAAACGACAAGCTCGGATATACCGAAGCCCTTGGGATCGATCCGCTGCGGCGTCGGATCGCCCGATATTATAGCGACACGCACGATATCGACCTTGCCGAGGACCGCGTGATCGTCACGACCGGTTCGTCCGGCGGTTTCATGCTGGCGTTTCTCGCGGCCTTCGATGTCGGCGACCGCGTGGTGTTGGCCGATCCCGGATATCCGGCCTACCGTAATATCCTGGCGGCGTTGGGGATCGAGGCTGTGGGGGTGCCGGCGACCGCGGAGGACCGATATCAGCCCACCCCGGCATTGCTGGACCGGATCGACGGAGAGATCGACGGGCTGATCGTCGCGAGCCCCGCCAATCCGACCGGTACGATGATCTCCGCCGACGAGATGGCGGTGCTGACGTCCTATTGCGACGATCGGGGCATTCGTCTGATTTCGGACGAGATCTATCATGGCATCACATACGAGATGCCCGGCGTGACGGCGCTGACGCACACCGACAATGCGTTCGTGGTGAACAGTTTTTCGAAGTACTACTCGATGACGGGCTGGCGCGTCGGCTGGATGGTGATCCCCGAACAGCTTCACCGGTCGGTGGAATGCCTGGCGCAGAATATTTTCATCTCCGTGCCTGCGCTGTCGCAACATGCGGCGAGCGCTGCGTTCGATTGCACCGCCGAGCTGGACGAAAACGTCGCGCGTTATGCCGCCAACCGGGAGTTATTGCTGCGGGAACTGCCGAAGGCGGGGCTGACGAAACTCGCACCTGCGGACGGGGCGTTTTATATCTACGCCGACGTCTCGCATCTGACCAACGACAGCGAGGATTTCTGCCGCCGGATGTTGACCGAAGCGGGGATCGCGACTGCGCCAGGGACGGATTTCGACCGCGACCGCGGCCGGTCGGCTATCCGGATTTCCTTTGCGGGCGATACTCAGACCATGTCAGATGCCGCCGGGCGGCTGAAGGACTGGATAGAAGGCTGATGCCGCCCGGGTGAAATGCCCGGACGTATTATCAGACGTATTATCAGTCGACGATTTTCTGCCACCAGCCCCGGCGTTTGGGCTTGTTCTGTTCCACGGCCGCGGCCGCCGCTGCGATTTCTGCGGATTCGTTTTTCGCGTCTTCTGCTTCCAAGGCCGCATCGGTTTCCGTATTTTCAGACGTATCGTCCCGGAGCGCGGCGCCGTTGTCGGAGCTCTCGTCCGCGCTGGCTCCGTTGGTCGCCGCGGTGTGCGGCTCCGCATCCGCTTCTGCCTGCACTTCCGCAGCGTCGGGCTTGGTGTCGGCAGGCGGGGCCGATTCTTGTTGCGCGATGTCGCCATCGTTAACGGCCACCGAGACATCGGCGTCGCTGGAGGACGCCTCGTCCGGCCGAGCGCCTTCTTCGGAGCCGTCCGCCGGGTCCGCGTTGTCGTCGGTCTCGGCGTTTTCGGCCTGGGACTCTGCGCTGGCATTCCGGTTGCGGCGTCTTCCGCCTCTGCGGCCGCGCCTCCGCCGGCGGGAACCCTGTTTTTCCTCGCCGGAATCGTCGTTTTCGCCCGACGCTTCCTGACGATCGTTATCGCCGGACGCATCGGCATCGCCTTCCGCGCTGTCGTCGGAATTGTCGTCGGCGCGTGCTTCGCTGTTTTGTGAGCGACGACGGCCCCGCCGGCGGCGGCCGCGTTTCGGCCTGTCGGATTTTTCCGCTTCGTCTTCGCTTGCGGCGACCGCCTCTTCGTCCCCGTCCGGGATGTCTTCGTCGTCGTCGTCATTTGCCGCCTGCGTGGCGCCCATGCCGCGGGACGGCTGGCCCGCAGCGGGTTCCGGCCTTCCTTTGACTCGCTCGATGTCGATATCGGGCGGGACAACGCTGTCGTCGCCCTCGAGGATGACCTGGAAACCGTATCGGCTTTCCAGATTGACCAGAGTGGAGCGCTTCTGGTTGAGGATATAAAGCGCCACTTCGGTCGGCACGCGGACGGTGATTTCGCTGGTCCGCATCCGAATGCCTTCCTCCTCGATGGCTCGGAGGACGCGCATCGCCATGGATTCGGTGGACAAAATGTTACCAGTGCCGCGGCAGTGCGGACATACCTGCGAACTGGTTTCCAGCAGGCTCGGACGCAACCGCTGACGCGACAGCTCCAGCAGCCCGAAATTGCTGATCCGTCCGATCTGCAGCCGGGCCCGGTCCGTCTTCATCGCGTCTTTCAGTCGCCGTTCTACCTTGCGGACGTTGCGGCTGTCTTCCATGTCGATGAAGTCGATGACGATCAGGCCGGCGAGGTCGCGCAGGCGCAACTGCCGGGCGACTTCTTCCGCCGCTTCGATGTTCGTCTTGACGGCGGTTTCCTCGATATTGCGTTCGCGCGTCGACTTGCCGGAGTTCACATCGATCGCGACCAGCGCCTCGGTCGGGTTGATGACGATGTAGCCGCCCGATTTTAGCTGCACTTCCGGATTGTGCATGGCGTCGAGCTGCTGCTCGATCTGGAAGCGCTGATAAAGCGGGATGGTGTCGTCCCGGTACTGCTGAACCCGCTTGGCGTGGCTCGGCATCATCAGACGCATGAACCGCTTGGCGGTCTGATAGGTTTCTGCGCCCTCGACCTGGATTTCTTCGATATCCTTGCTGTAAACGTCGCGTATCGCGCGTTTGATGATATCGCCTTCTTCGTAAACCATACTGGGCGCGCTTGATTCGAGCGTCGTTTCCCGCACCTCGTCCCACGCCCGGATCAGGTATTCGAAATCGCGCTTTATCTCTGCCTTGTTGCGTTCCAGCCCCGCGGTCCGAATGATCACGCCCATGCCGTCAGGCATGTCGAGTGAATTCAGGGTGTCGCGCAGCTTGCGGCGTTCCTTCGACCCGGTAATTTTTCGGGAAATGCCGCCGCCGCGGGACGAATTCGGCATCAACACGCAATAGCGGCCGGCCAGGGAAATGTAGGTCGTGAGAGCCGCGCCCTTGTTGCCGCGCTCTTCCTTGACGACCTGGACGAGCAGAATCTGGCGCCGCTTGATGACTTCCTGAATTTTGTAGCGCCGCATGCCGCGTGTCCGGCGGGGGGACGACGATTCCGCCGCTTCGAGGGCTTCCTCGACGTCGGGATCGGCGGCGACAGGGTCGGGATCGTCACCGGTATCCGTTTCCGGTGTTTCCTCGGCGGACGCTTCGTCCCCGTCGTCGGATCCGGCAACCGTGTCGTCGCCCGATGCTTCCGCGGACACGTCCGTATCGTCGTCGGCGTCTTCCTCCGCATCTTCAGCGGAAGCTTCCGCGTCTTCTGCATCGGTTTCTTCTTCATCGGAGGAGGCATCGACGTCATCGGCGTCTTCTCCATCCTCACCGATGTCGCCGTCGATATCTTCCAGATGCTCGCGCGCGGCGCGGGCCTGGCGTTCCAGTTCTTCCTGCTCGTCGATCAGCGCCTGACGGTCCTCCATCGGGATCTGATAGTAATCCGGATGGATTTCGCTGAAGGCCAGGAAGCCGTGACGGTTGCCGCCGAAATCGACAAACGCCGCCTGAAGCGACGGTTCCACCCGCGTGACCTTGGCGAGGTAGATATTGCCTTTGACCTGTTTCTTGAAAGTGGTCTCGATGTCGTATTCGTCGAGACGGTTGCCGGATGTGACGACGACCCGGATTTCTTCCGGGTGCGCGCCATCCACAAGCATGCGCTTAGACATAGTTTTTTCTCCGGCCCGACAACACCCCCATCGTGCGAACGACCGAATGGGTGCGTGCCGTGCCTGCAAGACCGATCGCGCCACCGTCAACCAGCCGAATGGGGTTTCTCCCGAAGGATCGCCGCCAGGGCAAGGACGTTCATGGTTCGCGGAACCCGGTTTTCTTCCGGGCCCGGCCTTGGGTTCCATATACCGCGGTTGAGCCGCGCCGCCATCCTGTCGTTTCTCGCTGCCGGTCGACCGCCGATAAATATTACGGCCAAGAGGCGCTGGATACATGGAGGCCGCGCGGGGATCGGAGGAGTCCTCCTTTTCATCCGCGGACGTTCGCACAGGGAGGATAAACCGCGGGCCGCGTCGGTACAACTTATATTCACCAACTGCTTAAAGGGTTTTCCCTATAAATATTCGTCGGTTCGGGGTATATATTGTGTGAAAATTTTTTCAGTCCGCAATATGTGTAAAATCAGAGCCATTATCGGCAATCTCGCTATTCTGGCCGGCATCGTTTGCCTGGTGCAGACGGCGGTGGCCGCGCCCCAGGTCACGGGCGTGCGCGTCGGCGTGTATCCCAGCAAGACGCGGGTCGTACTCGATGTCACGTCGAAGGTAAATTTCCGCACATTTACGCTGCCCAGGCCGTATCGGGTGGTGATCGATATGTCGGAAGTGACATGGTCTCCCGAATTGCGGAATCCGCCGGAGGGGGGGCTGGTGACGGGCATGCGTTTCGGTCTGTTCAAGCCCGGTTCTTCCCGCGTGGTCCTGGATTCCGCCGGCCCGGTGAAAATTGCCAAGGCGTTCATGATCCCCCCGGCGTCCCCGGGGCGGCCCCACCGCGTGGTGCTCGACATATCGCGGACGACGGAGAACGCCTTTATGGCGGCGTACACGCAATCCGGCCAGCGACCGAAACCCGAAGCGAGGCGTCCGCCGCCGCAGTTGCCCGTCCCTGTTAAGAAGCCGGACCTTAAAAAGGACGAAAAAATCGTCATCATGATCGATCCGGGGCATGGCGGCGTCGACCCAGGCGCCATGAGCCGCTCTGGTGTATGGGAAAAGCATATTGTTCTCGCCTTCTCGAAGGAGCTCCGCCGCCAGTTGCTGGCGACCGGCAAGTTCGAGGTACGCCTGACCCGGAACAGCGATGTTTTTATCCGGTTGCGCCAGCGAATAGCCCTGGCGAAAGCGGCCAGCGCCGATCTCTTTCTGTCAATCCATGCTGATTCGATCCGCAACCGGAAAGTACGCGGGACGTCGGTCTACACGCTGTCCGAACGGGCGTCGGACAAGGAAGCGGATGCGCTGGCACGCAAGGAAAACAAATCCGATCTGATTGCCGGAGTCGACCTGGAAGAACAGTCGAACGAGGTTGCGAACATACTGATCGATCTCGCCCAGCGTGAAACCATGAACGAATCCGCCGTCTTCGCCCGCAAGCTCGTCACCGAACTCGCCAAAGTGCGGAAAATGCTGAGGAATACTCATCGGTTTGCGGGATTCGCGGTCCTGAAAGCGCCCGATATTCCATCCGTTCTGATCGAGCTGGGGTATCTGTCCAACAGGTACGACGAAAAGCTGCTGCGAAGCGCTCATCAGCGTCAGCGGATGGCCACAGCGATGACAAGGGCGATCCGGCTGTACTTTGACCGACAGCAGGCTTTAAATAGGCCATAAAATAGCCACATTGCTATAGTGTAGTATGGTCGGTCCGGAGGGTAGTCCGGACCTTGAGGGTAAGTATGAGAATTCTGGCAGCCGCATTTCTGATGCTGGTGGTACTCGCGGTCGCGGGTGCGGGCGCGGTGCTGTACGGTTTCTACCATTTCGGAAAGGGACTTCCGGAATATCAGCAGCTTGCCGATTACAATCCGCCCGTTGTGACGCGCATTCATGCCGGCGATGGCCGCCTGATGGCGGAGTTCGCCCGCGAAAAGCGTGTGTTCATCCCGATCGAGGCAATGCCCAAGAAAGTGATCAAGGCGTTTCTGTCGGCCGAGGACAAGACGTTCTATACCCACTGGGGCATCGACATCCCCGGCATAGTCAGGGCCATGATCACGAACCTTCGCCGGATCAATACCGACCGGCGACCTATAGGCGCCTCGACGATTACCCAACAGGTCGCGAAAAATTTCCTGCTGACCAATGAAGTCTCCATCGCCCGCAAGGCGAAGGAGGTCATTCTGGCGCTTCGTATCGAGCGCGCGTTTTCGAAGGACAAAATCCTCGAGCTTTATCTGAACGAGATTTATCTCGGGTTCGGTTCTTACGGCGTTGCGGCCGCGGCGCTGAATTACTTCGACAAATCGCTCAACGATCTGACGCTGGCCGAGGCCGCCTTCCTGGCCGGGCTGCCCAAGGCGCCCAACAACTATCACCCCATTCGGCGACCGGAAGCCGCGCGCGCGCGGCGCGACTACGTGCTGAACCGCATGGCGGAAGACGGCTATATTTCGGTGACTGCGGCGGCGGCCGAAATGGCGGCCTCGGTGCAGGTACGTCCGCCCGGCGCCGCCGATGCGGCGCGGGCGGATTACTTCGTCGAGGAAGTCCGCCGTGAATTGCAGGACACATATGGCGACCGCGGACTTTACGGTGGCGGCCTGTCGGTCAGAACGACGCTCGATTCCCGGTTGCAGAATATAGCCGATACGTCGCTGCGCCTCGGTCTGTCGGCCTATGACCGGCGGCACGGCTGG
>Ga0181584_10002842_pt1 | contig 13280 bp, 13 predicted proteins | sample 071ome_30_FD_132462 | JGI IMG/M metagenome (GOLD analysis project Ga0181584, IMG submission 132462) | Coastal salt marsh microbial communities from the Groves Creek Marsh, Skidaway Island, Georgia - 071406AT metaG (megahit assembly) | ecosystem: Environmental > Aquatic > Marine > Intertidal... | reverse complement strand
TTCGCTTTTCCTTTCGACGAGACGGCTGTACTCGCCCCAGCGCGCTCCCGCAAACGCTTCTGGTATTCGGTCCCGGTCAACCGCGTGTTCAGCACCAGCCGACGTTCGCCATCGTCCGCCTCTTCCTCGACCACGTCCTCCTCCCTCGCCAGCTTCCGCAACCTGTTCGCGCCAGCCGCCAGGTCCACCTCGACGTCGTCATCGTCAGAATCGTGCCAGACTGGTGCTGTGTTGGTCGGCGCAAGGACGGAGGAGGCCGGCGGGCACGGAGCGGGCTGGCCTTCTTCGCGTTGTTCGAGTTGTTCTTCCCGTTCTACCCGTTCCGTGACGTGCCCGAAGAGAAGGCTTTCCAATGCGGATGCCTGGTTGGGTGTAGGGTGTGTGGGAGGCGTGTGAGTGGAGGGAGACGACGACGAAGACGGCGACGGGAGGAAGAAATCGAGCTTGCATCCGCCGGGATGCAATACAAACGAACCTCCTCTTCGAGATTTCGACGCGCGTGCGTCGACATCGTCGATGGTGTACCGGAGGTACCCTTGCGTCGCTTGTTTGAAGCGCCGGCGGTGGCCATTTCCCGTTAAAACGGTATACCGTGTGAAGAAAAAAATCCACGCACAGCCGCGTTCAAACTTGAACGCGGCTGATCAACCTGTCGCGGCTCAGATTGATTCTTTATTCCCGGCGCGTGGTCCAGCCTTATTACACTACTACGTATACGACTACGGATACTATCATCAGCAGAGCGCGCGGAGCTCAACGCGCACAGAGACCCGGGACCGGAAGGTTTAAAGGTTTTTATTCGCGTTCGGTTGACCAGCCCAGACGCTACCGTCAGGCCGCCGTCATGTCGACGACGACGATGACGACGATGACGACGATGACGACGATGACGACGATGACGAGGTGGTTGCTCCGGTTCTGGGGTGGGATGGCGCTGTTCGTGCTCCTCCAGTTGGCCCGCTCGGTTGTCGGGTTGCTCGAGCAGGAATCGGCGCCCCACCTCGGGCTCCAGGCTTCGCCTTCTCCTTCTCCTTCCTCTTCCCCGCCCCTTCGTGTCCACGTGGTGCCGCATTCGCACGATGATAGCGGTTGGTTGAAGACGTACCTGCAGTACTACTGGGGCGACGCGCAGCATATCCAGGTCGCGGGGGTCAAGACCATCCTTGACTCGGTCGTCGACGCGCTGGTCGCGAATCCGTCGAGGAAGTTCTCGTTCGCGGAGATGAGCTTCTTCATGCCGTGGTGGAGGCAGCAGAGCGATGCGAAGAAAGCGTTGGTTCGGACGTTGGTGGCGCAGGGGCGATTGGACTTTGTCAACGGCGGGTTTGTGCAGCATGATGAGGCGGGTGCGCATTATGTCGCGATGATTGATCAGACGACGCGGGGGCATCTGTTTTTGAAGAAGGAATTCGGTTTTGTCCCGCGGGTGGGCTGGCAGATCGATCCGTTCGGACACAGCAGCAGTAGTGCCGGGTTGTTGGGGCGCGGACTGGGGTTCGATGCGTTGTTCTTCGGGAGGGCGGACTGGGAGGACATGGCGGTCAGGAAGGAGCGGAAGCAGCTGGAGTTTCTGTGGAAGGGGAGCGGCGGCGGGCCGATGACCTGCGATGGTGATGACGGCGGCGATTTGTTGTTCACCGGGAACTTTGCGAGTGGCAACTACGGGCCGCCAGAAGGGTTCAACTTCGAGTTTGCGATCTCGGACACGCCGATACAGGACGATCCGAGCTTGAGAGGGTTTAACGTGGAGGAGCGGGTGGAGGCGTTTGTGGCGGCCTGCGAGGCGTTGGCGGGAATGACGCGCGGGAACGAGATCATGCTCACGATGGGGAGCGACTTTCACTATTCGGCGGCCGAGGGGTGGTTCAGCAACCTGGATCGTTTGATGGCGGCGGTGAACGCGCGGGGGGACGAGCACGGCGTGGGGACGACCGCGAATGGGCGGCGGGTCGAGGTGTTTTACTCGACGCCGTACGCGTACGTGAAGGCAAAGGCGAGGGAGGCGAAGACGGACGGGGTGACGTATCCGGTGAAAGTGGACGACTTTTTTCCGTACTCGGACGCGCCGGAGGCGTTCTGGACGGGGTACTTTACGTCGAGGCCGACGAGCAAGCGGTACATCCGCATGGCCACGTCGTTCCTGCAGGCGGCTCGTCAGTTGGAGGTGTTTGTGGGTGCGCAGGAGCGACGGCAGGGGTCGTGTTTGAGGGGGACGGACCCGTTGGAGGAGGCGGTGGCGCTGACCCAGCACCATGACGCGGTCACGGGGACGGAGCGGCAGGCCGTGGCCGACGACTACCACGTTTGGATCTCTGAAGGGATGGCGGCGGCGCGGGAGGTGGTCGGAAAGGCGTTTACGGCGATGTACGGTCGCGGGGATGATGATGCCGACGAGGACGGCGCGCTCGACGGACATCACTGGTGTCCGCTGCTCAACGTAAGCAGCTGCGAGTTTACGGTCGAGCGGGATTCGTTTACGGTGACGATTTATAACCCGACGTCGTTCGACCGGGAAATCCCAGTCTCGGTGCCCGTCTCCCTCGACGCGTATGACGTATGGCGGGCGTCGGGGCCCGATGGCGGCGCGATCGACGTGGACGTGGTTATGAACGCGAAGGCTGGCGGCGAGGATATCACCAACGACAACCGCCACCGCCACCGGAAGGCCGACGCCAACGTCGTCTTTCTCGCACCCGTCCAAGCCATGGGTATGGCGTCGTTCCTCGTCTCGGGAGCAGAGAACGCTTCGCAGAACGCGTCCGAGAACAATTCTGGGAGGAGGGCCTTTTCGATCTCCAACGACCTCATGCGGCTCGAATTCGACCCAGTCTCGGGTCTCGCCCAGTCCATCGCGTTCTCGGCCGGCAACGCCACGGAAGCGCTGCCGTTCTCCATCGATATGGCCTACTACAACAGCAGCGATGGCCTCGACTCCCAAATCAACCGCGGCCAGAGCAGCGGGGCGTACATCTTCCGCCCCAACGGTGGGAAGTACGACGTGCGCGAGCCCGGCAAGAACGTGACGCTCGAAATCATCCAAGGCGACGTCGTCAGCGAGGCTCGCCAGACGTTCAACGAGTGGGGATCGCTCGTGACGCGTCTTTACAAGGACAAGCCGTACCTGGAGGTCGAGTGGACGGCCGGCCCCCTCCCGTTGGACGCCTTTGGCCGCGAAGTCGTCGTCGTGTACAGGGGCCCGCCGTCGCTCTCAGACCTGTGGACCGATGGTATGGACATTGATCTCGCTCGCTCGCTCGCCCTCGACGAACGTTCGGTCGTACGCCCTGACTCACGCCCTCACTCACGCCTCGCTCGCCCCTTCGCTCCTTCGCCCCTTCGACAGCAAACGGCAGAGCGATGATCCGCCGACCCAGAAACGCCCGGTTCTCGTACGAGTCCACATACGCCGACAGCATCGCGGCAAACTACATGCCCGTCAGCGCGGCTGCCGTCCTCATGGACGCTGCCCCGGGTGGCGCCTCGCTCGCTGTCCTGACCGACCGGGCGCACGGCGCGGCATCGCTTCGCGACGGCGAACTGGAGGTAATGATCCACCGTCGCACGATCGTCGATGATGGCCGAGGCGTCGGGGAACCCCTGAACGAGATGCAGCAGCAGTGCACGCCCGACGGCGAGTGCCGGGAGGTCGGACTCATCGCACGCGGCCGGCACCACGTCCTGATCGAGTACGAGCGGAACGCGCGGTCAGGCATGCGCCGTCGGCAGCTCCAGCAAGAGCTTAACGACGACCCCGTCGTTGCGTTCGGGCCGTCGAAACTGTACGAGCGGTCGCCAGCCCCTGTCAGGTCGACATCTCTGCTCGGGAACGACACCATCAAGGACGCCTTTGCCTTTCCCCTCCACGTCCTGACGCTGCAGGAGACCAACGACCGGACTTCCACCGAGCGCACCCTTTTAATCCGGGTCGGCCACCAAATGGACGACGTCAACACGTTGGATGGCGGCCGCCCCCGCTGGCTCAGCTCGACCGACCTCGTCCAGCTCGCGCGGAACGTCGGATGCCAAGACATTGTACGTGCAAAGGAGGTATCTCTGTCGGGAAACCAAGACGTCGGACGGGGTGGGGGCGACAAGCCGAGGTTCAACGTCTCCGAGGAGGTCATCGGGGACGTGGCCTGCGAACAGGTCTGGTGGGTCGACCGCCAGCGTGCGCGGGAGGACGGTGACGAGGACGAGGATGGGGACGGGGACGGGAATGTCGTGGAGAGCGCCGGTGACATCCGGTTCGACCCAATGGAGATCAAGACGTTCGAGGTCGTCTGCCGACGAGACGAGCGGTCCTAGATTGAAAAGGTCTTTCCTCTCACCAACCGAGTAATAACTTAAATCCCCCCCCCCCAGAGACGTCACGTGTATAGTAACATTCTACGACGACAGTGGGCGCCCATTCGAGACCACGAGAGACCACCAGAGGCGTTCAACATTGGAATAATCACGAGAGAGACCCTAATTGTCGCCAGAACGCCACGCACACACACGGATTGGATGTCCCGCGCGCTACGACAGGCACTGAATGCCGTGCCAACGGACGACACACCGGCGCTCACGCCCGAAGCACAAGCCGGTTTCATCCTGGGCTTTGTCGTGGTCGCCTTCGCCTTGCTGGTGCTCGGAGCATATAGCGTCTTCCTGACAGCCAAGTTCAAGCAGGTGTACAAGGACATGGGGAGGCTCGAGAAGCGGCTGCGTGAGCTCGAGTTGAGTAACGACGAGGAGTAGTGCCGTTGAGAGGAGACGAAGCGGTCGACGGGCGACGTCGGCGTCGCACACACGCACACGAGACAGCCTCGAATGATACGATTGACAGTGGCTGTAAGAACAGAGCAGTTACAGAAGAAAACTGTATAATACAAGTGGTAGTGTCTACCTGTAATGGAAAGCTACCAGGTCGTCAGCAGCCCCGCGAGGTCTGGGAACAGGTTTTGCACGATTCCCCTCCCCGTCAGCATCTCGATCGCCAGGATGGCAATGATGGCCACCATGGCGATCCGCCCGTTCCACATCTCGGCGTTCCTGGTCCAACCGGGCTCCCAGAACACGGGGCTCGGGAGCACCTTGCGCTCCTTGTCGTACGTCTCCAACAGGGCGTTCACCTCCCCGATCGGCACGATCGAGTCCATCGTTCCGACGCCGCTGCTGCCGACACCCGACCCGTTGGCAACGCTTCCCAGGTACGGCAGCGCCTCCACCACCGCGTCTGCCAGGTCGTCGATAAACTTGGCGTTTGTGTTGAGCGCGGGTACTCTTCCCCAGTTCTTGATCCCGCTCTCGATCGCCAGCTCCTTGTACTCCATATCAATCTCCTCCAACGTCTCGATGTGCTCGGACACAAAGCTGATCGGGATCGCCAGCAGGCTCTTCACCCCCCGCTGCTCGCCCAGGTACCGGATGCTGTCGTCCGTGTAGGGCTTGAGCCAAGGCACCGGGCCCACGCGAGACTGGTACGCCAGCGTGTGTGGATTATTCACGTCGCGATTCCGCAGCTCGTTCATGATGAGCTGCACGCACTCCTCCATCTCGACCTTGTACGGGTCCCCCTCGTCGACGTACGACTGCGGCACGCCGTGCGCCGAGAAGAACAGCTCGACGTTCGCCCGGTCCTTCGCGCTGAACACATTGTCATCCATCAGCTCTCCCTGGATAAGATCGGCCATCGCGCTCACGTAGCCCGGCCGCTGGTACCAGCTGGGGATGACCACATGCCGGACGCGGCTGTTCAGGTAGCTGTCCTCCTTCAGGATCTTCTCCAAGAGCCGCAGGCTCGACCCGGACGTGCTCACCGAAAACTGCGGGTACAACGGCAGCACCACCAAGCTCGTGATCCCGTCCTCCTTGATCTGTGCGATGGCCTCCTCCGTGAACGGCTTCCAGTACCGCATGGCAACGTACGTTTTCGCCGCTACGCCTTTACTCGTCAGCGACGCCTCGAGTGCCCGCGCCTGTTCATCGGTGATTTCTCGCAGCGGGGACCCCCCGCCGATCGACTCGTACCCCTCGCGGGACTTTGGCGCCCGCGACGTCGCGATAATGTTCGCGATGACCGGCTGAAGGAACTGCACGGACGACGGCAGGCGGATGATGTCCGGGTCCGCGAATAGATTGTAAAGGAAGGGCTGGACGTCGTCCAGGGTGTCCGGACCGCCCAGATTGAGGAGCAACACGCCGACCTTGCCGGCGTCCTGCGAGAGGCCCGACGACGAGTTGTCGAAGGAATTGGGCTCCATGTCGAGCGTGTCCATCGTCATGTCCGAACTATACGCGTCCCGCTCCACGAACGCGTGTGGTGCATGCTCGTGGGTGGTCCTCTTCTCGTTCGTTCCTCTCGCTCCTCTCCTCCGTCCGAGTGTGGCAGAGGCGCGACCACGCAACGAGCAGGGCATCGGTGGGCGACGCGCCGTTGCCCGTTCGCCCCCGACTCCGACTGCCAGTCGCATTGTATGTATTTGAATGGCGCGTGTGTGTCGGCGAAGGACGCCTCTTGGGGGGAATGCTGCGGCGAGTTTGATTCGTTGCCTAATTTGAGTCGAATCACAGCCGTGTTTTCTTCACTTCCCGGCTCGTTCCCTCAGATGTCTTGCGATGGTACGACGACTGCCTGGGGGAAGAAGCACGAGGAGAAAAAAATACAGCGGCCGGAGTCGCGCGACACGCGTTGTCGCCCCATGGTCTCCCAGTCACTGCTGCTGCTCCACACGCTTCGAGGTCGCTTCGAGGTCGCTTCGAGGTCGCTCTGGCGGGCGTCGGAGAGGCACAATCAGGTTGAACCAGGATCCGAGGGGGGTCTCGAGGAGCGGGCGCAGTACAAGCGAACACACGGCAGGTTCCCGACGGGTCGCGGGCGTGACGGGAGAAGACACTGATGACGATTGGCACAGCAAGAGACAGAGAGATGGAGGGACGAATGGTTGGGCGGATTGTTGGGCGGGTGTTGGGGTGGATGCTTGGACGGGCGGATGGACAGTCACACGGACAGGCCTCCCCAGTGGGACCCGGATCACAGATTCAGAACAAATCGTCTCGAAGCACGCACGCTTCTCGTCCGTCCGACTTCTCTCGTCCAAATCCAAACAATTTACACCACATCCACCCAAAGGAATACGCAATGATGGCCATCTCGCTCGCCACGACGCGCATTGGCGTCCCCAGTCGTCTCAGAATAGATAGCCTTCGACATCGCCCCAGCAGGGTCCGAGTCCCCCTCGTGCCTCGAGCCACGGCCGCGTACGCCCCGCCGGACCACACACTCGTCCTGAGTCAGGGCGCCACCACCACCCAGATCCCACTGTCGTCCGCGCAGCTGATGGAGATCAAAAACGCGCTGGCGGCCACGATCAAGGTGTTTGCCGACAAGGCTGCCTATGACGCAGAGGGCAGCCAGTCTCCGAAGAAATGGGAGTCGGTGGACGTGTGCGTGAAGGAGGAGCAGTCTGGCAACAATGTGCGGGTAGAAATATTCTGCAATCCCAACTCGTGCATGAATGCGTTCGAGGCCAAGGTTCTCGTCACGGTCCGCGACTGCACCAACGGCATGCGGGTGATGACCGAGGTGGGCCTGGAGGAGATGAAGAGCGCGTACAAGGTGGTGGTCGACGACATGTAATTGTTTCTCTCTCTCTCTCTCTCTCAAACACTCAACAACGAAATCAAATCATCATGAAAGCACCACCAGTCTCGTCTGCCGCGCCTTTTCGTGATCAGGGACTGTCTAAGACGAACTGCGCCGCGACAAACACCATAATCCAGAACACGGCCAACACGCCTGCCTTGGTGACGCCCTCGGCCAGGCTCTTTTTGAAGCTACCGATCAGCGCCCGGCCCCCGATCAGGCTCGCCACCACCCCGGTCAACAACACGCCCGCCTCGAGCAAAAACTTGGTGTTCTCATCCAGCCCGCTCAGTGCCTCTGGGCTCACGTTGGTCTTGCCGCTGATCACCTGCTCTCCAAACTCGCCCACGTCTGTGAACAGAATGCCCCCCGCCACGCCCAGCAGACTCACGATACCGGCCACGATCAGCGGGCTCTGCTGCTTCCTTCCCTCGCCGAACGGCACCTCTCCGGTGGCCACGAATTCCTTCAACCCGACCTCTCCGCCGGCAAACCCACCCACCAGCGCGTCCCTCGTAGAGAGCTTCATCACCTTGTATGTGTTGGACTTGTCGTCCTCGAAGAATTTACCCTTCCCGACGTAGACTCCCTTGGCCGGCTTCTTTGCCGACGCCTTGGCAGCCTTAGACTCCTTTGCCGGCGAGGAGTAGGGAATGCCCTTCTCCGCGACGAAATTCTTCAGTCCCGTCTCGCCGCCCGCAAAGCCGCCGGTGTACAGGTTGTCCCTGCCCGGGTACTTGGACGGATCATCCTCCAGGTACCTTCCCTTCCCGACGTAGATCTTCTCGATGCCGTCCGGCAGCGGCTTGCTCTGTTGCGGTTGGGCGGGCGCGGACGACTCGGACGACTCGGCCTTCGTGACGACGTCGACGTCGTTGTCCTCCGCGCTCACCCTGACCCGCATTCCCGTGCACTGCTTGCCGATAACAGCCCCATTGGGCTTCCGTGCGACCCCGGGCCCTCCCAGACGCGCGCTGGACACGGAAGACGCGGGCAAACGAAGCGCAAACATGTGTTGGATAGAGAGGGCGATTTGTTGTATTGTGCTGCCTCTCTCGCAACTCGTCGGTTGGATTCGAGTCGACCACGAGTGGTTTATGCGTGTGAAATGGTTGTGCGCGGAGGCGGGGCGGAAATGGAGGTCGTCACCGTCAGCGGGGGTGGACGCAAAGCGATGAACTGCGATCGGCCAGCCTCGGCCTGCTTGATTCGCGTTACTTGAACTGGACGGGTATCGTGTCCAGGGGCTGCAACAGGTAGTAGAGCAGGGTAGAGTCTTCGTTCTCGTTCCATCGTCCGTCACCCGCCTCGCTACTCGTCCTCGTCCTCGTCCTCATCCTCGGCGGCCTTTTTGCTGCGTTTCTGCGGCGGGGCACCCCCCTCGTCGTCGTCGTCGTCCTCGTCTTCGTCCGACACGACATAGTCGTCCGACTCCTCGGCGTCATCGTCAGAGTTAAAGTCCTCCTCATCGTCCGACATCAGCTCGTCCTGCAACAGCGCGGCCGTCGGCACCTCGTCGTCGTCGCCCTCCCCGTCGCCGTCGTCTTCCTCCTCTTCGTCCCCGTCGTTGTCGTTGTCGTTGCCATCCCCGTCGTTGTCGTCCCCGTCGTCGTCGTCCCCGCCGTCGCCACCCGCACTCTGGTGATCCTCCTCACCCCCGTCGTCTTCGTCGTCATCGTCGTCGCCGTCCGACTCGTCCTTGTACTCCTCCTCTTCCTCCTCGTCAAAGTCGTCGTCCTCCTCCTCCTCCTCGTCTTCGGCATCGGCATCGACGAGCTCGTTGTTCACCAGGCTCGCCGGCTCCCCGCGAACGAGCGGGATCGGCCCGGCAATGCCCAGGAATTCAGCTGCGGCGCTGTACGACAACACAGACAGCATTTGATGGTCGGGAGTGCTGTGGGTAGGAAGGGACGAAGGAACGTGAGCACTTCCTCGCAGCGTGTTGGGCAGTAGCAGAGCGAGCGGGTCGTCGGGGCGGGATCACCGGCCACCGGCCACCACGTCGTATCCGCTCAGTGCACGACGCAAACCGACGCTGTTATGGCACCGTAGGGGCGCGCGGCGAACACAAAGAACCGCGCAGCGCGCCAGCAGAAGGCCGAACGAAATCGAATTGTTCGTTTCGTTCGTTTGCGCCCGAGCCGCGGACACACGCGCACGCACACCACAGACGTACCTATAGACTGACTATGATATCTATCTATGGCGTCGGCGCGGCTTTCCGGCTCCGAGTCCAGATGCCAGGGTATCTGGCACCCCTCGAAAGGGCCGCGTCGAGTTGGCTGCCACGCTGCGATTCTGCAGAATCCTCAATTTCAAAGTTTCGTTTCCCACCCACACCCGACCTCCGACCCGATCCGACCCCATCGTTCGCAGGATATCGCTCCCAACGATCCGCACGCCGCATCCCGCGCCTTCAAGCGTCGACTCCGGGCTGTTCTGCGCTCCAGCATGCGCGGCCGGGGCCGCGGCAGGCACAACACCCGCGGAGGCCACACGGGCAACAACAAGAGGCCGAGGGACCCGGACCAGCCGCTCTTCTTCACGGATAAGTGGCTGGCGCACGCCTGCGCCGATCCCTGGGCGACCGTCCGGAACACATGGGACGAATTCGTCGCACAGCAAGAGCGAAACGTGAACGTGAACCAGTGGAGACCGCCGGTCACCCAGTGGAGGCCCCCGCCGCCCGGCTGGAAGCCTCCGCCGCCCCCTCCAGACGGAACGGGCAGAACGGACGGTGCAAACGCGAGCGCGGCAGGGGCGAGCCTTCCCGACAGAGACGAAGAGCTGGGGAAGATGAACGACGAGGCGATCAACGACCGTCCGTGGCACTGAGCTACGTGTTGCATACGTATTGCACACGTGTATTCATAACTTACATGCTGCTACTACTGAGTGACAAGCAAACCTCCCTACTTCCTACTTCTTCGAGACGACCTTGAACTCTGGCGGCGGGGTCGGGAGCTCGGCGTACTCGCACGGCGTCCGGTTCTTGTCCGACGGGTTCGTCTTCTTGGGCCGCCTGTCCGTATAGAGGAGTGCAGGACGAGAATGAACGTGAGCGAGCGAGCGAGTCCGACCGCGAGAGCCTCCTACATGCGACCACGAGAGCGAGACGCCCCGTCCTCCGCCATCCCCCTCCTCCGCGTACTCGCCGCCCGTGCATTGATCATTCCGACCGCAATGCAACAATCAGGCACGCAGACAGCGGTCTCTACCGGCCGCGTTGGCCGCAGCACCCATCGGCACGTTCGGGCCGATGGCGGTCAGTCCGGCCGTCCCGTGGCGCATTCTCCTCAAAACTCGTACGTACCTGTGGTTCATCAGCTTCGTAGCCTTGTGCTGCGGGTGCGTGGCCCCGACAGCCACGTCCCTGGCAGTCACGTTGGTCTTGGTCAAGGTCTGGCAGAACATTTCAGTTTTTTATGTCCCTGCGCTCGGTGGCCTCCGGATACCTAAGTGGAGTCTGGAGGGCGTGGACGACGACGACGATCGTCAGTCAGTCAGCGAGTCGGACGGCGAGAGTCGCTCGGTAAGGAACAGACGCATCAACGAGCCTTGCTCCTGCCATTCGCACCACTCGCACCATGGGCTTCAAGACTCGCCTCGCGCTGGCCGTCGTGGCCCTCATGGCGATCGTCTTCCATGCGTACGTGCGGATCTTTGCAACGGTCGCCTATACATACATCTACTGGGGCATCCTGCCAAAGTCGATCAACTGGGTTGACGCGGCGCGGGAAACGCGGGCCCGGAAAGGCGAGATCGACCTGCCCGTGCCCAAGCTGATCCATCAGACGTGGGTGGACGAGCACGTTCCGGAGAAGTGGCAGGCGGCGCAGCAGTCGTGCATTGACGCCCACGCCGCCGGAAACTACACGTACAAGCTGTGGACCGACCAGCAGGGCCTGGAGCTCATCCGGGATGAGTATCCTTGGTTCTTGCCCACGTACGAGGCCTATCCGTACAGTATCCAGCGCGTCGACGCCGTCCGCTATTTCATTCTCCATAAGTACGGGGGCATCTACATCGACCTCGACATGGGGTGCAACCGGGAGCTGACCTTCATGCGGGAACACGGCTTCACCGCCCCCCTCACCTACCCCGTCGGTATCTCCAACGACGTCATGGCCGCGCAGCCAGGTAACGCCTACCTCGAGCGGGTTATCCACCGGCTACAGTACTGGAACCACTGGCTGTTCATCAAGTATGTGCAGGTCATGTTTAGCACGGTGCGTAGTATTCTCACCATCGATATCGAACACGCGTGTTGACCTCATCGCGCGCCCAAGCGACGCTGCGCTCGGTGTTCGCTCGGTATTCGCTCGGTATTCGCTCGCTCACTCGCGCGCTATGCGTCTTTTGTTGTTCGTCGTTCGCCAGGGACCGATGTTTCTGACGGGGCAGTACGCGGTCGGTGGCGACGGCGTGCGGGTAGACGTTGGGGTGATTGATGGGCCTCTGTATGGGAAGTATGATTTCAGCGGTGATGCGGCGTTCTATCATCTCCACGGGTCGTCCTGGCACGGGGACGACGCCGGGTTTATCTTCCTGTTGGATCGGGTACGGAAACATTGGGTGCTGCTGTTGGGGGTGGCCGGGTTCGTGGCTGCGGGGTGCTGGTGGTGGGTGAGGAACGGAAGGGAGCGGGAAGGGAGGGACGGGGCGATCGGCGTGGAGATGCTGCCGCTGGTGGGCACCGAGAAGGTGGGTTTGGACTAGATCTCCGGAGATCAAGTCGTACACCTGGACGGCTACATCTATCTCTACCTATCTACCTACCACGCCTCAAACATAGTGTACGTATGGACTCACGGCTACAAGACTCGGAAGACTCGGAAGAATTCAATTCACCCCACTCGCGCGCGAACGAATTCGTTCCGGAACGAGAAAGGATCCTTTGTCTCACTCACACGCAAACCCTGCTTCGGTTTCCTCTCAGCAACAGTATACCCTATACTCAACCCTGAGCCCTATAACATGACGACGAAGAACCTTGCGAAGACGAGGACGAGCCCCGCCGCGGTCCTGGCAGCCTCGTGCCTCCTGGCCTCCAAACACGTGGCCGCTGTGTGTGACAACAACGCCATCAATTACTCGGGCGTGTATGATGTCACGTATACAGCGAGGTCGGGCGTCAACGCTGAGAATGAAGCCATCGCTTTGCCGGATTTCACGGCGCAGTTCGTCATCACGACTCCGCCTGGAGAGCAAGCGCCTTCCGAGCGCTATTGGATGTCAAAGTACACGGACAATGCCGCATACAATGCCACCGACGCCATTGCGAATAATGCTGAGATTGCTGCGCAGGTGAATGGGGTCGATACCCTCTGTGTCGCGGCCCCGTACGACAATGCTGGCCTGGACTGTGCCGACATCGACGACGCCGGCCTCACGGCCCTGCAACCTCTCGAGGTGGACCTCGAGTGCAACCTCGTCAAGGCGTGGTCCATTTACCTGGAACCTGCGACGCCGGGATGTGATGACCCGACGTGTCGTCCTGCTACGTTCATACGTAACTTTAAGCGTGTCGGGTCCGAAGGTGCAACCGCGATCAGCGTTGCGAACGGATCCGTCGGCATGGGCCTGAGCTTGATGCTGAGCGCTGCCGCCGGCTTGGTTGCGTTGATGGCGGCCTGGGCTTAGGCTGGACAGG
>Ga0181584_10002839_pt1 | contig 13284 bp, 12 predicted proteins | sample 071ome_30_FD_132462 | JGI IMG/M metagenome (GOLD analysis project Ga0181584, IMG submission 132462) | Coastal salt marsh microbial communities from the Groves Creek Marsh, Skidaway Island, Georgia - 071406AT metaG (megahit assembly) | ecosystem: Environmental > Aquatic > Marine > Intertidal... | reverse complement strand
CAAATAGCGATCTTCTTCGGGGCGTCGTCGACCGTCGACCGTCTGCCTCGAGAAATCGGGGCCATCGTCGATCGTACGGTTTGAGGACGATTCTGGAGGTTTTGTCGAGTCGTATGGTACTTAATTACATATTAGAGAGATTGGTGGAGTTTGAGGTGAAAGAATGGCGGAATGGTGTTGGGTCGGCGTGTCGGTCGATGCGGGTGTGCAGCCCTGTTCCATTACAGACGCCTCGCGGCGCAGAGGCAATCGAGTGCCTCGAGGACGGCGTCGTCCACGACGTTCCACGTACGCCACGCGTCGACGACGGCCAGCAACTTTTCCGAGACCGCCGCGAAGCCCAGTCGGCTTTTGGTGGCCGAGGGAGACGAGAGGAGCGACGCCCACACGTCGCCCGCCACGTCCTGTACAACACGCCGATACAGGCTCGCGTTGGGCCTCCGGCACGTCGTGTTGTACAGGATATCGGAGATGGCGTCGAGGGCCGCCAGTCGCTCCGGCATCGCTCGGTCGTTCGAGGTGGCCAGCTCGGACAGCGAGCGAACGATTTCGACGCAAGACTCGGCGTGGTCGATCGCAAAGGTCATCGCGGCCGCGACCGAGCGCCGCTCGGAGGTCAGATCCGACAGGAGAGCCCGCCACCGCGCCTGCGACGCCTCGTCCAGCGGCTTGTCGCCGACAGCGGCCGCTGTCGGCGCCTCGGACCGCTCAAGGGGTGGCGGGATCCACAGCGGGCCGTCCTTCGCCATCAGAAACGGCTCGACCCTCCACTCTGTCAGCGAGTCCCCGTTCGACAGCGACCAGACCCTCCAGGTGTAATAGGTGCGCGAGGTGCCCTCCTCGCCCTCCTCGTCGAACAAAAACGACAACTCCGGATTCCCGGCTTCCCTCGCCTTGACTGCGTCCTCGAACTCGGCGCCGTCCCGTGCGACATAGACGGCCAGCGCGTCGCACACGTATCGCGCCCTGGCCGTGTCTGGCGGCTCGACCACGACGTTCCTGCCGACGCCTCGCACGACGGCTTTGGGAGGTGGGCCATCTTCGAGTTTCTCCCTCGTCGACGTCGGGTCTGCGACTGCCGCGGCCTGATCGTTGAGCGGTTTGTCTGGTAAGGGCACTGGATCGGCCCAACCTATGGAGAGGACGTGGCCGTGGAAGTCGAGCCCGCCCAACGTGTTCATGGCGGTCATGGCGTCGTCCCGGCGCATGAACGCCACGAAGCCGGTGTTCCCTGTAGCGGCGGGGCGATCTCCCCTGGGCCACATAATCTTGATCGATGCGACCTCACCGAAGCGCCCGAATTCAGCGAGAAGGGTGTGCTCGTCGACCGACTGATCGAGCGGCTTGATGACGAGATTCGTGGACGGGGGGCAGTCTTGTTGGAGGGAAGGGTCCGCTTTGAGCACCTCGAGCACCATCTCCATCCGCTTTCGCTTGCCCGTCCCCGTCCCCGCGGTGGGGACGGGTTCGTCTTCCCCGGAGCTCGAGTCTCGGTCGAAGACGCTCTTGCGCATTTTCTCCTTCACGGACGTCGTCGTCGTGCTCTGCTCATGGCGGAGAAAGCAGCAGTTCAGTCAGTGAAAATTTTCCTAAGTGGGGTCTGGCCCGCCACAGTCGAGTCAAAGAGGGTCCTGTGTGCTTGCTGACCCAATGTCGTACGTACTCGGAATCGACGGTGGCACGGAATCTCTGCGCGCCTGTCTGTTCGATTTGGAAGGCACCTTGGTGCGACATGAGGCTCGTGCGTATACCACCACCCACCCTCGCACTGCGTGGGCCGAACAGAACCCTTCCGACTGGCTCTCGTGCCTCGGCGAGGCCGTCCGGGCGGTCTGCCAGAACGTCGATCCCGAGGCCATCAAGGCCTTATCAATCGACACGACGTGCTGCACGGTCGTCGCGCTGGACGGAAACGCCCAGCCGCTGCGCCCGGCCATTCTGTGGATGGACATGCGTGCCGCACAGCAGGCGCGCGCCGTCTCCAACGTCGACGACTCGGCGCTCCGAGTGAACGGCGCGGGCACCGGCCAGGTGTCGGCCGAGTGGATGATTCCCAAGGCGCTGTGGCTCAAGGAGAACGAGCCGCACGTGTACGGCGCGGCAAAGACGATTTGTGAATACCAGGACTACATGAACTTCTACCTGACCGGCCGAATGTGCGCGTCCATCAACAACGTCAGCATCCGCTGGTGGGTATTGACCTCGACCGACGTGCGCTCGCTCTTCGCGCGCCCTGACTCTCTCTCTTACTCGCGCTTCGCGCTTCGCTCGTTCGCCAGGCACTATGACGCCGAGCGGGGTTGGCCGGTCGACCTCGTCACGAAGCTGGGCATTGCCGACATTCTGGACAAGTGGCCAACCGACGTTCTCAAGACGGGCGAGATCGTCGGCGGGCTGTCCCCACAGGCGGCGGCGGACCTCGGCTTGCCCGAGGGTCTCCCCGTCTCCCAGGCCGGCGCTGACGCGTTCATCGGCATGCTCGGGCTAGGCGTCATTCGACCCGGGCAGATGGCGCTGCTGACCGGCAGCAGCCACTTGCACCTCGGCTGCGTCGCCGATATGTTCGAGAGTCCGGGAGTGTGGGGCACGTACCGCGATGCCGTCATCGACGGTGTGCACGTTGTCGAAGGAGGTGAGTCGATCTCCCTTCTCCGAGCTCGCCTCTCGCCCCTCGCTCGCTCACGCGCTCGCTCACTCACTCGCCACGTCTTTCGTTCGCTCGCCAGGCCAGACGAGTACGGGAAGCATTCTGGCGTGGCTGCGGCGCATAGTCGCTGAGGAGGACTACGAGCGGCTGAACGAAGAGGCAGTTAGCGTCCCACCGGGATCCGAAGGCGTCCTCTGCCTCGACCACTTCCAGGGCAACAGGACGCCCTGGACGGACGCCGCGTCGAGAGGGTGCATCACTGGACTGAGCCTGAACCACACGCGCGCCCATATCTACCGCGCCCTGATCGAGTCGATCTGCTTCGGCACCGAGTGCGTTCTGGAAGCGATGCGGGACGGCGGCTTTGCGGCGTCGTCGATCGTGATCGCCGGCGGCCCGACCAAATCGCCGCTGTGGCTTCAGACGCACGCGGACGTGTCCCAGATCCCGCTCGTGGTCACCAAGGTGTCAGACGCGCCCGCGCTGGGCTCGGCCATTTGTGCAGCCGTTGGCGCGGGGCTGTTCGAGACGATAGGGAAGGCCGCGGCGGCGATGGTGCACGTCGACCGCGTCATCGAGCCCAATCGGGCCCTGAAGGAGACGTATCAAAGATGCGTCGAGCGGTATAAGAAATTGTACGCGGCGATGGTTCGCCTTCGAGAGGCTGGACTCGAGTGAGTCACTCCAGTGACTCGATCGAGAGGCGCTGTTCGTTTTGATTTTTTACAGCACTGTCCTGGCGCCTCTGGTCATCGATCAGATCCACACACATCAACTGAGGGTTCAGTTCGTCGTTCGATCATCACAGACGAGCTACAGGCGGCTACAAATTGCGTACAAGATGAGGCTGCTCAATACGCTTTTTTCGCTCGTGCTGGGCTCCGCCTGCTGTACGTGACCGTGAGAATGGAAACATGTGTGCGGATGCCGCCGATCGTGACCCGTCGAAGGGGTCGTTTGGGTAGGCAGGAGGGGCAATTTCGATTCTGCCTGATCTGATTCTCACTCACCCCCCCACCCATTGCCACCCACAGTGGCTGCCGCACAGAGTATCGTTGACGCGCCAGAGGGCGTCGAGGCCAGGGTCTGGTTCCCTGAAGCCCCGACACGCGAGTTCGTGGTTGGGAAGCACATCAGCGCCGTGATCGGAATCAGGAACAACGGCGACGTTGGCTTCAATGTGTCGGCGATTCAGGGCAACCTCGCGCTGATCCACGAACCGGCGGAAAATGTGCGTGTCGAAATCCAACGAACGAACGACGCTCGCTCTTTGCACGCTTGCTCGCTCTTCGCACGCCCCGACTCGACGCTCACTCGCGCTACGCCATTCGCTCGTTCTCCAGGTCATGAACTTCACTGGGAATGCGTATCAGTACCCCGAGCTCAAGAAGGACGACGAGATCACGATCCAATACTTCATGCCGCTCCATCACTCGCTGCCGGCTCGCGCGTTCTACCTCCAGCTTCGCGTTTTCTCGGAGGGCGGCGAGGGCGGCGACCTGGCCATCAAGCAGGCTTTCAACTCGACCATCGAGCTCATCGAGGAGCCCAAGTTGATCGACACGGAGCTGCTCGGGCTCTACGCCGTGCTCTTCGGCTTCCTGGCTGCCGTCGCGTGGGGCGTGCGCGAGTATGCCATCGAGAAGGGCATCATCGGCGGCGCCACCGTGACGAAGAAGAAGGCCTCGTCGTCCAAGAAGGCGCCCGCGAGGAAGGCACCGGCCGACTCGAACGCGAACGAGTGGTTGAGGGGGACGATCGCGGACAAGTCAAAGGCAAAGAAGAAGTAGTCATCGTTGTCGATTTAATCGCCAGTCGCGAAGTTACAGCCAGTCAGATCGTCGATCCTCCCTCACCGGCGTTTCCGCTCCCTTCCTCTCCGCTCGTCGCTGTCATCCCACGTAGCGGCGTACACGAAGCTCGCCACGATCCAGCACCCGAGCAAGCCCAAGACCGTCGAGTCCCACGTCCCACACACCCGCTGGATGCCGCCGACCGACCGAAAGACGCACCACTTCATCAGTTGGACAAACGCCGCCGCCTCGAGGGGGCAGATGAAGAGCAATTTGAAGAAGTTGGCGGGATCCACGTCGCGGTAGGGCACTGGCTCCTCCAGCTCCTCGAGCGCACTGTTGTCGGCCAGCATGACTTCGCGCCACTCGGCGTCCCACGTGGACTGGACGACGGCCATGAAGGCCTCGAAGTCCGAATATTTGTCGGGGAAGATGACCTCGCTGTAACCGACTCGGACAGTCCGACCGAACCCGACGACCATCTTCTTCTCGCTGAGTATCGACTCTTTGTTGCCGCCGATGACGACTTGCACTGGAATTTTCCTGTCGAACGCGTAGTGCAGCATCCCGCGCTTAAGGGGCAGGCTCTTGCCGGTCGTCGATCTGTGGCCCTCCGGGTACACGCCGAGCGCAGTCTGCGTGCTCCTGTCCCATTCTTTGTCGATCCACGCGTTGAACGCCACCTTGTCGGCTATCGACCCGCGTTTGAACAAAAGCACCAGCCGCGTAAACCACATTGGGATCATGAAGAACGGGAAGACGTACGCGACCGCCCACCTGCTCATAAATAGTGTCCTCCCCTATGGCGAAGGAGCGAGCGCAGAGTCAGGAGGAGGCATAAAAAAACGATCAACCGGTTCAACCGGTCCAAGACGCACCTGCGTGACATATTGATCCACCATGAAGTCGGCCCAAGACCGATGGTTGCTGAAAAAGGAGGAGGAGGACGAGGACGAGTGAGCGAGGGCGAGCGAGGTCCCGACCTGGGGCGTGCGAGCCAACTCAACGCACCACAAGTAGACGCATTTTCCCGAGTACAACCGCCTCGAGGGGTTGACGTGGAGGACCTTGAAGCCGTAGAAGGCTTTCATTCCCTGCGCCCAGCCGAGGACGTCATTGCGGCGTGACCAGCGTAGCCATCTGCGAGCGAGGAGGGAGGGCGAGGAGGGCCAGCGTATGTCAGCAGGCGCGAGGGGGCGTAGGTCGAGGTCAGACAGGACGTACCTCAGGTGAAATGTGATGCTGAACAGCGGCAAGGAAAACCTGGCAAGCGAACAAAAGGGGTCGTCGACAGTGAGTGGGTCTCGCTCGGAGGACACGTTGGAAGATGTTAAATCCACGCACGCCAGGAGCCAGATCGAGTACAGGAACGTCGGGATACGCAGCACGTTGAGCATGATGATTCGTTCTCGTTCCTTCCGGGACGACACGGCATCCTCGGGGGCCAATTTCGAGCAAAAAATTCTTCTTGAAAAATTTTGTGCCCGGCTCGCCCGCCGTGATACGTATACGCGCTCGAGCAAGCTCGCAGGCAGCAAGCATGTCAGCGCCACAGAATCCAGTGGACCTCGCCGTGCAGGAGATGTCGTATCGCGTCGACCTGTTCAACAAGTCCGTCGTAGTACTGCACCGCCATGCAGGCCACTCCGCCCGGTCCCACTCACTTTCGCTCGCTCGCTCGCTCGCTGTCCCGCAGGATGGTGTCGTCGTGTTATGACAAGTGTATGGACAAACGGTGTGTATTCGTCTTTCTCGTCTCCCCCCTTCCCCCGACGCGCTCTCGCTCACGCTCGTCTCACCGCGCTCTACGCCAGCTACAAGGACGGCGAACTCAGCGTCGGCGAGAACACGTGCCTGGATCGGTGCGCGTCCAAGTACTGGGCGACAACCAGTATCGTCGGACAGCTGCTGGGCGCAAGCCAGGGCCGGTAGATGTAACCTTACTCTTTCCACACGATGTCGCCAAAGTATGTCAGGGCTGGCACGCCGCGCACCTCCAAATCGAGCACCGGGCTCTCGATCACATCCAGCTTCCCCAGGTCCTTCTCTGTCGACTTCAACACCGCCAGCGCCTTCTGCTGGTCCTTCCACTGGTTCGAGAAGAACGCGTCGCTCGTTGCCCCGTCGAGCACCTGGTTGACCAGGATGTATCGGACGGGCACGTCCTCCTTGCGGAGCGCGTCGGCCAGCCGACTGCTCTCGTTCACTGCCATCATCGTCGGGATGGTCACGATGATGAACTGGGACCTCGCCTCGTCCCGGAAGATCTCCCTTGCCTCGGTCATGCTCTGCTGGAACTTCTCGATGCGTTCGTTCGTCTTGTCGACGTTGCTGCTGCCGCCCGTGAAGATTCCCTTGACGCTCTCGGCGACGCCGACGATGCGCTGCCTGATGCGCAGGATCTTGCCGACGCTCGTGTTGACAAACTCGGGGAGCGTCAGCAGCCGAAGGGTGTGTCCCGTGGGCGCCTGGCGAGGGTTGAGAGAGGGTCGAGTGATCGAGCGGTCGAGCGAGCAGTCACCCCCGGTCCCCACCCAACAACAAAACAATACAACACGCACCGTGTCAAAGACAATCCTCGAAAAGTCGGTAAATTCCTCCCGCTTCAACAGCTGCACCACCTTGGCGATGGCGGCGGCCTCATCGATGCCGGGCGGGGGGGTGTCCAGGATCTCCCCCAGCCGCAGCTTCTTCAGCTGGTCGGTCACGCCGCCGAGGCCCATGCCATCCAGGAAGTCGTCAAACTCCTTGCCGTTGTCGCCCTTGCCGAGCCCCCGGAGGTCCTCCTTGGCGGCCTCGATGTCAATCTCGAGGCCCCACACGTTGCCGTCGGTGCCGATGAGCTCAACCGGCTCACTGAAGAACGAGGGAGGGAGGCGTGAGCGCTGAGCGTGAGAGGGCGTGGTTGGGCGGTGGTGGTGCACGGGTGGGGCGGTCGTGATCTCCTCGTTCTCCTCGTTCTCCTCCTCCTCCTCCTTGTTATCGTTCTCGAACGTCGAATACGTACCCGTGATTGCTCAGGTCTTGGTCTACCGAGTCGCTCAGCGAGTGCGCTGGGTCCGTGGAGACGACCAGCGTCTTGAGCCCCATCGAGCCCAGCTCGACGGCGAGGCTCGCCGAGCAGCTCGTCTTGCCCACGCCACCCTTGCCACCGATCATGTAAAACTTCCGCTCGCCCCGCGGGACCTCGCCGGATTCCTTGCCCACCAGCTCGTCCAACATGCCGCCCCAGATTCTGTCGCCCAGGTACCGGAGGGCCGGCACGCCCCTGACCTCCAGGTCCAGGTACGGCGACATGATGGGGGTGAGGGGCGCCAGGTTCCTATCCTGCACGATGGCTTCCAGCGCCCGCTCCTGGCCCTTGAGCTTCATCTTCAGGTACGCCTCGCCCTTCCCCTCGCCAATCACCTGATTGACGACCACACGGTGGCACGGGATGCGCTCCTTCTTGAGCGCGTCCACGAGCCGCACGCTCTCGTTGACGGCCATCATGGTCGGTATGGTCGCGATAACAAACTCGGTCGACTCCTCGTCCCGGAACAGGGCCGACACCTGCCGGATGTTCTGGCGCAGCTCTTCCAGCTTGTCCACCTGCCCCTCGTCCCGGTTCCCCCCGAAGAGCCCGACCACCGCGTCGCTGGCCCCCATGAGGCTCTTGCGCAGCTCAATGATCTTTGTCAGGCTGGCGTCCACGAACTCCGGCACCGTCAGCAGTCGCAACGTGTGCCCCGTCGGCGCCGTGTCAAAGACGATCCTACTGAACTTCGCAAACTCCTCCTTGCTCACAAACTGCTGGACCTTGGCGATGGCGACGGCCTCGTCGAAGCCGGGCGGCGGAGAGTCCAGGAGCTCTCCCAGCTTGATGTCCGAAAGCTGCTCGAACAGCGACGTGAGCTGGCTCATCCCAAAGCCAAACCCGCCGGCAATGTCGTTCATGGCCTTCTTCGAGCTGTCAGAGGCGGTGAACTGCTTGAAATTCTCCTTCTCGACCTCCGGATCGATTTCCATCGCGAACAGCGGAAAGTCGATCCCTTGGACCTGGATTGGCGACCCGCCCGACACGTCCTGGTCCAACGAGTCGGACAGGGAGTGCGCCGGGTCCGTCGACACGAGGAGCGTGGTGTGACCGGCCCTCGCAAACTTTATTGCCTGAAAAATCAAAGCGTGCGAGACGGGGCGTGAGACGGCGTGCCAGCGCGACGGTTCGGGAACGTCGATCAGTACGTGCCAGCGAGGCCGACAGCGAGGTCTTTCCCACGCCACCCTTCCCGCTGACCATCACATACTTCCGAGAAGGTGCGTGAATCAACGAAGAGAGGGACGGGTGGGTCGACGACGACGTCGACGTCGTGGCGTCGCTCGCGGCCGCGGCGGTGGCGAGTGATCGCCGAAATCGCTCGTGTTCATCTGTCTGTGGGATTTCCCGCAGGAGAGGCCTCGTTCGGTGTACTGCGGAGCTGGCGCGGCTCGGAGAGACCACGCGTGGCCTCGATCCAGCCACCGAGCGTGGCTGCTGGAAGGTGTGACGAAGGATGCTGGCCATTTTTGTGGAGGGTGGAATTCCACCCTCCATTCAATGGAGGGAGATCAAATCAAAAGGTCACACATCGAGGCTGCCCTCCCTAGACCCCCTAGACCTCCCTAGACCCCTTTGACGCCGACCCCGACGATTAGGAGCACGACAACGACGCTTCCGACCAGCCACACCGGCACCGGGTCCTTCGCAGAGTTCTTCCGCCGGGCCTTCCACGTGACGCGCTCGTCGGCCTCGTCGTACACCCCCCGCCGCCAGCTCCACACGAGCGCCGTCGTCACCACCGCCAGGAACATGTCCACGCTGTAGTGCGTCTTGTCCACCGTTTCCTGCAAACAGAGCTTGAATACCCCGAGCCACGCCAGCCACCCGCTGCCCCGTTTGCCGCAATAGGTCGCGATCCCGAGTGCACACGCCGCATAGACCGCCCCGTGCCCACTGATCACCAGGTCGTTGCACCCGTGACCGCGCTTCGCCCCGAACCCGATGGCGATATACTCGGCCGCCGTGTCTGGCACCGGCGGAAAATTACGCCGGTAGCAGTCAAGCTGCGGGTTTGGCAGCACGGTGATCATGAAGGCTATCGTGCGAATCAGATGCGTAAACGCGATCGTGTCCATGAAGCGCGAGGCCATTCCGAATCCCGAGTACGGCAGCGCGTCGTACGCCGGCGAGAGGCACAGCGCGATGAAGGCCAGCAGCAATGTGTGCATGTCGATTTGCCAGGAGCCGACGACGACCCAGCGCAGCAGCGGGTACCCGTCGAACGCCTTGAGCAGCAGGAGCTCCACGTTATCCTGCAGCGGCGTGTACTCGTACTTCCGGACGTCGCTCGCCGACGTCGCCCACGTGCAGAAATTCTCCACGACCACGACGGCGATCAGGAAGAGCGTCGCGCGGAGGAACCTCGTGAAGTAGGCGAGCTCGTCGTTCCAGCGCTTGAACCGCACCAGCAGCTGCAGGACCGGGAACGACCCGGCAGCCAACAGGAGGGGGAGGGGGATCCGGCGGACGAACGGGGTGAGCGTCGGGGTCAGGAGGAGGATGCAGGCGAGAACCAGGCCGAGGCCAGGCCGGACTCGTGAATGGTGAGGGCTGGTGGTGGCCATTTTCTTTCTGATGGAAGCCACGGGCCAATTGCGGATCCCCGGATCTCGGCAAAAGAAAAAGGAAATCTTCGTGATCAGGACGATCGCCACGGATCTGTTCACCGCCCTCGGTCCCGACGACTACGGATAAGCTACTCGAAAACCCACCATGATCGCTGCAAGCCACTCGGTTTCCGCCCAGCCGGCGCTCGGGCGATTCGATTCGAAGCGAATGCTTCGGACGAACGTGGTCCGCGCCCAGCCTCAAGAAGAGCGTTCGTCCTCGTCCTCGTCCTCGTCCCCGCTCGACCGTCGCGCCGTCCTGCTTTCCCTCGGCGTGCTCCTGGGGACCGGGTCGACCGGCGACGCGGAGGCTGCAAAGTCGGACGCATACTACGCGGAACTCAGCGCCAACGCTGGGATCAACTCGGGCGACCTCATGAGCAGGTACTCCTCTCTGGGTGCTAACGGCAAGAAGGCATCGAAGTCGTCCAAGGGAGGCAGGAGCGCGCCCAGCAAGAACGTCGCGAAGAACGCCGAGGCGCTCGGCCTCAAGCCGTCCGCCAAGTCGTCGGCGAAGGCCACCCCGAAGGCCGCCGCCTCGAAGGCGGCTTCTCCGAAGCCCGCCGTCAAGCCGACGGCACGCAAGGCAGCGTCCGCGTCCGCGGCGGCGGCGTCCGGGGCCTCGTTCAATCCGATCGAGGTCGGCCTCGGACTCTTGGCCTTGGCAGGTGTCGGCGTGATCGGCTCCAAGGGGTCGTCCAAGGGGTCGTCCAAGGGATCCTCGAAACCGCCGGCGCCGAAGGCCGCCGCCCCCAAGAAGGCCCCGGCGCCCGCCCCCAAGAAGGCCCCGCCCCCGCCGCCGCCCAAGAAGAAGGCGGCGCCCGCGGGAACGCAAAAGCTGCGCCCGGGAACCAGGCCGGTGCAGGCCAAGGGAACGAAGCGTGTTGGCACGGTTGCCAAGGCCGCGCCCGCGGAGAAGAAGAGCGGAGGAGGAGGCGCCGTGGGGGCGGCCGTCGGAGTCGTGGCCCTGGCTGGTGCCGCGGTCGTGCTGGGCGGAGGCTCGGAGAAGGACGTGAAGAAGGCTGCTCCCCCACCCAAGGCGGCGCCGACCGAGAAGAAGGCCGATACCAAGGCCGCCTCGGCGGCCGCGCCGGTCGCTGCCCCGCCCGTCAAGGCCGAGGAGAAGACGCAGGCGATAATCGTCAAGGTCGAGGAGAAGAAGCCCGAGGCCGCCAAGCCGGCGCAGGCACCTGGCCCGAAGCTGCCGCCCACGACTGGCAACTCGCCGGCGGTGTTGGTCGGAGGGTCTCTCGTGGCGCTCGTGGCCGCCGCCGCGGTCGGCGGCTCTGGGGACAGCGACAGCTCCTCGTCCTCTTCCGCGTCCTCTTCGGCGGCCCCGTCCGGCGGTTCCGCCGCGGACGACGCCACCGCGCGTGCCGCCGAGGCGAGGAAGTGGATCGACGCATGGAGGGCGAAGAGCAAGTGAGCGAGTTGTTCAAGTTTTGACGACGGCGATTTTCTTTTACCAGGTTGACGATGACCGTACGAGAAGCAGACCGCCCAGACATCTATCTAACTACCCGAGCTTGCCGCTGCCCGTCTCGTCGGAAGACGAGTACTGGAACGTGAGCGTTTTGGCGTATGGTGCGACCGACGACACGTCGAATGCCATCTTGAGCTTGCTGTTGAGCTTGTAATTCAGCGTCCATCGAGTCTCGACGTCCGACTCGCGCAGCTTGCGGACCATGGCAGCCTGCAGCCTCTTGCCGAACGTGACCTCCATCTCCGCGCCGAGGGCGAGGAAGTCGAGCACGTTGGACGATGTGCTCGCCTCGGCGCCGGGCTCAAGCAGCCCTGGCACCGACGGGGCGCTCACCAGCCTCCACTTGGTCGTGCCGACACTTCCCTGGGTTTCAATCTTCGGCATGAAGGTGGCCATCGTGTTTCCAGCCAGCTTGCTGAGGGCAATTTGGCCGTTGTCGGCAAGGAGGGCCGCCTTGAGCTTGGACTCGAGGAGCTTGGCCGCCTCGGTGTTGTCCAGCTTCTCCGAGTCGACGCCCGTGCTGCCCTGGCCGATGCTCTGCATCATCAGGTGGTCGGACCACTCGCTTGCCTTGCCCGTGATGGACACCTTGAGGTCGCCGCTGTTGAGCGACACGTCCACGAGGGGGTCGATGCCCACCGAGCCGACCGGGGCGCGGCCTCCCTGCGCCTGCTCTCCCGGCACGGGCCCGAACAGGATGAGGTTCTCGTGCTCGCGGTCCAACTCGAACTGCGCGGCGAGCAGGTTGATGTCGCCGCTCGGGAGCTTCAGGGATCCGGTGATGCTGATGGTGTCCGGGTGGGCCGGGCCCGAGGCGACGAGCTCTCCGCTGACGCCAAAGTTCATCACCAACGGGTACATAGCCCGCAGGTCTGGGCCAAACTGGATGGCCAGACCGTCCAATACGGCGTTGGAACCACCCGCATCCTCGACGATGACCTCGACGGCCTCCATCTCGCTCTTCATGGCGCTCTCGAGCTGCGTGGCCAGGCCGGAATCGCCCTTCGTGAGCAGCGTGAACACCTTGGACACGGACGGGGTCAAGGAATTGGACGACAGCTTCTGGGAAGTCATGTCCTCGAACGTCTCCGGCGACCCGCTGTCCTCCTGTGCCTGCGAGTTGAGGAACAGGGACCCGCGGCTGAACCGCATCGACCCGCCAATGATGGGGCGCTCGACGCTGTCCCTGGCCGTCAACAGCGCGTCGACTTGACCGGTGTACATATTGCGGGCCTTGATCTCCAGCTGGTGCAGGTCGAACGTGAGCCTCGAGTTGGTCAGGGGCTCGAGGGCCCCGTGGCGCAGCGGCAGGGTCCCCCGGACGCGAATGCGCCCCTTCCTGCCCACAAAGGCGTCGATGCCTTTGACGGTGATGACGTCATCCTCGCAGCGGACGTCTACGGACACGATATTCAGCGGATATTTGAGCACCGGGCAGTCCAGGAGCGCCTTCGAGATGAGCGCCTCCCCACGGACGATCGGCGTCTTGATGGTGCCGGCGATCGTTGCCGTCAGGTCGGCCACGCCCTGCTTCCAGCGCACGTTGGGAGACAGCGACGTCAAGACGGCCATTCCACCGTCGCGGACGTTCAAACTGATGTCGATCTCGCCCTCGCCCTCGGCGGCCTCGTCGACGGCCGTGCCGGCGGCCTGGCCTCCCAGGGACGACACTGGCT
>Ga0181584_10002835_pt1 | contig 13287 bp, 11 predicted proteins | sample 071ome_30_FD_132462 | JGI IMG/M metagenome (GOLD analysis project Ga0181584, IMG submission 132462) | Coastal salt marsh microbial communities from the Groves Creek Marsh, Skidaway Island, Georgia - 071406AT metaG (megahit assembly) | ecosystem: Environmental > Aquatic > Marine > Intertidal... | reverse complement strand
TCTATGTTATTAGTTCTAGGTGGCGCAATAGGATACTCTTTAGCAAAAGGAAACCCAAGGGATTTTCTGAGAAATTTTGGCGATGGTTCCGTTTATATGGGATGGATAGGTTTAATGATTGGCCTAATTATGATTGGAAATCACTATGCAGATGCCGATAAAATTGGGCCCGCTATATCTGTGGCTTTTTTGCCTCTATTCTATGGATATTTAATAAGACTTATTTCAACTGGATTAGAAAAAATTAATAATGTCTGAAATATAAACTATTAAAATATTTCAAACATTATTTAAACCTAATTTTTTCTAAAATCTAAGAAAATAATTACAAAATTTATTAAAACTAATAGTTATTATTACATAAAAATTAATCATTGGATTTTGATCTAATTATCTATTTAAGATAAATTAACCAAGAATATGAGAATTGTATGAAAGATAATTATCCAAATATTTTATGGTATTGCACTGATCAACAAAGATACGATACAATTAATGCCCTTGGAAACAAGTATATAAACACACCTAATATAAATAAGTTTATGAAAAATGGATTTGCGTTTAAAAATGCATACGTGCAAAGCCCTATTTGCACACCCAGCAGAGCCTCATTTTTAACAGGAAGGTATCCTGCTTCAACTCATGCTCATAGAAATGGAGCTGAGTATTTTCCAGATCACGAGGTGCTCGTATCTAAAATTTTAAAAGACGCAGGTTATGATTGCGGTTTAATAGGAAAACTTCACCTTTCAAGTGCTGAAGGTGGAGTTGAAAAAAGAACAGATGACGGATATGACACTTTTTACTATAGCCATGATTCAACATCTAAATTAGATCCAGAAACGAATGATTACAAGAGATGGATTATAGAAGAAAAAAAGCAGGATCTTAAAAAACTTTTTGAGCCTGTAAATAATTTTTGTTGTGACGGCGTCCCCGAAGAATTTCACCAAACTACTTGGTGTACTGAAATGGCAATAAAGTTTATTAACAAAAAAAGAAAAGGTCCATGGATGTTATCAATTAATCCCTTCGACCCCCATCCTCCTTTTGATCCTCCAAAAGAATATAGAAAGAGGTATAATCCAGAGGATATTCCTGGACCTTTATTTAAATTAAATGATATTGAAAGACAAAAAAAATTCCAAGAGGTATGCCAGCAAGCAGTTGACGCTGTAAATCCTGAGGGCAAAAACTCCCCTCCCCCTCCTGAAGGTATGTATAAAAATCCAGGTAACTGGCCCCCTGATTCATTTAATGGCAAAGTAGTTAAGGCTCATTATTATGCAATGATAGAGCTTTTGGACAAACATTTTGGTAGACTCATAAATTATCTAGATGAAATAAATCAATTAAATAACACCTTAATTATATTTCATAGTGACCATGGTGAAATGCTAGGAGATCATGGGCTAATTTATAAAGGAAGTCGTTTTTTTGAAGGCTTGGTTCATGTACCATTAATATTTTCATGGCCCGGAAAGATTAAGTCAGACATTGTTAGTTCTGCATTAGTTGAATTAGTTGATTTAGCACCGACTATTTTAGATGTAGCAGGCATAGATATTCCATACTATATGCAAGGTAAGTCTCTTTATGAAAAAATGTGTTCAGGCAAGGATATTGATTTTCACAAGCCTGTTGTAGTCTCAGAGTTTAATGACTCTTTAGGATCCCCAAGAATTGTTAGAGATACTCATGCCACAATGACTTTTGACGGCAGATACAAAACAATAATTTATCATGGACTTGGGTTTGGTGAAATATATGATTTAAAAAAAGATCCAGGAGAGTTCAACGACCTTTGGGAAAAAGGAATTAATGATAGTTTAAAATTAAAATTAATGCATACACATATTGATGCTATAATGAATACTAGCTCTGCGGGTATAAAACGCAAAGGAAGATTTTGAAAAGGGTTTTAACATTAACTATACTGCTAATGTTAAAGACAATCATTAATATAAAAATCAAAAGAATTGTTAAAAATCTATATGGAATATAAAACTCTCGGTAAAACTGGAATTAAAGTAAGTGTAGCATGTCTTGGTTGCGGTGGGTCAAGCGCCTTAGGACTTTCTTTAGGTAAGTCTGAAAATAATGCAATTAATATTGTTAAGGAAGCACTTCGTTTAGGTGTAAATTTTATTGATACTGCAAACGTTTATGGAACTGAAAAAATCGTTGGCAAAGCTATAACAAATATAAACCGTGATGAAATTGTTATATCAACAAAACATCAAGTTGCTACAAATATAAAAAAATATTCATTATCAGATGTAATAAATGGACTTAATAATTCATTAAAAGATATGAATATTGATTATATAGATATTTTTCATTTACATGGTGTTGCTCCTAAAGACTTTGATTACGCAATGTCACTGGTTCCTGGATTATTAGAAGAAAAAAAGAAAGGCAAGTTTAGATATTTAGGAATTACAGAATCTGCACCTATTGACCCAGAACAAATAACAATATCAAAGGCCATAGATGCAAATATTTTCGATGTAGTTATGCTAGCATTTTCGATGATGAACCAAAACGCAAAAAAACAAATCTTACTACAAACTTCGAAAAAGAATATTGGAACAATGGGTATGTTTGTCGTTAGAAGCCTTTTTTCAGTTCCTGGAAGACTTAAAGAAGAGATAACCAAACTAGTTAATGATCAAAATGTACCTATTTGGTTTTTAGATTAAAAAGAACCACTTGAATTAGTATAAAATAATAGTGGAGCTGAGATTATAATTGATGCTTGTTATAGATATGCAAGACACCAAAAAGGGATCGACAGTATACTATTTGGAACAAGTAGTATTAAACATCTTAAAAACAACATAAAATCTATCTTGTCACCACAATTATTGGAGGAAACAATTGAAAAAATTGACCAATATTTTAATCACTTAAAAGGAGTAGGGCTAGATTTTCCAGAAACAATTTCAAATTGATTTTAAAAATAGAAATATTACATTTATTAAAAGTATTTTTAATATATTACCCTTAGTAGGCGCCTATATTTTTAATCAATAATGTCAAACCTAAAAATATTAATATGTATAAAATAATTTTTTTAAACAATTCATTAGAAATCTTACCTCTTATAATTGTACCAATTTTTTGCCCTGTAATGGCAGGAAGTACTAATAAAATACTCCAAATAATATCTTGAAGTGTGCCTAAACCATTATAAAACCATAACGGAAAAATTATCAAAGATCCCAAGAAATACATTGTAGCAATAGTTCTAATTAAAGCATCTTTTTCTAAATTAGTAGAAACTAGATAAGCTAAAATATATGGGGAATACATATTTGAAACCCCTCCAATAATACCTGAAAAAAAACCTAGTGGTATGGTTATGACTTTTTCTAAGTTAGGCTTAACGTGACTAAAATTCAGACCAAATAAATTAAAAATAGCTGCAAAAATAATCGAAATAGCAATAATTTTTGATATCAAAGAATGATTTATTTCTAATATAAGATTAACACCAATCAAGATACCAACAACCAAGGCAATAAACATTGGTAAAAATCTATACGAACCTATGCCCTTTTGAACTTCAATTTGTAAAATATTAGTTACCAACACAGGAAAACATAATAGTATCATTGATGTGGTTGGTGGCAAAAAAAAAGCAATAATAGGTACAGCAAACATTGATAAGCCAATTCCTACTGTGCCTTTAATAATACCTCCTAAAAATACAGAGGTGAATATAATTATGATAATATCTAATTCAAAATAATTTAAAATATTTACAAGCATTAAAGATAGATAAATAATCTTAACTTTTATTAAATAACAATAGTATGTATTTTATTTTTTTTAACAAAATCCCAGTCGTATAAAACGCCTAATCCTGGTTTATTAGATACACTTACATTGCCATTTTTATCGATACAATCAAGTTGATCAGAATAATCACAATCATAAACTGGAAGAGACCAAGGGTTTTTACAACTTGGGTGGACTAAATTGACCTCATAAAAATTAGAGTTCCTTGAAGCTGCCATTAACTGTCTCATCGCAGGCCCACATGCATGAATTTCACAATCTACTCCTAAACCTTCTGAAGCAGATACTAATTTATGACACCCAGTAATTCCTCCATCATAGTCCGGGTCAGCTCTGGAGAAAAAAGAAGCGCCACTTGTCAACATGTCTACAGATGTTTCTAAATTTCTTACATGTTCTCCTACTAAAATAGGCGTACTTAAATTTTCTGAAAGAACACGATTACCGTTGATAGAAACTCCTCCATCTTTGTAAGGATCTTCATACCAATAATAATTATAGTCATCACAGACTTTTCCTACTTCAAGAGCATCCGCTAAAGTGTTAAAATGACAACCAGCATCATACATAATTTTCATTCTATTTCCAACGCGCTCTCCAACAGCTTTAAGCATAGCTATCTCTTCTTTAACGTCTCCACCCCAACCATGCATTTTATATCCCTTATACCCAAGTTCCAAGCACTCTTCTGCAAAATCTGCATATGCCTCTGGACTTGATAAACCATTTTTTTCTCTATCCCCATGCATAGTACTAGCATAAGCTGGCAAAATATTTCTATACCCTCCTAAAAGCTCTGAAATAGAGCAATTAAGTTTTTTTCCGGCTAAATCCCATAATGCAATATCAATCGGTCCAATACCAACTTCACCAACATGTTTACATAAGCCTCTTAATTGACGATAGATAGACTCTCTATGTAACGGGTTTTTCCCAATTATATGGTATGAGAGAGCTTCTGAGGCAGAAACAATAATTTTAGCTCTACTTCTTGGTGGAATATATTCTCCAATGTTTCCGTCAGTATCAAAAATTCTAATTCCAAATCGGGTATGCTTATTTTTACTACCAGGTACATAAGCAATCCCAATTCCACTTTTATTTTCTTGAACGTCACTGAATGTGACTTCAAACAAAGTTAATTCAATTTTATCTATTTTTACGTTTGACATATTTCATACTCTTATTATTAAAGCTTTTATTCGTATAAAGTTAGTTTTTTGCATTGAAATAATCTTTTGATTAATTGAAAATAAAAAAAGAGAGAAATTTTCTCTCTTTTTTTAAATTTCATTAGAGCTAATTAATCACTTACTCATAAATTTACCCTTAATATCCGAATAAACTCCTTGTTCTAGATTTAATAAATCTAAAAATTGAGAAGATGTATAATATTTTGGAGCAAAACCAAAGTTATTTCCGAATTTTTTAAATTCATCACTATTAGCTGCTTCAGCTATAAATTTTTCTAACTTTTCTATGATATCTTTGGGTGTTCCCTTCGGTGCCCAAAGACCCCTAGTTACACCCACATCAGCAGGAACTCCCATGTCTCGAAGTGTTTTAGTTTTTTGAATTGGCGAGTAAGTAATATTTTCTAGAGACCCTCCTGTTCCAATGACATTCAACAATCCAGCTTTGACTTCATTTAGTAAAACAGGTGAATGGATAATACAAATATCAACTTCATTAGCAATTGTAGCTTTTTTTAAAGCTGCTCCACCATCATAGGCTACAATTCTAAATCCAGCATCTTTGTAACCATTCAAGGCGTTAGCAAGAACATCATGAGCTCCAAATTTACCACCTATACCTGCAATCAAAGTTCCTGGGTTAGCTTTTGATTTAGCAATAACCTCTTCTAAAGATTTATAGCCTCTATCTTTATGGGCTAAAACGTATGTGGGTGTAGTATAAATTCCTCCGACAGTTTCAAGACTACCACTTGAATTAAAAGGCATTTTTCTAAAAGTTGATAAACCAATCATATCAGTTGAACCAGTTAACAATAAAGTATATCCATCTGGTTTTGATTTCATGACCTGAATGATACCTTTAGATCCTGCTCCTCCATTGACATTAGTAATGACAACATCTACACCTGCTGCCTTACTAAACGCACCTACAAAGCCTCGAGCAATTGAGTCTGTGCCCCCCCCTGCTTTATAAGGAACTATAACTCTAATAGCTTGTTCTGGATATGCTGCAAAAACAACATTACCAAGGGTACTAAAAAGAAATAAAACGCCCAAAATTAATGTTCTCATATTATCCTCCTATATGTTTTGTTTTGAAAGTTTCTGCCTTGATAATCCTTGTTTAACCTCATTAAAAACAAGGAATACTATAATGCCAATCATCAAAATTCTTGGCCAAGTATCTATAAAAGTAGTCCAATCTGCATTTGCGACTTGAAGAGCTACTCTAGTATTATATTCTATTATAGGACCTAAAATCACACCTAACACAATTGTAACAACTGGAAAGCCTCTTTCCTCCATTATAAAACCAAACACACCTAGAAAAATGGCTACATAAACTGGAAAAAATTCATTATAGCTTGCAAAAGCACCCATAGTTGCAAAAATCAATACAAAAGGAAATAAAATAGACCTATGTTGCCTTAATACATAAACAAAAAATCTTATTGCTCCCATGGCAATAATAAACATAAAAACTCCTGCCAAAAGAAGTCCGGCTAACATTCCATAAACAACTTCAGCCCCCGTCTTCATAAGTGTTACACCTGGTTGAAGTCCATGTAAATATAGTGCACCAATCATTATCGCAGTAGAAGCATCACCTGGTATACCAAGAGTCAACATAGGAACCATAGTCCCTCCAGTAGTTGCATTATTCGCAGTTTCTGGTGCAACAACACCATCTGGTTCACCTTTGCCAAAATTTTCAGGATTTTTAGAGTTATTTTTTACTGTTCCATATGAAAGCCAAGTAGCACCATCAGCTCCAACCCCAGGAACTGCTCCAATAATAGAACCGAAGAACCCACCAACTGACCAAGCTCTCCATCTTTTTAAGAAATCAAGGGTTGAAGGTAGCTCTATTTTAAATTTTGTGGTTACAAGTTCTGAAGAGGATTTCATAAGAGATAAATCTGATATAACAACAGCAAACCCAAACAAGCCAACTAAAGCAGCTGCGAAAGGAACTCCTGATAACAAATCTATAGAACCAAAAGTAAATCTCTCAATCGCATCGGTTCTATCCATACCGATTGAGCCTATCAGCAGACCTATACAAACACCTATAAAACCCTTTAACATTGAACCTCTTGTAAAGGCAGAAACCATAACCAAGCCCATAATTGCTATCAAAGCTATATCAGCGTTTGATGATTTAAGAGCTATACCAGAAATAAAAGGTATACATGTTACCGCAATTATCCAACTTGTTACCCCCCCAAAAAATGATGCATAAGTGGCGTATCCTAGAGCTAAACCTGATTGACCCTTTTCAGCCATTGGAAAGCCGTCGAGTGCAGTACAGGCCCCTGCAGGTGTTCCAGGAGTTCTAAGTAAAATAGCTGAAAATGAACCACCTAGTTTGGTTCCTACATATACACCAATCATTGTGAGCAGGGCTGGAAGCGGTTCAAGTGAGTATGTAACGGGCAATAAGATTATTATAGCCATAGGCGAGCTTAAGCCTGGAAGAGCGCCAACAAGCAAGCCTAAAAAAGTGCCTAAAAATAACAACAATAAATTGAAAGGTTCAAAACAATTTGCAAATCCACCCAATAATCCTTCAAACATGTTATCTCCTATATTGGCAACTTAAGAAAATAAACAAATAAAGCATAACTAAATCCACCACCAAGCAAAGATAGAGTAATCATAAAAAAGTAATCTCTTCTTTCATAAAGATAAAAAACTGCAAAAAGAAAAACACTCGTTAGAAGCATGAAATTAATTTCACCTAAAATTAAAGCATAAACAGTAAGTAAAATAACAGTTAAAATTCTTTTGAAATATAAAGATTTATTATCTTGAATTGATTGATTTAGATATTTAAAGAAATTATAATCTTGTTGTGCTGAAAAAAATTTTTTGAAACTAGTTATCAAATATATCAATACAAGAATGGTTAGTAATGAAGCAACGCCTAGAGGATAGGTTGCAAAGTTCATCCCATCTGTACCCACATCTAATGGTGCATCAGCAGGATTGTATGCAAAAAAGGCTCCAACACTAATAATTAGAAAAAAAAAGCCAATTAAAATATCTTTAACAAGATCAGATTTTTTTTCTCTTTTTTCTTTATCAGATAAAAGCATTTTTTTTAATCAAATTTAGGCGTTTGACCAGGTGCAGGTGAATAACCGAAATCACCTCTTTGTTTAATTGCTTCTATACCTCCATGTTTAAGTATTTTATCATTTTGTTCTTTTTTGGCTCGTTTATTAACTGCTTCTGGATCACATATTTTTAAAAGGTTGTCATAAAAACTATTCAAAATATCTTTAAAGTTTTCGTTGGAAAATAAATCATTTTGTTCATAAGGATCTTCTTCTAGATTAAACAATTGCGGATCATAACCTTCAGCAAAATAAACGTATTTATATTTACCCTTTCTAAGCATGAAAGCACCTACAGGTGAGGCAGCAGCGTGATATTCTGATAAAACAACTCTTTCATAATCATCTGTTTCTTGAGCTATTTTTAAAAGTGATTTTCCAGGTAAATCAATGTCACGAGAGTTTGGGCTTAAATTTAAACTATCAACGACAGTAGGGAAAATATCAACCAAACTTACGGGAGTTTTTATTTTCTTAGATTTAGGTAAATTAGGCCCTTTCAAAATCATAGGTACACCTGCAGATTCCTCAAACATTGTACTTTTGCCCCACATCCCTCTCATTCCTAGGGCATCACCATGATCAGAAGTATAAATAATATTAGTATTATCAGCAAATTGTGAATTTTGAAGAGCATCTAAAACTAAGCCGACATTATGATCAAGGAAGCTACATAACCCAAAATATGCTGAGGTTGCTTTTCTCACCTTTTCTTCATCAAAATAATCATCATAATTCATACATTTACGCATGGCTTCATAATATGGATGTTTACTTCTTTGATGCTCTTCATAAAGTAATGGCCAAGGAACCTCATTTTCAGGATACATATCATAAAACTCAGGAGGAGCAATAAGAGGAAAATGTGGACATACAAAAGAAACAAAAAGAACCCAAGGTTTGTCGCCTGCTTTCCTATTAAGAATCCATTTCGTGGCGTCCTCTGCTATTTTTTTATCATAGTTAGAATAAGTTGTTTCTCCACTTCCTACATCTTTTGCCATGTTGGCAGCCCCTTTTCTAACAGGAAGCTCTTGTCGAATTAAACCAAGTAAATCTCCTACACCTCCTACTACATTTAAAGGATTTATTTGTTCAGAAAAACCTGTGGGAGCTTGATCGTCTAAAAAGTGTAGTTTACCAATTGAAACCGCATCACAATTGCCTTCAACTGCACGATGTCCCCAGCTTGGTATTTTTCCATCATAAGGATCTGCATTATCCCAATAACCAATTTCAGCATTATACCTTCCTGTTGCTAAAATAGCCCTTGATGGAACACATATTGGAGAATTACAATATGCATTTTGAAAAAGAACACCTTCATTAGCTAAATTGTCTAAATTTGGAGTTTTTACATGACTATGACCAGATACACCAAGCATTCTTTTATTATGCTCATCGGAAAGTAAAATAAGTAAGTTTTGTGTCATAAACTCCCCCTTTAAATCATTAATTAAAACTATAGACAAACAAAATTATTAAATATAATTTATTATTTTTATTAAACCATAAAATAAAGTTATGAATATGAACTTAGTAGAATTAAAAACATTCCTTTCTGTAATTGAAGAAAAAGGCATAACAGCAGCATCTAAAAAACTAAATATTACACAACCAGCAATTTCTAAAAGACTAGAGAATTTAAAGTATTCATTCGGAATAAAAGAACTTTTTACAAGAAAATCAGGTGAATTAATAATAAGTAAAGATGCACAAGCCCTTATTCCTTACGCAAAAAATATAATTGCACTAATTGAAAATGCTCAAAATGAGGTTAATAATTACGTTAATGGGAAAAAAGGAAAAATATCGATTGGCTCTGGTGCGGGCTGGATAACTGGAAACCTACCTGATGCCATAGCAAGAACTATAGAAAAGTATCCTGGGCTGCACGTCGATTTTAATGTAGATACACCGGATCTCCAATTTCAAAAACTTATTGATAACAAAATTGATATTCTGTTTGCCAGAAAACCAGAAAATTTAGATTATTTTGAATATAAAACTTTGAGGCACGATAGATATATTATAATAGCATCTAAAAAGCACCCTCTTACGAAACGGGACAATGAATTAAAAGACTTAATATCTTATAAATTCGCAATCGCTACAACATCACAACAAACTGAAGATTTGTTTTTTAATTGCTTTACCTCAAAAAAATTAGTGAAGCCAACAATCTCTGTTTCGACCAATTCTCTTAGAATGGGATTAAATTGTTTATATGAATCCTCTCTACTTCTATTTACCCAAGCAAATATTTTTGAAAGTTATAATGATCCAAGGCTAGCAATTTTAAATATTAAAGACTTTAATATTACAAGAGAAACTGGAGTAATAACTAGGAAAGGTTATCAGAGCCTATTTTTTAAAGAGTTAATGCAAAATTTGAATTATTAATTTATTTTAGATTTTAAAAAGTTTAAATTATTGATTAAGAACTTCCTAATAATCTTTCTTGATTATTAAAATCTAGTTCTTAAGATTAATAATAAATTTTTAATAGAAGAATTTCATGAAAAATAGAATAATCCATGCTGAAATTTTTAAAGCCATAATATCTGAAAAAACCACTTGGGTATTTATTTCACTAAAGGATACTAATAATATAGAAGGATGGGGTGAAGCAACATTATCTGGTAGAGAAAATGAAATTTATAATATTAAAAATGATATTTTTAACATTATCCTAAATCAAAATTATCAATCACCATATGACCTTAAAACTAAATTACCTTTTGAAAACATTGTTCAAGCTTCGATAAGTTCTGCAATTATGCAATGTCTTTGGGATATTGAAGGTCAAATTAATAAGAAAATAATATGCAATGTTTTCAAAAAAAATAGAGATACAATTGATATATACGCAAATTTTAATCGTGCAACAAAAGACAGAACATTAGATGGAATTAAAAAAAAATCTATCGAGGTTAAAAAAGAAGGATTTAATTTTATTAAATTTGCTCCCTTTGATGAAGTAACAACCAACATGAATACTAATGAAATGATTAAATCTATGAAATCTGGATTAGATAGGCTTAACGTCATAAGAGATGTATTTGATACTAAAACTAAAATCATGATAGATTGTCACTGGAGGTTCAATTATAATGCAACAATTCAGTTACTAAAGGAGTGCAAGAATTTTGATCTCTATTGGCTTGAATGCCCTATTGCAGAAACAATTAATAATATACCACTAATAAAAAAATTACGAAAAAAAGCTAACTCTTTAGGAATTAAGCTAGCTGGACTTGAAACAAAAATACTAAAAGCCGGTTTTCATAATTTTATAAAAGCTGAAACATATGATGTTATAATGCCAGATGTTAAATATGCAGGTGGACCAGATGAAATGTTGGAAATAGAAAAATCATTAATCAAACATGATATAGAATTTTCTCCTCACAATCCTAGTGGTCCAATTTCGTACGCACACACTCTTCAAATCTGTTCGTCAGCTAAAAAAAATTCTCTTATGGAACATCAATTTAAAGAAAGTCCTTATTTTCATATTTTACTTAAAGACCCGATGCCTAAGATAAAGCTAGGAAAATCATCAATTCCGAATAACACATATGGACTGGGTGTTAGTCTTGACAGAATGGAACTTCAAAAAATAAGCCACTAACGAACTACATTTTCTTTAATTAATTTTTTCACTTCATCTTCAGAGTAATTAAGAGATTTTAAAACTAATCTAGTATTTTCTCCTAAGGTTGGAGGAGGGTTAACTGGTTTAATAGAATTTTCATTGACTTTGAAACCTATGCTGGGGACTTTAAAATTTTTATTTATACTTTTAATATTAACTGAATTCCATAAATCTCTATGTTTAAATTGCTCTTCATTCAAAGCTTCCGGTAATGATCTTATCTTTCCAGAAGGCACTCCATATTCATTTAAAAGTGTTTCCAAGAAATCTGCAGTATAATTTTTAAAAATATCCTGCAAATGTGAGCGTAACTCCTCTTTGTTGTTATCTCTATATTTAGCTGAACTCCATTTATCTTTATCAAATATTGAAATTTTATTTAGAGCGACACATAAAGAATTAAACTGATGATCATTATTGGCAGCCAAAAGTAAAGATTCAGTTTTTGTTTTAAATAATCCAGATGATGGAGACCCACTTTGTGCTTCATTACCCATAGGAATTGGAGCCCAACCAGTATTCAGATGTTCAGTAACCATGTTAGCCATTAGAATGAACGATGTATCTAACATGGAAACATCTAACTTTATAGGTTTTTGTTCCTTTTTATTTTCTACTAATGCCGCAGTTATTGCAAAAGCAGCATTAAGCCCAGTTGAATAATCAATGTAGGGAGCTCCTACCTTTGTTGGGCCAGATTCTTTAGTGCCTGTAGTAGACATTATTCCACTCATCCCTTGTACTACGTGATCATAGGCACCCCTTCTACTCAAAGGTCCCGTTTGCCCAAAAGCTGATATTGAACAATAAATTAATTTATTATTTAGAGCAGATAACTTTTCCCAACCTAAACCTAACTTTTCTACTTTCCCTGGTCTCATATTTTCAACAAAAACATCTGCAGACTGAATTAATTTATAAGCAATTTCTTTCCCTTTTTTTGTTTTTAAATCTATTTGTATAGATTTCTTATTTGAATTTTGTACTAAAAAAGAATTCCCCATGTACATTTCATTAAGAGTGTGATCTTTACCATTTATTCTAGTCCAATCGCCACCTAAAATATTCTCGATTTTAATTACCTCTGCACCCAACAAGCTTAATTGGTAAGTGCAATACGGCCCAGCTAAAACACTTGTTAAATCAATTATCTTAATTCCATTGAGTGGTTTAAACATTATTTCTCTAAAAAATTTAAAATATGTTTTTATGATATTTTAATTCATATTAGTAATAAAATAGAAAAATTTATGTTTATCATAACTTTATTTTATATATAAACACTATGTTTAATATGGCTTGTTTCCTTTAATTGTAACTCGCCTTCCCTTCCTTTCATTCGGAAAATAATCCCAAATTGCTTTATGAAGGGTGCACCTATTATCCCAAAAAGCCATGTCATTTTTATTCCACTTATATCTTATTTGAAACTCAGTTTTCTCACAATGAGCAAACAGATATTCTAAAATTATTTTGCTTTCCTGTTTAGTTAAACCTTCAATACGCGTTG
>Ga0181584_10002826_pt1 | contig 13312 bp, 17 predicted proteins | sample 071ome_30_FD_132462 | JGI IMG/M metagenome (GOLD analysis project Ga0181584, IMG submission 132462) | Coastal salt marsh microbial communities from the Groves Creek Marsh, Skidaway Island, Georgia - 071406AT metaG (megahit assembly) | ecosystem: Environmental > Aquatic > Marine > Intertidal... | reverse complement strand
TTTTGGTTCCATAAACGCAAAAGATGTTCACCTGAGTTACTTTTAGCTATATCTAATATTGCGCTTGGATTCGTAGTCCCTATTCCTACGTTGCCTGAATTGTCTATAAACATTCTCGAAGCACCACCAGAAACTAAAGACAATAAGTCTGATGAATGTGTATAAGCAATACCTCCTCTATATTGAGTATCTCCACTTGTACCATCAGCAAAATATAAAGCACCAGTAGTGTCTGATGCAGTTGCTACTGTAATACCTGCTTCTCCACTCGCTTGATATACTACAAGGTTATCTGCACCACTATAATAATTTGAAGGCGAAGTAGTCCCTATTCCTACGTTGCCACCAAAAGGCTGTAAACTTAAAGGTCTTGATGCTCCTGTATTACCAGACTGTATTCCAATAGTGTCAGTTGAGGCATTAGCATAACCAATCGAAATACCATATTCATTTGAATGATTTGCAACTATTTTAGCAGTTGCGTTTGATAAAAAACTTGAATAGTCAGAAGAAGTAGTTATACTTCCGTGTTTAACGTGAATCCCCGCACTCGGATTATCAGTCCCTATTCCTACATTCCCACTCGAATCTATGCGCATTCGCTCGGTGTTGTTAGTACCAAAAAGCAAATTAAAAGCACCAAGTGTCGTAATCCCTGAAGTTGTGTTGCCGTAAATAATAGCACCGTCAGCACCAACATTCAATAAACTACCGCCTGAATAAGCAGAACCATAAACTAAATCGTGCCATCCTTTAGAATTATCATTGTAAAATTTAGATGAATTATAACTTGTTGAATTTGTAGAGGCAGATTTAATAGAATCACCACCTCCTGAAAATGATATGTCTAATTTAGAAGAAGGATTCGTAGTACCTATTCCTACGTTACCACTCGAATTAATGTCTATACCACTACCCGAAAAAGTGCCATACTTAATTGCTACAGTATCAGCGGAATCATCATATCCAGATATACCTTTTATAATTCCCGCTTGAGAATACGCAACACTTGAGTCGTGCCCATCAGCCCCCGCCTCAACCCTTACTTGCGAAAAGGTATCGCTTGAGCTTTTAACGTGAAGTTGAACGTCGGGATTATTAGTACCTATGCCTACTCTATTAGCGCTAACATCTACATACAATACATCGTCTACATTAAAATCATGCGTATCGTGGTGTGGGACAGAATTCCACATTGCAGTACTTATTTTAGTTAGTGCCATATTAGAGTTTTTGTATTATTAATTATGCAGTTTCTCCGATCTGCTTTGTTACTACCGTAGGATTAATTTTTTCTTCAATTTGCGCGTTAATATTAGCTTTCAATTCAGCTACTTTATCTTCCCCCATTGCCGTTTCAATCCAACCATTGATTTGTTCTTCGGTAATATCGTCAAACGCGGTAAAAGAAGATAAATCGCTTGTGTCCAAAGATTGCGTACCATATACGCTACCAACATTGCCGTTTTCATCTTCGCCAGTTAATCGCCAATGCACGTTGAATATTACGTCAGCGTTGCCGTCTAAATTTGGGTAGGTATCTACCGTTTTGTTGTTCCAAGTGTAAGTCATTATTCTACTATTTTGGGTTGATTAATACTCTCTTCATACTCGCTAATTAAATCAGCAGTCCATACCGCGTCAGCAATAGCCCTTACTCCATTAGCATCTGCCGCATCGTAATCTCCGCAAGATACTACCGTACGCTCAAAAGATTCTGAAATCTTTACGCCATCTTCTAATATCTGATTAGAGTAGCGGATTTGTAGATGCTTATATTTTGTTACAATTTCTACTTTGTCTTGAATTTTTTCTTTTGTTAGTGCCATTATTTATTTATTTTAATTTTTATACAAAATAAGTTGCTGTTACATAAAATTCATCATTTACATTAATATCATTAGCATAAATTCCAAGAGCCAAATTTGTAACTCCAATGCCGTGCCAAGAACCAATACTTGATTTAAGATAACTTGCCGAAGCATCCGCCCAAGTACAAGTAACAGCTCCATAACCATAATATTGATTTAAAACTGTAAAAGGTAAACCTTGAATTGTAACAAATGCGCCCGTTGGAGAACTTATTGAACTAACAACGGCTACACCATTCACAGTTACTTTTCTTCCTATTTTAGTGTATGACCAAGTAGCATAATTTGAATTTAAAGTAATTGTTCCTGAAGTAGCTGGAACTAACGTAACAGTAAAAGTCCCTTCTTCGTAATCATCTAAAGCATTAGCAGCAGCAGTATCTCCGTTAAATGTTATACCTCCACTCGATAAGATGCGCATTTTTTCGGAGTTAAATTGGTCTTCTATTATGCTAATGGCATTTGTATCAGCATTTAAACCAATACTCCAAGCAGCAACAGGATTACCAAATCTAATTTTAGATGCAACGCCTGTTAGTGATTGAATATGTAGACTTCTTTGAGGATTATCAGTACCTATTCCTACATTCCCACTCGAGTCTATGCGCATTCGTTCTGTGCCTCCAGTAGTAAGTACAGTATTATTAGTTGAGTTTAATCTTAATTGGTCAGCACTCCAACCGATACTTGCTTCCGTATTAGCGTTTGATGAATCTCTAAACCTAAATGCTTCAAAGTTTGCATTAACAGCACTTCTGTATAAATCAATTCCACTTGTTGGGCCAGTTTCAATTACAAGTTTAGCAGTAGATGGGTTTGTTTCATTTATTCCTACGTTGCCACTCGAATTTATGCGCATTTTTTCGGTGTTAGAAGTACCAAATATTATATTGCCTGCTTCTCTGTTATAAATAAAAGATGTTACGCCTGATTGTATTATCGACAACCCATCGGAGGCAGTTGTGCCACTTCCTGCTGTAATATGTAACTCTGCTGAAGAATTTGCAGGGTCATTAATATGCAAGGCACGATTGTAAGAAGTAGTAGGACTACTCGTCCCTATTCCTACGTTGCCACTCGAGTCTATTGATAATCTTTCAACAGCAGCGCCAACATCATAAATTGAAAATCTATCATTGCTTGATATTGCAAGTCTATATGTGCCTATACCTGTTCTAGTTAAATCTAATAAATCTGAACCAGACCCTTCTACATCAAGAGTAGCAGAAGGACTCGTAGTCCCTATTCCTACGTTTTTGTTGTGTGCAATAGTCATAGCAAGACCTTGCCCCGATGTGAAATCTATTGAAGATTCGGTAGTTGACGCAAGATTTTGAATTAAACTCCAGTTATTGTTTCCCCCGTTTAAATCATTTTTTATAGCAAGACCATTACCTTTTAGATTTAATAAACTGCTTGTGGTATATGGTATTAATCCTATTCCTACGTTGCCACTTGAGTTTATGCGCATAAGTTCACTACCACCTGTATTACTTGTTCTTCCTGTTCCAAAGGCAATAAAAGAATTTTCAGGAGTGTTGTTTGAATCTACATTGAAATATAAAGATTCTTGAGAGTAAACATACCCTGAAGAAATTCCTTCTGAACCTAATTCTAAATAACCGCTGTTAATCTTAACATTCCCACTAGAGTCTATGCGCATTGCTTCTGACCAAGTTATAGAGTTGCCTGTTGTTCCACTTGCGGCAGTTCTCCAAACGTGGGTTCCTCCTGACTGATAATAATCTGACGCATAATTTGATTCCTCATAGACAGCACCTCCAGTTGTTGGGATATAATAATTTTGCCCAATAGCAACATAATTATTACCTGAATAAAAAGCAGCATCGGGAAGTTGTATTACAGTTTCTGTTGCTCTCCAAGATGAAGGTGTAACACCTATTCCCACTCGGCCACTCGAGTCTATACGCATTCGTTCTGTCTGACCAGAACCTTGAGTAAATACTATTGGCGCGTTTGTAGAATTATGTCCCGCACCCTCTGCAATAATATCGGCGTACGCGGCTACATTTGAAATATTTCTGCTAAGGAAACTTAAAGTATTATCAGTTCCTGCACCGCTTGATTGCAATCTTACTACTGGATTTGAATCTAAAATATGTAATTTAGAAGAAGGAGTAACTCCTATCCCTACATTCCCACTCGAATCTATGCGCATTCGTTCGGTTGTATTCCCACCCGAAGCATTTGTAATAAATTGCAAAATTGACCCTGTACTTTTATATGCTGCAATTCTTCCAGCCCCTATAGCGTCATAATAATCTAAAGTAAGTTGTGATTCAGTTTGAAAATTTGCAGCATTTGAAGTTGATTTTATTGCCCCATTTATATCAAGTCTTTCAGATGGATTTGTTTCATTTATGCCTACAAACCCCCCACTCGTTATGCGCATTCGTTCATCTCCTGAATGAGTTCCAAATCTTATAACATCGGCAACTCCACCGTCGTCCCCATAAGTACCAATAAAAGTACCATTTGTAAAATGACCAATATGTAATCTTCCATCGCCTGCCGTTCCTGTTTCTATTGATATTTGGTTGGTGTTTGAATCAATTTGTAACTTACCATTTACTGGACTACCACCTATCCCTACCGAAGTTGAAGTAACAGTTAAAAGACCCCCACTACCTATTTTAGTGCCATATCCGTCTGCATCAATAACTACATTGTCGCTTGTATTTCTACCAATTAGAGAAAGGTTTAAAGTGTCTGCGTTATTTCTACCTGTTAAATTATAAGCATTTGATAGATTAATGTTAGCGTTGTTTACGTTTACTACGCCATCTACTGTAAGACTTGTTAAAGTACCTACTGAAGTGATGTTAGTCTGAGTAGCAGTTGAAAGTGTACCCTCTAAAGTAGTTCCCGTGATTGTACCTGAAGATGTAATATCTCCTACTACATCTAAAGCTACCGCTGGATAGTTTATGTTTATCCCCACACGATTATTAGCACTATCAACGTATAAAGTGTCAGTATCTACTGTGAGGTCGCCTGTTACAATCGCATCACCATTTACAGTTACGGTTGATCCGTCGTCTGTTATAATAGAATCTGTAAGAGTGTCTGAATCTAACCACTTTGTTACATAATTAGCTGTACCAGATCCATCCATTTGGCTTTCTTGTATACCAGTAAAGTTTACAACTTCAATAGCTGTACCAGTAGGAGGGGCGGTAGAAAATGTTAATGTGGTTCCAGAAGTAGTATAGTTTGCTTTAGATTGATATACACCATCAATATATACTTGTGTATTGTCTTCTTGGCTAATTTCACTGGTTAATGTAAATGCTGTGGTTGTTCCATCCCCAGTAAAAGCATCTATATCTATGCTTGCAGAATTTGAACCACCTATTGCCGCCCATTCTGTACCATTATAACCTTCAAACTCATTTGATGTAGTATTAAATCGAATCATACCAGCAGCCGGAGTTGGCCGCTGCGCATCAGTACCAGATGGCATTAATGCTGCCGTATTAGATTGTGAAGAATTTTTCCAATACGTATTTGTTCCGTCGTATATTAAAATATCGCCTTCAACTAATGACTGGGTATATACATCATGCAACTCGTGCAAACCTTCATTGCCTTGAACACGAACAAATATCTTACCATTAGTGGCTGAATTAATAACTATGGCTGTAGCTAGCTTTACATTTGGGGCATTAGGTTCAGTAGTTGTAAAACCACCATTATTTGCGGGATCACACCATAAAACATCACCATCATTAAAAGCAAGTGTATTTACTTGGTCTATTTCACCAAAATGAACTACTTTTCCAATACCACCATTTGTAATACTTTCGTAAGTAACCCCAATATAATATTTAGGTTCAACAGTTCCATTCGCAACCATTGGGGCAATAAGTTTATGGCCAGAATTACCATCTGTGCCTACAACCCTTACTGCTGTACCTTTTGCTATTGTAGAGCCTGTTGAGTTTTTTACTTCATAAAATACTAAATTACCACCGCCGTCGCCAAATGTTAATACACCGGCTCCGTCAGTAATCATTACCTGACCAGCAACACCATCTTCCTCGGGGAGTGTGTACTGCCCGTTAATATTTATAGTATCTTTAAACTTAACAGCCATGCTATTTTAATATATTTTAGTATAATTTTTGGATCATTACTCGTAATCCATTAAGCGAAGGAATATTTCCAGCAATATTTGATACAGCAATACCGACTGTATTTACAGTTGGCCTTGTAACATCTGCCATAATTGTTTCATATGTTGAGGTATCATACAGTTGTACAATAACGTCTCTTGAATTTAAATTATGTGTTACAGTAAAAGATGTTGATGAACCATCACCAATACTTGCCACATATTGATCACCGCCTGTTACAATATTTTCATAAGTAGACCCATCTTCTGTGATTTGCCATTTATCCGTAGATTCATTCCATCTTAATTGTACATTAGAAGATGTTCCTCTTTGAATTTCAATACCCGCATTTTCTGAAGGAGCCCCAGTAACATCACTATTTAGTAATATAATATTATCAGCAATAGTTACTGTTTCGGAATTAACTGTTGTCGTAGTTCCTTCAACAATTAAATTACCCCATACACGTAAATCTTTTGCATTCGATGCATCTCCAATTGTAGTATCACCATTTATCTGAATAGTATTAGTACTACTAACAACGCCTAAATCAACATTACCATTAACAATTAAATCTACATTATTACCACTTGTTCCAAGCGTGGTATCGCCATATATAGTTACTAAGTCGTCAGTAGCGAAACCATTTCTACCTAATGTAGTTTCACCCTGAACAGTTAAACTTGCGTCACCAGCAGTACCGGTTTCACCAGAAGGCGGATTTACAGAGGCATTATTTTGAATAACAACATCTGCGGGTAATCCAATTTTAATAGTTGCACCTTCAGTAATACCTGGGTTTAATTGCGAAGCAGGTGTGGTATAAACAGCCGTGTCATCTGAAAATACATCAATTTCATTTGATGTACCCGCAATAGTAACATATTGTTTTATATATTCAAAAATATGTTTACTACGTACAAGAAATTCTCCTTTATCACCATTTGCTGGTATATCTTCAAAAATACCATCTGTTTCTAGTATTCTTAAATCTACAAAGCCATGGTCATGCGGGCCATCTAAACCACTATTTGTACCATCGTCTGATTCGTGTACTTCAATAAGAGGCGGGTTAGTTGAACTTCCGGGCGCTGAAGCAGAAACCGTACCATTTAAATTAATGGAGTTTGCTTCAATAGTATGTATATCTCCAACAGGTGCCCAATCGGTTCCGTCGTATACATATATTAAATCATCTGTTGAGTTATAATAAATTTGTCCTTCTACTGGCGTAGCAGGGGCAGTGCCAAGAGGATGTATTACAGCATTCTGTAATTCATTCTTGTTTAAGTTAATATTGTTTAAATACTTTATTGCCATGTTTTGTTAGTTTAAATACGCTTTACCAGAGAAAGACGCTGTAAAATTTATTGTTAGTGTGTTTAAATCATTATATGTTATATCACCTATAACTATATTATTGCCAGAGTCAACAACTGTTACAGATGGAAATTTACTTAAATTATGTGTTATCACCCAAGATGATGAAGCGCTAACTTGTGTATATATAAATTCTTTATCACCACCTGCAACTGCTAAAATACCATAATATTCATCTTCTTCTAAAGTGCCTGAGCCTTCTACAAAGCCAAGCACTGCATCAAAAAAAGTTGTTTGGGTTGGGCGAGTAATTAAAGACTGTATTTTATATTTTGCATATTTATTTACATCCGCAAGATTATAAACAAATATATCTTTACCATTTAAAGAACTTAAATATTCTTCTACGCTTTTTTCTCCGGAATTAAATTTACTAAAAACAAAATTTGTTACTGTTGAAAAAGCACTATTATCCCCACCCCCTCCAGGGAATGACATTGTGCCTATTGGTCTATTTTCTGGTAGACCCGCATAAAATCTATAAGGAATCTGACCACCAACGCCTATCTTGCTTGTTCTATTAAAATTATCAGCAAGAGCTTGTGCGGTAAAATTCCTTGTTTTATTAGTTAGACTATCGGTGCCTATCCATTTATCCTCGTCTTGTACTACGGCATCTATTAAATAAGTACTTATTTTAGCCATTATTTATGCTTATTATTGCCAAATACTTTTTCTACTCCACGTGATCCAAAGTACCCACCAATTACTATTGTTAATAAACCTGTTATTTGATCTAATGAATATCCAGCATACCAGCCAATAACATAAGATACCGTTAAAAATATTAAAATCAATGGCCGTACATTTGAGGCTAACCAAGAACCAGAACGTGCATCAGCAACCCAGCGTTTTGTAACGCCGTCGATTTCAGCTCTTTCCATTCTTAATTTTTCAAGAGCTATATCTTTATCTTCTTGGGGCATATCTGATCCACCAATAATTGCTTCAATAACATTTCCAACAGGTGTATCTTCAGCAATCGCGCCTACTACTCTTGGTATTTTTTCTAATAAAAATTTGCCAACCGCAGTGTCTTTAAATTTTTTTCTATCAGCTGACATTTTTCTTTCTGCCTTTTCTTTTTGTAGAAATAGCGCTCGGAATATCGTCTATTTGATTACCAACTTCTTTAACAGCGTCTGCTACATCTTCAAGTTCGTCGCTTAATCTTTCTTTCATTTCCGCAAGATCAGACTTCATTTTTTTTACTTTTTCTTCAATTGAATCTGGTAAAAAGTTTTTGTCTTTGTCTTCAATAATTCCGGTGTGTACAAATACCATATACACTAGCGCTAATATTAATACAAAATTTAAAATAATACTTGCTGTTAACATAATTTTATTGTTTATATGGAAATAATTTATTTAAAGCTTCTTTTCTACCTTCACAACCACATGGTATATTTAATCCTTCTGAAATTTTTTCAGTCATTGTCTTAATACCTGTAGCTTTAGTTATTTTTTCGATAGAATCACCTAAGCCCTTTGATTTCATTTTTTTCTTTTTAATGATTTTACTCTTCTTGGTTTTCCTGCCGGTTGGCCAAGTTTTTTCTTTTCTGCTATCTTTTTTTTCTTTTCAGCAGATGACATTTCTGAAGCAGTTTTTGGGGTGGCTGAAGAAATACGTTTTTTAGGGCGGCAATAAGGTACACCGCGATTTTCGCCTTTGGTTCTACCACATGGTTTACCTGTGCGGACATCAATCCACTCTTCTTTAAACCATCTCTTAAGACTTGCTCCTTCTTTACTTTTTCTTACTGCCACTGCCCCAATTTTTAGCACCTACTTTACGGCATTTAGCAATCGCACCACTTGCATATGCAGATGGAAAAACTCTGTATCTTTTTTTTACTTTATGATAGCAAGCGTCTTTTGTGGCCATTAGTATTTACCTCTTACTCCTTTCGGATTTGATTTAGTATCTTTGCCTTTCCCACCCCAAAGATTTTTACATGCCCAATAACGAGCAGTTAATTTATCTTTAGCGGTACTGCATTTATGGCGCGCTCTAAAAGATTTTCGTGCAGCAGCGCTGTAGTTATGGCCATATGAAGTATGGCCAAAATGAATAATTTTTTCAGTACCACCTGAACAAGCTTTTACAACTTTCTTTTTATCTGCTTTTGGCGACTTGCGAGGCTTATTACAAGCCATCTTTGATTTGTCTAATCTAGTAGCCATAATTATTTACATTTTCCAGTATGGTATTTACCGCACTTTGAACATTTCTTTTTGGTAGGTTTTTTCTTGTAAGGCATAATATAGTAGTTTATCGTTCTGGGTCTTTTAACATATCGTCAATAGCTTTATTAAATACTTTATCGGTATATGTTTTATTTTTATAAAATACACTACGCTGCTTAAATGGTATATCTTCATTACCAAGCAGTATATTATATATTTTTGTTATTAAACGTTTACAACGATTAGATGTTTGATATATTGTATACTTTTGTGTAGTATGGTTTCTTTTGCGCCATACGATTATCCAATCTTGTTTTCTTAACTTTTCCCAGCGCTGTTTATCCCAACTCATTAGGTAAGTCCCGTTTTTATAATCATTACGCGTAAATCGCCCAACGCAATCTAAATAAATAAGTAATTCTAGATCACCGTCAGTGAGCCCATAAGTTTTACAGGCCCACTTTCTGGTTAATCTATAATATCGGAAAAGTTGCATTTCACGCAAATCTGCAGCGTCTACCCTCATTCGACTATAACTACATCTTGCTGTTTAATAACTGTGTGACTTTTACCCTCAAATACGACGTTGTGGCCAGCATGTCTATCATAATATATCACGTCCTCTGGGGCGATGCACTCGGTTTTTTCACCGCAGCTTACAACTTTTCCTTTTAAGTAGCGGATCTCTTTTTTATCGTCTTGCATTATAAAACCAAACTCGGTTTTAATTTCTTCCTTAATTGGTGTAACGATTATATAATTATTTACTGCTCTCATTTAATCTAACATTTGAAATTATACAATCTGCAGAAATAATAGTTGTCGCAACCGATGCGGCATTAATTAACGCTGTTTTAGTTACAAGTACTGGGTCTACAATACCTTCTTTAACCATATCAGACACTATACCTGTAATAACATTTATTCCGTGGCCTTCAGGCATACTGTGCATATTTTCTGGTGCACCAATGCCTGCGTTTTCTAATATTTTATTAAAAGGCTCTTTTATGGCTTTGAAAAGTATTTCTTCACCTGGGCACTCTGCTTTATTTTTTTTAGCAGCATTTAACAACGCAATGCCAGCTCCGGGAACAATGCCCTCTTGTAGTGCTGCCTTTACGGCGTGGATAGCATCTTCTACCCTGTCTTTTTTTTCTTTCAGCTCTACTTTGCTGTTTGCCCCTACTTTTATAATACCGACAGCCCCGGAAAGCATTGCTAGCCTTTGTTCAAGCTTTGTTTTAAAAAAGCCGTTCTTTTCATTCTTTAATTTCTTGCGTACAACTTTTATACGCTCTTCCACATCTTGAGGTACATTTTCTACAGTTACTACAGTGTTATTTTGTGTAGTTACTGCTTTAGTAGCTTTTCCAAGGCACTGGGGGTCGATTAAATCTAAATCATCTCCAAGTTCTTCAGAAATTACTTTTGCACCTGTTATAACGGCTAAGTCTTCTAAAGTATCTTGCTTTGTAGGCCCAAAGCCTGGGGTGTCTACAATGTTTACTTTAATATTACCTTTTACTTTATTCATAATAAGTGCAGATAGTGGTTGCTGCTCTAAGTCTGCTATAATAAGTAAAGGTTGCTTGTTTTTTATAACATACTCTAATACGTTTTGTATTTTGCGTATGTTTGGTATTTTACTAGATACAATAAGTACAGCCGGGTCATCCAGCTCTGCTTTATTTTTTTCTGTATCTGTAATTAAGTGTTGTGATTTTAAACCTGAATCAAACTGTACACCTTTTACAAGCTCAATCTGTGTTTCATTAGATTCAGACTCTTCCATCAGTACTACACCGTCTTTACCAACTTCTTTATATACGTCTGCAATTAACTTACCCAGTTCAATGTCATTATTAGTGGATATATTTGCCACACTAGTTAACATATCACCTTCAACTGGTATTTTAATATTATCAAGGTATGCAATAGTTTTATTTACTGCATTATTAATACCTTCTTTGATTTTACGTATATTTGTTTTTTTCGATGCTACATATTCTTTAAGAATCGCTCTTGCAAGTACGGTTGAGGTTGTTGTGCCATCACCGGCTTCTTTAACTGTTTTTTGCGCTGCTTCTTTAATAAGTGTAGCTCCAATGTTTTCAACTGGATCTAAAAGCACTACAGAATTAGCTACAGTAACACCGTCTTTAGTAATTACTGGTTTACCAGTTGCATCTTCGTATATGACGCATCGGCCAGATGCCCCCAGTGTTGAACTGACAGCATCCGCCAACTTGTCTATACCTTTTATTATTTTGCTTTGCCCTTCTTTACCGAAAGACAAATTTTTCACAATCTCACTTGGGTTATTGTATTCCATTAAATTAAATTTTTATAAAAGTGGTTTATTCAAATGTTTTTACTACTACTGGTCCTTCTGCAAGCTTTAGCTTTCTTTGATAGTGTTCAATCGAAGCATCAATTGCTTTTTCAGCACCTTTCACAGTTTCACGTCTTGTGATTCCTTTCCAGTCATCATCTTCTTTGAATTCTGCTTGATAGTAGCCATTTGGTAATTGTGTGATTCTCCAGTTCTTCTTTTCAGAATACGCTTTCCAAAGGTCTAAGGTTTCTTTTGGAATCTGGTTGTCGTTGGACAATGTACTTGTCCGGTAATAAAAATAGGTCATAATTTTGGTTTTAGGTTAATAATTATGGTTAATCAATACTAATCTATTTAGTATTATTCTTTTTGGTTCCTTTGCCATGGCCAGATCTATTAGCCTTGACAGATACAAACTTTTTCTTAGTATGGTCGTAATCCATGCCATTAATATCTTTACCATTGTTTTTTGCAGCACGGCGCTTACGCTGGTTCTCAGCTTTCATCTTTCGTCTGCGCGAAGTCATAGCGTACTCTAAATCTCTTTTAGCTTTACGCTTTTTAGCTTGCAGTGATAATTTTTGTGGCATACTCTATTTATTACGTTTTGTACCAATTATTTAAGTACCTTCATTCTTATATAATTGCATAGAAAAACAATAAACTAATAGAGTGCGACGATAGCCTGCTATTATATATAATTATAACCCTATTGTCACACTGCTTCAGGTGCTTTTGCAACACAGCGGGAATGAAAAATATAAGTAAGATATATGGAATTGTTGTATTACGCCTAACATATTGACTATCAGCCACTTATACAAAACCAATTTATAAAACCCCACGGGGCCCCTATTTGGGCTAACCCCTTTAAAGTTTTTACCTTTTACTTGTTTTTACAAGTTAAACACGGGACTATTTGGATAATATAGGTTGGCCTTGACCTCATCAATATACACTTTTGTGTATAACAACTTACAAAGTTAACACGAACCATTTTGGATAATATATATGTAACCAAAATAAATAACATGGAACTATCTAAACACGAACTAACCATAATATACTGGGCACTTGAAGACTATTGTAATAGCGATACCTTCCAAGATAACATTGACTTAGGTTGGGATATACTAACCAAAATTGAGAAAAAGCTTGAAAATACTAAGTAAAAATAGTTAAAACACGCTTAGAATCAACGAGTAATAACATACACACTAAAATTATCAACAAATAAAACACATACCTTATGACTACTGAAAGATACAACCAAATCAAGAAAAAAATTGAAAGACAAAACAAACGTACTCAAGACCTTATGGCTTCCTATGTACGACCAGTTAAACGTACCACAAAGGTTACATTCTCACGTAAAGCTCATTGGGACCATATAGACACAA
>Ga0181584_10002825_pt1 | contig 13317 bp, 8 predicted proteins | sample 071ome_30_FD_132462 | JGI IMG/M metagenome (GOLD analysis project Ga0181584, IMG submission 132462) | Coastal salt marsh microbial communities from the Groves Creek Marsh, Skidaway Island, Georgia - 071406AT metaG (megahit assembly) | ecosystem: Environmental > Aquatic > Marine > Intertidal zone... | reverse complement strand
CTCTGGGCAAAAGCCGCAGTCTCCGCCCGAACCGACGACGAGCCAAGATAATGCGTTCTACTACGACGAAGAACGTAAAATGTGGCTCGAACGAGGAAAAGAACCGCCGAAGGAGGCGCCTCCGGTCGGCGCACCGCCCGTGAGGACTTCTTCCGAGCAGAGCGTCTCCGGTCTCGATTCGACGGGACCGCCGCCGCTCGCGTCTCAAAACGGGCACTCTCCGCACTCGAAACAAGGTGGCGTTCGCTCGAGGTACGTGGACACGTTCAACCACGCCGCATCTCAGAGCGCTTCTCCTCACGCGCAGAACGGCGTCGCGGCGCAAGGCTTCGTTCCCGCGGCGCCGAACGCGGCGGCGGCGATGAAGACGCCGTCCCAGTTCTTCATGCCCGCGCCGTCGGTGTCTCACTCCAGAGACGAATCCACTGAGAGCTACTCATCCTCCAACGCGCACGCATCTCACGCGTACGCCCCGCACGAACGTAACGGTTCGTTCCACGAGGACAACGGCTTTTACGGATACGGCGATTCGGCGCATCCGACGGAGCCTTCGCCTCCGCCTCCGCTCGCGCAACCGCCGACGCAACCGGGCGCCATCCCGGGACCGCCCGTCATCGACCCAGCCTTGCTCGCCGCGCCGTCCCTCGCGCCCGGGGCGACGCTTCCACCCTCACACCACCACGACCACCACCACCGCGGGTCCTCCGCCGAATTAGTCACCGAAGAGCTTCACGAGCTCAATTTGCAATAGAAGACGCAAAGTTGTTGAAGACAGACAAACGTCCACGATGTCACAGTCATGCTCGCTCGCGCGTCCGCGCCGTCGCCCGCGCGATGGTTCGCGCCGCGCGCGCGCGGTCGAGGCGCGTCGAGAACCGCCGTTCGCGCGTCCCCGTCGGGCGTCGATGACGCGCTCGACACCGTCATCGAGTACGCGCGTCGCGATTCAATGCGATTGCACGAGGGCGTTCCCGGCGACGTGCAAGCGGCCATCGATCGATTGATCGACTCGGGACGCGTCGATGGTGGCATTGAGAACGCCGTGCGCGGAGACGGGACGTGGACGGTGTTCTCGGCGCCGCATATCGTGCGCCTGGCGACGCCGGTGGGCGTGAAGTTTCACCCACTGCGATACGTCATCGAGGAAGGGCGAATTCGCTCAGATGTTCGTCACGGTGGAATCGTGGCGGATGGGTGGTTATCTGCAAGCGGCCGAGTGAGAGCGACTCAGCCTTACGAACTGGACGGCGTGACGCGTCCGGCGTGTAGAATTAGCTTTGAACACTTTTGGATTGGGCCGGGCGGCGACGCGCCGCGGGAGCAGCCGAGTGAAGACGACGACGGGGGCTTTGTGGATAAAGCGATCGATTTCGTGGGTAACTTGGGTTTCCTGGAGACGTTTGCGACGTTTCCCGTCTTGTTTTACGACGAAGAGGCGGGCGTGGTCGTGTTTCAATTTCCTCCTTTAGGCTCCAACATAGCGGCGTATCGCGAGTGAGTAATTAATTTATACGTTGCGTTGCATTTCAATGAATGAATGAATCGTTAGAAAACCGCGTAGCCGGCGAGGTCGCTTAGCTAATGCAGTTGTTCGGCCATCTCGGGTACGGGATGACGTCACGAATGTTTTCCATGCCCGTGCAAAGCAAAATAAGACGCTCAAAACCGAGACCGAAGCCGGAGTGCGTCACCGTGCCGAAACGACGAAGGTCCAAGTACCAGGAGTAATCTTCCGGCACGAGATCACACTCAGCCATGCGGCGCTCCAAAACGTCCAAACGCTCCTCCCGCTGACTGCCACCGATGAGTTCGCCAACCTTGGGAACCAAGACATCCATCGCGGCTACCGTCTTGTTGTCCTCATTCAAGCGCATGTAGAAAGCCTTGATGTCCTTCGGGTAGTTGTACACAATCACAGGCTTCTTGAAGTGTTCCTCCGCGAGCCAACGTTCGTGCTCGGTGGCCAAATCGATGCCCCAAGAGACCGGGTAGGTGAACTTCTTACCGTCGGCCACAGCCTTCTCCAAGAGTTCAATCGCCTCCGTGTACGAAACGCGTCCGAATGGCGTGGACGCAATCTCCTTGACGCGATCGATGCACGTGCTGTCATACATCTTGGCGAAGAATTCCAAGTCACCGTAGCAGTTCTCGAGGAGGTAGTTGCAGCAAAACTTGACGTAATCTTCCGCGCACTGCATGTCATCGTTCAAATCGGCAAACGCGAGTTCTGGTTCAATCATCCAGAACTCAGCCAAGTGTCTCGTCGTGTTGGAGTTCTCAGCGCGGAAAGTCGGGCCGAAAGTGTACACGTTGGACAGAGCGCACGCGTACGTTTCGACTTGCAATTGGCCGGACACGGTCAAGTAAGACTTGCCACCGAAGAAGTCGTCAGAGTAATCGATGGTGCCGTCCTCCGCGCGTTGGATGCCGCCAATCTTTCGAGCCGCGCGCTCCATCTCCGACAACTCCTGCTTAAGCTTATCCAGCTTCTTCACCGCCTTCTTCACATCCTTGGACTCGGCGCCGCTCTCCTTCATCGCCTTGATACCACTGCCGCACTCAGAAACTTCCGTGCGCTTTGCGTCCAGTTCTTCCGGCTTGACCGTCGGTTGCACAGATTCAGCCTTTTCGGCTTCGCTCAACATGGTCGTCACCTGGAACATCTCACCAGCCCCTTCGCAGTCGCTCTGCGTGATGCACGGCGTGTGGACATATAAGAACCCGTTCTGGTTGAAGAAAGTGTGCGTCGCGTACGCGAGCGCGCTGCGCACTCGCGCCACGCTCGCGATGGTGTTCGTACGCGGTCGGAAGTGAATCTTTTCTCGCAAAAACTCAAGAGTCTGCTTCTTCTTCGCGATGGGATACGTCGCACCGTCGCACTTACCGCACATCAAAATTTTAGTCGCGTGCATCTCGATCGCCTGTCCCTTGGCCGACTCCGGCGGCGCTCTCAATTCGCCCTCGACGACGACGCTCGTCCCCGTATTCTTCAAATCCCCGAGAGCGTACACGTCGTCCCGCACGATCACCTGCAAATTACCCGGTCCGGACCCATCGTTCAGCGCGAGGAACAGCAGCGTACCCTTCTCCGCCTCGCGTCCAGTCTTCACCCATCCACCGACGACCACCGTCGATCCGATCGCCCGCTCGGACGGCGTCTGCAGCACCTTTTCGATGGGAACCCGGTCGTAGATTTTAGAGTACTTGTGCGTCTGCCCTCGCAGATCCATCGCCTGCATGGCGTCCACGACGTCCGTCATGCTTCTTCGTGTCCTCTATCTCGCGCGCGACCGCGACGGCGTCGATCAACGCGTCGAGAACTCACGCGCGGACGGCCGCCGGCTCGAGGGATGAGGAGTGGGTGGGGTCGACCCGCCGTCCGAGTCCCTCGACGTTGACGAGTCCCGACCCAATCGTGAGATTCAGACGCGCCGCGAACGCGCGCGCGCGCGCGCGAGCGGTCGAGCGACGACGCGGATCGAACGCGCGTCATGTCCGTCGTCGACGCGCGTCGTGCCAGCGTCGACGAGGGCTCGCCGGGGGAGACGCCGGGTGGTAATCCGTCGCGGCGCGCGTCTGATTCGGACGCCGTGGGCGTCTCGATGGGGACGCGGGAGCGCGCGCGGGCGTCGACGGGGCGCGCGGCGAACGTGGAGGTGATGATACGCGTTCGTCCTGCGTTGCGGCGAGAGCTCGAGGGGGCGATCGCGTATCAGCGCGCGGTGGCGGCGACGAGGGGTGGGACGGCGTGCGCGGTGAGCGCGGGGGGCGAGCGCGCGTTGTCGGGGGACGAATCGTTCGTGCACGACGAGACGTCGACGAGTTTTAAGGAGACGACGCATGGAATGACGATGGATGATGATGGTCGAGCGCCGCGGTCGCACGAGTTCGGGTTCGACGCGGTGTACGACGAGAGGGCGAGTCAGGAGGAGGTGTACGCGAGGAGCGCGAAACCGGCGGTGCTCAATGCGCTGAGAGGATATAACGCGACGGTGCTCGCGTACGGGCAGACGGGAACGGGTAAGACGTACACGATGGAGGGAGATCGAGGGACGATGCTCGCGTACGGGCAGCAGCGATTCGGATTACCGGGGGACGCGCCGGCGACGGACGGCACCGCGCGCGGTATCATTCCTCGCGCAATCGAGGACATTTTCGATTACATCGCCGAAGATTCTCACGCGAGATCGAGGTATCTCGTGCGCGTAAGTTATTTACAGATTTACAACGAGACGGTGAGCGATTTGTTGAAACCCGAGCGGACGAATTTAAATATTCGCGAGGATAAAAAGCGCGGGGTGTTCGTCGAGGGGCAATCCGAGTGGGTGGTGCGCACGCCGAGCGAAATTTATGGTTTACTCGAGCGCGGCGCGCAGCTTCGGGCGACGGGGTCGACAAAAATGAACGAGGTATCGTCTAGATCACACGCCGTGTTCACCATCATCATAGAACATAGTTTGATCGAAGACGACGAGCCATTGGATGGATTGGACGCGACGGTGGATTCGCCGGCGCAGAGACAGAGCATCACCGTGGGTAAGCTCAATCTGGTGGATTTAGCCGGTTCCGAGCGCGTGTCTCTGACGGGTGCGACCGGTAAGAGGTTAGATGAGAGTAAAAAGATCAACCAAAGCCTGAGCGCGCTCGGAAACGTCATCAGCGCATTGACGGATACGAAGGGTCGGGCTCACATTCCGTATCGCGATTCCAAATTGACGAGAATTTTGGAGGACTCGCTCGGTGGTAACTGCATCACCACCGTCATAGCCATGGTGTCTCCGGCGCTGGAAGCGTACGCAGAGACCTTGTCAACGTTGAAATTCGCGCATCGAGCGAAAGAGATTCAAAACACAGCCATGCTGAATGAGGATTTGGATCAGAAATCTCTCTTGCGTAAATACGAGCGAGAGCTTCGTCAGCTTCGCTCCGAGTTGCAGACGCGTGCGAAAGATTTAGTCGATAAACGTCGTCTTTTAGAAGTAGATGAACAGAGACGGCGCGCGGAAGCGGACAAACTTCGCGCAATCACCGAGCTCGAAGTTCGCTCGCAGCAATTTCTCGTGGAAAAGCAGGAAAAGAGGAGTTTGGAAAAGCGAATCGCCGAGATGCAAAGTCAACTTCTCGGTGGTGAAACGTCGTCCAGTGTGGCTGCGATTCGCGCAGAATACGAAAGAAAACTCAAAAGCATCGAGGCGGAGCGCGCCGAGGCGAGCAGTTCCACGCGCGAGGTGGAGAGGTACAAGGCGGTGCTTTTGAAGCAACGCGACATCATGCTCGGTCTCACGTCGAGACTGCGCGAACGCGACGAGCGAATAAAGGTCTTACAGGACGAAATTGGCAGCTACGAGACGCAGATCGCGACGCTAGAAGACGCTCTCGACGAGAAGACGGCCGAACTTCTCGGAATCAAGCGCGCCGCAGTGAAAGAAACCATGCACTCCGACTTGAGTCGAACGCTGCGAGACGCCCTCGGGGGATGGGTAAACTACGTCGACGAACAGTCTAGCTCGGAGACGGACCCGACTGCGGGCATGGAAGCAGCCGCATTAGAGCTCAAATCGCTTCGTGCGAAAAACGCGCAGCTCGAAGCGCAAAACATCAGCCATAAGAGCACTCTGCAAGAGGTTGAAGCCGATAACGCTCGTCTTCGTTTGGAACTCGTCTCCGCGGACCGTCGAAACGAGGCACTCGCAAAGTGCGAACAGCTCGAAGCGAAGTGTGCGTCGTACGAGCGCGAACGCACGGCTATTCGAACCATCATCGAATCGAAAATCAGTTCGTTGGCGACGAAGATTGCCGAAACGGTCGACACGTTACCGAGAGACGTCAAGGAGGATGAAAACTCGGGCGGTCGCATCGTCAGATTATCGCAAGTTCTCGAACGTCTCGTCGCCGCGACTCTGAACGCGCTCGAAGAGGACGACAGAGCGAAAGACGCAATGTGAAGCGCCGTCGCGTCGCGTTGTATTACATTACATGTACCGTACATTTCAAGGACCAACTCGCGTCTCCGGTCGAAACGACTTAAACTTGGGTTGCCGCGCGAGAACTTCGGGCGACGCTTTATTCAACACGACCGCCAGATGAAACACGCTCGTGTAATTCCGCAGCGCCGCGAGGATGACGGCGTTATTCGGTTCAATCTTCTTCGCCGCGTTCAACGACGCCATCGCCCCCTCGGCGTCGCCGATCCCCTCCAACGCCCACGCGCGTCGCACCAACGCTTTGCACACCACCTTCGGTCCCGCTTGCACCGGCTTCCGCAACGCGTACTCGCAATCCTCGATCGCTTCCTCGAACATCCCTCTCTTCACGAACGCCATGGCTCGATTCACTCTCGTCACGCACGTCTCGCGCGTCGTCCCGCCGCCCTCGCGCGCCGACGCCTCCAGCGCTCTCCCGTACGACTCACACGCGTCGACGAACCGTCCATCGTCGTACGCCTCGTTCCCTCGTCGTCCGTGCGTCACCGAATCATCCGAATCCATCGACGCCGTGTGACGTCCCGACACGGTCGTTTCACCACAAAAACGTCCATTCGTCTGCCTCGAATAAATACGACGAATCGGATGAAAGAAGGGTGATGAATGCGATCGAATGCATGAATGCGCGTCACACGTCGACGGGCGCGACGAAGACTCGTCGAAGAAGAAGGCGCGCATTCGATGACGGGAAAGATCGCGCTCGTGTGCACGAGCGCGCGGGAGCTGCGTGGACACGCCACGGGGGCGTGGTTGGAGGAGATCGCGACGCCGTACTATGCGATTCGCGACGCCGGGCTCGAGTGCGTCATCGTGTCCATCGACGGTGGGGAGGTGCCGATCGACGCGGCGTCGGCGAGCGGTGATTTCTTCACGAAGGATTGTGAAACGTTCGTCGCGGACGCGGAGGCGCAGGCGGCGATGAAGGCGAGCGCGAGCTTGGCGTCGGTGGAGGCGGACGCGTTCGAGGGTGTCTATCTCGCCGGGGGACACGGGACGTGCGTCGATTTTTATAAGAATGCGTCGTTGACGGCGTTCATCGAGGCGTTCGTGGCGAGCGGGAAACCGGTGGCGGCGGATTGTCACGGTCCGATCGCGCTTTTGGACGTGAAGCGGGCGGATGGAACGCCGTTGCTCGCGGGCGCCAAGGCGACGTGCTTCACGGATTCGGAGGAAACCGCCGTCGGCTTGGCGGAAACCGTTCCGTGCCTGCTCGAGACGGAGTTTAAGAAGCTGGGCGCAGAGTTTTCCGCCGCCGCAGACTGGACGCCGAACGCGGTCACGGACGGTAAGCTGGTCACGGGACAAAACCCGGCGAGTTCCAAGGCGTGCGTCGACGCGTTTCTCGCCCTCTTCTAAATTTCAGCGTGCTTACTACAAGTACGGCTTCGCGTTGCAATTTAACAAACCAATATATTTAGTTGTGCTCGCGCAACGGAAACCGCACGCAATATTTCGACGTGTTACGCACGAATGAACTCTTCGACGGTTCGTCGACGTTGGGTGGGAGCGAGATGGTGACGGGATTCGCGTACAGTTTCGGCGCTTTGATGGAAAGACTCTGTCGCAAGGACTTGTCGGCGTCTTCGCTCGTGTTGAGCTCCACCTCAAATTCGCCCGCGCTCACGCACCCGGGTAACGTGACCGAAATGCGCAACTCTCGACCGTTTTCACAGCGCACTTTCTCCATGTGAACGGACGGTTCCTTCTGCGATGGGGTCGCCACATCTGGAGACTGACTCGGCGACGAGTAGGCTCGTCGAGCGGCGTGCGAAGACGCGATGTTCATGGACCCGAGCCTCGACGTCAATTTTTCGGCCGTATTCATCATCGGGCGTTCTTCGGCGGCGTCTTCGTCGTGTCTCGCAGCGGGCGCCGCGTTCGTGGCGTCTCGAGCCGCCTTGAGTTCGTCCAGGTACCCGTCCGGACGCACGGGCGGCGTCCCTCTCGCGTGCACGCGCTCATAAAATAGAATGTACGCCTTCTGCTTCATCGCCTCCTTCTCCGAAGAGGGTGACACTCGACTATCGTTGCACAATACCCACGAGTCGTCGCGAAGTTTGACGTACGCCACATAGTGTCCAGAGTGCGCGCTGGCGTAAAAGTCTTGGTGCACCAAGACGCCAAATAATTCATATTCTGGCGCCGTGTCTTCGTACGGCGCATCGTCACTCATAAACTCCGCCAACGAAAAGTTTGAGGGATAGTGCACGTATTTGGTGATCTTGCTAAACCTCCCCGTGGAGTATCGCTTCAAAGGGATGGTCAACACGTTGGGAGACACGTGAATTTTCGATCCCTTCTTTGCTCGCACTAGCGCTTTGCACTTGGAACACTTGTACTTGTTAGACCCTTGCAACAACTCTTCGCTGCAAAAGTTCTCTCTCAGCGCCTCCTCGACCGACGAAATTTTTCCCGTCACCTCGAGCGGTACGTCCAGCGTGCTCTGGAAGCTTTTGCTCACGTATCCGCACTCCAAACACTTCACCGTGCCCAACGTGTATCCACCAAAGACGTGATACACGACTGTCGTCTCTTGCGTGCGCAGATCGAACTTTTTCTCCCCACCGAGATCCTTCAAAAACGTCACGTGCATGGCGTCCAACAACGCGTTGATGAACTCGTGCGAATCCTCCTGGCGTCCGCGTTTAAACTGTCTCGCCACCTTGCTTATGTCCTTTGTCAACCGTCCTATGCTGTGCGCGTCCCGCGACGTCTGCGCCCGCTCTAAGTGTCGAGAGTACTCGCACACGACGCAAAACTTCCTCGTTTCCGCGCACTTCTCCACGTCGTGATGTTTCTCCACGTCGTTGAACCACACCGTCAACGGCGTCGCTCTCCGCAAACACTGCAACGCCGACGCCGCGAAGCACGTGTTCCCACCGTTCGTCAACCCGGATGGATAATCGTCATCGTGCGTTCTCGCCCCCAATCCCTCCACCACTCGCCGCACATCCTCGTACGAGTGCAAAATCCTCTCCGGCGGCATCAACGCTTTCGCCTCCGCGTCTTCGACCTCCTCCTTCCCGCCTTCGTCTCGCGCGGCGGCGTCTCCGTCTCGCTCGACGCGCGTCTCCTCGTCGTCATCGCTCTCGCTCTCGCTCGAATCCACCGTGGATCCACCGTAGAAGAATTTACCAAACACCGACGTCACGGATTCCATCGCTCACGCGTCGACCGCGCCCTCGTCGCGCGCGCGCGGCGTCCGATGAATCAGAAACACGATTCCCGTCTTCAACGAGAAGATTCCAATCCAAACCGTCGCCGCGCTCCTCCTCTCGCCGCGCGTCTCTCGCCCTCGCGCGACGTCGGCGACGGTCGACACTACAGACCGCGCCCGCTCCGACGCGCGCCGCGTCGCCCTCTGGCGCTCGCGCGCGCGTCGGCGCCGTCGTCGTCGCGCGCGACCCACACCACCGTCAACCATCATATATTAGTACTAAACCCTCTATCAAAACATCACACACATAAATACCACTGACCTGCCGTTCGCCGCCCTCGAACCCTCGGGCGAGGCGACGCGCGTCACACCGCACCGACGACGCCTCGCCTCGACGCCGCGCGCGCGCGAGATGGCGACGACGTCTCGCGTCGCGTCCTCGACCGTGTCGACGGCGTCCTCGCGCGTCGCCGTGCGCGCGAGAGGGATGTTTGCGCGACGAGACCTCCTCGACGCGCGAGGGATGGCGACGCGACGCGCGGGACGAGGACGACGCGGCGCCATCGACGCGCGCGCGGGAGCGATCGAGACGACGACGGGAATGTCGACGATGATGCGTCGCGCCGTCGTTCGTCGCGAACGCGGACGCGGCGTCGCGATCGGGACGACGACGACGACGGGCGCGCGGTCGAGACGACGGGGCGAGCTGCAGCGCGCGCACGGGTTGGTGAAACCGCGAGGGATGTCGGATGCGGAGTTTGAACAGATGCTTCGACAGCAAGATGAGCAGTATAAACTGTTCAGCGAGAAGGCGAAGAAGCGAATCGCGAAGCGCGGGCCGATGGAGGGTGATGTAAAGGGCACTAGCGACTACGTGAGCACGCAGAGCTTGGGGGCGCCGGTGGACGTTGAGCCGACGTGGTCGAATTACGCGGAGATGACGCTGCAGGAGTTCGTGAGCGCGGTGGATAAGGGTGAGGTGAAGACTTTCCAGGTGTGGGACGCGCCGGAGTTTGGTTGGTTTCCGCCCAAGGTGTTGCGGAAGATTCCGCGGGCGAGGTATTACCTCGTCACGATGAAGTCGGGCGAGCGGTTTCGCGTGGACAGCATCAATCAAGCCTTGGACACGGCCGCTTTGGATAAGTGCGACAGAATGGGCGCGTGGTACACGTACCATCAAAAGTGGACGCCGTCGTCGTATTCTGGGTTGGAATTTTTGGCGTATTCCATGGGTGGCCTCGCGTTTATGATTGGGTCAATTTACCTCGGCATCGTGCGCAAGACGTCGGTGCCGCAAGATCAGTTTCAAGCGATGCAGTTTGCGCAATCTCGCGCGGGTGCCAGACGAGACGGGACAGTAAATGTCACTTTAGAGGACGTCGGGGGTTTGGAGAACATCATCGAGGATTTGGAAGAGGTGATTGCGTTTTTGAAGGAACCGGAGAGGTTCGCCAAAGTTGGCGCCAGACCGCCGAAAGGTTTGCTCATGGAGGGCGGTCCGGGCGTCGGGAAGACTCTCATCGCCAAGGCGATCGCGGGAGAGGCCAAGGTACCCTTCTACTCCATGTCTGGTTCGGAGTTCGTCGAAATCATCGTCGGTGTCGGCGCGGCTCGGGTGAGAGATCTCTTCAAGCGCGCGCGCATCAACGCTCCGTGCCTGATTTTCGTAGACGAAATCGACGCCTTAGGGACGAAGCGTGCCGCCGCAGGAACGCGCGGCACGGAGGAGCACGAACAGACGCTCAACCAGCTTCTCACAGAGATGGACGGTTTCACTCCGGACACTGGTGTAGTGTTCATCGGCGCGACCAATCGAGCGGATTTGCTCGATCCGGCCCTCTTGCGTCCCGGTCGCTTTGATCGCAAAGTTCGCGTCGGTCTCCCGAACGTGGAGGCGCGCGCCAAAATTTTGCAGATTCATTTGTCTAAGCGCAACTGTAACCCGGAGATCGATACGAAGCGTTTAGCGCAAAATCTCCCGGGCTTGTCTGGCGCGGAGATTGCAAACATTTGCAACGAAGCGGCGGTGCACTGCGTCCGCCGCGACGGCGAGCAAATCGAAGAACAAGACGTCCTCGACGCGGTCGAACGCGTCGTCAGCGGCATCCGCTTGTCTCCGCATCCGAAGGACAGTTTGTTGACTCGCAAGCTCGCGACGCACGAGATCGGACACGCGCTCGTGCAAAACTTGTTGCACAAGAGCACCGGATTGATTGAAAACATTGAGCTCGTCTCCATCATCCCGCGCGGATTCGAGCCGACGATGACGTTGATTCAGAGAAAGCGCGACGAGGATTACAGATATCCGACGCGCGCGAGAATGTGCGAACGCGTTCAAGTTTTGCTCGCCGGTCGAGCGTCCGAGAAGGTGGTGTTCGGCGAAGCGAGCACGCGAGGCACCGAGGATATCGTTGAGGCGAACGACTTGCTCCGAAACATGATCGTCAACTTTGGTTTAGGACAACCGGGTATGATGACGACGTACACGCACGATCCGACGCACTTGAACCGCTCGGACAAACGCGTCGCGCGTTTACAGGGCGTCGTGTCCAAGTCTGGCGAGATTAACCGCTTGGATGATTTGAAAACCATCGCCGGTCCGATTCGCGTGGCGGCGCCTGATCACTATCAATACGCCGAGCGCAAGATGGTGCAAATCCTCAAGGAGGCAGAGGCTAACTGCGAAGCGATGATTCGTGCGCATGTCGACGCAATTGAAGTCATGGTTGATCGTTTGATTGAAAAGGAGACGCTCTCTTTGGAAGAGTTTGAACAAATTCTCGCGGCGCACCCGCCGACGGGCGATTACCCGAAGACGGGTCCGGACACTCCGGTGAAGATGCTTCCCGAGGAGGCGACCGAGTCGCGCGTCGGTCTGCGCAGCATCGACGACAAGGCAGAAAAAATGAAAGCCGCGTCTAGATTCTATGACGTCAGTTTCGGCGACGACATTCTCAAGCTTCGCGACAGCGAGGCGTGGAACAAGCCGCCGACGAGTCTTGGCGATTACGTCGCGCCGTTCGGCGACAGGCCCAGAGAGGAATGGCGGCGCGTCGTCGCGCCTCGTCACAGTTTCAATCATGTCGCGATGAAGGAGATCGATGCCATCGATCCGGAATGGCGTGTGAGCGAGATTGTTCGAATGACGAAGATTAAAGACGACGATAGAAGCGAGGAGTTGCGAGAAGTCATCGCCGCCCTCGAGGCTCGCCGAGCCGCCGGCGAGACCTTGAGCGATTTCGAAGAGCGCCGACTTGCGGTGAGCGAGGCCGAACTCGCCCATTACGCCGAAAAGTGGTCGGGTGAGGGTTGGAGACCGTCTCCAGACTCGCTCAAATACGGCATGCGCTTCGAAGACGACATGGAATTGGCGAAGAAGGAGATTAATTTCTGGAGCGACTTCCCCAAGTCGTACCACTCCGATTTGTACGAACTCGGTCGAACGCTGGACCGATTGACGACCAAGCGCGACGATTAAGCACCGATTGTTTCTCCATTACTAGTAGACTTAGCAATACGAAATGCACACGCATCATCACAATTACAAATTCTACATTCGCCTCCTCGTCTCATTGGACGTGTCCGCGATTTTCGCCGTCATTTTGGCGTACGTTTTCGTCCCGCCCGTGTCGTTTTTACCTCAACTAACTCGCACCGCCGAATTTAGCGCGCTCGGCGTTCTTCACGAACGCTCCCAACGCCTCCGAACACTCCGGCGCCACGTACGTCCCACAGGCGTGACACCACACGCTCAAATCATCCCACGACATCGCACACGCGTGTCCGCTCGCCTCCCAGTGCGCCTTTCCGTGCGCGTTCGCGTACCGCCCGCAGCCGATGAAGCCGCAGTGCAAACACGCCCAAAGTTCTCGCACCGTCTCGCACGATTCACACGACCTCGCTGGCGTCGTCGGCGTCGACGCGCACACCTCTCGGCAGTGCGCGCACGTCGTCGACATCCCCAGCGCTGGTCCTCCGCGATCGACGCACCCGTGTTCGTCGATGAGTGTTTCAACGCACCGTCGCACATCTTCCTCATCGTCCGCGCCGTCCTCCTCCTCCCCGAGCGCGCGCACCACCTCGAGCGCGCGCACGGCGTCGAAACCGTACACGCCCACCAATCTCGCGAGCGCGCGCGCCGCGCGTTCCGTGATGGCGTCCTCGGGCGTGGACATT
>Ga0181584_10002823_pt1 | contig 13322 bp, 9 predicted proteins | sample 071ome_30_FD_132462 | JGI IMG/M metagenome (GOLD analysis project Ga0181584, IMG submission 132462) | Coastal salt marsh microbial communities from the Groves Creek Marsh, Skidaway Island, Georgia - 071406AT metaG (megahit assembly) | ecosystem: Environmental > Aquatic > Marine > Intertidal zone... | reverse complement strand
GTCTTCCTCTTGGTCGTCGAGACGAAGTTCTCCACGCACCGCCCGCACCCGCGCTCGGAGTATCGACACTTGGAGCACCCCATGGCGTCGTTCGGGACGGACGGACGTCGTCGTCGCCGTGTGCCGACGCGCGCGGGTCGACCCGATTTCAAATTTCTGGCAATCCGTCCCGGGGACATCCGCGGATGCTGTTTTTGTGTCGTAATACAATAGGACAAACGGAACGTATAATATATGAATACTAAATATATACGTATTGCATCGCATATCGACGTGGTAGGGATACGCTACGAATAGATAGAATTACAAATGCTACAATATGAATCGAACGTTTTCGGGCTCAGGGCGAGATTTGGTCGCCGCGTCGTCGTCTCGAAACGGTTCGGCGCGACCGGGCGCCGCGCGAGGATCGTGGATGAGCTCGTTCATGTCGCGCGCGAACGTTCGAGACGCTGGGAAATCCACGCGCGCGCGAGGCACGTCGGGACGACCGGAATCGAGGATGAGAAAATCCACGGGGTGGACGCCGCGGAGCGCCGACGCGAGGATGCACGCGTCGAACGCGCCGCGCTCGACGTCCGAGAGGATTGGACCTCGAAACGGATCCACGCTGGCGGCGTAGTACATGATGTACTTCTTGAGCGTGTTCAGGGTGATGCCCGGAAGGGCGAGGCGAGCGTCGACGCAGTGGGCGCATCTGTCTTTCGTCGCGTAGACGGCGAAATTTGATTTGAGTCCCTCGGTGAGTACCGTCTCCTCTCGCGATGGATCGTTCGGGTCCGGTCTCTTGAGCGCCATGACGCACTCCACGCACGTCTCATCTGGATGTGCCTCGTTCCACGCGCGCAAACGCTCCTCGAAAGGCGCGCGTTCGCGCACCCAATCGCCGTATTTGAACATGGTTGGTTTTCTCGCCGTCGTCGTCGTTGCCGCGTCCAACGCCACGTACGCCCCCACGAGCGCCTCTCCCGGTTCCTCTCGCGCGGGCGCCGGTTCGATCAACACCTCCGTGACGATGTTCGATTCCTTTTCCCCTCGACGCACGAGCGCGGTGACCGCCACTTTTTCTTCATTCGGTCTCGCCGCCGCGCGCGCCGCCAACGCGCGCTCGACGTCCTCGACGACGCGTTCCCGCACCTCGCGCACCGTCTCCTCCGACGGCACGAACGGAAACGCGCTCGCGAGATTGGTGAACTGACGCAATCGCTCGATGTGGTCGCTCGCGTCGTCCAGCGTCAGCGTCGACGGACGCTCGCTCGAGCGGCGCGCGAGGCTCACCGTGTACACGCACTTTTCTCGAGCGCCCACGAGCGCGGCGGGCGAGGACGGAGTCTCGCGCGCGGGTCGACGCGCGCCGTCGACGTAATACGTGCGTTCGTCGTCGTCGTCGGTGTCGGTCGACATGTCGGCGGCGGCGACGACGCGCGCGCGCGGTAGTGTGGGGCGATGGATTAATGGCTCGAGCGTCGGTTGGTGGTTAGGCTCGGCGGAGCGAATAGTGTTCTCAACATCACCTTGCGGCGATTGCCTCGCGGCAAGGCGATTGTGGCGATTGCGGCAATTACAGCCACCTTCGCGGCGAATTGTGGCAAGGTTGAGAAGTCGAGTCGGCGGAGCGAATGATGCGCGAAATAATGATGGGCGCGAGTGAGTATTGCAGCGAACGCTATCAAGCCTGGACGGACGTCTTGACGTTCTCTGGATCCTTGAACGTGCCGTCCTCGTTGAGTTCGTTATCGAACTCATCGACGTAGATGGTTTTCATAATCTCTTCGCCCGTCTCTTCGTCCATGAATTCAATCGTTTTTTTAATGCGGCGAGCGAGGAGCGCCTTCTTGGAGAGTGGTTTCTCTTTTTTCGGTCTCTTCGTCGCGGATTGCGGTCGAGAGTTGGGTTCGCTCGGTGCGGCGTCGGCGGCATTTTCATCGTTTTCTTCAGCCTTGGTCGGCGTCGAGCGCGTCTTTCGCTTGGAGGACGGCGGCGTCCTTTTCGGCGTGGATTTCGGCGTCTTCTTGGGCGTGGATTTCGGCGTCTTCTTGGGCGTCGATTTTGGCGTCGGCTCCGGATCATCCGCAATCTCCATCGCCTCCTCTTCCTCCTCCTCGTCTTCGGAATCGATCGCCATCGCGCGACGACGAGGCTTTCTCTTCGCCGCGCCGATGTCTTCGTCGTCCGAATCGTCCTCGCTCGCGCTCTCCTCCTCCGCCAAGATGGCCGCCTCCGCGCTCGCGGGCGCCTTGCTCTTCGTCGGCGTCGGCGCCTTGGTGGTCTCACGCACGTTTGCCTTTTTCGGCGTCGGCGCCTTGACCATCTTTTCGACCGCCTTCGCCTTTGGTTTCGCGTTGGCGAACATCGCCGCGAGCGAGTGACTCTTCGGCGCGCCCGGTTCCTTGGTCTTCGGCGCGCTCTGACCCTTCTTCCCCGACGTTCCCGGCGTCTTCCCCGCCGTCACCGTCGCCGCGCCCGCGCTCTCTCTCTTCGCGTGCGTCCCGTTCATCTTCCCATTCGTCGCCACCGCCGCCGTCGCGCCGCCCGCGCGTCCTCCTCGGCGTCCGCCGTCGGCGCGTCTCGTCGCCGCCGCGCACGTCGCGCGTCCGAACGAATTCTCCCGAAACGCGTTCGTCTCCCCCGTCTCCGCGTCGTACATGTCCAACTTCCTCTTCCGCTCGTCCTCGTACACCATGCCGATCGCGCGCGCGTCTCCCGCGGCCGCCTTGACCACGCCGAACGTCGTCGCCGTCGCCGTCGCCGTCGTCCCCAACCGAACCGTCGTCATCCTCTCCGTCCCTCTCTCGTCCCTCTCTCGCGTCGTCGTCGCGTACACGAGCGTCAGAGGTCCGTCGTGAAACCGTTCGGTCGCGTTCGCGTCGACGAGCGCCGCACACGCGCGCGCAAAGGCTCGCGCGTCGACGGTTCTCGCATCGGTGGGCGACAGCGCCCAGCGCGCGGATTTGAAATTGACACCCTTCGCCGCGCTGTCGTCCGTCGACGACGCCCAGGACCGGAGGTAGGCGTCGAGGGCGACGTCGGACGCGGTCATGTCCGTCGGTCGCGCGTCGAGAGAGGGGCGTTCGCGCGGGCGGGGGGGATGAATCGCGCGCGCGCGTGTGGCGGGTCTCGAGTTAAAAAATGGGTTCGAGGCGGATGGTGGTTGATGACGGTGGTCAGAGCGTCGCGCGCGCGGGCGAAGAGGCGCGCGGTGAGCGAACGATGACGTCGGTGATGCCGCCGCCGCCGTCGGTGATGCCGCCGCCGCCCATGCCCTCGCACAGCGAGGAGGAGGCGATGGACAAGTACTCAGCCATGGTGCCGACGGTTTTGCTCATGTTGAGCGTCGTGGCGAGCTATTTGATTCAGCGACACAACGTGCGGACGATTCAACCGAGCGGGGCGGCGCTGGTGATCGGGATACTCGCCGGGTTTCTCGCGCTCGCGACGGCGGAGAAGGACTCGAGCGTGGAGGTGTTTCAGTTTTCGCCGCAAGCCTTCTTTTACGGATTGTTGCCCATCATCATTTATAGCGCCGGGTTGAATCTCAAGAGACGAGATTTCTTTGCAGATTTCTTCACCATTCTGTTGTTTGCGTTCGTTGGGACGGTGATCTCGAGTTTCGTGTTCGGGTTGTCGACGTTTCTGTTGGTGGAGATTGGAGTCATCTCGAGCAAGCACTTGGGATCGAATCCGTTGTTGGAGTGTCTGTTGTACGGGACGTTGATTTCATCCACCGATCCCGTGGCGACGTTGTCCGTCTTTGCCGACGTGTCCGCGCCGCCGTTGTTGTATAATCTAGTTTTCGGCGAGAGCGTCCTGAACGACGCCGTCGCCGTCGTGTTGTTTCGGACGCTCGCGCAATTTTACGAGGAAGAATTCACGGTGTCGACGTTTTGGACCGTCATAGGACAGTTTCTCGGCGTTTCCATCGGTTCTTTCATGATAGGGACGCTGTGCGCGCTCATCACGGCGTTGTTACTCAAGATGCTTGGTCTCGGAAACGCGCCGCCAAACGTGGCAGCGTCGTACAACGGCACGGCGTACACCTTTGCGCTCTTGATAATCTCCGGATACTTTTCGTACGTGTTCGCCGAGTACGTGGGGATGAGTGGAATCATGAGCATCTTTTTCACGGGAATAGGTAACGCGCACTACTCGTATCACAACGTGGGCGAGGAGGCGCAAATCGCCGTCTTCAAGTCGTTTGAGGCGGCGGCGTTTTTATCGGAGACTTTTGTCTTCGCCTACTTAGGATTACAGGTGGCGACGTTTCAACACCGGTGGGATTTTGGAATCTTGTTGACGGGGATTCCTCTGATGATTTTCGCGAGAATCCTCAACATCTTTCCGCTGAGTCGATTGGCGAATATTCTTCGAGAGACGCCCATTCCACCCAACGTTCAACTGATGCACGCGGCGTGCGGTCTGAGAGGCGCCGTCGCGTACGCGTTGGCGGTCAACATGCCATCGACTCGTCCCGGAGAGCACGGTTCGCGCGCGGTGGAAACCGGTACGCTGGTGATTTGTTTAGTGTCGACGCTCGTTCTCGGCGGCGCGACTCTTCCGCTCATGAAACACCTCGGCTTGTACAACGCCGTGGACAGGGAGGGTTTAGCGAGCAGTGCGATGAGCGCGACCGCGCACGATGGTTTAGGTTTCATAAATCCGTCGCCTCGAGCGCGCGCCGTTCGCGCGCGAGCTCTCGCGGACGGTCATCCCATCTGGTACATGGGGTTGGCGTTGCGCGCCAAGGCGAGGTTGTTCGAGTGGTGGGAAGACTTTGAGAATGATTTCATGAAGCCAACCTTTGGAGGCGCGGGCGTCGAGAACGCGTGGGCGGCGGTGGACACGGACGTGTACGAGGACGACGCCGACGGAGGCGCGGACGCGAACAGACGGCGAGGCGACGAGAATGCGGAGGTGGAGTTGACGCCCATGCCGAGCGAGGAGAGCGGTAAGGATGAGGAAAACTTGCGAACGGGCCCGGCGAGCGACGACTGACACCGTGAGATCGGGTCGCGCCGGTACCCGACTGTTCCTCGCGGGCGATCGCGAACCGTTCTTCGGGTACGCGTTGACTACAACGTTTTAATATCTGTAATTTTCTTAACAATAAAAGCAACTGCTAAAAGCGCGAGACGTCGACGCACGGTGTGCGAGCTTAAAGTTCACCGCAGTCGGCGATGAGAACCTCTTGAGACGTTTGGCCGGATTGAGAGCCGACGGCTTCAACCTTTTTGACGACGTCCATGCCTTCGACGACGGAGCCAAACACGGTGTGCTTACCGTCCAACCACGCGGTTTCGGCGGTGCACAAGAAGAATTGAGAACCGTTTGTGTTCGGGCCGGCATTCGCCATGGACAAGATGCCCGGACCGGTGTGCTTGAGGATGAAGTTTTCGTCTTCAAACTTGTTGCCGAAGATGGACTTGCCCCCCGTACCGTTGCGGTTGGTGAAGTCACCGCCTTGGCACATGAAACCCGGGATGACGCGGTGGAACGGAGAACCCTTGTAACCAAAGCCCGGTTCGCCCGTGCACAACTGACGGAAGTTTTCACCGCACTTGGGCGTGACGTCGCCTCGGATTTCCATCACCACGCGTCCCGCCGCCTCGCCGCCGATGGTGATGTCGAAGAAGCACTTGAACGGTTCGCGGTGCTTCACCTCGAGACGATCGAGGGACATGACCTCGATATCAAAATTGAGCGTCTTACCCGCCAACGGGTGGTTGGCGTCGAGCGCAACCTCGGAATCGGTCACCTCGATGATCTCCGCCGGCATGCCCTGCCCGACCATCAACTTTTCCCCGACCTTTACGAAATCCTCACCCACGGCGTCCACGACGTCCTTCTTCGGCACTCGGAGGATATTTTCCGGACGAACCTCACCGTACGCGTCCGCCGGGGCGCACGTGATGGTCTTCGACTCCCCGACCGCGAGTCCGAGGACACCCTTGTCGAAGCCCGGAATCATCGTCCCGGCGCCCACGGTGAACTTGATCGGTTCGCCGCGGTCTCTGGAGCTGTCGAATTGCTCGCCGTTCTCGAGCGTGCCGACGTAGTGAATGGCGACGGAGTCACCCTTCTCCACCACCTTACCCGCGGAGGCGGAGGCGGCGAAGGCGCGGGCGCGACCGATGACGGCGGGGGCGCGGCGGCTGCGCGCGATCGGGGTGCCTCGGACGGCGGCGCAGGCGCGCATGGCGGACATGGCGGCTCTCATGGGATCGGTGGGATCGGTCTTCTTTACCGAACGCTCGCGCACCGAGAGGTGAGACGCGATGTGACGACGCGCGTCGACGGGGAGTTGGTCTTGGGAAGGGTGTGCTTTTTCTCTTATTAACGCGGCTCACTTGATGTACTTATTGAGGAATCTCTTGTGGAAATCGCTTCGAATGGTGTCGTTTATGAAACGCTTCCCAACCTTGGGTTCGTCGCGCGCCTGGTTTCTGAAGACGACGTCGTCGTCCCATCGACGTTTCGTGCGGAAATCTCCTCCGCCGCGGCCGCCGCCGCCCAAGTCGAGCAACGGGTTACCGGCGGCTAATTCGCTCCGTTTTTCCTCTAATTCCGCCGCCGCCTCGGCCGCCGCCTTCTTCTGTGTCTGTTCCGCGCGCTCCGCCTTGATTCTCTCGAGTTCGGCCAACAGAGCCGCCGTGTCGTCGTCTGTGAGCGTCCGGGACGCGCGAGGTTCGATAGGGTCAGTCTCTCGCGTCGTCGTCGTCGAGGTCGAGGTCGAGGATCTCTTCGCGCGCGCGCGTACCGTCGCTCTCGGAGTCACTCTCCGAATCATTCTCGCTCCCACTCGCGCTCGCGTCGTCGTCTGCGTCCTCCGCGCGCGGTTTAAACCGTCCCTCGTCGTCGTCGCCTCCCAACGCCAGCGCCGGCGCCGCCGTCCCCGCCTCCCCGATGGCTCTTCCCGCGCCCGTCTTCCCGCCCTTGGCCGCGCGCTCCTTCTCCTCGAGTTCGCGCTTTAAATCTCTCGCCAAGAGCGCGTCCGCGCCGCCCTGCGACGGCGCGCGCGTCTTCATCGTCATGAATCCATTCGCGTCCAGTTTCGAGTGTTTCGCGCTCGGCCCGAACAAGCGCGCGCCGCCCTGGTGTTCGCGCCCCTTGGCCGGCGCCCACGTCGGTCGATGCGCCGTCGTCATCCTCGCCTCGTCTGACCGTCGCTCGGTGTCGACTCGGTCGCGAGCGCGTCGTCGTGTGTCGTTCCCCGCCAGTGCGCCGCGCGAGACGACGATGCCGGCCGCCGCCGCGCGCGTCGCCGTCGTCCCGCGCGCGTCGAGCGCGCCGAGCGCGCCGACGTCGACGTCGTCGCGCCGTCTCTCGGATCTCTCTCGCGCGCCGGCGTGGGTGACGTCGTCGGGCGCGTCCAACCCGGCGCTCGCGGGAAATTTCGCCCCCGTGGTGGATGAGCTCGAGACGCCGATGACGAACCTCACCGTCGACGGTGCGCTTCCGCGGTCGCTGCGAGGGGTGTACCTGAGAAACGGTCCCAATCCCGTGCGCGCGCCGGCGTTGGGATGCGAGCGGTACCATTGGTTTGACGGCGACGGGTTGATTCACGCCGTGCGTCTCGACGGCGAGCGAGCAGTCGCGTCGTACACGCGACGGTACGTGCGCACGAAGGGCTTCGAACGCGAACGACGGGCAAACGAGGCGTTGTACACCGGTCTGCGCGATATCAATCCGATTTGGCGGTATTTATTGCCTCGTTTGTTTGAAAAGGTGACGACGGATTTGACGGAACCGGATAGCGCGTTCTTCGTCATTCAGAGTAAAAATACGAGCTCGAATTCGTTGACGCATCACGCTGGACGATTACTGGCGACGTATGAATCCGGTTCGCCGTACGAGATCGCGCTCGAACCGTCGTTGCGAACGAAGGGTGTGTGTTCGTTCGACGGGACGTTCGGGATGCGGGATTATTGGTTGGATAACTTCACCGCGCACTCGAAGATTTGTCCGCTCACCGGAGAGTTAATTTACATGGGGTACAATCTCGTCGCTCTCGGCGTCGAGCAGGAGGGACACACGACCATCACCGTCGGCGCCATCGATCCCGCGAGTGGGAAACGAACGCGTCGGCGACAATTTAAAGTGCCGAGACCGAGCATGCAACATGACGTCGCCATCACGCCGAGTAAAATCGTCTTACTCGACGGGCCGTTGGTGTTTAATCTCCCTCGCGTCATCGACGGTGGGTTGCCGTTTAGCTTTGAAAAGGAGAGCACGGCGCGCGTCGGATGGGTGCCTCGCGAGGGCGACGAGGGACCGTTTTGGGTGGACACGAAGGAGACGTGTTTCGCGTACCACGTCGTCAACGCGTACGAGGAGGGGGACGAGCTCGTGCTGGACGTGTGTAAAGCCGACGAAACGAACGCGTTGGGCATGTGTCAAGAGTCTGTCGCCGTGCGTTCGACGCCGACGCCGAATCCCGTCGACGCCGGTCGAGATGTCGCCGCGTTGTGGCGATGGAGAATCGACACAAAGGCGAAGACATTGCTCTCGAGTCGACGCATGTGCAAGCAAACCTCCGATTTCCCGTGCATCAACAGACAATTCACCGGTCTCAAGTATCGGTTCGCGTATAGCGCGGCGTACAAATCCGGCACGGAGCCCAAGGAACGCATGGACATTCCGACGTTTGACGCCGTGCTCAAACACGACATGGAATCGGGAACGACGACGCGATACGATTTAGGCGAGGGACGAACGTGCGGCGACATCATCTTCGTTCCGGAAGAACACCCAAAGGGCGAAGACGACGGCTACCTGCTCGTCTTGACGCACGTCGACTTACCGAACGAGGAGCCGAGAACGGAATTATTGGTGCTCGACGCAAACGGTCCGGAATTGACGAAACGAGCCGTCGTACACATTCCCGTGCGCGTGCCGTACGGATTTCACTGCGAGTACGTCCCGGAACCACTCCCAGATTGGCCGCTGTAGTGGCTGTAGCGATAGCGATTAGTAGCGATTATTATTTAGTTGACGTATTCGACATTCGACATTCCCGAGGCGGCGCGTCACACCTCGACGCGACGACCGACCGACGCGACCCACCAGGTGCGCTCGAGAGTCGACACCGTCGAACACGACGCACCATGCGTTCGCGTCGTCCATGGTCTCCGGGCGGTCTCGACGTCGCGACGCGTCTCGCGGGCAAGATGTTGTATGAGCGTCGGGACAGATACTGTTTCCTCGTCTGCGCGTATCGCGCGGGTCGCCTTCTCCATCTCACGGCCACCATCTTTTGCGCGTTCGGCGCGCGACGTCTGGTGAGTCGAGGTGAATTCTCATGGTTCGTCTCGTCTTTCGTCGCGCACGTCGCGACGGATGCGGTGTCTGCGAGCGTGCTTGCGCTCGCCGACGCCGAGCGCGAGACGCCGCGCGCGCCGACGCCGAAGTCGGACACGACGCGCCGTGCCGAGTCGTTCGCGCAATACGCGTTCGAGGCGATCACGTACGCGTGTCTCGTCATCGCCGGCGCGGCGCACACGGCGCACGTCGGGTACGTGGTCGAGGAGGATGTTTTCTCTTCTCTCGTCTTGGGCGCGGCGTGTCGGTCGGCAATCGTAAACGCGACGGGCGTTCGCCGCGCGTCGACGTCGACGACGTCGACGACGACCACGACGGACGACAAACGTGCCGACTCGCACGCGTCCGTCTCGACGTCCGCTCTCGTGAACGAACCGGGTGAATCGGTCGCCATCGTCGGCGACGGCGCGGAAAAGCTTTTCCGGCGAATCGTTCGCGGAATTGTCGACGCGGGCGACGTCGGCGTCGTCGTCTCTCCCGCGAACGAGTGGACGATTCCCGAGCCCAACGTGGGTGTGTGTAGCAACTCGCTCGTGTTCGGCGACGCCGTGGCGCGCGTTGACGCGTTACGAATGGCGAGAGTGGTAGAAACGTTGGAGGAGTCGCTCGCGTCTTCGAGTCGATTCGTCGAACACGTCCCGCGACGAACGCGCGGCGTCGCCGAGGACGTCGACGTCGACGAGTTTCTCTCCACGGCGTGTGAGATTGGACTCGAACGCGCGAGGCGCGCGCGCGCGCGCGTGTTCGTCGTGGAGCATCCGTTTCGCGAGCTCGACGACGTCGCGCGAAGACGTCGGTGGATGTTGACAAAATTGACGAGCGCGCGTCGCGCGTGCGTCTTCACGACGACGGATATCTGCGTCTTACCCTTTTGCACGCGAATCGTCGTTACGCGCGGCGAAGACGTCGTCTTCATCGGTCACTGGCGAGAGTTGGTGCGTCACGCGTCGACGGCGTACGCGTGTCTGCGCGTCGGCGTCGCGCGTTCGCTGGCGCCGCTCCGCCGTCGACGCGTGCGTCGTCAATCCTCGCGAGAAAATCGCGCGCGTTCGCGTCTCGCGCCAACGCGACGAGACGCACAATTCGCGCTTGCCGTGTTCTCGTGCGCGAGCGTCGCGCCCGCGATGGCGACGTACGCCCTCGAGCGTTGGCTCGACGGAAAACGTTCGCGAGTTGACGATTCCGGCGACGCGTTACTCTACGCCGCCGTCGCTTCGTTTTGCGTCTACGTCGTCACGCGCCGCGCGTTGGCAACGCACGGGGCGAGCGCATTAACATTGGCGCTCGCGCGCGTTGGGTACGTCGCGCTCGCGTCGGCGTGCATGTTTCCGAAGTTTTGGCTCGCCGTCGCCGCGACGGCGTTCTTCGTCGCGCTCGTCGGCGAGGGCGCGCGTCCCGAACGCGCGACGCGTCGACTCGAGCGCGCGGCTGGCGAACGTCTCTCTCGCGCGACACAATTTGAGCGTCGCGTCACGCGTGGGCGCGCGCAGATACGCGCCGCGGGATGCGAAGAGATGTATGAAGATATCGGACGACGCGTGGCGTCCGACGCGCGCGCGAGTCTTCGCCGACTCGTCGTCGCGCGCGCTCTCTCTCGCGCGTGGGTCGGCGGCGTTTTCCTGACGGCGTTCATCTTCGGCGCGTCGTCGCTCGACGCGCGCGAAGACGCCGCGAGACGAGGGTTCTTGGCGTTTCTCGCGTTGCAAACGGGAGACGCGATGGCGGATGTCGTCGAGCGCGCGCGTCATCGGCGGCGCGGCGGCGAAACGACGAAATCAACCGTCGTGCTCGGTCGACCGAGAGCGCCGAGACGCGCGCGCTCGTTCGCGTGAAAAAAGATGAAAGACTAGATGTGCTCGTGTAGGTAATTAATCAATTCGACTACTGTACTGTGGTGCGTTCTTCTTCGTCTTCTCGTCGTCTTTTCAATCCGACTCGGTTTGCGCGAGAGCGAGTCCTTGAAACGAAAACGGATCAAACGCGTACCCGCTCCCCTTGAAGAACTTGTTGTTGAACTCGACCCAGTGTAAACGCAGCGCGTGTAAAAAGGCGGAGAGAGATTCCATGAGCATGAGCACGCCGATCGTGGCGAACGCCCAGACGGCGAACCCGATGACGATGGCGACGACGTTGCCGCTCGCCACGGCGCCCATGAAGACTCTGTCCCAAAACACGGCGGAGAGCTGCGCGTGGGCGAGGGAGAGGGCCCAGAGACGAAGGTAAGACGCGGTGTTGGACACGGCGCCGAGGACGAATTCAATCGTATGAATGCCTTGGTGCACCATCACCTCGCCAAAGTCGAACTCGTCCTCGGCGTCTTCGGCGGATGGCGAACTGCTCTCGGCGTCGGACGCCTGTAAAAACTCTTCATCCTCGTCGCCGCCGTCCAATCGCACGTATCGAATGCCACCGCGGCGAACGCCTCCTCTGGACTGTTCGTGACGTTTCTTCAGGATGAACGGTTTCGGGAAGAGCATCACCGGCACGGAGACAAAGGCGAGAAACAAGAGGAAATTTTGAAACGCGCCTTGTCCGTAAAAGAGGACGTTTTCGGGACATCCCGGACCTCCGTTTTCACCCTCTCCGGCGCAATCGACGTTGCCCGGCGATAAGAACATGTAAATCATGACGTGATACAAGTCAGCGGTCGATCCCGGGGTACACCACTTGATGAGAATCAAGAGGGACAGGTACCCGAAGAGCGCGCCGAGAAAGATGACTTGCGGAATGAATTCGCAGTACATGGATAACTTGTCGTTCGTGTACGCCTGGTTCAGATACGACATGAAAATGCCGAGCATCATCTGCGACACGCCCATCAAGATCGACATCTTCATCTTTAAAGAGTTCAAAAACGGGAGTTCTGATCGCGAACCGTGCCAGATGGGATCGACGCCGAACGCGTACGCGCCGTCGCCGTTGTTCACCAAGCCAGTTGTGTACTGCGTGTCGCACCCTTCCGAGGTGTCGTTCGGGTCGCACACGTACTTACTCGCGCCGAACCAATTCATCGGCACCGAGAAGCACTCGTTGTAGAGCAGACCGGTGTAAATGCTAAAGATGGACATGAGAAGAATGGCGTAGCGACCGTCAAACGCCATCTGGAGAATTTCATTCAAGCCGGAGGACGCGAGCTTCTTTTCATTCATCACCAGGTACAAGGCGGCGAAAAGCATCAAGAAACCGTGTCCGAAATCACCGAACATGACGGCGAATAAGAATGGGAACGTGACGATCGTGAACACGGTCGGATTTACCTCTCTGTAACTCGCGACGCCGTACGCGTCGACGATGCCTTGGAAGACGGCGGTGATCTTGTTCGTCTGAAAGTGCGTGGGCGGTGACTCCTTGGTCTCTATCTGTTGGAAAATCGTGCCCACGGACGCGAGCGAGGATTGATTCGCGTCCGTCAGGGCGTTTTGCACCGAGGATAGGGCGTAATCGGGAATCCACGCCTGGGCGACGAGCACCTTGCGCGTGACGTCGACCGAGCACAGCCCCATGGTGTGATAGATGGACTTTTCCCGAAGCGCAATCTGCGCCCACTCGTCTAAATTTTCACCAATCTTGAGCAACACCTCATCGCGATGGGCGATGGAGGCGTCGAGCGTCGATTGCAACTCGACGAGGCGAGCGGTGCACTCGGCGTACATTTGTCGTTGACGCGTGTAATCTTCGGGAAAGGGGTAACGGTTCACGTTGAACGCCTCGGATATTTTGATGATCTTCTCCCTCGCGCGCTCGCCCGCGAAGAAGACCACGATGACGGTCTTCTCGCACTTTTCGCCCGTCGTCGGATCGAGCAGCGTTCCCAGGATTTGCGACTGTTTCAAAAACATGTTCCCCCGCGTCGCGCGAAACAAAATACGTTCAAACGGAATCAGCTTGTTCGTCAAGATGACGCCGGTGATGAAACCCAAACGAACCGCATTCGCGCCCGACGACGTCGCTTCCTCTCCAGATTCTCCACCGCCTCGCGCCGAACCTTGCGCGCGTCCCGCGTCGAG
>Ga0181584_10002811_pt1 | contig 13349 bp, 10 predicted proteins | sample 071ome_30_FD_132462 | JGI IMG/M metagenome (GOLD analysis project Ga0181584, IMG submission 132462) | Coastal salt marsh microbial communities from the Groves Creek Marsh, Skidaway Island, Georgia - 071406AT metaG (megahit assembly) | ecosystem: Environmental > Aquatic > Marine > Intertidal... | reverse complement strand
GCTTGGCGCCATCGGCGGTCACGACATGGGTCACCTTGCCATTTGCGCCTTCGTAACCGGTGACGCCCACGCCAGTGAGGATCTTCACACCCGCTTTTTCGTGCTCTTCTGTGTAGAACTCGGAGACCTCGGGAGAGACGACCCGGTTCATCACCCGGTCCAACCCTTCAAGCACGGTGACCTCACAACCCAGCTTGGCGCCGACGGCGGCTACTTCCAGGCCGATATATCCGCCGCCCACAATGACCATTTTGGCGCCGTCTCGCACCTGTTCACGAATGGCAAGTGTGTCGGAAATTGCCCGTAGATAGAAGATGTTATCCAATTCTGCACCCGGCAGGTCGAGCTTGCGAACGCGCGTGCCCGTGGCAATCAGCAGCTTGTCATAGGCCAGCGTTTCGCCATCTGAGAGCGTCAGGGACTTGTTCGCCGTATCGATCTTGGTGACAAGGGTCTGCAGGCGTAGCTCGACATTTTTGTCGTCGTACCAGGTTTCACGTTTCAGGAAGGTGCGCATGACCTCCAGGTCGCCAGAGAGAACAGCCTTGGAAAGAGGTGGGCGTTCGTAGGGCAGATATTCTTCATCACCCACGATTACAATCCGGCCCGCAAAGCCTTTTGTTCGCAATGTTGCGGCGGCCTGGCCCCCTGCGTGGCCTGCGCCGATGATGACAAATGTCTGGTCCATGATGCGTCCTGTCTCCGCTCTGGCGGGTGGCGGGAAGCCACCGGCTGACTAAAAATGTTTCGGGGTGCTTCTTAGCTTGTTCCGTGGGAAAAATCTATGATATGCCTCTCATCCTGTGAACGTTTCAAACAGTTTGTCGGAGTCTTGCACGCGACAGGTTTTGTTGCGCTCTATTTTGCGGGCTACGGGGATGCCTGTAGCCATCAACAGGGTGACTGTCGCAAGCGTCATCCGACATGCCTTAACGAGGGAGAACGAGAATGGATCTAGGGATCAAAGGCAGGAACGCCATTGTAACCGGCTCAACAAAGGGTATTGGCCGCCGCGTGGCCAACCTGTTGGCCGATGAAGGTGTAAACCTGGGCATCTGCGCCCGTAACGCAGAAGAAGTTGAACAGGCTGTTGCTGAACTTTCCGCCAAAGGCGTGAAAGTTGTTGGCGCTTCTGTCGACGTATCTGACACCGAAGCTTACACCGCCTGGCTGAAGGCAACTGCTGAAGAATTGGGCGGCCTCGACATGTTCGTGCCGAACGTTTCTGCCGGTGGTGGTTTCGACCCGGCTAACTGGGCCCACAACTGGGAAAACAACTTCAACATCGACATGATGGGTACCGTTAAGGGTGCAGAAGCGCTGACACCGTTCCTGGCTGAAAGAAAAGGTTCCATGTGCTTCATGGCAACCACGGCTGCTGGCGAATTCTTCGCCGCACCGCAGTCCTACAGCTCTATCAAGTCCGCTGTTGTGAACTATACGTCCAACCTGGCTCAGTTCCTGGCACCGCAGGGCATCAACGTGAACGTTGTATCCCCGGGTTCCATCTACTTTGAAGGTGGCGACTGGGACAACATCAAGCAGCATATGCGTCCGTTCTACGACCAGGTGCTGTCCACCATCGCTATGGGCCGTTACGGCACGCCGGAAGAAGTGGCCAACGTCATTGTCTTCCTGCTGAGCCCACTGGCCAGCTGGGTAACTGGCGTCAACGTTACTGTTGACGGTGGCCAGACCAAGCGCACCAAGTTCTAGGCTTTTGAATTTGAGGGCAGTCGTTCCGCGGCTGCCCTCTCTTTCTTTGGGTCTAAATGTTCATGGCTGCATAAATTGGTCTTGACCCACTATGGGTCACTCGCCAGTATGCCCCGCGAACGCCCCTGAAACGAGATTCCAGCAGGAGAAAATCCAGTGCAATTATCGCGTGAACAGCTGCTTCAGGCTTATGAGCGCATGAAGACGATTCGCGAGTTCGAAGACCGTCTCCATGAAGAAATTCCCAAAGGCCTGATCCCAGGCTTTACCCATCTGTATTCCGGTCAGGAAGCAATCGCTGTTGGCGTTTGTGAAAATCTGACAGACGCAGATGCTATTACCTCAACCCACCGTGGCCATGGCCACTGCATCGCCAAGGGTGTAGAAGTGAAGCCGATGATGGCTGAAATTTACGGTCGTGCTACTGGCTGCTGTAACGGTAAGGGCGGCTCCATGCATATTGCCGACCTGTCTAAAGGCATGCTGGGTGCTAACGGCATCGTAGGTGGTGGCCCGCCCCTGGCAACAGGTGCTGCTATTGCTTTCCGTAACCGCGGCAAAGGCGAAGTTGCTGTAGCCCTGGCTGGTGACGGTAGCTGTAACTCTGGTCCGGTTTTTGAAGCCATGAACATGGCTGTTGTCATGAACCTGCCGGTGATCTTCATGTTCGAAAACAATGGTTACTCTGAGCAGACTGCCCCGGCTTACGCTGTTGGTGGTGGCAAGACAACCATGACCCGTCGTGCTGAAGGCTTTGGTATGCCGGCAACATCTGGTGACGGTACCGACTTCTTTGAAGTATATGAAAAGACCCGTGAAGCTGTTGAACGCGCCCGTAATGGCGGTGGCCCAAGCGCCCTTGAGTTCAGCTGCCTGCGTTTCTTTGGCCACTTTGAAGGTGACCCGCAGCGCTACCGTGCTGATGGCGAAGTTGAAGACGCTCGTGAAAATCTTGATTGCCTCAAGAACTTCCGCGCCAAGGTAACTGAAGCTGCACTGCTTGAAGATGCAGACATGGATGCCATCGACGCCAAGGTTGCAACACTGATCGACGAAGCTGTCGAAGAAGCCATTGCTGCACCGTTCCCTGAGCCCGAAGCTGTGACGCAAGACGTCTACATCGATTACTGAGTGAGGGAGTAAGACTTATGCCAGTAATGACATACCGCGAAGCGGTAACCGAAGCCCTCACCATTGAAATGAACCGTGATGAAACTGTTGTCATCATGGGTGAAGACGTCGCCGGCGGTGCCGGTGGTTCTTCCGGTGTTCGTGACAATCAGAGTGGTATCTGGGGTACCTACCCGCAGTTCCATGCCAAATATGGCGAAAACCGCTTCATTGATACGCCGATTTCTGAAGCTGCCATCGTGGCTGCTGCTGCCGGTGCTGCCCTGACGGGTCTGCGCCCGATTGCAGAAATCATGTTTGCTGACTTCATGGGTTACTGCCTGGACCAGATCCAGAACCAGGCCGCGAAGTTCCGCTACATGTTCGGTGGTACAGCAGAAACTCCGATGGTTGTTCGCACCGCTTATGGTGCTGGCCTGTCGGCTGCGGCCCAGCATTCCCAGTGCATGTATTCTCAGATCACGCACATTCCCGGTATCAAGGTTGCTGTGCCTTCCAAGCCGGCTGATGCCAAAGGCCTGATGCTGACGGCGATCCGCGACAATGACCCTGTGATCTTCTTTGAACACAAGGCGCTGATGGCGGCCACCGGTGAAGTACCCGAAGGCGACGAAGGTATCCCGTTCGGTGAAGCTGCCATGTACCGCGAAGGCGACGACTGTACTGTTGTGGCCATCGGTCGCATGGTTCACTTTGCTGAAACAGCTATCGATTCGCTCGCTGGTGAAGGCATCACCTGTGACCTGGTTGACCCGCGCACAACGTCTCCGCTGGATGAAGAAACCATCCTGGAAAGTGTTGAGCATACTGGTCGCCTGGTTGTTGTTGATGAATCCAACCCACGTTGTTCGGTTGCAAGTGACATCGCCGGTATTGTGGCTTCCAAGGCATTCAGTGCCCTGAAGGCGCCGATCGAAATCATCACCTCGGCTCATTCGCCGGTTCCGTTCTCTCCGGTTCTGGAACAGGCTTACCTGCCGAGCGTAGACGAAATCACAGCTGCTATCCGCAAGACGCAAGACTAGCGCCTAAAGCAGTTGTAAAGAGATTAGCCTCGGGGGTGGGAACACCCTCGGGGCTATCGTTATGAAGAAGTAAGGAGATGCAACATGGCTGACATGACTGCCGTTGCGATGCCCAAATGGGGCCTGGAAATGACGGAAGGTACCGTTGTTAAGGTCCATGTCGCCGTTGGTGATGAAGTCACCAAAGGTCAGACGATCATGGATATCGAAACCGAAAAGATAGCCAACGAATTTGAGGCCGAAGCCAGTGGCGTGATCAAGAAGATCATCGTCAATGAAGGCGACACCAAGGTTATTGGTGAACTGTTGGCCATTATTGGCCCGGCAGATGCCAGCGACGCCGACGTTGATGAGTTTGAAGGCTCCTACGTCTCTGTTGCGGTTGGTCGTGTTGAAGCAACGTCCACAGCTGCCCCGGCTGCGGCACCGGCGCCGGCTGCACCTGCAGCCTCTTCTGCCCCGGCATCTGACGATGGCAGCGTCAAGGCATCACCGCCTGCCAAGCGCCTGGCCCGCAAGCTGGGTGTTGATATTGCCCAGGTAACTGGCACTGGCCGTGGTGGTCGCATCTCTGCAGACGACGTACAGGCTTTCGCTGATGCTGGTGGCGCGGCCCCGGCTGCTGAAGAAGCCCCTGCTGCTGCACCGGCGCCCGCTGCTGGTGGGGAAGTTCGCGCAACACCGGGTGCCAAGCGCCTGGCTAAGGAACTGGGTATCGACCTGGCAACGGTCGCTGGTTCTGGCCGTGGTGGTCGTATTTCCAAGGAAGATGTTGAAGCTGCCGCCTCAGGTGGTGGTGGTGCGGGTTCTTATGGTTCCACACCGGTAACGGCAGAAGCTGCACTTGCTGCGCCTGCCCAGGTCATTCCGGGCGACAATGCTGTCACGGTTGAAACCATGAACAACATGCGCAAGACCATTGCCAAGCGCTTGACCGAGAGCAAGCAGAATGTGCCGCACTTCTACCTCACGGTAGATGTGGAGATTGACAATCTGTTGGCTCGTCGCGCCAAGTACAACAAGGCCAATGGCACCAAAGCATCTGTGAATGACTTTATCATTCGCGCTGCCGGCTTGGCGCTGAAGGCTGTGCCGAAAGCCAATGTCCAGTTCCATGGTGACGAGCTGCATTACTTTGAAAATGCAGACATCTCCATTGCTGTGGCCATCGATGGCGGTCTGATCACGCCAATCGTTCGTGCGGCGAACCTCAAGTCCGTTGCGCAGATCGCTGATGAAGTGAAAGACCTGGCAGCCCGTGCTCGTGAAAACAAGCTGAAGCTGGACGAAATCCAGGGTGGCAGCTTCTCTATCTCGAATCTCGGCATGTTTGGCATCAAGCACTTTGACGCCGTGATCAACCCGCCGCAGGGTGCGATCCTGGCCGTTGGTGCTGGTGAAGAACGTCTGGTTGCCAAGAATGGTGCAGCTGCAGTCGCAACCGTGATGACGGTAACCATGTCTTGTGACCACCGCGCTATTGACGGTGCACTGGGCGCTGAATTCCTGGCCTCCTTCAAGGAGCTGTTGGAAGAGCCACTCGCACTGGTCATCTAGTCGTGAGAGACAGACAAAAAGAAAGCCCCGTAGCGCTTGCTGCGGGGCTTTTTTGTTGTCTTGTGCGTGGGTTAGGTGCGGACGACGTTGTCGCTTTCAATATCCTGACGGCGGATGATATTGCGCGTATCAACAACAAGCTGTGCGTGATCAACCACGGCTTCATAATCCACCTTGTCGTGATCAGTGCAGATCAGCACCGCATTATAGCTGGCCAAAGCTTCCGGGGTCAGATCAACAGATTCGCGACCGGCAACATCCGGGTGGTCCGATGTATAGGGTACCACAGGCACCAGCGGATCGTGGTAATCCACTTCAGCACCACGCTTTTCGATCATTGCCAGCAGGCGGATCGACGGGCTTTCACGGATGTCGGAAACATTGGCCTTATAGGCCAGGCCCAAGACCAAGATCTTGGCCGAACCCAAGGAAACACGCTGGTCTTCATCCAAGGCCTGTTCCAGGTTCTGGACGACATAGCTGGGCATGGCGATGTTGATTTCGCCAGCCAGCTCAATAAAGCGGGCGCGTAGGCCATATTCGCGCGACTTCCATGCCAGATAAAACGGGTCGATCGGAATGCAATGCCCGCCAAGGCCGGGACCTGGGTAGAAAGGCATAAAGCCAAAAGGCTTGGTCTTTGCAGCCTCAATGACTTCCCAGACATCAATACCCATCGCGCCATAGATGATCTTCAGCTCGTTCACGAGCGCAATGTTGATGGACCGGAAGATGTTTTCCGTAATCTTGACGGCCTCGGCCACACTGTTTGTGGAGACAGGCACCACGTGTTGCATGAAGGCGCCATAGAATTCGACCACGAGGTTACGGGCGTCTTCGCCGTCACCGGCAACGACCTTGGGGATGGTTTCTGTACTGTAGTCAGGGTTGCCCGGGTCTTCGCGCTCAGGCGAAAAGCCAAGGAAGAAATCTTCACCACACTTCAGACCGGCATCCTCCAGGATGGGTTTAACGACTTCATCCGTCGTGCCGGGGTAGGTGGTGGATTCAAGCACAACGAGCTGGCCGACCCGCAGATGCTCAGCAATGACGTGAACAACTGACTCTACGATTTCCAGGTTTGGTTCGCGGTGCTTGGACAGGGGTGTCGGCACACAAATCGTGATGACGTCGCAGTCAGCAAGGCCGCTGAAATCATCGGTCGCTGAAAAGAAACCAGTTTCGAGTTGGGCTGCCAGTTCCTCGTCGGAGACAGCCTCAATGTGCGACTTGCCGCCATTCAGTGCCGCAACATGGTTGGCGTCGATGTCGAACCCGGTGACCTTGAGGCCCTTGCGGGCAATGGTTACAGCCAATGGCAGGCCCACATAGCCCATACCGATAACGCCCACTTGGGCGCTGCGGTCTGTAATCTTGTCAAGAAGGGCCTTCGCCTGCGCGTTTTCGCTCATGGTGTCTGATTCCCCTGGAAAGCCGCGAAAGGCCCAGTCTAGCGCTGTTCGGTCTCAGTTGGCCAGTAGCCAGACAGAATGACGTGGCCCTTGGCACCCTTGTTCACTTCTGCCTGCACCTTCTGACCAATGCCGGACAGGTTGTTGTCATGCATACGGTAGTAGAAGAGGGGTTCGGCAATGTGGTGGCCTTTCCAGCCGTTTTCCACGATGCGCTTCCACTTGTGGTGCTTGGTGCCACGGCGGATGGCTTCGTCATAAGGTGCGGTTTCCAGCATGATCTTGGTCATGACAACCGCCGGTTCGGGGATGTAGCTGAGGGTCTGCACCTTCTCGGCATCGAAGGGGATCGACTTGCCGCGGTCCAGATAGTCGCCATTGGCATCGATCAGGTTGCAGTCGGTATAGACAAAGGCGATTTTGTCGTCCTCTGCGTGGGCGGCCTTCAACTCACCAAGGCAGCGGGTAACGTAACCCTCTGTCAGATAGTCATCAGCATCAAGGATCATGCCATATTCGCCCTGCACAACTTCGAGTGCACGATTGATGGCACCCAGCTTGCCGACATTCTCCTCGACTTCAATGAGACGTGTGTTGGCCAGGTCGAGGAACTTGAAGCATTCCTTCACCACCTCAACAGAATTATCGGTGCTGGCGTCATCGACGATGATCAGCTCAATCGGCGCATAGTCCTGCGCTGCAACGCAGGCAATGGTCTCTGCAATGAACTGCCCATAATTATGATTGGGAATGATAATCGACAGCAGATTGTCGGTGGCTTGTCCGTTCATGAACGGTATCTCCATAGGGTCCGGGGCTTCTTTGTCCCCGTTAGGCGGTAATTTAGCTGAACACGTTATAGGGCGAGGCATCCAGCCGGTCAACGAAGCCGGCGCAATGTTTCTCAATTAGCGCACGGTCTTCTGCGCCGATGGCTTTTTGCTTGTCGGCGCTGTCAGACTTGAACTTGGCTTTGTCAGAGTCGTCTTTTGAGTGGAAGTTGAACTGCTCCAGCATCAGTGGCATGTCTTCGGTCTGCGGCGTAAAGCGCAGCCCCTTGTCGACAATCTCGGGGAACTTGTCCGCGTTGATATCAGTGTAGTTCAGTAGTTGAACATCCCCCGCATGGTCCAGTGCTGTCTGGAAATAGCGGGCAAAACAACGTGCGAGATAGTCCACATCGGCAATGGCATTGTTTTCTTCGGGCGGCAGGCCTGTAAGAAATTCAGCTTCCAATGTGCCTTTAGCTAACAGGGCAGCAGTTGTTTCTTTCAGCACCGAGGCAATCACCTCTACCGGGTCGCGGTAAAGGAATAGGCTCGGTAGGCCTGGATAGGCCTTGTGGACAAAATCCATATACAGCGCATTCCAGCTGATGAACTTAACAAAAGAAGCTGTTTCAATCCCGGTACGGGGGCGTGTCATCGCGCCAACAAGGCGGCGGAACATGGCCAGGTTTTCCGGTGTGGCCTGTGTTTCGGTCTTCCAGTCATCGGTCAGCCAGGCCCAAAAGCCACGTTGCAATGGGCCACCCTGGTTGATGACGATATGTTTGGGCGTCCGCGCCAGGGCTTTACCCAGCAATGTGGAGCCGCAGCGGGAGATATGAAAGATCAACCCAGAGGGGGCAATGCTGTCGGCGATGATCTCGTCATGCAGCAACACGTCCATATCGGTGGCGAAAGGCGTGCCGATTTGGCCTTCCCGTGCCAGCTTGTCGACCGTGAACATATATTGCCATTCGGCATAGGGGTAGGTGCCGATGTCACCCCAATAGATGCTGCCGCCATCATTGTGGTTGATGGCAAGCGGCACGATCCCTTTGTTGGCCGCAATTAGCTCGACAGCCTCTGCCGTTGCCATGCGGGTGCGGACAATATCCGGCAACACGGCATCGACAACTTCATGGTCGGGGATGGCATATAGTTCAGGCACGGGTCGCGCGTCTCCAGCGATCTGGTTCTCTGCAATATTGCAATCTGGCGAAAAGCGGGGCCTTTATAGGCGCTATGGGGGGCTGATTTCCAACATAAATATGGCCTTATGCGGACTTTCCGACATATATCGGTTTTGCCCTTTGCGCAGCAAAATGCTATCACCCCCAGCGTCGCTGGAAAAACCACCGGAAAATTGTCCATGAGCAAGAATCCCCTTGAGGTCTACGGCCGCTGGCTGGCTGAAACCCCGGCAGATTGGCCCGCAGACGCCCTGCACTCAGCCCATCGGGAATTTATTGATACCGTTGCTGTCACCATCCCTGGTGCAGACGAACCTGCTGCCCGGCTAGTGTTCGAAGTAGTTTCAGAATGGGGCAATGGCCCTTGTGCTGTTGCGGGCCACGAGCAGCGCCTGTCTGCCCCCTGGGCGGCACTGGTCAATGGTACGGCAGGCCATGCGCTCGATTTTGACGACAATTTCGACCCACCCAAAGCCCATGCATCTACCGTGTTGGTACCTGCCATTCTGGCATTGGCCGAACAGGAGAACCTTTCTGGCGCTGATTGTCTGGATGCCTATATTTGCGGGCTGCAGATTATGGGGCGCGTTGGCCAGGGGGTGAACCCGCACCATCGCAACCGGGGTTGGCATGCGACCGGCACCATGGGTACCATTGGTGCTGCTGCTGCCTGTGTGCGCCTGTTGAAGCTAGATGCTGAAAAAGCGGCGATGGCGCTGTCGATCTCGACGTCGATGGCGGCGGGTTTCATGTCTCAATTCGGCACTATGACCAAGCCCATGCACGCAGGCCTTGCCGCCAAAGGCGGCGTGATGGCGTCGAGCTTCGCACGTGCCGGTGTAACAGCGGGGATGGAAACACTGGATGGTCGCACGGGCCTGAACCGCCTGATGGTGGGCCCGGATCTTGAAGAATTGCGGGCTGCCCACACCAAGCCAGAACATGGCCAGACGCTGTCTTATGAACTCGACAGTGTCGGCGAGCCGCTGCTGATTACCGAACACGGCTTCCGCGTGAAGCGCTTCCCCATGTGTGGCGTATCGCATCGCGGCATTGATGGCGTGCTCGACCTACGCGATGAATATGGCTTCAGCGCCGATGACATTGCCAAGATCGAGATTGCAGCCCCGCAGGTGCATCTCAACAATCTGATGCATAATGACCCACAGGACGGGCTGGAGGCCAAGTTCTCGATGGAATATGGCGTCTCAGTTGCCCTCGTAAGCGGTGACGTGACCTTGCAGGATTTTACAGATGAAGCGGTTATGCGCCCTGAAGTGCGGGACATATACAAGCGTATTAAGCTGACCGGTGTCGATAAATCCGAAGGCCAATTCCCAACCCAGATCAAGCTAACCCATACTGATGGCCGTGTGTTCGAGACGGCAGTTGGCCTGCCGCGGGGCTCTATCGTCGCACCGTTTACGGATGAAGAATATTGGTCCAAATATGAAGCCTGTGTTCGCGGGCACCTTTCGCCGGAACAGTCGGCAGCCCTGCGTACCCCACTGGAAAACCTGCCAACACTAGCTTCTATTCGTGAGATGACGGATCATCTCATCTGGGCGCTTCCAGCCGCCGCTGAATAACAACACACCTCAAGAAGATCGGAACAGACATGACGACCATAGCACAAGAGGTCACCACCCTTATCATGGCGGGTAGCCGCAAGGGACCGGACAATCCCGTGGCGCAGATCCAGGGTAAGTCCCACAAATGCATGGTCGAAATCGATGGCGTTGTCATGTTGCAGCGCGTGGTCGATGAACTGCTCGCCAGTGGTAAGAATGGCCGTATCTATGTCTCTATTGAAAACGAAGACCTGATGCGGGAATGCCCGCGCTTGGCAGATCTGCTGGATTCGGGCGACATTAAATTCGTTGAAGCCAAGGGCAACCTCAGCGACAGCGTGCTCTACGCGGTAGAGCAGATTGAAAACCCGCTGCCGCTGGTCATCACTACCGGTGACAACGCCCTGCACACCGCCCAGCTGAATGCAGACTTTGTCGACCAGTTCCTGGCCGGGTCTGGTGATGTCGCTATCGGCTGGTCGGAAGCCTCCGTCGTGTTGGCGGACTACCCCGATGTTGGCCTGGCTTTCCACTGGCTCAAGGATGGCGGTTATTCCTCCACCAACCTTTATGGTCTGCGCACGCAACAGGCGCTTTCAGCCGTGAAAGTGTTTGAAGGCGGCGGCCAGTTCGGCAAACGCCATATCCGCATTCTCAAGGCCTTCGGCGTCATGCCGTTCATTATCTACAAGTTAAAGCTGGCAACCCTCGAAGGGCTGATCAACCGCATCGGCAAGAACCTGAAAGTGACAATGGATTCAGTGATCCTCAATCACTCCAGCGGACCAATTGATGTGGATAGCGAACATTTGTTCAACATCACCGAGATGATTTTGCGCCGCCGCCGTGGTGCGGAGGACTAAGCCAGGCTGCCGAAGGACAGGTATTTAATTTCGGTATATTCATCCATACCGTATTTGGAACCTTCCTTGCCCAGGCCAGACTGTTTGAAGCCACCAAAGGGTGCAATCTCGGTCGAGATGATCCCCGCATTAATGCCGACCAACCCGCTCTCCAGCTGTTCGGCTACACGCCAGATGCGGTTGATATTCTGCGAATAGAAATATGACGCCAGGCCAAATTCGGTGTCATTGGCCCAGTCTACAGCATCCTGTTCGTCTTCAAACTTGATGATCGGGGCCAGCGGGCCAAAAGTCTCTTCACGCGCAATCAGCATATCCTGTGTGGCATCAGCCACCAGCGTTGGTTCATAGAATGTGCCACCCAATTCATGCGGCCGGCCACCGACAACAACGCGACCACCGCTTTCAATGGCGTCTTTGACGTGGCGTTCTACTTTCTCCAGCGCTGCCGGCGTAATCAGCGGGCCCTGGGCAGTGTCTTCGTTCACACCGGGACCGACTTTGAGATTGGCAACAGCAACAGCAAGCTTTTCGACAAATTCGTCATAGATGCCCGCCTGTACGTAGAAGCGATTGGCACACACGCATGTCTGGCCGGAATTACGGAATTTTGACGCAATAGCGCCTTCGACAGCATCATCAATATCGGCGTCATCAAAGACAATGAATGGCGCGTTGCCGCCCAGTTCTAGTGAGATCTTCTTCACCGTATCGGCAGACTGGCGGTACAGGATTTTACCAACACGGGTGGAACCGGTAAAGGTGATCTTGCGTACGTCATCACTGGACATCATCGGCGCCGTAATGGCCTCTGCATCGCCGGTTACCACGTTGAACACGCCAGCCGGTACACCGGCCCGTTCCGCAAGCACGGCCATGGCCAATGCGGAAAACGGCGTTTCCGGCGCTGGCTTGGCAATGAAGGTGCAACCGCTGGCCACAGCCGGGCCTGCCTTGCGAGAAATCATCGCAATCGGGAAGTTCCATGGTGTGATGGAGCCGACCACGCCAACCGGTTCACGAATGGTGACAATGCGGCGGGCGTGTTGGTCTTGTGGGATCACGTCGCCATAGGTGCGTTTGGCTTCTTCAGCAAACCATTCAAAGAACCCGGCGGAATAGCTGACTTCACCGCGTGCTTCGTTAATCGACTTACCCTGTTCTGTCGTCATCAAGAGGGCAAGGTCTTCTGCGTTTTCTGTCAGCAGCTCAGCCCAACGACGCACCACGGCAGAGCGTTCCTTGGCCAACATACGCTTCCAGGTTTTGAAGGCCTCTGTTGCCGCTGCAATGGCCCGTTCCGTCTCGGCGCTGCCCATGTCGGGCACGGTGCCAATAACCTCGCTGGTGGCCGGGTTGGTCACATCGGTCGTGGCGCCATTGTCGGCATCCACCCATTCACCATTGATATAGGCCTGGGTACGAAAAAGGCTTGGGTCTTTTAGCTGCATGGTGCCCTCATTGGTCTGCAAGTCTGCCTGCCGACTTAAACCAATGGGGCCCAAGTTTCCACCCTAAAGCGGGCAGGGCAGCATGGTCGCTGCTATATCCCCATATGGTGGTTGTACCAGTCGTGATAGTGCTGGATGCGGCATTCATCATCATTCAGGAAGGCGGTGCCAAAACCGCGCGAATGCATGCCCCGCTGCACATCACGAATGAAGTGAATGTCCTGGTCGATGGTGATGGTCATGGTTTTGCGACCAGCAATAATATCTTCCTGTTCAAACACATCCCGCTCGGGGCGTTCTTCGGGAATTTGCGGCATGTCCTGGCCCATATTGAAGGACACATTGTGCCGCTCGGCAACAGAGGCATCAGGCTCCATAATGAAGGTGAACTTGTCCCAATGGCACTTGTTAGGGTTGGTTGCATGCGGCATGGCCCGCATGATCAGCATGTTTTCGGGCTGCAAGACGACAATCAGGTTCGGGAAGATGTTGTACTGCACGATATCGGACAGTTCTTCGTCGCACAGCAGGTCATAGTCCTGTCCCAGTGACGGCCCCATTTCGCGGCGCTTTTTCTGCACGTCCTTGCGTACATCCAGCACCCGGCCCCGATAATCTTCCGGGTCCATGCCCAGTACCTTCATCTGGGGCACCATGATCTCGGTT
>Ga0181584_10002807_pt1 | contig 13356 bp, 6 predicted proteins | sample 071ome_30_FD_132462 | JGI IMG/M metagenome (GOLD analysis project Ga0181584, IMG submission 132462) | Coastal salt marsh microbial communities from the Groves Creek Marsh, Skidaway Island, Georgia - 071406AT metaG (megahit assembly) | ecosystem: Environmental > Aquatic > Marine > Intertidal zone... | reverse complement strand
CGCGCGGCTCGCCTCGTCGTTCGTTCGACGACGTCGTTATGAAATCGATCGTCGCGTGGGCGAGCCTCTCGCTCGCGCGCGGTCGACGCTTGTAATACTGCACCGAATGAGACGTGTCTGAACCACCTCGGCGCGCGAACGGTCCGGTTCGGTCCGGCGCGTCCGCGTCGTCGCTCTCGCTCTCTCGCTCGAGCGCGCTCGACACGTCTGCACGCTCGATCGGTCGTTACCGTAGACGAGACCGTTTGTACGCCGTGTCGACGCACTTTTCATATATTTTGCACTGATTCGGACGGATGGTGTACAGTGCTGGAGCTCTCTTAGCATAAAACCACGTTAGAGTACGATAAAAAATACATAGTGTACCCCTCACAGATAGCACACCGCGGTCGTTCCCCTCGACGACGACGCGAGAGGAACGAATGCGGAATTCGCAATCATTCGTTCGTTCGATCGTCCGTGAGACGCGGACGCGCGTGCGTGCGTGCGCGTGCGCGTTCGTTCGAGATCGGTCGCGATCTCGTTCGTTGCGTCCGTCGCGTTCGATCGGTCGATCGTCGTCGGTGCGCCGTCGAGCGGGACGGGTTTCGCGAGAGGCGAGCGCGCGCGGGCGGGCGGGACGGATTTCGCGAGAGGCGTCGTCGGTCGGTCGGTCGGTGCGATTCGACGTTGGGGACGCGCGGACGCGAAGGAGGTGAGCGAGAAACATGGTCGCCATCGGTGGAGGCTCGCGGTCGCACAATCAGAACGATGAGGAGGCGAGGATGCGGAAACTGGTGAGGGATAGGAAGAGCTCGTCGAGACGCAAGTTGAAGACGGGGCGACGTTTGGAGACGTCGTTGGAGACGTTCGACGAGGTGGATCCGTACGACGAGGACGACGAGGATGATGATGACGTGCGGGGGAAGAAGTTGTTCGGTCGAAGCGATTCGTGGGTATCGAGAGGAGGGTTGACGTTGGGGAGACTGCTCACGCTCAACCCGGGAGAGGCGTTCAAGACGTTGACAAAGTTTGGGGACGCCCTGCGGGAGAATTTCGGAGTATTACAGACGCAGGCGAAGAGCCAGGCGAAGTGGTTGAGCTCTAGCTGGAGGAGAGGGACGCTGTACCACGATACGCTCGTGAGATTGTTGACCGCGTTGGAGAAAAAACGCCTGTTGGAGGAGCGTCGGTTCGGCGTGTTGAATCAGGTGTACGACATGGCGAAGAGCAATCCCACCGAGACCGAGCTAAATAAGGCGATTGAACATTTCGATGAAGTCGTCGAGGGTTTCACGACCAATCGGGAGAACATCGTGAATTTTGAAAGAATGAAAGTCGACGTGAGCGACCTGAAGAGCAATAGATTCAACGAAACGAGGTCTGACACCGAGGACGTGTCGCGAGCGGCGGCCGAACGTAGATCTCTCGCGTTTGAACATATGTACGAAAGCGTTGAAAGTGGAGAATCCAACGCGAGCTCGAGTGAGATCGACACCGACGCGGACGACGACGCGGGCGCCATAATCAAGCGGGACAGTAAAGATGAGGAATTTGAGGATGAGTTCGGAACAGTACCGCCTTTATCCCCGCTGTTACAAACCGTGAGTGGCCAATTAATCCATTCAAAACTCACGCAACCTGCCTCGACAATCCAGTCGCATCGAGAGCGCTTGAGTGAAGAGACGGTTGGACACGTCTCCGATCATGAAGGAACAGTGACCGACGTCTCCCGAGATTTGACCTCTCTCACCAAGCAGCTGATCAAGAGTAAGTCATTGAATCAGAAGAGCTCATTAAGAATGGAATCTGGAGACGCTCTACACGCGGCGTTTTCGGGAAAAAGACTCAGCCTGGACAAAAGAAGAGCCTTCAGTAAATCGGTCATGAATTTGTCGGAGAACGTGTCGGGGATTAAAGAAAACCTGTCCAACGTTGGACAGGCGCCTGGTCGTCAATTAGAAGATCTCACCAGCAGAGAACTGAGATCTACCATAGTGCGCCTGACGAGAAGGTTGATTTGGATGACGTTCGAGCACGCTCAAAGCTCATCGTTCGCCTATGCGCTGTCAATCTTCTACATTTTCCTGATTCTTGCGTCGTCTCTTGCATTTTGCCTGGAGACGCTGCCCAAATATCAGAGTGATGCGGGCGCTCAGGATATCTTTTATGGCATTGAGCTGTTTTGTGTCGTGATGTTTACGATTGAATACGTGCTGAGGTCTCTCTGCTGTCCGGTTTGGCGAAAGTTTGTCTTGCAACCTTTAAACTTGATTGACTTGGCCGCCATTCTTCCGTTTTTTATCGAAGTGATCCTTCCTCTGTCGGTATCCAGTCTCCAGATTCTTCGGACAATTCGTCTCGCGAGAGTTGTTCGAATTTTGAGACTTGGCGCAAAATTCGGGCGATTATCCATCATTTCATCTTCGATTGCTGAGTGCTTCGATATGCTCCTCGTGTCCGTAGCCATCGGTTCGGTTTGTACCGTCGTCTTTTCGACTCTCATTTATTACGCCGAACACGGAGATTGGATCGCATCCGAAGGTTTCTACTCGAGAAAGTCAGACGTCGTGTGTGAAATGCTCCAATCGAACGTTTCATCGATTTATGAGAGCGACGGGTCGCTCAACAGCGCCTGTTCGTACGTGAAGAGTCCGTACAGTAGCATTCCGGCGAGTTTTTGGTGGTGCATCGTCACGTTGATGACGGTGGGGTACGGTGATAACGTTCCAGTGACACCATGGGGCAAGTTTGTCGCCTTTCTCACCATGATCACGTCAGTTTTGCTCCTTGCTCTGCCCATCTCCGTCATCGGCACCGAGTTTACTCGTCAGTGGCTCGATTTCAAGGTGGAGATTGAGTCTCGCAAAGAGAGGAAGATCGTCGCGCCGAGATGTCGAGCCATGTTCAAGGCGCTAAAAAATCAGACGCGCCTCGCTCAGGAGGCACAGCAGGATTTAAGATTCCGAGCCCTCAACTTGGACGATCACATACAAACCATCAAGACGCTCGTGCAGCGTCGAAACACGGAGACGGCTTTCCTTCATAGAAAGATTGCCAGTCGCTCAGGCGTGTTCTCTCGCTCGCACGCTGACAAAATTCTTTCATCACTCGACATGGACGACTTGGACAACGAAATGCACGAGATGTTCATAAGTCACAGAGATTACAAATCCACGTCGCGCGAGGTGAGGACAATTTGGGGTGGAATGAAAATGCTCAAGTTTACCGAATTTCTCATTTCAGTCGAACACGTGCTGGATGGTCTGTGCAACGAAGATTTAGATTTGGTTTCTCAGGAGATCGATACGTTATTCTTCGAGGTGTGGCGTGTTCGCGCGACGCTCTCGTCGGCGTACAGCGACAAGCAAACGAAACAGGCGGCGCCGGACGAGGCACGCGAGGACGGGGAACGGCGAGGATGGAGAACGGCAAGGGCGGAGCCACCGCCGACGGAGAACATTAAATCAACAACTAGCTCATAGAAGATCCTAAGAAGATAACGCACTACAAAAATAGTTCACGTTCACGCACTCACTCACAGCGCGTACAGAGCGACTCTCAGTGGACCAGACTCACCGTTCGCGGACACGGCTCGATACTCGAGCGAAATGTCGTACGCGCGCGGTCTCTTTGATTTTACCATGGATATCCTACCCGCGATTTTCAAGCCTTGATTCGCCGTCGATCCCACGCTCGCGCTCGCGTCCTCGATCAAATCTCCCAACACGATCGGTTCGTGGAAGTGCAGCATCGTTTGCACCCAGTGCGTCTTCAACGCGTCCGGACTCGTGGAGAGCATCACGGGTCGGTCGACGCAAAATCGTTTGGAAAACTCCGTGTCAAACCAGAGGACGATCCCGTGCGTCTCTGCGCCTCGTCTCGCCTCGGTCGCCTCGAGCGTGAACTCCGCGGTAAATTCAGTGTCAGCGATGGAACACGTGGCGAGATCGAGCTCACACACGCGCGCCGAGCTCGTCGTCACCCGCGCGCCGTCGACGTGCGTGACGACGGCTGTTTTGAGCGCCCCCGCGCGCAATTGTTTGGAAATTTCCGGCATTTTAAATCCGTACACGTCGTCCCAAAACGGAAAATCCGTCGCCGCGCGATCGAAACCAGCGATATGAATCGTCGCAATGTCCGGTAACACCGCGCCACCGGGTTTTAAGAAGCGATCTCTCGCCACCAACACCGTGTCGAGCATCGACTCGAAGAGTAACCCGTACCCCATCCATTCCGACACCAAGACGTCGAAAGGCGCGTTCGGAATCTCTCCGGCGATGTCTTCCAACTTACCGTGCACAATTTGAATCTGATTCGTCCCTCCTGCGTCGAATCCGTTGCTCTTGACGTTTTCTCTCGCCACTTTCGCGATGTGTTCGGCGCCGTCGACGCCGACGACGGCGCTCGCGCCGCCTCTCGCGGCAAACATGCTCAAAATTCCCGTCCCGCACCCGACGTCGAGCACTTTCTTCCCTTTGATCAACGATGGATTCATCTCGAGCGCGTCTCGATACGCATCCGTGCGCGCTTTATCGCCAATCATGTCGCGGTGAATGTCAAAGTACGAGTAGGAATCAAAGTATCCGTCGTCGACTTCGCGCTTCAATCGCTCTTCGGGCGTCTCCGGGACGCGTCGTCGAGACACACCGGCGTCCCCGCTCGTTGCTCGCGTCGAGTTTGATGACGAAGGAGCGACGGCGACACTCTCCTCGTTCGCAGCGTCGCTCGACTCCGTGCCTTCGGCGACGATTGCTGAAAACGCCGCCTCGACGCTCGCCTCGTTCACCAAGCCCGCGTTGGACATCACCTCGAGTATTTTCAATCGTAGCTCCTCGTTCTCCATCGTCAATCGACGCTCGAGGTCGGTCGTCAATCTGTCGACGTCCCCGTCGTCCGCAAACCCGTCGTCGTCGCCGTCGTCGTCTCTTCCGTCGACGTACGCCTCGAATCCAAAGAGCGCGGCGTCGTCGGCGTCCTCGGGCGTCATGTACAAATCATCGTCCCACGCCCGAGACGCCGTTCCCGATCTGCACGCCTCGGCCAGCGCGCTTGCGGTGACGCCGGCATCGGCGTCGCGCATCGTTCGCACCGTTCGTCGCACGTAATTCAACCATTTGAAGACGTCGTAAAACGCCTCGCTCGCGGCGCGTCCGCCCGCCACCGCTCTCGCATCCACACCGTGGTCTTCTCTCGCGCGCACGAGCGCCAGCGTGGCGGACGCATGCATCACGCGATCAGGTTCGATGAGATCTCTGCATCGCTCGTCCTCGACGTCGTCCTCCACGCGCACGTCGTCGTCGTTTTCGTCGAATTCCTCGTCAGAGGGCATGGCGGCGGCGCGCGCGAACGGTTCGTTCGACGCGCGATTCGTCCCGCGTCGCGCGCGAGCGTGGACCGTCGGACAAAACCGATTCGATCGCGGTCTTCGTCGCGTTCGTCGGCGTCAACGCGAGCGTTCGCGTCGTCGAACGTCGACGAATGACGAACTCGTGCGGTCCAGTCATCGACAGTGCGCGCCGCGACTCGTCGTCGTCATGTCGACGACGAAGAAGCAGCGTGCGTTCAAAATTCGCGCGAAGGACTTCGAGGTGCGTCGTCGTCGCGCTCGATACGCGCGCGCGGAGGTGTCCACGCGCGTCGGGGCGATCGGTTCGTCGATCGCTCGAAAAACGTCCCAACGCGGGAACGCGGGCTCGGTTCGCGCGCGCGCGCGAACGCTGGTCTGTGGTCGCACACGCGTTCGACTGACGTCATCCCACGATAACATTCGCCGCCATCTCGCAGACGATCGAGTATTACGCCAAGTTAGAGCTCATCTTACAGCGGTTGCGCCGGGCGCTTCCTACGCTTTCGCCGGCGTTCGACGCGTGCGCTCTCTCGAAGCAGATACAACTCATCCTCGCGGCGGAGGATCGGGTTTTAGGTTTAGGGAAAGATGCACCGTCGTCGGACGTCGAGTCCTCGCGCATGAGACGACCGACGTGCGTGCGGATTCCACATGAGTTGTGGCGGGACGCATCGCCGCGAGGCGCGTTGTATCACATTTTGAAGACGTACGCGACGTGGCGACGCGAGGGATGGCTGTCTGGACACGTGAACGATGCGGAAAGTCGCGAACAATTTGAATCGTTCGCGCGCGCGGTTCGCGAGGAGTTGATTGAACAACGTTTCATGTCGTACGTGAAGATTTACGTCCCGGACGACGCCGAGGGCGCGAGCGAGTTGAAGGCGACGGCGCGCGCGATGCGCGCGACGCTCGCGTCGTCGCCGCTCGAACAGGGCGTGACGCACGTGTTACGCTCGGATGATTCTGTGGACGATCTCGTGGAGGAGAGCTCGATGTATAGAATCGTCGAATCGTCCTCGGCGGGTTCGAGCGCGGGCAAAGTCGAACACAGATTACACTTTTGGTTTTATCCGGATTCCTACGATCAGTGGTACGCGGATTCCTCAATCTCCGGGCGCGGGAAGGCACCGTGGTCGCCCGAGACGAGCTCCATATTGAAGCTTTCGGACACTGACGGATCGCCGCGCCGCGTGCGGGCGAGATGGTTGCGAGATAGTTTTAAATTCAACGAGTGGATGAACGAACTCGATTACGAATTCGACGTCACGCGAGAGCGTCTGCTCGCGCCTCGGCACGCGTGGGATCCATCGCTCGAGGCGAAGATGAAGAGACAGCGCGACGAGAGTTACGAGTTGGACGCGGAATCATTGGTACCGGAGGGCGCGGAGCGGATGTCGCACGACGTCGTGCGTCGACGCGTATCGCGGGCGCATCCCGTCGTCGCCGCGGCGTCGAGTCAAGACGACGGGGCGTTGGTGTTGATGGATGAGTTTGAGGACGTCACGAAGGAGTTTTTAGCGGCGAAGAGTCTGAGGGTGAAGAATTTGTCCGCGGGTCAACTTCCCTCGGGCGCGAGACCGGCGCACTGCGCGAAGACGAATGAAAAAGTTGCGTCTTTGGAGACGTTTCGAGCGCCGACGCACAGCGCGTGGTTTCGATGGGACGACGCGCACGCGGTGGAAGCAAAGGCGCTTCCCGAATTTTTTACCCCGCAGGCGTTGATCGACGACGGACGAGAGACGTACATGGTGTGTCGGAACGCGATGATGCGAACGTTTCGGGACGCGGGGCGTCCCATCACTCTGGATGAGGCGACGGCGGCGGCGAAGCGCGAGCGCGACGTCGATGACGACGCGGCGGGACGAATCTTTTCGTTCCTCGTGGATTGGGGATTGGTGAATTGGAAATTCGCCACCGATCGCGAAGTTTTCGACATCAAGAGTCGCGCGCCCGCTGGATGCGCCCGAATCGTCACCGACGAGGACGGGTCGTTGCGCGTCGACGAGATGGAGGCGTCGAGCGCCGTCGCCTCGCCTTTGTTTGATTTCGGCGACGTTCGCGCGACGACGCCCTCTGGGCATCACGCCCTCGCGCTGGAGAACGTCGCGCTCGTCGAGACGTCTGGGCAATTCGAGCGTCATTCCCTCGACGCCCTCTTCGCCACGCATCGAGCGCTTCGACGCGTGAAATTACGATTTGAATGCAACGCGTGCGGCGCGAATTTAATCGGCGGCGTCTTTTACCACTCGACGCTCTTGGAGGATGTCGATCTGTGTCACGCGTGCTTCTCCAGAGGCGCGCTTCCGGACGAACACGCGAGCGGTGATTTCGTCAAGGCGCTGTACCCAAACTTTGACGACGACGACGACGAGGAGGAGAACACCGCCGCGGACGAGGACGCGGAGTGGTCGCCGCAAGAGACGGCGGCGCTCCTCGAAGCCGTCGCGCGAGACGCCGACGCGCTGAATTGGGTGGACATCGCCGCGAGCGTCGGCACGAAGAGCGAGGACGAGTGTTTAAAGTACTTCGTGCGCATGCCCATCGAGGACGGGGCGATCGACGCGTTCGAGCGCGAATTGGGCGCGCCTCGGGGCGTCGTCGTGGACGCCGACGTCGGCGCGGCATTGCCAGACGTCGAATCCGCCCCCTTCGCGACGGCGACGAATCCGACCGTGAAACAGCTCGAGTTTCTCGTGAACGCGCTCTCGCCGAGAATCGCAGCCGCATCGGCGAAAGAGACGCTCACCGCGCTCGCCAACGCGACGAAGAACGCTGTCGATCCGCGCGAGCTCAACGCGCGCGGTCTCGCCGCCGCCGCGCTGCAGGCGAAACTTCTCGCCCAAGACGAGGAACACGAGATTCGTCGACTCGTCTCCAGCGCCCTGGACGTGTTGCTGAAGAAATTAGAGATCAAGATGAAATTCTTGAAAACCCTCAACGAGTCCTCCGCGCGCGGACGCGCGGTGGCGATCGAACACAGGGCGCAAGACGCGCAAGAGCTCGAGCAGCTTCGACGAGGAAAACGTCCCGCCGACGCGCGCGCAAGCGAACTCGAGACTGCGTACGCCGCCACGCTCGAACGATTTCGAGCGCTCACGAGGGACATGCACGGACCTCCTCAACCCACCGTCGACCCTTCGCCCGCATTCTGACGACTATATTAATCCTACATTCATAATTAGGACGCGCCGCCGCGTTTTTGTCCCCAACCACTTTAACCGTCAGTCACAAACTCCCGCGCCCGGACGCGTCGTCGGCATGAACCGCCTGCTCACCGTCGACGTCGTGAGCGACATCGTCTGACCGTGGTGCTACGTCGGGTGGCGCAACCTCCGCGCCGCCGCGCGCGCGCTCCCGGCGTCCGTGTCGTCGTCTACGCGCTGGCGTCCCTTTCGATTGGTGAAGGGTGTCGACGCGCGCGAATGGTACACGACGGGCGTGGATAAACGCGCGTGGTACGACGAACGGTTCGGCGCCGCGCGCGTGGCGTCGTTTGAACCTCGATTGCGCGACGCGTTCGCGCGGGCGGGGATCGAGTCGCCGTACAGTTTGGAGGGCAACACGGGCGATACGCTGTCGGGACACCGCTTGGCGGCGTACGCGACGGCGACGGGGGGCGAACCCGCGGCGAACGCGTTCATGGAGGCCATCATGCGTCGATATTTTTGCGAGAGCCGCGCGCCGTGCGATCACGAGGCGCTGTTGGAGTCGGCGAGAGAGGCGAATTTGGACGTCGACGAGGCGCGACGCGTCTTATCGGATGAAGACGCGTACGCCGCTGACGTCGAACGGGATCTCCGCGAGTACGCGCGCGGCGTCTCCGGCGTTCCCTTTTTCATCATCTCGCACGGCGAGAGGAAATTGACGCTGAGCGGTGCGCAACCACCCGAGGCGTTCACCGACGCGTTCGCCGAGCTCTTGGGCGAAGAGCTCGCCGACTGATACCGAGACAAAGAAAAGACGCGCACCACCGTCGAGTCGAGACGCCCTCGTGACCCTCGTGACCGCGATCGTCGTAAACGCGCATTCTTTCCACGAGTGCGCGAGACGTTCGCGCGATTATACACCCCGTCTTCGACAGGCGTAAACGCGCCGCGTGTAAAAAAAGTAAAAATTCCAGCGCCCCTCTGGGGACACGGGGACACCAGTCTCGACACTCGCGCGCGCGTCATGTCCGCCCCGGTGATGCACCCGCGCGCACACACAATCGTCCCGGCGCGTTCCGGCGCGTCGCGCGGTGCGTCTCGCGCGTCGTCTCGCGCGTCGTCGCTCGCCAAAGACATCGGCATTCAAGGCGTCCACCACGTCGCCATCATATGCGAGAATCTCGAGCGGTCCATGGCGTTTTACGGAGATCTCTTGGGCTTGGAGATCAATCCCGAGCGTCCGGAGGATAAGTTGCCGTACAGAGGGGCGTGGTTGTGGATCGGGCCGGAGATGATTCACCTCATGGAGCTGCCGAATCCCGACTGCGCGCACGCCGAGTTTCGACCGACGCACGGGGGGCGCGACAGACACTTTTGCATCGGTGTCGAGCGATTGGGGCCGCTGACGGAGGCGCTGGAGAGAGAGGGGATCGCGTACACGGCGAGTAAGTCGGGAAGGCCGGCGATTTTCTTTAGAGATCCGGATTGTAACACGCTCGAGGTCGTGGAGGGGTTGGCGTGGCGTGGCGCGGGCGCGCGAGAGGACGCGCGAGGATGCGGCGAACCGTCGCGAAACTGATGGATTCGCTGTACGCTGTACGCTAACGTAATCATTTATATTCTTTTAATCATACGCTATGGACGCTCTCCGTCTTGGTGTTACATTCGGCTAGGATACGCGCGCCCCCGCTTCCGGTTTCTCGATGAGATGCCCCGCTCCCCAGAACCCCATGCAATCGCCTGGACACTCGGCGAGCGCGCGCCCAGAGTTTCGACAGTATGACTTTTCACGAATGGTCACCTCCCCACCCGATCGTCGTCGCTCGAGCTCGGCCTCCATGCGATGATAACACTTGCGAATGGTGCGTCGCCTGTTCGTCGTCGTCTTGGGATCCTCGGCGAAGAACGCAGCTTCGATCTCCTTCATGCGCGATGCCCTTCGGGTCAACTCATCGTTGGATAAATCCGGGATGGAAAAGTACGAGTATAATCCATCGAGATTGTCGTGGTGCGAGCACGTCCACTCCCCTCGACAAGACGCGTCGGATTGACACGAGGCGCAGAGCACCAAAGGAAAACGACACACCACGCACACCGCGCAACTTCCCAACGTAGGCGCACCCGTGCGACATCTCTGACACGTCCACACCTCGGCGTCATCCTTCCCACTCGCCGACACCCCTCGTTTGTCAAAGGTGAAATTTTTACCCAGATATAAACACTCGTCTCGTTCGCCGAACTCTTCGAGATACTCGTGAATCCCGCCCTCCAATTGATACACCTTATCGATCCCCGGTTGTCGCTTCTCTAAATATAACGCCGCCTTTTCGCACCGAATGCCGCCGGTACAATACATAAACACCTCCTTACCGTCGCTCTCGCTCGCCTGTTCGTCTAAAAACCGTCCGAGCTCTTGCATGTTTCTCGCGTTTGGGCATATGGCGCCGCGAAACTTTCCAATCAAACTCTCATTCTCGTTTCTCAAATCCAACAATTTCACATCCGCGCCTCGCGCTTTCAACGCCTCGTGAAACTCTTTCGGTTTCAGATGCACCACCTTGGGATTCTTCCCGTACGGCACGTCGTCTCGAGCGTTCCAACCCACGAGCTCGCGCACTTTTTCGACTCTCGCGTCGTGAAACACCTGCGTCGTCGCCAGAGACTTTTTATAAGGCATCGTCGCGCATCCCGGAACCGCGCTCGAGAGCAGGGCTTGAAACGCCGGTAAGTCGCCGCTCGATCGGCGGCCGCACACGGTGCCGTTGACGCCCTCGGCGGCGACGAGCACGCGTCCCGCGAAGCCGCCGCCTCGATGGGCAAAAAATTCTTTGAGCGTCGCCACGACGGCGTCGGGGTTCTCGATCGACGTGTACGCGTAGAAGAGGACGACATCGTGCACGTCGTCGTCGGCGGCGTCGCGCGAGACGTCGACGGGAGACGTCTCGGTGGTGGTCTCCATGACGTCGCGAGGCGCGGCGCGCTCTGGGGACGACGCGGCCACGCGCTATCGACGGGGATGGTTAATTTACAAGTCAGACCGACGCGTGAGCGCGCGTAATACAAAAGCTAAAACGTCGTGCTGGAGGTGTCGGTGTTGGGCATATCGCGTCCCTCGGGGGATTGTAGGTAGAGACGCTCTTGGAGGTAGGTGGCGATGCGACTGGATACGGGACGAATGTCGGCGTCGTTCTTGGCGTCGAGTTTGGGTAAGAACTCGCGGTGCACGAGCTCGAGCACCTTGACGAATTGACCGCGGTACTCGTTATGCATTCGAAAGCCGGCAATCTTGAGGAAAGAGTCCAGGGCCACCGCGGTGTGACGGTTGGCGGGACATCGATTGAGAAGACGCGCCAGCCAACGCCACGCGGTGTCGACGCCGTGAGGGTGATTCGGGGCATCAATCTGTAAGAAGGCGGCGTAGAAGAGCATGATACCCGTCATACGATCGACGTAATTATCCGTCGTCTCGAACGCGTCGCCTTCGTCGTTCTTGACGTATCCCATGAGTATATAATACTCGTCATCCGTGGCGTACCGTCCTTGCACAAACGGGTAATACTTTGGCACGGCGACGACGCACACCTCGTGAATGAGCGCGACGAGCAAGATACCGAACCGCGGTACATCGATCGCGATGCGCACGGCGACCTCCGCGAGCGCGAACGCGTATCGATTGAGCTTGGCCACCTGCACGTCGCACTGCGAGAGCATCTTCTTGGCCAGACTGAGCAACGCGAACGTCTTTTGTGGTTCCTGAAGCTGCACGAACAGCATCAGTATGTCGCGACTCTTCTTATTGATTTGTTCCTTCGTCGCCGCAATCTGTTGCACGTGGACAACGATGGCGTTCGTGAGCTTTCTGCGCTCCATCTTCGCCGACGGGTGCGCTTGGTACTCGGCCACCGCCGCGCGCGCCTCGGCCAACGTCTTCGCCAACGTCGTCTCCTGTTCGAGCGCTTCGGCCGCCGCAGCGACGCGCGGAATCTCGCCGCCCGTCTTCCCGCTCACGTAATCGCTCGCCGCCCGCGTGCGCTTCGCCTCCTCTTCCTCGGCTAATTTCTTGGCATCCTCCTCCGCCTTTTTCTTCCTCGCCTCCTCCTCCTCCTCCGCCTTCTTCTTCGCCGCCTCTTCCTCCGCCTTTTTGCGCTTCTCCGCCTCCACGCGCGCCCGCTCCGCCGCCTCCTTCGCCTCGGCGTCCGCGGCGACCGCACGCATGACGAGTGCGTCCGTCTCTCGCCTCGCCGCCGCCGACGCCGCCGCGCGCGCGTCTCGAATTTTCCGCACGTCCTCCATCAACGCCTCATCCTTCGCCCGCAACCGCGTTCCCATCTCCCGCACGAGCTCTAAATTACCCTCCAACTCCTTCGCCTCGAGTTCTCTCGCCAATGATAGCTCCAACTCTAACGACGCGATCCTTTTCGCCGCCGTCGCTCTCGCCCTCGCGCGTCGTTCCCTCGCGCGCTCGAACGCGTCCTGCCTCGCCCGTCCGATGGCGAGCACCGTCTCCGACCCGAGACGCGCAGCGATCGTCTCCGAGGAATCTTCGGAGCGTCTCCCGACGTCCTCCGCGTCCACGCGCGCGCTCGAACGCGCGTCGTCGTCGTCGTCATTCTCGTCGTCGTCGCTCTCCGCCGGCGCTCGAATGGTGGAACTCGCGCCCCTGACGCTCGCGCGCGCGCGTCGTCCACCGATGACGACCGGTAACCCGACGTCGTCGTCGTCGTCGCTCGACGAAGACGCGAATCGCCCGTCGCGCTCGTCGTCGTCGTCGGCGACGTCGTCGAACCGTAACGTACGAATCGACGCCATGACGCCCACCGACGCCGTGACGATCGACGCGCGCCTCGCGTCTTCTCGCGCGCGACGCCTCGCGCGCGCTCG
>Ga0181584_10002796_pt1 | contig 13398 bp, 8 predicted proteins | sample 071ome_30_FD_132462 | JGI IMG/M metagenome (GOLD analysis project Ga0181584, IMG submission 132462) | Coastal salt marsh microbial communities from the Groves Creek Marsh, Skidaway Island, Georgia - 071406AT metaG (megahit assembly) | ecosystem: Environmental > Aquatic > Marine > Intertidal zone... | reverse complement strand
TTACAGCGCTCTGTGGCGCGGGAAGCGGTCCGCGTCGTGACCGAGTTTGTGGCGAGCGCCGGCGGGTGGCCGGGCGTCGACGCCGCGACGCGGCACGTGGCCGAGTCACGGTACTGCGTTTGTCTACATGACTCGCCGATCGTCTCGTCGTGTTCGCCGCGGACCAAGGTGAGCTCGTCCAGCCACCACGCCAGGTCGGTGGCCACGACCCTCGTCGATTCGATCGGACCGGGTTGCTCGTCGGCATCGTCGTCGATTTACACGTGCGATAAGACTGGGCATACGTGGGGTTGCTACAGGGACGACGGACCCGGAGCGACAACGTCGCTGTCGGTCACGATCGGTGGGCTGTCCGTCCTCGATGTGAACGGAACCCGCATCGCACACGAAGCATGCCAGGCTCGGAGTCGTCGCTAGCTGTAATCAACCACGTATATGGCCGTCTAGAGCATCGCAAGGACGGCCCCGATGACCATCGACCCAGCGACGTATGATCCACCGGTTGTGCCGGCGGCCGGCGGGAGCGCCGGCGGCGGGGCGACCATCGGCGGCGGGGTGACCACGACGGGTGCGGGGGCGGGCGCGGGCACCTCGACGGGCGAGGGCGCGGGCACCTCGACGGGCGCGGGGGCGGGCGCCACGACGGCCGGCGCGGGTCCAGTGCTCTCGCAGCCGTTGAAGCCATTCTGGGCGTCGAAGAACTGCTGACCGTAACTCGCGATATACTGGTTGTCCGAGTTCAAGATTCCGTTCTGAAGTGCGCTGCTGCACGCCTCGCTGAGCGCCGCAAAGTTGCTCTGACAGTCCTCGCTGCACTTCAACGGGACCTCGGGCGCAACGCCAGTGGTGTCGGCCTCCTGGACGGCGTCGAGCAGCGTCTCGATCTCACCGCAGATCTGGAACGATCCGTTGGTGATCGCCGGGTCCGCGAGGCAGACCGTGGCATCGCTCAGCACTGCAGAGCGCGTAGTATGTAAACGTGGGTCGGGCTGACGTGGATGCAAGATCACGCGAAGAAACTCAAAAAACGCGTCCGAGCGCGATACGTACCGATCTGGATAAAAGGCGCATACTTGGGATCCGAAAGCAAATCAGTGAGGCTGGGAGAACCGCCAGAAGGCGCGGCAGCGGGGGCCTCCGCGGAGATGAGCTCGGGGGCCGTCTGTCCGAATGCCAACGGAGCAGCCAGGGCGAGCGTCAAGGCGAGTGTCTTCGTCATCATGATACACGGTTTTCTAACGATAGAAAGATGTCGTCTTGCACGGTGCTGGTGATCTTGCTAATACGCGAACAGGATTCCTGGAGCCAAGATACGATCGGATCTAAACGACGTTGCCGAGCGGACTCCTGGGGGTGGGAGCACCCCGGATGCCCGGGCTGGCCGCAATATGTGCGGCCGCGGGCGACGCTGACTGCATCAGCGGCTTGGAGCTGCGTCCCGCGACACCGGCGACTCCCGCGGCGGGGACAAAGCCACTCCCGCTCCCGCTCCGACGTCCGCCCGTCCTGTGCGCAGCCCACCGTCCGGTGCCGGCGCGGCGCTTGCTGTAGTAAGCGAGGACGAGGGCGATCGCTGCGATGGCCGGGATGCCGAGCCCCAACCCGAGTCCCAGGCCGAGCGCGAGCGAGGACGAGCCCGTGGTCCCTCCGGTCGTCGGCGGAGAGGGCGGGAGCGTGGGGGTGAGCGCTGCCAGCGGGTCGCTCACGCTTCCCTCTGGGAGCGACGTCTCCTGGAAGGACATGATCATCATGTCGAGGGTGTTCGACTGGACAAACTCCTCTGTCGTGGTGGTGCCCAAGACGAGGGACTGAATTGCCGGCAGGAGGCGGTCCTCCATCAGCAGGACCAGACGGTAGATGTCCTGGACGGTGCCCGCGAGCGAGTCACTGAGGTCGTTGAAGGCGGCGATTGACGTGGCGACGGCGCCGAGCTGCTCGCTGGTCAGGAAGGCGATGTCCGACACGTCGATGTCCGCGTCTGCGGCGACCGTCGCGTACAGCCCCTGAAGCAGGGCGAGCGGGAACGTCGACGATCCTGACGGTGTTTGAAGCAGCATTCGCCTGCTTGTGATGCCGCTGCTCGCGTTCGGCCCGGTCGACCCGGTCGGTTCGGCAGAGGCGTTGTCGGTCCCCCCGAGGAACTCGCCGAGCTGCTTGAAGGCGGCCCGGGCGATGCGCCAGTACGCGTTCTGGTTGCCGGTGACGGCATAGGACATCATCGAGACGATGTTCTTCACCTGGATCTCGCGGCGCATGACGCCGATGGCGGCCTGGTCGCCGTCAAGGGCGCTGCGGAGGATGTCGGTACCGACGATGCCGGCCGGCAGCTCGAACACCGACTCCACTTGGGCCTCGCCAATCAGGGTTGCGAGTGTTGACAGGGGCGAGAGAACGAGCGGCGGGGCGTCCGGACCGCACGACCCGGGCGCCATGGCCGCGAGGGGCAGCCGCTCTGGCATCAGCGTGGAGATGTCGTGGCAGGTGTCGGAGCCCGGGTTCACCTGTCCCCGGGTGGTTGCCGGCTCCATCCTAAAGACGCCAGTCTCCGTGAGGTTGCCGTTCGGACCAACCTCGACGCTGAAGGTACCGTTCTGGGAGACCCCGAAGGACTCGCCAGCGTCACGCTGCCCGTTGCCGTTGACGTCCAGGTAGACGAGGCAGCCGTGCAGGTACCCGTCATAGACGACGCCCGTGCATGGTTCCGGGTCCTGAGGCTCCGACGTCGGCGTCGGCGTCGGCGTGGATCCCTCCGGGGCGGGAATCGGCACAAAGAAGGGCGCGGGGGCCGGCGCGGTGCCGTTGCCGATGGTATCATTGAAGGTGGGGAGCGTCGAGTTCCAAGCATTGTCAGTCGTGTTGAGAGGCGGACTGGCGGTGCTGTTGTTGACGGTCGACGTGTTGGTGTGGTAGGTGTCGTTAACGTTGACGATGGGGACCGTCGAGTTCCACGTGGGCGGCCACTCGGAAGACTCGGTGGAGTTGGTAGAGTTGGTGGTGTCGATTGTACCGGGAACCGTTGTGTTGACTTGAACGCCGGGCGGCGACGGAGTCGGGTCCGAGGTGCTGTTCTCGGCGATGACGACGTTCATGACGGCCGCGGCAGGGTAAGGCGCCGGTGCCGGTGCCGGTGCCGGCTCGCCTGGGACGTCGCCAAAGATATCGTTATCGTACGAATCCTCGTCCCACCAGGCGTTGGTCGGCACCGCCGACAGCGTCGACATCACCGAGACGGCGACCGAGGCGGACAGCGCCAGCGACGCCAGACCCCTCCTCGTGACTGTGGAGCGCATGATGTCTTGATCGGAGAGGAGACACGCAGACAAAGATAAATTAAATGCCTTGACTGAGACACGCAGTACCTTGAATGCTGTCTCGGGTCTTGGGTAAAATTGTCCCTCGGGAGCTCCAGCCGTCACGCCAATATATCATCATCACTCTTCCCCAAACGTCCATCCTGTAATCGCCTCAACGGCATCCTTGGTATCAGCCGCAAACTTCCTGGCCAGCAGCGGGCACCGCGGCCCGAGCGGGACGAACGACGGCACGCGGTTGTACGTCGTCTCCCGGACAAGCTTGCAAATGTCCACTGGCTCGCCCTGACTCGCCTTCGCGGCATCGCTACGACTTGCTTTCGACATCAGCGTCTCGGATGTCGTGAATAGCCCCGACAGGCCCGACTGGATCAGCATCGACCGCTCGCAGCCGTCGACCTCCGGGTGCCGCAGCCTCGTGAACAGCGCCTCGTTGACTTCCTTGGCCTGGTACTCCCAGGGATGCGCGTCCGTCGCCTTGACACGGGACCAGTCCTTGTCCGTCAGCTCGCCGACGCAGTCCGTCTCGTTGTCGAGCCCGTGGACGGCGAGCAGGGTCGGAATGTAGTGCTCGTCGCTGTAGCAGACCCTGAAATCACACCAGTCGTGATCCCAGCGGGGCCTGCACAGCGTCCTGAAGATCCCATCCACCTCCGTGTCACGAATCACAAGGCTGGCGTGGGCGCGGTTCAGCGCCACCCACTGCCACGACTTTCGCCAGATGGCCCAGGAGATGCCGCGCTCGATAAAGTCGTACCGCAGCCGGTACTCGTTCCGGTCCCACCCCGCCGTCGTATTGCACGCGTTTACCCTGCTCTTCTCCTCGTTCATCATCTGGTTGTATATCATAGCCGGTCCGTAGAGGGGAAGGTCAGAGTCGGACACGAGGATCATCTTCGAGACCAGCGGGTTTGCCATCGAGGCGGCCAACAGCACCCTCGTCGCGTCGATGAGCGAGTGGCCGCCCCAGGTGGCCGCAATCCGCGACTCGTCCGGGACGAGTCTGCTCTCGAAGATAGAGCCGTCGAATATCGCTCGGTCCTCCCCTTGCTTGAGATGGACCCAGACGTCGAACAGAAACTGGTTCGAGATGGGATCCGCCGCGTCCGTATCAGTCTTCACGCCGCACACCGAAGCCACGTCCTCAAAGTCCTGGATCGATGTCTCCGTATCGATCGACGTCGAGTCCTCGATGGACATCGCCCGACTCCCGGAGCGCGCGCACCGCCCCAGCCGCCCCCGCCCGAGCGGGATCTTCCCCTTGACACCGTCGAACCACCTCGCCCACGCCTCTTCGTTCCTGATGCGCTCATGCGTCAGAAATAAAAGCCCGATCTGCTCGAACTCCATCGCCCGAGCACAAATATACTGCCTGTGCCTGACGCTCGACGTGCTCGGCTCAGCGTGGTGCATCGCCGCAAACGCCCTCGAGTACGGCTCGTACGGCGTCATGAACCCCAGGTCATCCGCAAGCACCTTCTTCTTCGACTTGAACGCCGCACACGACAGGTGGTCCTTCACCGCACGGAGCGGCCTCGAGAGCACCAATCCCAAAACGACAAGCCCGGCGAGCAGCGCGACGATCCTGGCCACGCCCGACGACCGGGACAGCCCTCGGAGCTGGCCACGCAGGTCGCGCGGATCTCGCGGATCTCGCGGGTCCCAGACGTCCCGGCCCCGACCGTTGCGGCTATCCCGCGAGTTCTCCTGGCTCAGCTGCACGAGGTTGGCGTCGGACGACTTGGCCTTGAGGTTCGCCGCCCGCCGCCGCGGACTCGACGCGTGGTTATGCGCGTTATGCGCGTTATGCCTGGGCGAGATTCCGACCGCATGCACTCGCAGCGTCGGCAAATGGCTCTGCACCGGGTAAAACTCGTGCTCCGACGGATGGCCGCCGACGCTCACGCTCGCTCCGTGGTGCTCGACGTCCATCGAGTGCCTCACGCCTGCCGAAGTCCGCTGGTGAAGATTATGCGACTCCATTCTTCAGTTCAGTTCGGTCCAACAGGCGTGCCAGTCCCTCGAGCACGTGGTGCGCCGAGTCGACACGCGTTGTCTTGCCGATCACCCGCCTTTGCCCTGTCCTCCTGTCTGCCGCACCGAGAACCACGAACGTCGGCACCTGCACGATGCTATAGTGGACGAGCTCCGGGCCCCACAGAGCGGGCACCGTCGCGTCGAGGAGAACCAAGGCCGGGACTCCAGATGCCGGTCCGACGGTCTCAAGACGCCGCTTCACGCGAGCACAGAGACCGCAACGAGGAGATACGAATCCGAGAACGGCCGGTGCTTCAGCTCGCGAAGACAGGTACTGGGCGAGCTCCTTTGCAGAGTTTGCCCTCGAGGCAAAATTGGAAACGCTCGCTCGCTGCTGCTGCTCGTCTTCGGCTCGTTCGGGATCGGGATCACGTGCGAATTGTTTGGATACAGAAGCGCCCATTCATCCAATGCGAATTCCAATGCGGCGAAGCGCGACGGGGCTCAACGAACAACGCGGGAGGGGTGACGACGACCGGCATGTGTACCGTAGGCCGCCATTGGCAGGAGGGTCGTCGGCGAGTCTCTGCAGTCTGCGAGTCTATGAGTCTGCGAGTATGCCAATCTGTGCGCTCGGTCTAGGTCTAGGTCCAGGTCAGCATTCTGCCGAGAGGTCGTGGGTCGGTCGCCGCGGGCTGAGCCGGCGATATAAATGCACTTGTAAATCCAAGGGATATCGAGAACACCAGGGATCGGTTCACGCGGTCGGGGGTCCGCCGTACAGAGAACCCCCCTCCTCGAGCCCCCCTGCTCGTCCATAGGCTCACTCGAGTGTTGATGATCGAGCCAGCTGGAAGCCACCACGACTTGGCCAGTATTCCGTTCGTCCTTGCTAGAATCATTCATACCCGAACGGCATATACACATTCATACACATTCAAGGGGAGAAGGAGGCACCAGCAGCTCGTGAATTACGCACGTATCTCCCTGGTGATTTTGAATTCGGTTTCGATCATCCATGACCGCGGATACGCCGATGCACGACGCCCAGCAGGGCGTCCCCTTCTCGGAGAAATACCGTCCTCAGAGCTTGAGCGATGTTGCATCGCATACGGAGATCATCAGCACGATCTCGAAGCTGCTCACTCGCAACCAGTTACCCCACCTCCTGTTCTACGGGCCGCCGGGCACGGGCAAGACGTCGACGATCCTTGCGATGGCCAAGCAGATGTACGGCAAGCAAGTGGACGCCATGACGCTCGAGCTCAATGCGTCGGACGACCGAGGCATCTCGATCGTGCGCAACGAGATCCAGGAGTTTGCGTCGACACGCACGTTGTCCTCGAACAAGCACAAGCTGATCATCCTGGACGAATGTGACGCGATGACGAAAGACGCCCAGATGGCGCTTCGTCGTACGTCGTTGTGGCCGACTGGCGCTCGTGCACCCTTTTGCGTCGCTCGTTCATTCGCTCGCTCGCTCACTCGCCCCCGTTCCCCTTCCCCGCCTTTGCCAGGTGTCATGGAGAAGTACGTCAAGAATGCCAGGTTCTGTCTCATCTGCAACTACGTGAGCAAGATTATCCCGGCGCTCCAAAGCAGGTGTACGCGGTTCCGGTTCATGCCGCTGCCGACGGAATTCGTCAAAGAACGGATCGAGTACGTCTGTGGGAACGAGGGCATCCCGACGGGCTCGTCCGAGCAGGAGGCCGGCGTGTCGGCGGTGATTACTTTGGGCCAAGGAGACATGAGGCGCACGCTCAACCTGCTTCAGAGCGTGGCGATGGGACACGCGAACGCCCTTTCCGAGGAGAACGTGTACGCGACGGCGGGCAAGCCGAGGCCGGTGGACGTGGAGGAGATCGTTAGGTGCTTGTTGAACGAAGAGCTCGGCGTGGCGTTCGAGCGGATCAAGGAGCTGACTGCGCACAAGGGGATCGCGCTGGTGGACGTCCTCCACGAGCTTCACGAGTTGGTGTTCCAGATCGCCATGTCGGCCAAGGCGCGGATAGAGCTGGTGTCGGCCCTCGCCGATATCGAGTGGAATTTGATGGGCGGCAGCGGGCAGGAGGTGCTGCAGCTCGGTGCCGTCGTCGGCGCGTTTGCCATGGCACGCCAGAGCATGGTGGCGGAGGCAGTCTAGGTGGTCTATGTCGAACACGGACGGAATTGTCTGCTCAAACTGATTTCGTCGTGCAACTCCCTCAAGTCTCTCTTCTTCTCGCACTTGGATTGGATGATGATTGCGATTCGCATGGAGCTCGTACGCATACCGTAAGGCCGAGTATGGGCTGCTTCAACTCGAAACCCCTGCCCGGAAGCGGTTCGTCGTTCGTCCCGCACACCAGCGCGGAAATCCTCACCTCCATAGAGACCTCCGTCCCGCGCCTCCTCACCTCCAAACACACGGACCGCCGCTCCGTGGATGATGACCTCGTCGACGATCTGGGAAGCCCGACCGCGGCCTCGCTCGCCGCGGCCGGGTCGCCGGCGGACCTGCTGTCGCCGGCCCTCCCCCGGTCCGTCAAAGAGACCTTTCAGCTGAAGGTGGGCGTGTTGGAGGGAACGACGTTTCTGAATAACTACGTCGTCGTGGATACGCTTGGGAGGGGCTCGCACGGGAAGGTGAAGCTCTGCCTCAACGTGGTGGACAACCACCTGTACGCGATCAAGATTGTGGAGACTGTGGCGTTGAGGAAAGGGGAAAAGTCGAGGCTGGGTAGGACGAAGCGGAGTGCGCTGGGAAGATCGGCGAGGACCGACACGAGGTCCACGGCGGAGCGGTCGACCACACTGTCCTCAGTCTCGATGTCGCCGATGCGACAGAGTACGAGGCAGAGCACGGTGAGCTTTGCGGATGGTGGCGACGACGGTGGCGAGGAAGATGAGGAGAAAGATGAGGCCGAGGGGACCGAGGGGACCGAGGGGACCGAGGGGACCGAGGGGACCGAGGGGGCCGAGGAAGACGGGAGCATGGGCGGGGGGCTGCCATCATCACACCTGTCGTCCCGGCTGGAGAGCGCGTATTCGTCGCTCAGCAACTTGCAGGCGCTCGAGCGGGAGGCGGACTTGATGAAGGCGCTGAACCATCCGAATCTGGTCAGGCTGTACGAGGTGATTCGCTCGGACAGCTCTGGAAAGCTGCTGATGGTGATGGAGTACTGCCACGCCGGGCCCTTGGTGGACGACAAGGGCCGGTTCTCGCATTGTCAGGACGACATACCGGAGATCATCGTGCACCACTTCTTCAAGCAGATGACCTCGGCAATCCAGTATCTGCACTCGGAAGGGATCGTGCACGGGGACATCAAGCCGGAAAACATGCTGCTGAGCGGCGACGGGACGGTGAAGATCGCCGACTTTGGGCAGAGCCTCAAGATCATGGGCGCCTGCGGCAAGGGGAAGAAGTCGTCGATGTTGACGCGGACGCTGGGGACGCCAGCGTACCTCGCGCCGGAGATTTGCGCGGGGGAGGAGTATGACGGCTTTGCGGCAGACGTGTGGGCGCTGGGGGTGACGCTGTATTCGTTCATGTTTGGGCGGTTGCCGTTCGAGGGAACGACGGTGGTGGACCTATACGATACGATCGCAGAGCAGGAGGTGCGGTTCCCAGAGGGGCGTGGGCTGAGCATCGAGCTGCAGGACCTGTTTTTGCGGCTGCTCCACAAGAACCCAAAGTATCGGATCACGGCGGACGAACTGGTCGCGCATCCCTGGGTGGCGACCGCCGACCGGGAGCTGGACGAAGTGGAACAGATGTTTGGTGATGACGACAGCCTGCCGATCGAGTTTCGGGTCACGCGCGGGTCGACCCCCTCCCCAGTCGGCGGGACGCCGACGTTCGGCGGGTCCGCGAGGGGATCCAGGGGATCGAGTCCCGGGGCGGCCGGTTTTGGTGCCGGTGACGCTGGTGATGGGTCTGGAGGTCATCCGAAGCTCTCGCAACGCGAAGCCCCCATCTCCGGATCGTCCGAGGACGGACACGACGGGGAGATTGGGCCGGATCCGGACGCGATCCGTCCCACAAGCCGCAGCCCGGGACTCGCTCCCGCGCCGTATTCGACGAGAGCTGCCAAAAGGCCGCCGGAACAGGACGACGGTTCGTTTGGACTGAGCGTGATGCGATCGCTGAGTCGCATCGTGCGCGAGGGAACGTCATCGTTTTCGGACGCCACCCGGAGCGCGGCAACGACGACAACGGCTGCGACGGGGGCGGCTTCGACGACAACGGCTGCGACGGGGGCGGCTTCGACGACAACGGCTGCGACGGGCTCGCCGGAGCTCTCCTTGGAGGTGCCCTTGGCAGAGACGAGAGAAACGAGCTTGGAGGAGTTCAACAGCATCGCAGACACGCTGTTGAAGAGCCAGAAGTCCCTCCTCGAGCATCGGAAGCGGCGCTCTCCGTTGGATACCGCCAACACATCACTGACCTCTATCCGTGAGAGTGGGGACATCGGTCCGCCGACAACAGCGACCTCTGCCTCGACATCGGCGTCGGCGTCGGCACGCCCGGCGTCTTCGAACCAACCGTATCGGCCGGTCCAGGTCTCCAAGACTGACGCCGGGTCCCTGTCTGCCGCGTTCATGAGCCCGTTCAATGTCGGTCCGGCCTCGGTCGCGAGTGCCTTTGACGAGCCGACCGTCCAAAACGAACACCAAGACCAACACCAGCCGGTCGTGTCGGTCATCAAGAACGAAGGCGAAGCCATGCGGACGGCGGGGGAGGCGGACGGCGCTGCGTTGATGCACTTCGAGGCTGGCGAGTACATCGACGGGTTTGGTCACGGCGACCAGCAGTACGCCTACTATATCGATGCCGGCGAGGTGGACATTCGGTACATGGCCGACCTGCCCGTGCCATTTGACGACGTCGTCGGGAACTGCTTCGAGGACGTCATCCAGTCGCACTACTCGATCGACCTTGCCCACGTCGACTCTGTGTGCTACACCGAGAACACATCTAGGTTTGTCTTCGCCAAGCCGGACAGGGGCAAGTCCTCCGGCTTCTCGGCCCTCCCGTCGCTGCGCGACCTGCAGACCGCGTTTGAGAAGCTCAGCGCCGCGTTCGCGGTCGACGAATCGTCGAGCGGGTCTGCGGATGCGGATGCATCGGTGTCTCGAACGCGACGCTCGTCGGGACCCAACCCATCCGCCAACCCATCCGCCGACCGCCGCGCGGGCCACGCGGACACGGACTTATCGGTGCACAGGTTTGTAGAACAGTCGGAAATGGCGATGCGCGGTGCCTCCAAGGGCAAGCTCGGCGATCTGCTGACGGCCACGAGGTCGGAGGGCCAGTTCATCGGCGCCCTCAGCCTGCTCAACCCCGAGTACTTCCAGAACAAGTGGCGATTCAGCGCCGTGGCCACCACGGACGTGTTCATCATCAAAATGACCCGCGACGCGTTGCAGCGGTTCCTGATGGTCCACCCGCTGAGCCAGGTCACGCTCCGGGCGTCGATGTCGCACACCGTCAGCGAGCTGGTCAAGCTGGAGATGTACGAGCGGATCAGCCTGGCCAGGCGGCGGATGATGGGGGAATCCTCCTCTTCCAAGAGCCGCCTCAACCACTCATCGTCGTCAGTGCTCAGCGCGGCCAACCAGGGATTCGAAGAGATTGCCCGCCACCTCACATCGACCGCCATGGTACGTGATTTCGAACCCTTTGGCCGCGAACCCTCACTCTCACTCACGATCCATGCTTCGCTCGTTTGCCAGGCTGGCGCCGAGGTGCTCGCCAAGCTGGACCTGTTTGCGCTCGCGTCTCGTCTGCGAGAAGACGCACAGGGGAGCCTGGGGCTGAGGGGAGGGCCGAAGTCGCCGGAGTACGATATTTGAACCGGAGTGGAGTATGGGTGGAATATGGGTGGGCCGCGTCTGCGTCGAGGTGGGTCTGCGCCGACGTCTGCGCGGCCCGACTCGGCCAGCAATGGGGCAGTGCTTATGCCATGCACCGACCTACGTCTCCACGCGCTCAATCTCGAGTAATAGCATTCTTATTCTCTCTTGTATCTTTCACGGACAAGAATCGACGCGCTACCTCGACGCCGCTGATTCCTACCTACCTTCTCATTCGTTCCCTGTTTGATTCATCATTCTTCCCTCGAATTCTTTCCAACACCATGACGATCACGAAAGCCTCCATATTTCTGGCGGTCATGCTCTTGATTGCTATCGGTGCTGATGCCAAATACAAATACAAGCCGCCTGGAGCCACTCACAGTACGGTATTGATCGAGTGCGCTCGCCCTGACTCTCTCTCTCACTCGCGCTACGCGCTTCGCTCGTTCGCCAGGTGGTTGGGCCACCGCGTACTCTGGTGCCTTCGAGGTGAACAAGACCGGTCGGAACGCCTGCCAGTTCGACGTGCGGAAACTCGACAAGCACTGGAACATTTACTACGCGGCCCTGAACGGAGCCGACTGGCGGGCAATCGGTGGCAACCGGGGCGGCAGGTCCAACGCGTGTGGCAAGTGCATCGAGGTCAAGGGGCGCAAGGGCCAGACGACCCCCGGGCACAAGATCAAGCCGATCATCGTCAAGATCGTCGACGAGTGCCCGTCGTGGGCGTGCAAGAAGGGCTCGGTTGACTTCTCGGATGTGGCGCTCAAGGCCATCACCGGCTACAGTTGGGACAAGAAGCGCATCAACTGGAAGTACGTCGAATGCCCGAGCAAGGAGAATGGCTACAAGCCGGCGTCCCCCAAGCCATCGCCGTCCCCCAAGCCATCTCCGTCTCCCAAGCCGGTCGGCCCGACGGACGTCGAGCTCAGCATTCTGAACCAGCTCGAGGACTGATTAACAACGATTTGATTTCCCAATGTAAAACTGTCTGATCATCAGATAACTCAACCTCCGAATAGAGCGATGCTGGAGGCGGCTCGGATCATTTGTTCGACCGACGCGACAAGGACTGCCAACGTCACCAGAAAGGAGAAGACGTCGACAGTCCACAGCAAGGCGTTGAACGCCGGCCTCGGCTTATACACCTTTCTCCAGCACCAGACCGGGAAGAACACCGTCATCGGCCAAAAACCGAGGGCACCCACAAAACCCAAGATGGCGCTGAAGAAGGGCAGCAGCACGGCCAGGAAGGTGACGAGGCAGACTGGCGAGCGAGCGAGCGAGCGAGTAAGTATGGGGCCGAGGTCGGGCGCTTCGAAGAATCATAATCATAACCCACCGTACAGGACGCGGTACCCGAGCCGCACGTAGACGTATGGAACGCGCTCCTTGAACACGGCGCGGTCGATCCACTCCTCGGCCATGGCAAAGTGTGGCTGGGACCAGACCTGGTAGGCGGGCACGAGATGGACGATCACCATCGCGTACGCCATGTACAGTACCCAATCCGGCGCGATGCCGGCGTAGTCGTCAAGCACAAAGCCAGTCTGCTTGTAGCCGAGACTGGCAAAGACCGACCAGCTGATCGCACAGTAAAAGCCCGTCATGACGCCCACCGACATGTTGACCGCCCACTTCATCGACGTCACCGGCCCCGTCGTCGCCACCTTATTCGCACCCGTAGCACGCTCAGGCCTGATTGGCGTGTCGGCGAGCGTGTCTTGAATCTCGAGCAGGATCATCGCGAAGCTGTAGGCAAAGAGCACCGCGCCGATCGAGTTGAGCAAGTTCCACACCGTCGCCGCAGTAGACCCGAACTGCATCGGCTCGATTCCGCCCTCGGTGCCATGATAGGCAATCCCGAACCCGAGCGCAATGCAGCTATACCCCAGAGCCATCACCGCGCCGATCGCACTCGCCCACCAGGACGACTCGAGATTCGGCAGCTGGCTGAAAAAGAGCTGCACCCCTCCAAAGATGACTCCCATCGGCCAGCTCTTGGTGTACCACTCGTTGCCGGTGGCGTCGGGGCCCGCGGCCAGCTTGCCCACGCCAGCCATGGATTGGGCGGCCGTGATGGTGTAGGCCAGCGCGGTCAGCACGAGATTGCTCTGCTGCAAGATCCCCAGGACGATCATCCCCTTTTTCCCCATCGTATAGCGGATCATGTCGGGAAAAGTCCGCATTCGACGCCCATCGATGACGTACAGGTCCACGAGCAGCTGCGCCGTGAACTGCGTGATCCAGGCAAACAACAGGAAGCAGA
>Ga0181584_10002785_pt1 | contig 13415 bp, 8 predicted proteins | sample 071ome_30_FD_132462 | JGI IMG/M metagenome (GOLD analysis project Ga0181584, IMG submission 132462) | Coastal salt marsh microbial communities from the Groves Creek Marsh, Skidaway Island, Georgia - 071406AT metaG (megahit assembly) | ecosystem: Environmental > Aquatic > Marine > Intertidal zone... | reverse complement strand
CTCGCTCCGTTTCCTCTCGACGGCTCGCTCACTCGCTCCGCTCCTCGTTGCTCGTTACAGGGCGACTCCATTGCGTAATCGAGAAGTCAATTTCGTTTGTTTCACGCGCCGTTCCCGGTACCTGTAAGTCTCTTCCGGTCCCTTCCGGTCGTCGACTCGCGCGTTCAAGGCCACGGTGATCTTCGACGGCGGGAAAACGTCTTTGCATCGTCGGGCAGAATTCGAATCGAATCGCGCGCTCTCGTCTCGCACACACAAGCACACAAGCACACGCCCGCGCGATGTCCTCGTCTGCGGAGAGGAAGCGCAAGGCGGAAGACGCCGACCGGGCCGCGAAGCTCGCCAAGAAGGTCTCAGAACACCTGAAGAAGCACGGGTCGCACACGGCCTCTGGCTACCGCGACACGGACAACCCCTTCAACGACGAGAAGATCAGCGAGCGGTTCGTGTGGGGGAAGAAGATCGAGAGGGATGTGCTTGGTGGCAAGTCGATCAAGGAGTACTCTGCGGCGGCGCACTCGAAGCGGGACCAGGAGCGGCAAGAGGAGATTGAGAAGGTGCGTCGGCGACGGGAGGAGCGGGAGGCAGAACGGATGGCGATCGCCGAGGAGCTGGACATGGTGCAGCGGGAGCGTGCGAGGGCCGAGGCCGTCGAGTTGGAGCGGCAAGAGGACCTGTTTCACCTGGAGCAGGCGAAGATCCGGGCCCAACAGCGGCTGGGCGCGGGCAGGCCAAAGGCCATCGACGTCATCACGATCAACCTGTTCGTCCTCGACGGCTTTGAAATGACGGCGGAGGAAGAGCCGGCCGAGTTCGTGTGTGCGCTGCCGCTGGACCAGCTGGAGGAGCTGCGCGAGGATATCGTCGAGTACAGGCGGCTGGACGCGGTCAACAGGGACCACAACGACTTCTGGGTGGCGTTGGACCGGGTGTCGCGGCACGCGACGCAGGCGGCAAAGCAGAAGGTACTGAAGGAACGCGACGAAGGATGGCATCCGAGTCTGGAGGCGGACATCGCGGCGATGCTGGGCGGGAAAAGCCTCCAGGAGCTCGAGGTGCTCGAGGCCGGGGTCAGGCAGCAGGTCAACAGCGGCGAGGCGCCCGATCCGGATTTCTACCACGCGATTCTGCAGCGCTTGGACGTGTACAAGGCCAAGGCCGTGCTGAAGGAGTTCCACGTGCGGGTGGTCGGGACCGAGCTGGAGCGGGTCAAGCGGGGCGAGCGCGTGATTGGCAAGGCCGAGGAGTGGGAGGAGGAGGACGTCAAGAGGGAGGAGGAGGACGTCAAGGTCGAGGAGGTCAAGGTCGAGGAAGCGGGAGCGGGTGGTATTGACGGGACGAACCCCGAGGAGATCAAGTTGGAGGACGATACGGACGACGAGGAAGAGAGGGAGGGTGTGCCCGAGGAGGAGGGCGTGCCTGACGCTGCCGCGCCCGAGGTCGACACCGCGGCGGGTGGTGTTTCTGGTGCCGCTAGTATCGGGCCGAGCATCGGCCCGGCTGGGCCCCCGCCCGGGGGCATCGGGCCGGCGGGGCCGCCGAGCTCGTTCACCGACGCCCTGCAGCGGAAAGCCATGGACGGCGCCCACGGCGGGTCAGACTCCCTGATGCGGCATATCGTCACCACGTCTCGTCAAACGGACGAGGAACGCAAGCTGCAGGCGATGGCGAGTGCGGCCATGGGCCGCGACGCGTCTGAGGAGGCCGACCTGCTCGCCGAGTTTGGCGGCGAGGTCGAGGTCACCGACACGCGCCCCGGGCACGTCGTCAAGCCAAAGTACTTCAACAAGATCCACCAGCGTTTCCACTGGACGAAGTACAACAAGGCGCACTACGACAAGGACAGCCCGCCCCCGAAGGTCGTGAGCGGCTACAAGTTCAACATCTTCTACCCGGACCTGGTGGGCGCCGAGTGTCCGTCGTACAAGTTCGAGAAGGACCCCACCTCGACGAAGGAGAACCCGAGGTGCATCATCCGGTTTTCTGCTCCAAAGCCGTACCAGGACGTGGCGTTCCGCATCATCGACAAGCCGTGGAACGAGCGGAGGACCAGGATCGTCTTCGACCGCGGCATTCTCCAGGTGTACTTCCAGTTCAGGCAGAAGTTCTACAAGAAGTAAGCGTGGTGTGTTTGCCCTGAAGCCTCTGTAAGAATGTACCTGGACGGGAGCACAGGCGGTGGGTAGTCTGCGTTCCAAGGCCTCCCCTCACCACCATGCGACCACCACCGCCGCCGCCACCGCCACCAGCCACCCACCCACCGACGACCCCGCCACCGCCCCACCCACCACATCCACAACACCCTCCTTGTGCATCACCGACGCCGACGAGTCGTCGCTCCGCATGTGCTTGAACGCCTCGACATCCGCCCACTGGATCGCCACGTACAGACTGGCGCTCGGACTCAACGTACCCATCGTATTGGGGGCAGCAATATCCACGCAGCGATCGACCACCAGCCACCCCTCGCCCTCCTTCGACCCGAGCAGGTACGACGGCGGAAGCCACGTCCCCGCACTGGTCGCTTCCGCCAGCATGATGGTGTTCACGCACGGCAGCGTGGTCGGCTGCGGCGAGACGACCGACGTGATCGCGCCGGTAGTATTGACCACCTGGTAGTATTGACCCGCCGAATTTTCCACGGGAACGATGCCGTCGATGAACGACTTGTGCCCGTACGCCGGATGCAGGGACACGTTTTTCATGTTGGTCGTCACGCCGATCTCTCCGGCTCTCCAAGAAGACCCGAACCGGAGGGGTCGAAAGTCCTGGGCGGCTGCTTGTGCCGGGGTGATGCTCGCCTGGCGCTGAATCAGCGCCGTGTCGATGGCCTTGGTCAGGGCCTGCTGTATGCGGAAGAACGACGCGAGATCGTCCGTGGTGTTGGGTATGGTGAACAAGCCCGTGTCATTGGCGATGAGCGACGGGATGACCTGGGCGAGACTGATGCGTGCGCGCGCGAGTTAGCTCGTGGGGCGAGGTGTCGTGCCGGAGGACGATCTCCCTACTACGTACGATTCGGGGGTGCAGCCGAAGTCGGCCAAATCAGGGTCCCCTTGGCATAGAACCGAACAGGTACTGTACACAGTGATGACCAGGAATCCACGGAGGAAGGGTTTCAGCAGCATTTTGGGTATAGGGTATATATAGTGGGTATAGGGAACGTTGAAACTTCTAGTTGAGAAGAAATAGCTTCGAACTCGCGAGTTTGACGATGCGCAGCTTGTCAGAGGGCGGTGGTGGTGTCTACCACCGCGAGCATACCATGGCTCGTCGGCGCAGAGAATTACAGACACGATCGGCCAGGCGGTGGGGATTGATCACGACCGACGTGCGGTCGCACGCCCAGACCCTCGGCGTGCACTCGACCGACTAGCTCGGCGTGCACTCGACCGACTAGCTCGGCGTGCACTCGACCGACTAGCTCGGCGTGCAGTCGACCGACTAGCTCGGCGTGCAGTCGACCGACGCGCGCCCTGACTCTCTCACTCGCGCTATGCGCTTCGTTCGTTCGCCAGGAGCTTTGACCTCGTCACGTCCGTTGGCCGCCAGTTCGTGAAGGAGGCGGGGTCTACCTGGGTACAAGACCTCCTCGCGCCCATCGCCCCGTGGCTAGACGAAGACGAGGACGACGAGGACGACGAGGACGACGCGTCGGCCTCTGGCACCGGCCGACAAGTTTACGATCCGCAGGAGTTGGCAGACGGCAAGTTTGCGACCGTCGCCGGCCTCCAGCTGCACTACAAGCTCGTCGAGCCTGCCAATGTCGACGCGGTAGACGTCGATGCGCCGGTCGTTGTCATGCTCCACGGGTTCAACGCCTCGTTGTTCTCGTGGCGCGCCAACGCGCAAGAAGTCGCCGACAGGACGGGGCTGCGCGTTGTGCTCATGGACCGGCCGCCGTTCGGGCTTTCCGATCGGCCGACCGCGTGGGGAGATGGCCGGGACCTCGAGTTCGATCCGTACGAGCCGGCCGGTGGGGCTCGACTGGCGTTGATGCTGGTCCGCGGGGCGCTCGGATTCGAATCGAACAAGCTCGTGCTGATCGGTCACTCGGCCGGGTCCCTGACGGCGCTGATGATGCACGAGCTCGCTCCCGATGCGGTCGCGGCCATGATCTTCGTCGCCCCGGCCTTGCCGACCACGCCGGAGAACTCGTTCCAGCGGCGCGCCACGTTTGGGCAGCAATTGCGGATCGTGCTGGGGCGCGCGATCATGGCCAACGACGAAACGGGCGTGCGGTACATCCGCCGAATGATCACGAAGCAGCGCAAGGACTTGCTCGAGAACGGATTGGACTATCAGCCGCATCCTTTGACGTCGTCCCAGTATGACTCGCAGTCGATCGATGGCATCACCGAGGACTGGTCTGCGGCGGAGGAGGCGGCGCTGCAAGAGGCCGTGGACGGCTACCTGCGGCCTCTGAAGACGGAAGGATGGGAGATGGGCGCGCTGCTCAATCTGCGCTCGTTCTGGCTTCCCAGCTCGTACGACTACGGGCGAATCGGGCGGGACGTGCCCATCCAGATCGTCGCCGGCGAGCGTGATCCGCTGACGTTGGGGGCGAAGACGCTGCACGAGATCCTCACGCTGCAGGAGCAGTCGGTCTGCGAGTACGTCGAGTTTGAGGACACGGGACATGTCGTCATGGAGGTCAAGCCGGTCGAGTTCAACGAGGCCGTGTCGACGTTTGTCCGGCGGCACGTTGTGTGCGTTGTGTGAGTTGCGTTACCGTAGACCCAGTTCGGACAGCCTTCCTTCTAGTACGGATTTTCCCATGAACCCTTCAATCCACGAAACGCATTTGCTTGCCGCGGCCCCGCAGAGCCCGTGCCCGCGGCGGGCGTCCCGGACGAGTGGCTCCAGGAACAGATTGACCTCCCGCTTGAAGGCAGCCTTCCCGATCGACTGCCCGATGTCGGGTAAACATTTCCAGAGCGTTTCGTGGAGCGACGTATGCATTGCGAAGTGCGTCAGCCTGCTCAATTCGGCCAGCGTGGGCAGGTAGTCGGCGGCGGCCTCGGGTGCCACGGCAGCGAGCTCGCGAACCAGGTAGATCGCCCCGTCGCTCGCTTCCCAGGGCTCGGGTGGACGGAACGCCGCGTAATCTCCGCAGCAGTCCTTCGACGTCGCCACCTTGCGCGCCAGACTCCCGCACGAAGCGACGAGCTGGTCCTGGTCTCGTCGTTCCAGGCCGCCCGCCCGCGTCTCGTCTTTGCCCTCGCCCGCGCCCTCGCTCTTCGTCCCGTTCTTCGTCTCGGGCTCCTGTTCCCGGGCCTTCAACAGCAGTTCGTCCAGCGCGGCTCGGACCCTCTCGACGGCCTCGGGCCCGTAGGCCCGCACCGCATCCCCGAGTGCCACCGCCGAGTCCTCGCGCACGCTGAACACGTTATCCTCCAAGTGCGCGAACCACAGCTTGTACAGCTTCTCCAATACGCCCCGGCTCTCCTCGGGAAACGCAACGACACACCGCCCGGTCGCTAAACACGCCGCGTTCCGCACGGGCCACGACGCGTCCCGGAAGCTCGTCAGCAGGCACGACAACAGCCTCGGCACGTGTGGCGCCACCACCTCGCTGTCCACCTTGGAAACGAGCTCCGATATGCACGAGCACGCCGCCTCTCGCACCGTGTGATTATTCGCCTTGGTCTGCTCCACGTAGTACGACACGACCGTCTGAATGCACCTGGCCACCCACGCCCTTCCGTCGGCGCCGACCGCCGCCTGCCACGTCTGCTGCGAGTAGAAACGCACCCCGTCGGCGACGTAATATCGATTCAAGCACAGCTGCGGCAGCACCAGGGGCAAACACAGCGCCCGGTGCTCCTCGGTCGTCGCCTTGGTGACGAACTTCCGCACCGCCACGGACGCCGCATAGCGCACTTGCGACCAGTTGTCGGAGAGACCGAAGCCGATATTTGACCCGAGCTCCACCCGAAACCGAGACGTCGGGCCGCATATCCGATCCTCGTCGAGGATATCGCACAACGTCCCCATCACGCGCTGCGATGTTTCCCGAATGAACCGGTTCGGGTGCTTCGCCGACTTGAAGACCAGCTGCGGTATGGTGTCGTCGTTTCCGCCGGCATTGTCGTCGTTGTCGTAGTCGTAGCCGTTGGACTCTCCGTCCAGCACGTAGGGCCCGAAATCCCGCCCGTACCCGACCATGACGGCATCCAGCGCCGCAAACGACGTCTCCAGACACCGCCACCCCTCCGTGTCGTGTCGCATCTCTCCGACGCCCGGCTTGACGGTTTTATAGCTCTGATGGAGCAGCGATGCGATCGGATCGAGGCTCTCCAGCGCCTCGGGATCGTCCGTCGGGTCGCACACGTCTGCCGACGACGAGCAGTCGTCGGCAGAGCAGTCGTCCCTGCTGTAGTTCCGCTCGATGCTCTCCATGATCGTCCCTCCCAGCTCATCCCACACAGTCCTCGACTTCTTGCTCATATCGCCCAGCAACTCGCCGACCGCCTTGCGCACCCGCACCTCTGGGTCTTCCAACAGCGCCGCCAGCAGCGCTGGCGGACAGAGGCGCGTCCGCAACGCGTCCGTCTCTGTCGTCGCGGGCGTCGCACCGGTGCTGCCGACGCCGTATTTCACCAGCAGACGCGCGAGCTCGAGGCCGCCCAGCCGCGCCTCCCACCGAGCCTCGGCCAGCAACGACGCGGCAGCGGCTTCGAGGCCGACCAGGTCGTCCGGCGTACACGCCTTCGTCTTCAGAAGCAGGCCGAGCGACGACAAGCGACGAGAACGCTCCAGCTGCGAGCCACTGGCCAGCCCAGCCGCGAGGACGCGCACGTCGACGTCAGGAGGGAACCCCGCCATTTCCCCTTCGGGCGCTCTCGTTTCTCCGTTTCGCTGGCTCGGTCTTCGCCAATGGCTTCTCCAGGACCACGACGACCCTCGTGATCGTGCTCGTGCCTCGTATCCGGTTAGTCACGTGGAACAGGAAAGAAATGGTGCTCGAAGAGCGGGTTCCAGACAACGTCTGAGGCCCGTCAGGGAACCCCAAACACTACGGACAGAGACGGCCTCACGAGCCAACAGACATCAAACCAGCCAAGCACCGGCGTCTCGACTAATTACATTCACAAGTCATCCAACAAATAGTCTCCCGGCAACGCAATTTTCTCCCCGGGCTTGAACGACGGCAACCCACGATACGGACACCCCGCACACCGAAACGCGTCCCCCAACGAACAGCTCCCACACCCCCCACTCTGCGGATTCTCAAGCATCTCCTTCGTCAACTTCGTCACCTTCCCCTCCGCCCGCCCACACGTACAGTTCGCACACGCCGCCCGGGACCCACACCCCGACGCCTTGTCCGCCGTCACCGCCTCTCCCATGCCTCCCGCCCCCAACAACTCCTCCTCATCAATCAACCCGTCGTCGTCGTCGTCGTCCGCGTCGTCGTCCACCCCAATCACCACCCGCGTGGCGGTCGCGGCCGGCACGACAATCCGCTCAGCCGCCTTCTTCCCCACCCGCGTCCCCCTCACCACCCGCCCCCGCACCTCCACCCCCTTGAGCCCCAACATCACCATAACCGACCGAACACTCGACGTGGTCACCCCCGCTGCCTCCCCGGCCTCCTCCCCAGCCACCACCGCCAGCCACCCGCCCTCCCCGACCACCTTCACCGCCCCACGCACCAGCTCCCGCACGTCGGCATCCGACGTCGGCTCAAACCCCATGTTCCCCCGGGACTCTGGAACGACCACCGCCCCGTCGTACGTCGTCGACTCCACACGACGACGCGGCAGCGCGTACACCGCCGACGTCATCACGTGAAACTCGGCCGGGGCCAAGGACCGAGACGCGACGTCCGGGGAGCGCTCTGAAATCGAAATGGCCTCTCGAACGTGGGCATCGTCCATACACAGCACGGGCCCGGCCGTCATTAACAGCACCCGCTGCTGCTTGCGTTGTTGTTCAGTACCCGTCATCTTCTACGTTCTACGTTCTACGTTCTACGTTCTACGTGAATGGGCGCGTCCAAGTACGAGCTGGCGTTTGTACTCGTTCCCAAAACTTAAGCTTTGGTTTCCCGGTCTTTCTCGTCACGACAAGCACAGAAGACCCGACCACGACGTCGCTCTAGACCACCATGGACGCGTCTCCAGACAGGGAATACCGCCGTCGCTCTCCTTCGCCGGGGAGACGGGAAAGGTCCCGGTCGCCTCCACGCAGATTCGAAGGCGGTCAGCCGGCTCGAGGGGGCAGTCCGCCTCCCGGTCGGGGCAACGAGCGGGAGGGTGGATACGGAAGGTACGTGTGCGCACGTGGTCGCGAGTCGGCGTTTCGGTGTTTCGGTGTTCGTCGGTGCTCGATAAAGAACGCCGACGGACGATTTCCCTGCCTCACGGTTTGTCGCTCGTCCTCGGTTCGTATGCGTTCAGGTATGACCAGCGGGGGTATCGCGGGCAGGGCGGGCATCATCGGGGCGGGTATCGAGGCGGGCACCGGGGTGGGCATCGGCAGTTCGGGCACCAGGGGCCGAACTCGCGACACGGTCACCACGGGCAGCCGATGACGTTTCGCGAGTTCATGGCCGACCTGCCCAACTCGGCGACGCCCGAGTTTGCCAAGTCGGAGTATGATCGTTATATGATGGATTTCCACGGGGGCGAGGTGAATGCGGATTTCGAGCGGAAGAAGCACGATCCGGAGGTGAGGAAGCGGTATCATCCCGCGGAAATTAAAAAGGCGTATGAGGACAAGGTGGTGGCGACGGGGAAAAGTGCGGCGTTTGTGAAGGCGTGTGGGTTGTCTGTGAAGGAGCTGCATGTGCCCGTGGGGCCGTATGCGTATGCCGTGGAGGGGCTGTCGTGGGACAAGGTCAGGGGGGATGGGGCGTCGCCGTCGGCGGCCGACTTTCGGCGGGCGTTTCCCGTCACGGACGATCGGCGGGCGCAGTGGCTCGACTTCAAGGTGTGCAAGGCGCTGGTGAAGAAGCTGGATGCCGAGTGTGGGATCGAGGGGAACGGGTTGGTGGCTGGTGGGGACGACGGGGAGATGGAGATGGCGGCGGCAGCTGCGGGGGGGCAGCACGGCCACGACGATGAGGACGAGCATGACGGAGACGACGAGGACGACCGCGAGGACCGACAGGATGGGGAGGAGAAGGAGAAGGAGAAGGATGCGGACAAGGCGGCGGTGTCGGAGGATGCGGCGACGGCGGCAAAGTATGCGGTGCGTGACGAGGCGTTCGAGACGAGGCAGCTCGATGAGCTCTTGCAGTATCTGTGGGTGGTGCACGGGGTGGATTACTACGCGTGCAAGGAGTACGGGACCGAGGTGGACACCCATCGGAGGGCGCCGCGGTGTAAGCGGATGGTGCGGCCCAGTCAGCTCGTGAGCGAGGGCGATGCGGTGATGGAGGCGATGATGGCTGCGGTGAACTCAAACGCAAACGCAAACGCGAACGCGAACGGAAAGGCAGCGGAGAACGGTGCTGAGGCCGCCGGTGGTGCCGACGGAGGCGGTGATGAGGAGATGGCTCCCGTGGATGCGTCGACCCCGGCCGCCGCCGCTGCTGCTGGCGCTGCCAACGGCAAGGCCGAGCCGCCGCCGCCAAAGATGGTGTCGCTGAGGGACCTCATCACGCACGAGAATAAAGTCTGCCAGCGGTGGCTGCGACGCACCATGCAGGGTCCGCCCTCCAAGAACTTCATTAAGGAGGACAAGGTCGAAGAGGAGCTGGAGAAGTTCATCGAGAGCCAGATTGTGCAGCACTCGGAGCAGAAGTGGGGCAACAAGCTCTCGCCCAAGCTGTTCGTGGCGAAGAACTTTGTCGTCAAGCACATCCGGAACAAGCACACGCACGTGTTGGATGCCGAGCGTGAGCGCATCTTGGAGTCCATCTACCGCGACAACTTCGTGTACAGCAAGAAGAAGGAGCAGCGGCGCAACGCCTTGAGCGGCGGAGGTCGCGGCGGCCGTGGTGGCCGTGGCGGGCGCTTCGGCGGGCGAGGCGGTCGCGGCGGGCACGTCGGGCCTCCTGGCGGGCAGATTATGTACGACGAGAGCGGTCAGGCTATGATGATGATTCCCGTGGGCCAAGCGATGGGCGGCGGCCGGGGACGTGGCCGGGGCGGGTTTGGCGGCGGCCGTGGAGGCGGCCGGGGCCGGGGCGGGACCGGTGAATACTTTGACATCGACGCGCCGCAGCATAACAGGGCGTGTCTTGATTATGGAGACTTGTAGCGTTGGGTGTAATCGTCGTTGTAGCGTCGCCAGTGAGTGAGTGAGTGAGTGATCATCCTTCTGCACGTGCTGCTCATTTCGTTTTGTTCTCTGTTCGCATTTCTGTTCTCTGTTCGTCGTCCAGACCAAGACGCGGCGTGCATGTGTATCCGTCGTTGAAATCTCTGTATTCCAACGGGAAGAAGGCATCGAGTCGTACACCGGACGCGCAGTGCAGCAGCAGTTCTACTGCGTCTGGATCACAGACTCGGAGCCGTCTCGTCGGCCTGTCAGTCCTTGGCCTTCGCCGAGATGAAGAAGACCTTCTCGGCCTACGACGCCAGTGACTCGATGCCAGGCGGTCAAAAGCACACGAACCAGCTGAGCCAGATGGTCAAAGTCTGGATGGTCTGCGGCGACTGCCTGCTCATCGGCCTGGCGCCTGTCCTCGTGCACATGGCCAAAGACCCGGAAACACAGAAGTTTGCGTTCAGTCCCGTCAGCGTCAACCTCCTGGTGGAGATCGTGAAAACGATCTTTGCCCTGGGGACGCTGGCCGTCTACGGCTGCGGCCGGCCGGGGCCACCGCTCTACCGGTCGTTCCGGGCGTTTTGCAACGACGCGTACCACAACAGGCTCCTCGCCATTCCGGGAGCCTTGTACGCCATGAATAATTACCTGAAGTTCATCATGCAGCTCTACTTCAAACCGACGACGGCCAAGATGCTGTCCAACCTGAAGATCATCGTGATTGCCCTGCTGATGAGATCAGTCATGAGGCGTCGGTTTTCCGTGTTCCAGTGGGAGGCGCTCTTTTTGTTGGTCGCAGGAATCACCGTCAACCAGCTCGCGTCTCCCAACTGCGACGGCACCGCGACCGCCGCCGACTTTTTCACGCCGGCGTCCCTCCTCTACACGCTCGGCTCCATCACCATCCCGTCGCTGGCCTCGGTGTACAACGAGTTGGCACTCAAAAAGCACATGGAGACGAGCGTCCTGCTGCAGAATTTCTTCCTCTACTTCTTCGGCGTCTGCTTCAACCTGATCGGCTACGTGCTCTTTTCAGGCGGGAGCAGCGGCAAGAGCATTTTCAGCGGGTTCAATGCCGTCACCCTCGCCCTGGTGGTGAACAACGCACTCCAAGGCATTCTGAGCAGCTTCTTCTTCAAGTTCGCCGACACCATCCTCAAGAAGTACTCGTCCACGATCGCCACCATCCTCACGGGCCTGATGAGCGCGTTCCTGTTTGGACACCGGCTGACCCTGAACTTTGTCATCGGCGTCAGCATCGTGTTCATCTCCATGCATATGTTCTTCAGTCTGAATGGCACGAAGGGCGGCGGCGTCGGCGCGGCCAAGAAATCGGAAGCGGGCGGCGACGACGTCCGAGAACCCCGGCACGGAGCAAACGGCAACACCGCGTCCGACGGCGCCGTGGCTCGCGGGTCGGGGCTGGGTCGCGGACTGCGGGCGACCTCGGGATCGGCGGCCACAATCAACCTGTCGCCGTCGATGGAACACCTCAGCATGGATATGAACATGCTGGGAGGCGACGACGATCGGCGGAGCGAGAGCGTGTATCACCGGGTCGACCATCACGGGGCGCCCGGCAACCGCGGCATCCCGGCTTCGAGCTTCCGGGACCTGTCGAAAAGCCCCAACATGTACGACCTGCCGAGGTGATGCGTTAACGCATCACGTAACGTTACGTGATTGTTATTTATTTAACCCATCCCAGGGACTCGAATTTGCGCGTTCCCGCCGTCGGTCCCTCCGGCAGAGTCGCCGTCGGTGAAGACGAACCTGCTGCGGGGACGGCTGCGCGCCCTCGATAGATAGAGCGGACGAAGTGGCGTGGCAGGTTGTTGTGGCAGACAGACCAACAGCGACTTCCTTCCGTGACACCCACCCCCACCCTCCCACACCCACACACACACGCGCCGCGATGGCGAGCCGGCTAAACAACAGGCAGTCGTCGCTGTTCAACCAGAACATGCAGGTGGAGTCGATGGAAGCCGGATACGACGTGGACGACGACATCACGGACCTGCACTCGTCGGTGCTGCGGCTGAAAAACGTGTCCAAGCTCATCCAGGAGGAGACGACCATCACGGGCAAGATCCTCGAGTCCCTCGAGTCGAGCATGGACGTCGCCAAGGTGACCCTCAAGCAGACGATGAAGAAGCTCGACCGGGTGTCCAAGCTCACCCGAAGCAACCACGTTTTGTTTGTCGTCCTGTTCGGCGTGATAGTATTCTTTGCGGTCTTCTTCTGGCTCAAGGTCCGGAGTTTCCTGCGCTTCGTCGGCATACTGTAACGACATTACAGGGACAAGACAGGGACATTGCGGGTCTTTCATGCCGCAGTTGAATTAGCCAAGCAGGACTCGCACCGGATAGACGCACAGCCCGCACGCCGTCACCGTCACCATGAAGATTGTCATCAAGGGAGGCGTGTGGAAGAACACGGAGGATGAAATCCTCAAGGCCGGGGTCATGAAATATGGCATGAACGCCTGGGCGAGAATCGCAAGCCTGCTGAACCGGAAGAGCGCGAAGCAGTGCAAGGCGCGGTGGTACGAGTGGCTGGACCCGGCGATCAAGAAGACGGAATGGACTCGGGAAGAGGACGAGAAGCTGCTGCACCTGGCGAAACTGATGCCGACGCAGTGGCGTACGATTGCGCCCATCGTCGGGCGCACGGCGACGCAGTGCCTGGAGCGGTACGAGCGGCTGTTGGACATGGCGTCGGGAGCAGATGGGGACAACGATGTGAGCGATGCGAGACGGCTGCGTCCGGGGGAGATCGACCCGCACCCGGAGAGCAAGCCGGCGAGGCCAGACGCGGTGGACATGGACGACGACGAGAAGGAGATGCTGTCGGAGGCGCGAGCGAGGCTGGCGAATACCAAGGGTAAGAAGGCGAAGAGGAAAGCCAGGGAGAAGCAGCTGGAGGAGGCGCGGCGGCTGGCGTCGCTGCAGAAGAAGCGGGAGCTGCGAGCCGCGGGGATCCAGGTCAAGGACAAGCGGAAGAACAAGGGCGAGGTCGACTACGCGAAGGAGGTTCCCTTCGAGCGGCGGCCGGCTCCCGGTTTCTATGACGTGTCGGAGGAGAATGCCAGGACGAAGGAGCTGCGCGAGGAGTTTAAGGGGATGACCAGGGACGAGCTGGAGGGCGGCAAGCGGCGGCGCGAGGAGGACAGCAAGCGGGACGCGTCGAAGCGG